>Ga0315904_10007542_pt1 | contig 14600 bp, 15 predicted proteins | sample LakEriMetagenome_6_FD_203529 | JGI IMG/M metagenome (GOLD analysis project Ga0315904, IMG submission 203529) | Freshwater fungal communities from buoy surface, Lake Erie, Ohio, United States - Buoy 12 MA120 | ecosystem: Environmental > Aquatic > Freshwater > Lake | place: USA: Lake Erie, Ohio... | reverse complement strand
TAGGTCTGCGTTAATGGTTATCCTTGGCTTTTTTGCTTCATTTAAAAAGCTTTCAAATGTTTGAGTATATTTCATATCTGTATTTTTATTTAAAATGAAGGTCTACCTTCTCTCTGTCTCCTTTTTTGTAAAGTTCTTTCTTGGCTTTATTACGGTCACTTGTATTTAACTCTGCCCACATCTTTAAGATTGCCGCATTATTTGCTTGAGCAGCTTGGTACTGTGCACCACTGTCAATATACTCATAATAGTAGTCAAAACCAGCAGCATATTTTAAGAAGACATCCAACTTACTCATATGTGCTTTTTCAAGATAGTCCTTAATTTGACTAGCATCTGACTTTTTCTTGTTTAAGTAGAATTCCCATTGTCCACGCCAGTTGTTAACCTTGTACATGTGGACCAAATCCCTACCGATCTTAAATTCAAATTTAATACCTTTAGTATCATCTGACTGATCTTCTACTTTATCGATCCATTTCTCATCAAATGTCGGTAAAGCTCTCTTTAAAGTTAAGATAGCATCTGCCTTTAAATCTTCAGGTGTACCCCAAGTCTTACCTTTTTTCTGGTAATCAGAATAAGTCTGGTATGCTTCGAATGTTTTTACGTATTTCATCTTTGTTATTTCTGTTTTAGTATGTATTCGATTTTTTCAGCAACATACTGATACATGCTCATTTCCTGCTTCGTTAAAGGTTCTTGCTTCTTGATCTTATTTGCAATTTGCTGGCATCTATGTTCAGTAACATGCCCTCGATCAATAAAACTTGCCCACTCACTTGCAGAAACCATTAGCTTAGGATAGAGTTAGTAAGTATTTTAGCTTGTTGATTTCAGCAACAATCTCGTCAATGATGTTTTTCAACTCTGAATCTTGTCCACAGATCTCAGTACCTGGTCCTTGGAATAGAGCGTAAGCCTCATTTATGAATAGGTTGATTGCCTCATCTGAAAGGTCAACGATCTCAATCGTAGCCTTACCAACAGTTGGTCTCTCCTGTTTTGACATTAGAGACTCCGCTAATTTGTCAACTAGTAGAATGTAGGCATCATAGAAACCTCCGAATGCTACGTGTTTTGAATAAGAACTGGTTTGCCAGTGGAAAAGGTGTGCTTGAGCTCTAATAGCCAACATACCAGCAAAGAACTGCCCGTAAGCGTTGTCTGCAATGGCACCTTCATTTACGAATTGATTAAATTTTAGGGTTTTCATCTAAGTAATGTATATTTATGCGATTTGTTTCTTTATATTTATCAGGCTCAGCTGGTTTTCTTTTCAACCTTCTTAAAATCCAGCCTGCAACAAAGAAACTTGCCGCAATCATATACAATGCAAAGTTTGCAGCCCAGAGACTGCCTAGTTGGTCATAAAGCCAATATTGTACGAAGTCGAAACCTAGAGGATTAAAAAACAGAGCAATATACGTACACCATACTGCAAGACGCTCCAATCGAGCGTTCCTCTCCTGTACTTTCTGGGTCATCCATCATGCGAGCGTGTATTTGGCGTAATTGCTTACTTATTTATCTCTAAAATCCTGGAAATTTGGCAAATAAAAAAACCGCGTTTAAGCGGTTTTCTATTAAGAGCTATGTGATTTATATTAAATGGTGAAACAGTGCCTCTCATGCAACGGAATCATATCCAAATCGAGTTCTGAGTACGCTTCGTTGGTCTTTCTACGAGTTGTTGCGAATTTTGCTGCACTCCAGTACTTTTCTAAGCCTGGAATCTTTTCAACCTCATCTCTGTATCTGTCGTAAAGTGTTAAAACTTGTAGGCAAGGTACTGTGTGGCCGAAGTCAACTTTCTTGCCATCTACATTATAGTAAGGGAAACCTAGGTTTGCGTTTCTTGCGTCCGGATAGAGTTCTTTAATGTCCAAGACGCCTTCAAACTGTGAATCGGTTAGATCGATGATAGTACCATTCTCTTTATGTTGTACAAACCAGTGAGTAGTTTGCCCGTTGACACCTTTGTACTTGAATTTAATACCTTTGATCAGTTTAAGATTGTAGTCCGAGCTATAGCCTCCGAGTGAGTAGAATACGAATTGACTTACAGGATAACAGTAACCAAATGGGAAACCGACATTCATTCCTGCCTTTTCCAGCTTTTCAGTCTGCTTTGAGTGTACAACTCCACTGTCCTTGCTGATTTGTCCACTATTGTGAGCTTTAAAAAGATCAGTGTTCTTGAAGAACCAGTTTTTCATCTTCGTGAAACCATGGTTACTTACCTTTAATTCAACTTCAGTCTCCTCGTTGGTTTTCTTTGCCTCGTTGATAAAATCGTTGTATGAAGTGATGATTCTCATCTTAAATCCTAGTTGTTTTTAATTATATATCCGCTCTAGAAAATGTTCCATCCAAGCGGTCTAATAGTTTTACTATAGATTCATACTCCGGTCTTAAGATATGCGGCCACTGGCCACCTAATGGCCATCTGTGGCAAGAATTAGCCTATCATACAAAGTTATTAGGGTCTAAACTTGGGAATGCCCCAGGTGAAGTTCTTGCTGGTGTTAGAGTATAAGGACTTAAGCTACCATTAGAATCATATGGATTTGGATCTTCAAAGTTGAAATGTAGAGTTGCGTTCGCTACTGGATCTTGTGGTGAACCGTTACCATAATAATCACTAAGTATCTGTTGGTCCGAAGCAATATCGTTCCAAATTGAACTACGATCTTGCCAATAAAATCTTGGGTAGATGAAAGAGCCAAAATCAGCGCGTACGTTATTAACTCTAAACTGTTCTAATGAGTGCCAGTTATTATTACCACTGATCCAAATTTCATATGTATTTAATGCTTGACCATTCCAATATATTTTACCTCTGGCTGAAAGATTTCCTGTGCTTGTTGCCGGTGAGGCACCAAGGTCTCTAATAGTTGCGCCAATATGTACAAAACCAGTGCCTGAAGTATTATTCCACGAGTTGCGAGGTACGCCATTCACTGAAGCACCGGGTGTTAAGCCCGTAATAGACTGGTTGTATACATCATCCACCAAAGGAGCATAATACCAAACTTCTTGAGCAAAACCATCATAATCAGTAGCCGCGTAGATATAAAGTCCATCAAGTGCAGTTTCAGCATCATAACCTAACCAAATCTCATTAAACGAAGGGGATGTATTTGCAATTAATCTTTTAAAGAGTACAGGTCCTCCTTGTTGGCCACTATCCCAATCTGGTTTAATCCAAGTTGACATAGTATATCCATCGGCAGCTGGAATTGATAAGTTAGAATCAAATTGACCAGCTAAATATGATCTACCACTGATACTAAGGAGTGGATCAGCTTCAACATAAAAGCTTTGACCAGTTATAATATTTTGACCGTAGTCTCTTGCGAATACTGTTATCATATCTAAAAATTATTGAACTACTTCTATCGTTACTGTGTATCCTGCTGATGTCGAGTCTACAGCCCAGTTAGTACCTTGTCTGTATTTGATGTTGATTGTCCAACCTGCAAATATAGTAATCGGGTTGCCTGACATATTTTCATTATAAAGTCTCATAGCACCTTGGTGGTTATATGAATAAGTAGCCACCACGTTATTCAAGCCGTTTCTAAGCTCTATGTGCCAAGGCTCATCTGTAGTTGGCCAAGCTTCACCGTATGCTGCACGTAGATGTTTCATGGTATAACCGTCTAATGAATCAGGTACTGTAATAAACGCGTCCCTCCATTCATTTGATGGGTACCAGTTTACTAATAATTTAGATGCTGGTACAACATTAATGCCAATTGCACTGGTAGTTAATCCAGATGTTCCATCAGTGCCTGATGTTCCAGATGTACCTGAAGTTCCATTCGTACCAGATGTACCATTAGTACCTGAAGTTCCATTCGTACCAGAAGTACCACTCGTACCAGACGTTCCAGATGTACCACTTGTACCAGACGTTCCAGAGGTTCCACTTGTACCATTAATACCAGAAGTACCTGAAGTTCCATTGGTTCCAGAAGTACCTGAAGTTCCATTGGTTCCAGAAGTACCTGAGGTTCCGTTTGTACCAGAAGTACCTGAGGTTCCGTTTGTGCCAGATGTGCCAGATGTACCATTGGTTCCAGATGTACCATTGGTTCCAGATGTGCCATTGGTTCCAGATGTGCCTGAAGTACCGTTGACACCAGATGTGCCTGAAGTACCGTTGACACCAGATGTGCCTGAAGTACCGTTGACACCAGATGTGCCTGAAGTACCTGGTGTGCCAGAAATACCATCTATACTGAATGTAATAGAAGTGTTATCTCCAGCTGTAAGAGTTGTGCTGTTATGAGCATATAATGTAACTGCAAACGTTCTGGTTAAAATACCTCCAGTAAAATTAATACCTGAGATTGAAGTTACTTTATAGTTTGCAAATTTAGGATTTATACCCAAAGTTGCTAATTGAAGCCAAACGTCTTTACCTGCATTAATTGCTGCTAACAATACATTTTGAAAATAAACGTTCCATGCAGAAGATTGATTATCACTCATCGCAATTTCAATACTTGTAGTAGAAGCAACTGCCATGTTATTTGGTGCAAACTGTCCACCTGCAACAATTGAAGTTTGTGCAGTCCACCTACCTCCTATCGCACCATCATTACCCGTGATACCTGAAGTACCTGAAGTACCTGAAGTTCCATTTGTTCCAGAAGTTCCATTTGTTCCAGATGTGCCTGAAGTACCGTTGACACCAGATGTGCCTGAAGTACCGTTGACACCAGATGTGCCTGAAGTACCGTTGGTTCCAGAAGTACCTGAAGTACCTGAGGTTCCATTCGTTCCTGAAGTTCCATTCGTTCCTGAAGTACCATCAGTACCATTGGTTCCTGAAGTACCAGAAGTACCACTTGTACCTGATGTGCCTGAGGTTCCACTTGTTCCAGAAGTTCCGTTTGTTCCAGATGTACCTGAAGTTCCATTCGTTCCTGAAGTACCAGAAGTACCACTTGTACCTGATGTGCCTGAGGTTCCACTTGTTCCAGAAGTTCCGTTTGTTCCAGATGTACCTGAAGTACCATTAGTTCCACTTGTTCCAGATGTGCCAGATGTTCCGTCGGTTCCACTTGTTCCGTCGCTAATTATTATTCCAGTTGTAATCCAAGTTGAGCCGGACCAGTTAAAAACCTCAGAATATGTTCCAAAGTCATATAATAGTAAGTCTCCAGTGTTTTCGCCAGATGTTGGAGAACCAGGACCTACTTTGTAAAACCATTTATTAGCAATGCCAGATGTACCGCTTGTACCAGAAGTACCATTAGTTCCACTTGTTCCAGACGTACCTGCAGTTCCGTTAATACCAGATGTACCACTAGTTCCACTAGGGTAAGATAGAGAGGTAATCACGTATGAGTAGTGTGAAGTACCTTCTGTATAGAATTTAACGTTTCTATTTTGATTCGTGTTGTTGTCAGCCCATACCTCGACTAACATACGATAGCCAATCGGAACTGATGTAGTCGCGAATGTAATGTCCGTTTCAATTAAGACCGGAGTTGTATTGTTTGTATACCAACCGATTGGTGTTGGTTGTGAACTTCCAACAGTAGATACGATATTACCAGCGTTATCAGCTACTTTTAATTTCACATAAGCTGCAATATTATCGTTCTGGTTCTCTTTTGTCATCCATAATAGGAATCTTTGTACCCCACCTGGAATGATAGTAAAATCAAAAGGTTCTGAAATATAAGTCTCAATAAGAGTATCTGTGCCTTGTATTGCTGTTATAGAAACGTTTCGTTCTGGACCAGAAGTTGGATTTAGAGATAATTCTTTAATACCCGCTACTTCAATCACAGAATCATTAAAGTAATAAACTCTACCAGAAGCAATACCATCAGCACCATCCTGTCCAGATGTACCTGAAGAGCCTGAAGTGCCAGATGTGCCTGAAGTTCCATCAACACCATTGATACCTGAAGTACCAGATGTTCCATCGGTACCAGAAGTACCGCTAGTTCCAGTTTCACCAGGTGTACCATTAACACCAGAAGTACCATCAATACCCGAGGTTCCAGATGTACCTGAAGTACCAGCAGTTCCACTTGTGCCAGAAGTTCCGTTGATACCATCAATACCAGAAGTTCCGTTGACACCAGATGTACCAGAAGTACCATCAAGACCTGATGTACCAGAAGTTCCATCAATACCGTTTATACCATTAATGCCAGATGTGCCCGAAGTACCAGAAGTACCACTTGTACCAGAAGTACCTGCTGTACCACTTGTACCAGAAGTTCCATCAATACCAGATGTACCAGAAGTTCCATCTTGACCAGATGTACCTGAAGTACCATCAATACCGTTTATACCATTAATACCACTTGTACCAGAAGTACCTGCTGTACCAGAAGTTCCAGAAGTTCCACTTGTACCATCGGTACCAGAAGTTCCGCTTGTTCCATCAGCGCCTGAAGTGCCTGAAGTGCCTGAAGTCCCATCAATTGCCGATGTACCAGATGTACCTGAAGTTCCATCTAATGCAGATGTACCAGATGTACCAGAAGTACCTGCTGTACCACTTGTACCTGAAGTACCATCAATACCATCAACACCAGAAGTACCATCAGTTCCAGAACTACCTGAAGTACCATGAATACCTGAAGTTCCATCTGTCCCACTTGTTCCAGCGGTGCCAGATGTACCAGAAGTACCAGAAGTACCAGATGTACCATCAGTGCCTGAAGTACCATTAGTTCCAGAAGTACCATCGATACCGCTAGTTCCAGTTACACCAGAGGAACCACTTGTTCCACTAGTACCATCAATCGCTGATGTACCGGATGTGCCTGAAGTTCCAGCAGTACCAGATGTACCATCTGTACCACTAGTGCCTGTTAAACCAGATGAACCACTCGTTCCAGAAGTTCCCGCAGTACCACTTGTACCACTTGTTCCATCGGTTCCATCAGTACCAGAAGTACCTGAGGTACCGGCAGTACCTGAAGTTCCATTAGTTCCACTTGTACCATCTTGGCCGCTTGTGCCAGAAGTTCCATCAATTGCAGATGTTCCTGAGGTTCCATCAGTGCCAGAAGTTCCACTTGTTCCGCTTGAACCAGAAACACCACTTGTACCATCTGTACCAGAAGTACCGTTGGTTCCAGAAGTTCCATCTGTGCCTGATGTACCATCTTGACCTGAAGTTCCACTCGTTCCTGAAGTTCCAGCAGTACCTGAAGTTCCACTCGTTCCTGAAGTTCCAGCAGTACCAGAAGTACCGTCTTGGCCAGAAGTTCCATTTGTACCAGATGTACCAGATGTACCATCAAATCCTGAAGTACCAGAAGTTCCAGCAGTACCAGATGTACCAGAAGTACCATCTTGGCCGCTTGTACCATCTTGGCCTGAAGTTCCATCAGTTCCAGATGTACCATCATTTCCAGAAGTTCCATTTGTACCAGAAGTTCCATCAGTACCTGAAGTACCAGTTAAACCACTTGTACCAGATGTACCAGATGTACCAGTTAAACCGCTTGTGCCACTCGTTCCATCTTGACCAGATGTACCGCTTGTTCCATCTTGACCAGATGTACCGCTTGTTCCAGACGTACCATCAACAGCAGAAGTACCAGATGTACCAGAAGTACCAGTTAAACCACTTGTACCAGATGTACCAGCAGTTCCACTAATACCACTTGTACCAGAAGTTCCACTTGTTCCTGAAGTTCCAGAAGTTCCTGCAGTTCCACTTGTACCTGAAGTACCATTGGTTCCACTTGTTCCGCTTGTTCCAGAAGTACCATTTGCACCAGAAACACCACTTGTTCCACTTGTTCCAGAAGTAGAAGCAACATCAGGACCTACAATCCAGATACACTCACCTGGGTTATAACCTGCGTCAATATAAGTATCTTCACCTGGAAGAATTTCATGAAAAATAAGAGGTTTGTTGTCATCTACTGGCAGTAGAGTACCATCAGGACCAGAGCCCCAAATTTTATAACCATTTAACGTCTCTTCAGAGTATGCCAGGTTATAATCCATTTCAGGATGTGTAAGCGGGCGGTCTGGTTCAAACGCGTTTGGTTGTAGCGGCAAACGTTGGCCATTTTGACCTAAATGTTTGTTGTGCCCTAGAATAAGGGAAGTGTAATACGATAGTCTTTGGTTAGCCATTTTATATCTGGATCTATTTATTTTCTACTTTATATATTCAACTTAAAAGTAGCAGTAGATCAAGATCCGCATGGAGTTTCAGAAAAAGGTATGATTCTTGGAAAATCAGCTCTTTTGGTCTTCTTGTAGTATGTATCGATTAATGTTGAATAGTAGCCATTTCTAATGATCTCAATGTATTCACAAGGATTGGTATAAGTCATTCCGGCTGATGTGTTAATATAAGGAAAGCAAACATAGTTGCGTCTTAATCCATGTAGATCATCATTGGTTTTAAACAGAGTGTCAGTTGCGCGGACACTTAGATCATTTAAGTGTTTTTCTTTTGCAGATTCAAACTTCTTTCTTAAGTTATTTACAAAGATAGCATCTCTTTGGCCTTTAAGTTGTACATTGAAGCTTAGTAGAGTGTAGACACCCTCGTTGCAAGTTGCACATTCACATTCTGGGTTCCAGGTAATATAAGGATAGTTAGCCTCGATAAAAGCCTTTAGTTCTAAGATGTTTGCAAATTTAGGCACGGTTTTAGTGCCATAAATAGAGCTTCTATTCATGAAGATATTTGAGACAATACCATCGTTCTCGTTGATGATTTTTAAGACATCATAGACCGCAATTAATGAGATTCTATCCAGTACCATATTATTTACCTATAAATTCAGATAGGAACCACGCTGCAATAGCACCACCAGATGAAAGAATTGCGATTCCGATTTTTTGTACATTGGCTTTCCAACGCATTAAGCTCTTATGTTCATCCATTAGTTGACGGAATTCAGCTTCAGACTCCTGTTGCTCTTTACGCCATTCAGTGTTCTTTCTAAGTTCAACAATGGCACCATCATATGGATTTAATAAACGCTTCTTTAGATCTGCTAGATCTTGGCGCATTTCTTTCTGATTTTCAATTAGCTGGTTGATTGAAGCTTCTAAATGAATATAGTTCGGGTCCTCCATCTTTTGTTTTAAAGATGAAAAAGCTTCTAATAGCTCTCTAACCAACTCACTATTTGTTTTCTCAGACATTAGTTTTTTATATTTTTAAAAAGGTTGATTAAACCTTGCATTTTTTGGGTCATTATCTCTTAGCCAAAGTCTACCTAGTTGGTTTTCAACTGGCTTTCTAAGATACTTGTTAATTTGACGCTCAACTTTATCCATTACGTCCTTATTATCATAAGATGAGTTGTCGATGATTAGCATCTTGTCAGAGCCAAAAAGGTTCTGAAATTTACCAAGATTAGTTTGTACATCCTGCCACATCTTCTTTACTAGATCTTCAGGTACACTTCTCTCACGCTTTGCATTGCGTTCTAAGGCAACTTCTAATGAAGTGTTAACAAACACCATATAAGTATCATAACCTAGATCCTGGTACAAATTACGGTGGCCTTTGATCTTCTCATAGTCCTTTCCAGTACCATCGATCACTTGACCAAGTCTGCCATAGATATAATTGTCCTGCATTCTCTTTGTGATACCTTTGGCTTTATTTCTAAGTGCCATAATCTCAGCCCATTTGTCAGGATCATTAGCATATACACTCAGCTTGTTAGCATCAATTCCAGCTTCACGCATCATCTTTTCGAATGCATTGTCCGAATTCACTAGTTTTAGACCAGTTGCATATGAAACTGTTGAGATTGCACCTTTTGGAAAGTCAAAAAGTTCACTTGCAACATAGGACTTACCACTACCAGGTCCTCCGGCCATAAAAAAGGCCTTCAGGATTCCAGGGTCATGGATACCTTCTGTCAAAAAAGATTCAAGTGTCAGTACAAATTTCATATAGGTCTGCTATTTACTTTATATATCTAAACGAAAAAAGGGCTTCCGCTAAGAAGCCCTTAATATTTTATAAATTTTAATCTTAGAGTGGCCAGATCATTACAGTGCCAGCATCATACCATTCACTGTACCAACCTAACTTGTTGATTGCTTTTTCGTAACGAACAAGTACTCCGAATTCATATGCCTTACCTTCAGCATAGTAGCTATAGATACGCTTTCCGCCGATAGATTGTCCATCTTCACCTGAAACCCAGATACCACCTGAACTGTTATCGAATTCTTCGGTAGTTCTAGCTCTGAAACCATACTTGTCTTCAAGGTAAGTCATCATGTCATCACGGTCCATTGTTTTAGCCTCATTGACAATACGAGATTCTAGTAGTCCGAATAGTTCATTTACAAGATCCTTGTCTTCTGGAATGTTATCATCTTCATCCGCGCTATTTGCTAAGTGATCTGCAATACGTTCAAAATTATCATCAGTGTCATCAAAACCTAGGTTTTTAATGATTGACGTAACCATCTTGTTGAAATCACCTGGAGTCTTCTTAGTACTATTATAAGATTTGATGTCCTTAACCGCATAAGTCACGTCAACGTTTCTACTTTCAACAATAGATTGGTAAGGGATTGTACCTCCACTCTTAATCTTGATGTAGATACCATCATGGCCCATAACCATATCATCTAAGACACCATTTGGACTTGACCATTTGATCTTAGTACCCTTCTTCCATTTAGAAGCAACTTCTTCTGGAGTCATATCTTCAGTCTTAGCCTCTTGTACTCTACCTTCACTTACTGAATTGATGAAGTTGTAAAGTCTTGCAGCTGAACCAAAATAGGCAGTCATAGCATCCAAGATGTTTGGCTTTGTAGTTTTGCTAGTAATAATATTAGCAAAGTGTCTACCCTCTCTTGAATCAAGAACTCGAATTGCATTCTTCTCAGACATTCTATAAGCTTTCATTAGATCTTCGACAGCTTGTAAGTACATCTTTTGTACCTTCTTCTCGTCATCATACTCAAGCTCTAGTGTACCGTAGAAACCGTTCATCATATTAATGTCATCTTCAGTATATTTGAATACTGCTTCGTTTACAGATTCATTCCAAACTACCATACCAGTTCCATCTTCGATATGAATCTTAGCCTTTGGCCATTCTTTACGCATCTTTTCAAAACTTGCAGGTAGAATGTTTCTGTCTTTAATGTCAATCTCTTGCGCAACCACCTTTTTATCTTGGATAGCAACTAGAGTCCAAGGTCCGGTCTCACTGGTTTTAACACCCTTCATCATTTTAGCCCAAGATGTTGTAGCTTCATCGATTGCGTAGAATTTCAACTCTTTCTTCAAGTAGTCTAACTTCATTTCAATCTCAATCGAAGTGTTAGCCTTCTTGGTCTTTTCATCATGTGGTTTTGCTAGAAAAGCTCTTGGATTAGAAGCAGGTCCTAAAATTTTAGTAACTTTCCATACTTCACCGTCTTTGAAATATAATTCGGTTCCAACTTCAATCTCTGAAAGATCGAGGGCTTCACTCAAATTTAAAGATTCTTTGATACCTTTTGGAAAAGGTTTGATTAATGACAATACATCTGATAAAGGTTTCTCATCTCCGTTTTGAAAAGTTACAGTCCAATCAGTTCCATCTTCCTTTTCACCTTTATTCAAAGTTACAGTACGTCCTGCTACTTTATAAGTTGGTTCATTGGCTTCAGAAAGAGACTCACTTAAAATCTGCAACACTTTCTCTACCGCTTCTTTCTTTTGAGCAGATGTCGAGTGTTTGTATAAATCCTTTTGATACTTTTTCATTGCAGTCATAATCTGATCCTCGGTAGGAACATCCTCATAACTGGTATGATTCGGCATTGAGTAAGCTAGATCTTTGACCGCCTTTTCAAACTCATTTGGATTCAAAGCCTCGTTTGCAAACTCTTCGAATAGTTTAATTTTTTTCATCTTATTTTAGTATTTTAATCGTTTTGTTACCGATACCACTCTCGTCGATTACCTTGTTGACAGCATCAATCGCCTGATCTACAGTAATCTTGCTTTCAAACTTTTGTACGAAATCGATCGTCAATAAGTATTTACCTTTACCTTCTGGACGACCTTGTGGTGGATGTGTAAGCAAATATGGCATCTCAGTACCAAGAAGTCTCTCAACTTCAACAAGACCTTCGCTGTTGACATAGTAAACAGCCTTTGCCATTGAGTTAAGATCTGGACCTACCATTTCTACCCATTCAGTGCTTGCAAGTTTACCACCTTCGGCAATAAACTTCTCTTCAAGTTCATGAAAGTTATCGTTTGCTTGTTTAAGATACTCATAAGCCGAAGTGATATGCCCTTGGATCCATCCAGGTACATTCTTTTCAGTAGCTCCGAGTTTAGCCTGTAGTTCAGTAGCTGCTTTAATAATGGCTGCTAACTGGCCTTGTGCCATTCCAACCTCATGGTCTTCAGCCTCTTGTAGGCTTTTAACTTTTACAAAGTCATTAAATGTTTTAGTTTTCATGCTTTAATTCCTGCATAATTTTATTGATCAACTCGTGATTCTTTTTGATTCTAGCCTGATTCTTTTTTACAGATTTAATGCTTTTTGATTTCGGCTTCTCTTTTTTAGCTTTTGCCATCTTATGACTTCATATTTTTATCATAGCCTCCGGCTCTAACCTCATCAGCCACATCTTTGTCGGCGTCACCCCAAGTACCATCACCCTTAGTTAAGAATGAGTTGACTCTGGCGTAACCCCATTGTTCTTGTCCAGCACCAGGTCTATGGCCACTCTTCCAAGCAGCTAGGCCTCTACGCATTACAATTCGTAAAAATTTGATTGGAACTCCAGATTGTTCAGCTTTAGTCTTTAACGCCTTTTCAATATCTGGGTTATCTAACGGACTATCATCACCTTCAAGAGCCTCATTAGCCTCTTCGTCACCATATAGTTCATGGAACTTCTTAGTGTGTGTTGATGTCTTCACTTTGCCTTTCTCTCTGGCCTCTTTATCACCCGGCATCTCTTTATATGCTTCAGGATCATCATCTGCCATATCGGCCTGTTTTTTGATCTGCTCTTCCTTCTCTTCTTGCTCCTCTTTATCAAGGTCTTTCATGTAAGGATCTGGACCTGGCTTCTTTTCACCTTCAAACATTGAAGCGTTTGCAGCACCGAAGGTTGCCATCCACTGGGCTCTAGTTACACCAGCCTTTGCTGCGTGATAATCTATAAAATCAAGGGGACCAAAATGATCCATTGGGATGAATTGAGTAATCCCCTTGATGTATTTCTTTCCAAAAAATATTGGCATTTTTATCGCTATTTTTTTATGATATAGTTTATATATCTTATTCAAATAGCTTCTTTAATCCTTCACGTTCGATCATCTGCTTGATTGCGTTGATATAGTTTGGATCTTCAGCGTAAGAAGCTCCTAGATACTGGTAGTACTCTGATTCACTATGGACATCTCTAAGATAACTAGACTGGTAGAAGGCATAATCATATACCGATTCTCTCCAATGTTTATAGAATGCGTGATTTGATTGCGTTCCACCTGCAGTTGTAATCCTCTGCTTAGCCTCTTTCATACCGAAGAGGTTGTTATTCTCTAAGAAGATTGAACTCTTCCAGTGGCCAGTTTCAATCATCGACTGTGCCATAACGATGTGTGGTTGTTTGATGTTTAAGTCTTTTAACATCTGTACGAATTTCTCTTTTGAGAATTCATCACCTTGCTTAAGTAACATTACGGTCTCGTACTCTGTTAGACCTTTCACCGAGTCTTCTCGTCCGGTGTAGTATGAAATGGCTGATGTTACACTGATTGCTGTTAAGACAATTCCTGCCATTTTCATGATGCTGATACGTCTGTGGATCAACTGCTTTTTGTCATAGATATAAAACATAGGCATTCTTTTTACGTTCAATTGTTATATTGTTTATTACTGATTTGTTCCAATTAGGTTACTTCGTAACCTTTACTCCGTTTACTGATACCAAGCCCACGCTTTTCCAGGTAAACTTTTTAGTAAACTTGAACAGCTCATCCCAAGCCTCTTGTTCTGTTTTAGCCTCGATCTCATAATCATCTGCGTCGAAGTCATTGTATCCAGGAATGAATCGCATTCCTTGAAAGTAGTACTTGTTCTTCTCTTGCGTATTTACCATAGTCTATTGTTTTAATTACAGTGTAAATATAAACAAAAAGATTGACATAAAAAAATGTTTTGGCAATTATTTTGCAAAAAAATGGCAAAAAAAAGAGCCCCGAAGGGCTCTTGGCGCATTTTGCTATGATTCTTATTAGAATACAAAGTTGAAAGTAGTGAATAGGTTGTCCTCTTCTTTACTACCTTCTTTGACGTTGAAATCAGTGCGTAGCATATTATGGATTGCATCCCAGTTATCCGCATCCGCTAGAGAATTCAACTCTTTTTCATTTGCCTTAATATATTTCTTAAGTTCGGTTCTTAAATCTTCGTTAATTTGTCTGTTTAACTTTTCTGAAAGTTGCATCCACTTTTCAGCCTTAGATAATTTGATTGATTCTGAAGCTACAAGCTCAGCGTCAATATCTTTAAGTGAAACTGCATCATCCATCTCTATCTCCAACTGTCTCTTCTTAGTAGTTAAGCCTTTAAGTTTATCAAGTAGACTAGTCTTTAGTT
>Ga0315904_10007541_pt1 | contig 14600 bp, 5 predicted proteins | sample LakEriMetagenome_6_FD_203529 | JGI IMG/M metagenome (GOLD analysis project Ga0315904, IMG submission 203529) | Freshwater fungal communities from buoy surface, Lake Erie, Ohio, United States - Buoy 12 MA120 | ecosystem: Environmental > Aquatic > Freshwater > Lake | place: USA: Lake Erie, Ohio... | reverse complement strand
GAAGTCTGGGGCGATTCAGTTAACGCTATTTCAATGGCAAGAAAACGAGATCGTCGATGAAATCAAATCTTTGGATTTGACGAACTTGACCCCACTTGCGGCTTTGCAGTTGTTAGAATCGATGCAAAAGCGTGCTGCATCGATCCAGTAAAGGACTTGATATACTTCATGCGCTGGATGCAAGTCATCGAATCAGCGGTTTGTAGTCAGTGGTATTTCGGGTGAGGTTCATTGTGTCTGCATCGAATTCGTCGGATGAGCCGATCGAGAATCCCTATGAAGCTTATGTCAACAGCGAGACCGAGGAAGCCCGAGTCGAAGGCTACAGTAGGAGTGAATCCGAAGAACGCAGAGCCCAGATGCCACCGATCCAAAGGAGTTACTGGATTGGGATTTTGGTGCTCGTGGTTTTCGGATGCATGGGATTGATGAACTATTTTACAACGTTTGGTTCATTCCCCTTCGGCGACATCCTTTCCTACGGTAGCTGGATAAGTTGGTGTACCCTCTTTGCCCTGATCAGGCTTGTGTGGCATCGTTGGAACATCGCACGAGCCATTGAGCAAGAACGATATCCAGGTACTCAGCGGTTCGGGCTTTGGTATCTGATCTCGTCGATCATCTTCAGTTGGCTTTGTTTATTTGCGGGTGGGATACTGTTCTTTGGAATTTGTTTGGCAATTTTGGCAACGAATCCAAACAACTCCTATAATGCTTCCGCATTCCTTCTTGTTGGTGACGGGCTGTTATCGTTTTTATTTGCCGGATTCCTTTTCAAGCTTGGGGTACCCAGGTATCGATAGGCCGACATGACATCCTCCAAACCACCTGATGAATCCCAAGATAATCCTTTCGAGGTGTCGGCAGGTTCCCTGTCGGAAGATGCTTTTGGAGGCTCAAGTGCCGACGCATCCGGCGAGTCTCGTTTTCAGATGCCTCCGGTTGAGGGTGCCTACTGGACGGGAGTGTCGGTGCTTGGGCTGATGATCCTGGTTTTTTGTGGGATTTCTGCCTTGGGTATTGGCGCTCCGGTATACGGGATGGGTGCGGTTGTTGTCGCAATGATCGTCTTTGCAATGACGTTGCTCTTTTTCGCCCTGCCATTGTCGCTCGTTCGTTTGTGGATCCATCGAAGCAACATCGCTCGGGCGATCCAAGATGGGAGATATCCCGGGGGACAGAGGTTTGGCCTAGGGTACTTGCTACAATCCCTTTTCCTGTCGGCATTAAGTTCTTTTGGTGGTGGGCTGATCTTCTTTGGCATTTGCGCAGGGGGGATCGTGGTTTCGGAATCGCTCCTCAATCGGTACGTCGAATTCATCGGCCCTCCTCTTTTCCTCTTCGATGGGATCATCTCATTGATTGCGACGATCTATTTACTGAGGCTCGGAATCCCTAAGTACCAATAAAGACCTACCGCTCTATGACAACCCCTAAACCCGTTACGCCTTATACCTTTCTGGGCAGTACGCAGAGTCTTTGTCCCGATTGCCTGAGGGTCGTTCAGACAAAAATAATCGCTAAAGGAAAACGCGTTTATTTTCGCAAACGTTGTCCGGAGCATGGCCTTCGCGAGGACTTCGTCTGCAGCGATCGGAGTTGGTTTGATCGTTACGATACGGCTTTGCCTGCGAGGCTTCCGAGGCACACACAGGTCGAGCCGTCGAAGGGTTGTCCGCTGGATTGCGGTCTGTGCTCGGATCACGAGCAGCACACGTGTGTGGCTGTGCTTGAAATCACCGATAACTGCAACCTTACCTGCAGCATGTGTTATGCCGATAGTCGACCGGGGCTCAAGCACAAATCGCTCGATGAGGTTAAAGGCGCGATCGATGCCTTGGTGGCCGCCGAGGGTCAGCCCGATGTGCTGCAACTCTCCGGGGGGGAGCCGACGCTCCATCCGCAGTTCGATGAGATCCTGCTCTATGCTCTTTCGCAACCGATCCATTACGTGATGATCAACACCAATGGAATCCGCTTGTCAAAGGACACCGAGCTGATTGACAAGATCGCTCTGCATAAACATCGCGTCGAGATCTATCTTCAAATGGATGGGGTCGAGGACTTTGTCTTTGAAAAACTCCGAGGCCAGCGTTTGCTCGAGACCAAGCTCCAGGCTCTGGATCGGCTTGGGGCTGCAGATTTGAACGTCACGCTTGTGGCGACCTTGCAAGCTGGGGTCAACGAAGGCCAACTCGGTGGGCTTCTTGAACTTGCTGTTGCAAGACCATGGGTCAGTGGCCTGAGTCTTCAGCCTGCCACGTATTCGGGTCGGCATTATCTGCCCGAGCAGCTCGAAGCCCGCATCACCGCCCCGGATTGTATTCGGCTTTTGTGCGAGCAGTCGCAGGGTCGGCTATGCGAATCGGATTTCTTTCCATTGCCCTGCGCGCACCCGAATTGCCACGTGCTGGCGATGTGCTATCGGCACGAAGGGACACTGGTCCCTCTGACACGCTTTATCGATGCGCAAGCCAACCGTGATCTACTTGCCAATGGTCTGAGTTTCACCCGTGACGAGGGGAAACGTTTGGCCCAGCTTTATCTGGCTCGAAATGCATGCTGCGGTCCTGAAGGGTGCGTTGAACAAGAGGATGCTACAGCCCAAGAGCCCGCGTTGGTATCGCTAGGCTCACGCCAAAAGCTTGCCGACGATTTCTTTGCCAAGGCCATCGAGAAGGAGCTTGGAAGCAAGCAGTTGCTTCGCATCACGATTACATCGTTCCTGGACGCTTACAATTTTGACGTGCGTCGTGTGATGAAATGCTGCACGCATCATGTGCTTCCAAGCGGACACATCATCCCTTTTTGCGCCTACAACGTCCTATATCGCAATGGCCACGTTCCACTGCCAAACCTGAATCATGGTTAGTCTGGCGACGGGTCGTTTTTTGCATTCGATACTGATGCTCGCGGCGCTGCTTGCAAGCTATTGGCTTTACAAACAGAACCGAATCAAGCTTGCTCTGAGCGACGATCAGAAGCGTTTTTTATCGTTAGCGGCTTTGCTAGGTGCGTTTATCGGTGCCAAGTTACCTTTCTTGCTTGAGAAAGACTGGAGTGGCTTGAGTCCTTGGATCCATTGGCTCAGCGATGGCAAGACGGTTTTAGGGGGGATCTTTGGCGGTTACCTTGCCGTCGAACTTACGAAGGCGTGGCTTGGGATTCGCCAGGGTACGGGTGATGCGTTTGCAGTCCCGATCGCAGCGGGCTTGAGCATCGGCAGGCTGGGTTGCTTTTTTGGTGGATGTTGTTTCGGAGTACCGACACAGTTGCCTTGGGGGGTAGCATTCCCACTTGCACCAGACCAAGGGGTGTTACTTAGGCATCCGATCCAGATCTACGAGACGCTTTTCCACGGTTTGGCGTTGGTGATGTTGGTGCTAATGCATCAATGGCAGTGGTTTGCTGGCCATCGGCTCAAGATCTATCTGCTGAGCTATTTGGTTTTTCGGTTTTTTACCGAACTGATTCGTCCTGAGCCTCTGTTGGCTGCAGGACTGACGGCTTACCAAATCGCATGCATCGTTTTGGCGCTGGGGCTTGGGTTGCAGTTCTTGATGCAATCGAGGTCCGCGTCGGTATCAAGCCGACTTGGACCTTGAACGAGCGTCACTTTGAAGTCGAGACCTTGGGGGATTCTGTACGCAGGCAAAAGACATGGTTGTTTGCGTTGGAGATCACTAGCGTTTTGCCGTCCTGGGCAAAACAGAGGCTCTCGATATTCGAATCCGGTTCGCTGTTGGCATCGAAGACCAGTTTGGAAAACGCCCAGTAGGGTGATATAAAATAAACTCCGACTTCGGCGATGGCATTGCCAGTGATGATAACCCCGCCATTTGGATTGACAGCAAATTTGTCAAAGGCCCTGTCGATATCGAGGGATACGAATTTGTCGTGGGGGGTATCTAAAGGGTCGGATGTTGGGAGTTGAACAAAGAGAATGCTTGAGGGTTGGTCTTGGTCTTTGTTGTCTGATGCGATCTTGGTGGGGTCCTTAAATCGCTGGATGGCGAGGTACCTAAGTGTTGTCGAATCTCTTGGATTTTTGGTTTCATCCACAAGGGATTCCTTGAAGAACCAGATACGTTGGATGTCTGAGAGTCCGATCTGGAACGTTTTTTCAGCATCGTCCTGTCTGATCGTAATGTCTTTGAGGTCGCCCAACTCGGTGGTTTGGTTGTCGTGGCTGAAGCCGAAGGTTCCATTTTCGCGAATGAAACAGAAGCGATTGGAGGTGCCTTCGGGATCCCAGGCAAAGAACCGCACGGGAATCTCACCGGTGATATCGCCTGGTATCAGACCTAACTCGATACTCTGACCGCTGCTCGACGGGTTGACTTGGTACATGTGGAGTCCCTTGGAATCGACGATTGCCAAGCGATTGCCGTCGGGAGAGAGGCTAAAGTGGGAGGGGTTTTCATCGAAGGGATATTCTTGTCTGTCGATTCGGCACCAAGTTGGATTCTTGCCATCTTGCATCGATAGGCACTGAATGCTTCTTGGATAGAGCAGCAAGACGCGTTTGCCTTGGGCATCGGCGGTTGCATGAATAGGTTTGTGCCTTAAATCAACGAGCGCTTTTGTATCGGCTTTGAGCGTTTGTTGATCCTTGGATAGTTGCGAAACATTGGATTTATAGATGGCTGCAACAGATTTGGCGACAGCTTGTAATTCTTTTAGCTTGTCGGGTTCTTTAGAAAAATTCCATGACGGGATACCATCGCTTTTGAATGTCGCGAGAATCGCATTCTTTGGACCACCTTCTGTACCTGTGAGTTGATCATTCAGGGAGATGTAGAGTTCGTCGGACCAACTCCCGTCTTTGGATTGCGAGTTGGAGATTCCGAGCATCACGCCCTGGGAATTGCTTTGAATGATTTGCAAAAATTGCTTAAGTTCGAGAGTTTTTTCGCTGTTTGTATCCTCTTGATCCTTGGAGGATAGGAAGTCGAGATTCACCTCTCCGGTCGGCTCGGTCAAATTGGCCGCTTGGGGATCGAGTACAAATTGTCGAATACGGGATTTGGAGTCCAGTACATAGAGACGTAGACCGTCGTTGCTCCAGCAGCCTGCCATCGGAATCGCGGACTCAAAAATCCTACGATTGTCATCGAGGGAAAGCCAACGTTCCTGAGCGGAATCTTTTGAGTCCTCCGAGAGGATGTTTCCAATCCAGCCCGTGGCATTGGTTCCGTCGACTCGGAAAAATGCGTTGCACTTTGGAAATACTTTGTTGGGAATGCATAGCCGCACCGCAGTGCTTGCTATCTGATCGGAAATCTTTGACGCCGTTCCGGTTTCTAGAATGGTAAGTGTTTGAGAGTTGCTGAGGATGAAGCGGTTTTCATCCAAGGGGCTAATGAGCACATCGGTTGCATCGGATTGGAATACCAATCGCTCAACGAACTGGCGTTTGTTGGTCTGTTGGTCGATACGCCAAATGCAAACCTCTTTGAACTTGAGGGACTCGGCGAGTTTATCGGTATTCCGAGGTACAAAGTAGACTGACTTTTCAGCCGGGATCGTGGCGATCGTTACAGCGGTTTCTCCTTTTGGGCTGATGGCAAAGTGCTTGACCTGGGCGAAAGGAGAATGGCCCCAGTAGTAGACATCGCCGAGCATTTCCAACAACGCGATTTTATCTACTTTTTTGTCTTTCTCTTCCTTGTTTTCGAATGGCTTGGTGTTCTGAGTGATTCTCCAAGTTGGAGTACTTGGATCAAGTCGTATTCGTTTTCCTTGTTTCAGATCGTACTTTGTGACAACGCCGTAACCATCGACCGAAAGGCACGTTTGGTCTTTGGTATCAAACAACCACTTCGAATGGGTCTCTTCGTAGGTACTTGATCGGAAAGGGGTTTCCAGGGCGAGTCGTTGACGACTGAGTTGTTCATCGACATCCAGGAGTTGCGCTTTGAACTCGGAGTTGACCAGGAGCACTTTGCCGTCCTTGGTAAAACCGGCCAACTTAACACCGAGATCGTCAGACTGCTCTTTGAGTGGTAGACCTGCAAGTGTTAGCAGATGCGAGACGCTTTCGGTGGTCTTCTCGGTCTTCGGATTGGTGCTTCTAGAGACTTGGTCGTTGAGGTTCCAAATTTGCACGGCCTGCTCTTCGGAAGCTCTGGTCAGTATCCGGCGGTTTCGTTGCCCTTGAAACGATTCGTCTTGAACTTGGATGTCTTTGATCGTATGAAAATGCTTGCGTGTTAGTGTGAATTTACTGGTCAACACCCAGTTTTCAACATCGAGATTACTTCTCCGAACCTTCACCCCTTCATTATTTTTACCTTCATCCTCTAGAACCGGGTTATCGGATGTTGTCAGTTTTGCTTGTGCAAGATTCCCGTCGCTAAAACCGACGAGGAATTCGAGCGATTGGAGGATCTCAGAGAATTTGTTTCGCGTTTCCTCTCTCGGGTCTATCCCTTCTTTCATGGGTATGATTTCATCAGGGCTTACGGAATTGACGATGCCCGGGAGTTTCTCATCGAGGATTGCAAACCGGACTACGTCCTCCTGCAAACGCACGGTCAGTTGGATCGGATCAGGACTATTGCTCTTGTTCTCGGCATACTTGGCGAATGGTGCGACCAATCGGAGAAAATAGCGACCATTATTCTCCGAAAGAATGAGGATCAACTCGTCGGTCAGCCAGTGGAGTTGTTTGGCTGTTTGATGGTTCGCTAACGATGACAGCTTTGCACCATCTGGGTATCGGACGAACCACACGGTTCCACCTTTGGATGTGGCGATGCTCTTAATATTTGGGCTTACTGCGACCAAGTCGTTTAATGCGGGCAAGTCAATTTCAACCTTTTCTTTCTTTTTATTTTCCAGATCGAATGAGACGATGGGTTCCTTTTCTCGATCGAATCCCAGGAACAATTTCTTACCGTCCTTGGACGGTCGAATGCGCCGCGCTGGCATGGGCTTTTGCCCATTCTCGAAGATGTTGATGTCCTCTTTAACAATACCATCGGGCGTTGATCCATCAAAAACAATGCGATAGATATCCCCAGTGCGATTTCCGACAATCAGGTGGCTGTTGACCGGATCGATGGCCATGGCAGATTTTTCGAGATCGAAACCGATCTGCTCGTGATTCTTCTTAAGATCGAACGTCTTGATCTCTGAGCTAATAGACTCATCGTCGTTGTCGAGAAACGAAATACGATTCATCGACCAATTTTTCAGCTCGGGGATTTTGGTGATCAGCGCGTTTTCTTGAGCCTCTTTCGAATCCTTTTCCGAGCCTGCTTTGGCTAGTTTGTCATTCTTATATTTTTCGATTTTTTCGTTGATCCCTTTAAGCAGTCCAAACGCGGCCGAGGGGTTCGATTCACTGATGCTTGATCGAGCCAGCCCCAGTTGGGAGACGATTTCGGTAAGCTGAGTTTTAGCAAGTTGCAACTCGGCCTTCTTGCGAGCGGTTTTGGCTATAGCTTCCTGGGTCTTTGCTTTTTCCTCATTTTTTAACGCCTCGTCCTTCGCAAATTCTGCGAGGATTCGATCTACTTTTGCCTCGAACCCTGATTTCATAGCCTCGAACCCTGATGATATAGCCTTTCCTCCAGCGGCTATGGCATCTTCCTTAGCACGAGTCTCATCTCTCTTCGCATTTTCTGCAACTTTTCGCGAATTTTCGGCGCGTATACTAGCTATAACTGCTTCAGATCTAGCGGTTTCGGCTTTCCACCACAGTGATCCTACGATCCCGGAGCCCAGTACTAGCGATGCGATAAACGCGTTTCGAAGTAGTCTGAATCTTTCGGCTCTGAGTTTGACGGCGGTTTGCGCTTGCTCGGCCTTGCGATACAGATCGTCTTCTTGGGCTTCGGATCGATCGAGGGTTTGGAGGGCTAGGTCGTAGTCCCCTTTGTCAAAGGCGCATTGGCCGTAGGCGAGTCGCACCTTCTTGAGCTCGTCAGGAGCATCGGGGTTATTATCCCAAAGTTCGATCGCGTCTTTGAGACCGAATAGGGATTGGTTGAAGCGACCGTAATCTCCTTGCTGTGTTGCTTGGCTTGCAAGCACGATCGAGCGCTGGGTTAATTCTTGGCTGGCCTTGATCGCAGCTCGCTCCTTTTGGATCGCATGGATCGCTTCTTGCAAATGTTCCACTTTAGCGTACCTGTCTTGGGGTTCGCTAGCCAAGGCTTTCAGCGCCACGGCGACCATGGGGTCTTTGCAATCGGTCGGCTGAATGCTGTTGTTCATGGATGCTTTCCTAAGGACCGCATCGGGCATCTTCTCGGCGGGGTCTTTAGGCAATCGCGGATGGTGTCCGGTGACGATTTGGAACAAGATACCGCCGAGTAGGTAGATATCGCTTCCTTTTCCGATCCGTGATTTTTCTCCTCGGGCCACTTCGGGACTGATCCATTGCCAAGTACCGGCGCAACGAACCGACTCGGGTCGTTTAAGGTCGCTTGCTACCCCCCAGTCGACCGCATAGACTTCTCCGAATTCCCCGAGTTGGACGTTGTCGGGTTTGATGTCCATGTGGACGATCTCTTTGCTGTGGGCAAAGGCGATGGCATCGCAGAGTTTGTCGAAGATTTCGAGGTTTTCTTCGATCGAGTTGGATCGAATCTTCTTTTCCCAGGGAGTCCCCAGGATGTATTTCATGGTGTAGAAATAGACACCGTCCTCGGTTCTTCCAAGTTCGTAGATTGGGGTAATGTTGGGGTGTTCAAGTAGGGCGGTGATTTCCGCTTCGTAAAAGAACTGTTTCGAGAATGTTTCGTTCTGCTTGTCCTTGCGGATAATTTTCAACGCGACCTGGCGATTCACGGAGTTTTGGGTCGCGAGATAAACAAGCCCCATGCCGCCTTTTCCCAACACATGAAGATCCGGCTTACCAGTCTTAGGATCCATCTTTTTGTTGATTTGGTAATCGGCGGTCTTATTGTCCCAGTCGATCGTATAAGAGATCGTTCTTTTTTGGATTCGATCGAAGATCGAATCGGAGGCAATAGCTCGCTCCGGCTTGAGATACTGTTGGGAATCCCCCATCGACTTGATGTTGGATCGGCCCGAGGCATTGACCGACTGACCGGTTCTAATGTTATTGGAACCTGCTCGAGGATCGCTACCGCTCTTGGACTCTGAAGCCGACTCGTGCAGATCCATGGTCTGATCGTAGGAGGATTTGCCTGCGATGCTCGACGAACCCGGTTGCGAGCCTTGTTGGCTATCGCTCAGGAGCATGGTTCTGTCCGGAGGTTGCGCAGAACCCGAGTCTTCAGAAGCTTGGATATCCATGGTCTGGCCATAAGGATTTTGATCTTGGCCAACAAGACGTGTTCCGCCATCGACTTCGGGTGCTTGCGGAGGTACGTTTGGTTCAAAGACCTTGCCTCCAAAAGGAGTCATCGAGGGGGAGACCAGTCGAGTCCCACCGTCGAGTGCATGCTCCTGGGGATTTTGCTCGGACAAGTCGATGGTTTGGCCATTGATCTGCTCCAGGTCGAGCGTTCCAGAATCCAAGGGTTGGCTCGATGGGGTCAGATCCATCGTCTGGCCAATCGAAGAGATATTGATACTCGTAACACCTTCGCTTTGGGAGGTTGAACCCTGCGCTGTGGAGCCTTGTATGGTCGATTGATCTGCCTTTAGATCTTTCGACTCAGGGGCATCCAGATCGACGGTGAAGTCGGGTTGGAAATCTTTCTCTTTGGAATTCTCGTCAGAGTTTTCTTGATCTTTATTCATGATCTGATGTTTACTCTCTTGCCGTGTCGTCTGGGACAAACTGGTCTTGAGTATTTTCGGGCGACGAGAGTCTTCGGATCCGCCGCGCGTGGATGGTGTAGTCGGTCATTGAGTTGCTCTCCGGTTGGCTTAGCTCCTTGGTCTTGCGAACAAGCCATAAGGAACCGAGCATAAGCCCCCAGGCATTATCGGATGCCTTGTCTAGCGAAGATTCCAAAGTGACCGAGGTCTTCGGAGTCTGAGGGTGTAAGTATAATGACTGATCATTAGAATTCGATGGTTTTCCTGCATTTTCTTCCTTGGAATCCTCTCCCGAGGGTAATTCGTCGGGGTCGATAGGCTGCTCGGATTCGGGCGGTTTGTTGGAGTTGGGGGTTGCATCGGGGAGTTTTTCTTTACCGATGATAAACGTGCCGAGAACCTGGCGGCTACCATCGGAGGTCTCGACAATGATGATATATTGCCCCTGCTTGGTGTTCGGTTGGAGATCGAGGTATTTGCGGATCCGCTCTATTTCAGTTCCTTCCAATTGGCCGCCATCGGCAAAAAGGCCGGCAGGTAATTCAATATCTACAACCTTTGTCTCGTCTCTTGAGATGCTTTCGAGCTCCACCAGACCGGTCCGAGCAATATCCTCTCCCTCTTCGAGGATCTCGACCTTGATTCGACTGATGACGATCCTGGTTTTTCGCTCGACCACAGGGGGCTCTTCGTACTCGGGTGATTCGGTGACGATCACGACCGACGGGACGACGACATAGGGTTCTGGCTGTCGGAAAATCGGAACCTCGACATCTGGAGCGGGTGGCATAGGTAGACCGCTGTCGGAACCTTCTGAGATCACATCGGGAACCCGATGAGTCTGGACGGTCAAATCGTAGAAACCGGTCGATGTGTTGGCTGGACCGTTGGGAGGATTGAAATTATCAAATCCGACGGGCTGATCCTTTTGGAAGATAAAAAAATCATCCGAGCGACGGATCACGACATCGGTAAGTAGTTCTTGGGTACTATTGAGGAAATTTCCGTCAAACGGGTTGGATCGTTCCAGGTATCCGACGCTACCGGTGGCTTGAGGTCTGGCCTCGATGGGGCCTTGGTTGTTATTGTCCCGTTGGTAGATATCGCCTTGGAGGTCGAATTCTTCCAATTTTTCATCGGCGTATCCGATGTACAAATTGAATCCCGATTCGTTGGTCGATCCGTAGTGGGTCGATACGCCCTGCAGGATTCGCTTGGTCGGACCTGGGGAAACTGGGTTCTCCGGAAGCATCGATTCGGAGAAGGCATTTCGAGATACGATCCTGGTCGTAAAAAATCCGCCTGCGGGATTGGGCTTTTCGAGCGCATCGAAAATTCTAGCTTTCAAGTCAATATCGTTGATGAGCTGAACCTGAAGAACTCCGTTTCGGATGTAATTGCTTTGTAAGGTTGCTGAAGGACCCAGAAGAACTTTTGCCCCGCTGACCAACACAACCCCACCTGCTTGAGAGCTGGCGCTTTTGGATATAACCTCATCCTTGACGAGTAGATCCCCTGCTTTGGTTTCGACGTAGATACCAGGCTTGTCGCTTTGCAATGGTCCGCTGGTGAAACTACCAGCGATCACCGAGTCGATCGTCAAAGCCTTGCTGTTGACAACATAGAGCGAATAGCCGATGTCCTGGTATCGCTCGGCAAAGCGATACTGGGCCCGGAGTGTGTTCTTGGTGCTCTCTGATACGGTTCCCAAAGCATCGATAAAATCGTCCCCTTGGTCACTAGCTCCTAGGTTCAACTCTTGCCATGAGCTCAGAACGGCGTTCGTCAAAGTTCGAGCCCTCAACGTGTTTACGGTGGTATCGTGCAGATGTGCAAAGCTGCCGGATTTTAGCCGTAGATCATCGGCTTGAACTCTTGCTCTTTCGCTTGATTCCGTGATTGCCCCACGGATGCTCTCCAGAACCATATCTCCAGCCGTTGCTACTTGGGCTCCAAGCAAAACGTTGTCGGCTGCACTCAACGAAATATTCCCTGAGCCCGAGAGGACATCCCCTCTGACGATGATGTTTCCGCTATTGGTAGTCAGTAGCACAATTTGTCCCGAACCGTTGGCCGAGATTCCTATTCCTGGAGTTTGCCCAGGCTCGACGACGATGTCTCCGGCCAAGCTTTCCAAAGCGATCGATCCTCCGTTGGTGGTGGTCAAGTCTTCAAGGGTTGCATCTCTCTGAGTCTTTGAGGAATTGAAATGCACTTGATCGACGCTGACGCTTCCGGTCCCAATCGTTACACCATCGATCTCGGAAATCGTGATTCCATCGGCAGCAACGGCAGCTACGAAGTCGACTTGCGTGACGATCGGTCCAATCTGACCTCCGGCTTTCATTGCAAGAATGCTTCGTGTGGCGACATTGATAGCCGGTACGATCGACCCGTTGACGATGTCTTCCTTGGCATCGAGGTACACGCCTGCAGTCCCCGCTTGGATCTTGCCCAAGACGATCGATGCACCGGACTCAACCCAAAGGGACGAGTCGTTGGTCGTCAAAGCCTCAATGGCGACATTTTGATCGGATCGAAGATAGATGGTCGCTAATTTGGGTGGGCCGCCTGTTTGTATCTTATCCCCGATTACCAAGGCATCCTTGGAATTGATCGTGATATCGCCAAGCTCGCTTGCGACTACTCCATTGAGAATGACCGTGCCGCTGTTGAGTGTTTGTAGCAAGATGTCCCCAGAGACAGCCGCCACAACTCCAAATGGGCCTGCAGCACCTGGATTGATTTGGATATTTCCAACTAAACTCTGAAGCTTGATCGGGCCTTCGATCGTGGTCGTTAGGTCTTCCAAAACCTGACTCTCATCGGATTTCGAAGAGTTGAAATTCACTTTACTACTAGCAACAAAAACCGAATCGACTGTCAGACCATCTGCCTCTTGAACATAAATCCCATTTGAGGAACGGGCCGCCAGCAGATCGACCTTGGTTGCGATCGCATGGCGATTCGTATCGGCACTCGAGGCTAGGTCGGAATCGCCGATCTTGTTGCCGGCAAACATCGCTAAAGCTTTTGCGCTCACATTGGTCGTGCTGCTGAGAGGATCTGCATCGGCGATGTCCCTTGCGGCTTGCAAATAAACCCTACCGGTGCCTGCTTGAATCGTCCCTATTTGAATCGACTTCTCTGAAACAATCGCAAGATTGGTGTTTTGAGTATCGAGCGAATCGATCGAAACGTTACCCTTGGATGTGGCATAAATAACTCCGGGACTGGCCGTCCTTAGCTGATCGGTTATCGTCAAGTCATCCACGGAATTGATGGTGATGTTTCCTGTTTGGGATCGAACTTGGGCCTGGGTGACGATCGTGCCACTTGTGGCCGTCTGCAAAAGAACATCGCCAGTTCCGTTTGCCTCAATCCCGGGTGTGCCTTGGGTTCCGCCACGCACGACGATGTCTCCATTTAGGCTCTGAAGCTTAATCGGGCCATTGTCAGTGGTTACCAAATCCTCGAGCTTCTGAGAGCGATCGGTCAAAGTCGAGTTGAACTGGACTTGCTCGATGCCGATCGAAACCGAGTCGATGATGACTCCGTCGATCTCCTGGACATAGATGCCCTTGGCTGCTTGGGCGGCCAGAGTGTTGACCTGTGTCCCAACAGCATTTCGATTCGAGTCTTGGGAATTCGTTAAGTCTGACGAGCCGATTGACCCGCCAGCCTTCATCGCTAAGCTCGATGCAATGATATTCGTAGAATTGCTAGACGAGTCGGAGTCGAGTATGTTGACTTGGGCCTCAAGGTAGACGTTTCCAGAACCTGCATCGATTCGACCAAGGCTGATAGTTGCACCCGAGACAATCGCGATATCGTTGTTTGCTTGCAGATGATCGACGGTGACGTTTTGAGAAGATCTCAGATAGAGCGTACCTGGCGAGCCAGTTCGCATCAGATCGACAATGTTCAATGCCTCTTTTGAGTTGAGTGTGATATTACCAGAGTCGCTCATGACGACGCTGCTTGTCAGGATTGATCCACTATTGAGAGTCTCTAGGAGGATGTCCCCAGTACCGTTAGCCGTAATGCCATTGGTGCCAGCACTACCGGCATTGACTACGATATCTCCAGCGAGGCTTTGGAGTTTTACAGGGCCATTGTTGGTCGTTGTAAGGTCTTCAAGAGACTGCGATTGGGTTGTTTTCGTCGAGTTGAAGTTGACTCGGTTGGCCGATACATTCACCGAATCGATCGTCACTCCATCGGCTTCTTGGATGTAGATTCCGGATGCTGACTCCGCTGCGAGCGTTGAAACCTTTGTGCCGATGGCATTGCGGTTGGTATTTGCCGGCGCAAGGGTATCGGAGTTGCCGATCTTGCCTCCCGCACGCATGGCCAGTGCGTTTGCTGTGACGTTTGTTGAGTTGCTCAGTGGATCGGCATCTTTGATGTCGCTTGTGGCTTGCAAATAGACCCTGCCAAGACCTGCATCGATGCTACCAAGGGTTAGCGTATCACTTGAGAGGATTTGGACATTCCCACCTGCGGTTGTGATCGAGTTGAGGGTCGTATTTGTACCCGAAGACAGATACACCGAACCTGCTACACCGGTTTGGATCGCCTTGTTGGTGGTGATTGCACCCGATGCGTCGAGGGTGATGTCTCCACTGCCACTTTCAATCATGGCGTTGGTCGTAATGTTACCGGCGAGGGTCTGGAGAAGGATATCGCCTGTGGCATTGGCACTGATACCGCCAGAGCCTGTGGTGCCTTGGTTGACGATGATATTACCGGCGAGGCTTTGAAGTTTTACAGGCCCGTTGTTGGTGGTGGTAAGGTCTTCGAGTGTGCGGGTGTTGGCCAGATTGCTGGAGTTGAAGTTGACTCGATTGACGGTGTTC
>Ga0315904_10007540_pt1 | contig 14602 bp, 12 predicted proteins | sample LakEriMetagenome_6_FD_203529 | JGI IMG/M metagenome (GOLD analysis project Ga0315904, IMG submission 203529) | Freshwater fungal communities from buoy surface, Lake Erie, Ohio, United States - Buoy 12 MA120 | ecosystem: Environmental > Aquatic > Freshwater > Lake | place: USA: Lake Erie, Ohio... | reverse complement strand
ACCATTTGTGAAGGTGATAATGCTGCTGCATTTACTTCAGTTGACGCTTCTGGTGATGGCACGATCTCTTACCAGTGGTACTCTTCTACCGATGGTAATAACTATACTGCAATCTCTGGTGCTACTTCAGCTACCTACGATGAAGGCAACCTAACTGCTGACCGCTGGTTCAAGCGTGCTGCTACTTCTACTTTGAATAGCAAAGCGTGCACTGAAGAGTCTAACGTAGTTAAAGTCACTGTAAACAACATGGATCCAGGTAGCATCGCTGCTGACCAGACCATTTGTGAAGGTGACAATGCTGCTGCATTCACTTCGGTTGACGCTTCTGGTGATGGCAGCATCTCTTATCAGTGGTACTCTTCTACCGATGGCACTAACTATACTGCAATCTCAGGTGCTACTTCAGCTACCTATGATGAAGGCACCCTTACTGCTGACCGTTGGTTCAAGCGCGCTGCTACTTCTACATTGAATAGCAAAGCGTGCACTGAAGAATCTAATGCTGTTAAAGTAACTGTAAACAACATGGATCCAGGCAGCATTGATGCTGACCAGACTATTTGTGAAGGTGACAATGCCGCTGCATTCACTTCTGTAGATGCTTCAGGTGATGGCACCATATCTTACCAGTGGTACTCTTCTACCGACGGATCTAACTATACTGCTATCTCTGGTGCTACTTCAGCTACCTACGATGAAGGCAACCTAACTGCAGACCATTGGTTCAAACGCGCTGCTACTTCTACATTGAATAGCAAAGCGTGCACTGAAGAGTCTAACGCTGTTAAAGTAACTGTAAACAACATGGATCCTGGTAGCGTAAATGGCGACCAAACCATTTGTGAAGATGATGATGTATCTGCATTTACTTCAGTAGCTGCTTCTGGCGATGGTGATATTACTTACCAGTGGTACACTTCAGTTGATGGCTCTAACTTCACTGCAATCTCTGGTGCTACTTCTGCCACTTACGATGAAGGTGCATTAACTGCTGATCAGTGGTTCAAACGCGCTGCGACTTCAAGTATCAATGGCAAATCTTGCACTGAAGAGTCAAACACGATTAAAGTAACTGTAAACAACCTAGATCCTGCAAGCATTTCTGGATCACATGAATTATGTATTGGAGAAAATGCAACAGCATTTACCTCTAATGCGGCTACTGGTGATGGTGCAATAAGCTATCAGTGGAATAATAGCAATGATAATTCAACTTGGAATGCAATCAGTGGTGCTACAAGTGCAGACTACCAAGAGCCTAATATTTTGAGTGCGGATCGCTGGTACCTCAGAAAAAGCACAAGCACATTGAATGGTAAAGCTTGCACAGAAAGCAGCAATGTTCTGAAAATAACTGTAAACCCATTACCAGTGGTTACAATGAATGCATTCCCTGATTCACTTTGCACTGATCAGAATGGCGACTACAAGTTAACCGAAGGTGTTCCTGCTGGTGGAGTGTATACAGGTGCTGGAGTTTATTATAACTCTGACGATAAATCTTATTATATTGCACCAAGTACTTTACAGCCAGGTATCTATAGTATTTCCTACATTTATACCAATTCAAAGGGTTGCACTGACTCTGCGCAACAGGATGTTGATATCCATGTTTGTGGTAAGACATACTGCACTGTATCTCAAGGTTTCTTTGGACAAGACAAAGCGAAAGGGAAGTTCTGTTACTATAGTAATGACACAGTAACGTTGTTGGGCGCGCAGCGCATGATTTCTAGATTGTTAGCCGGCAATCCTCTCATTATTGGTGAAGTATCAGCAGCATGTTCAACTGGTTTAAGAAGCTTCAGAATTGTACAAAATGATTCTGCAAATCTTACAAAGTCACTGCCTGCTGGTGGACCAACGACCAAGATGAGCAACACGAATTGTAAAACTACAGATCCAAATCCGTTAATGTCTAGTTATGTTTCAGGAACAATCTCTCCTGCCGTAGCTGGTGTTCAGAAAGATGGTAGATTGAAAAACACCTTGATTGGTCAGACCATTACCATGAGTTTGAACGTGAGAAACAATCCTGCATTAGGTAACTTGCCAATTAATGGACATTACATTCATACGGCTCAAAGTTTGGATTGTGACTCAGGTCGTAATATCGGTTGGACTTCTACTCAACAGTATGGAATGCCAACATCACTTCTGAAGTATTTGGATACTGGATATACCGTAAACGAACTGATAACCTTGGCAAACAAAGCGCTTTCAGGAGGTTATACCCCGAGCACCGGTCAACCAAGTCTAAGTGATATCAACAATGGTTTGAGCACTTTGGTAGATGCATTCCATGGTTGTCGCATCCTTTATGGATTTAGCTATACCAGCACTACTTCTGAAGCTGCAAGAATTACATCAGACAATGATGGGTCTGATGAAGAAGTTGAAGGGAACTTAGTGAACGTTGGATTTGGTCTTATGCCAAACCCTGCAACAAACACTGTTGTCTTTGACTTGCACAACTTCATTGATCAATCTGGTGATTTGATGATTCACAACTCAGTTGGTGTTGAAGTTTGGAACTACCATTTTGATAAAGTGGGTGTCCATAATTTAGCACTAGACATTGTTGCTTCTGGTTTTGCAGAAGGTGTGTATTACGTGAGTTTCACAACCAATGGAACCCGCTACACCCGAAAGCTGTTTGTTACCCAGGAATAATACATTCTAAACTGTAACATTGAAGAAAGGCTGTTCGAAAGAGCAGCCTTTCTTTTTTATAAACAATGGCCACATGTTAGATAGCCGGCATTTGAAGAACCATTTTCAAAATTTGAATTCACCACACCAATTACAGAAATAAGTTCTTGCAGCTCATATCCACCATTACAACCACCCAAAATCTCATTTGATAAATACAAAATATCTGCAATAGACATATCGTTAAAGGCACTTAAATCTCCCGTTAAGGATTGTAACTTTAGACAGCTCAAATTATTATCCAACTTAATGGATGCAGTAAGCGCGAGTAATTGAGCAGCCAGTTTAACCTCGGTTTCATTTCTAAAAGGGGGGATTAGCCCATTTTTATTCATGCCCGTGGGTAAAAATGCACCTACTTGAGATGCACTTGTAAAGGTTTTCTCCTTCGAGCCACAACCAATAGTAATGGTTCCTATTTGTTCCCAATTTTCAGATAATTGAACAAATCCTTGTCCTTTTTTCTTGCCTGTCTCAAATGAATTCACAGTGTAGGTTGTGTAATCCCCATCCGAAATTATGCAAGGCGCACCTCCTATTGCTTTTTCTCCTGCAGTGGAGGACTTTACCTTATCCGCACTATCCTTAAGTTTTAATCTACTATTCAGATACAAGGTCTGCGCGGAATCCTTCCAAGTCTTCAAATACTGCGTAGAAGATTGCACCGATGTGTTTAATTTGGTTTTCAGGGAAACCAATTCCGGGGATTGGGTGTATTTCTTGATGTAATCTCCCGAGCTGCCACTCATTTTACACCCAACACCTGCACATACCAACATCCCTAAAGATGCCATTTGCCAGTTGTTCATGATTATTACCTCCGAACAACAAAATTAACACTTTATCCACAAAAACAAAGAATTAAATAATTGGCAGCACTTATTTGTACTGCATATAAAACGCAATAAGCTGTTTATCTATAAGTTAAGACTAATGACCAATTATGGTCTCAACTGATATTGAATCAGTTTTGAATTGTTATCCAGCTGCTCAGCCCAAATTTCCTTCTCCTTTAGGCGGGTAATGGTCCAAATATTGGATCCTGTCCCATCCTTTCTCAGGTTAAACTTAGTACCGCCTTCGAGAAATTCCCAAGTTCCATTCTCTTCAATCTTCAAAAACAGTGCGGTATACTTCCAAACATAGGTATAATCCTTATTCATCGTCAATTCCCAATTGGGTGAAAGTGACTTAAATGTTGTGGTTTGGTCGGTACCGTCGTAAGTGTATTTGTACACCTTCCAGGTATTGCTCATCCTTGCTTTGGCGGATCGTACCGTGAATTTTGGACCGTCTTTGTAACGACATGCACCAAGACTTAAAAGGGAAAAAAGAAGGAGTGATATCGAGATTTGAATGCGCATAGTTAGTATTTAATCTGACTCAATTGGGTGAGTATTGCGGGTGCTACACCCAGCACAATAATGCAAGCTGCTGCGATGACCAACACAAACTTGTCTATTAACGGTGTGTTTGGATTCGAATCGCCCTCAGTAAAGAATACCGATTTCAGCACTCGGAAATAGTAGGCTATGCTAATTGCTGACCCCAACAATGCCACACCTACCAACCATGGATAGCCCTGAAACGCGGCAGTGAAAATAGAATATTTACCTGCAAAGCCCACTGTAAGTGGAATACCCGCCAGTGAGAACATTGAAATTGCGATTAATACCGCACCAAAACGGTCCTTAGAAGCCATTCCGTTGAATACATCAAAAGATTCATTCCCTTCTGAACTCAAGGCATTAAAGTAATAGAATACAATCACGTTGGCAGCCACATAACCTACACCATAGAGCAATAGCGCCCAAAATGCATCTTCCGGACTACTCAAAATGGCCATCAACATATATCCAGCGTGAGCAACTGAGCTATAAGCTAGGGTTCGCTTCACATTAGACTGACGAATCGCCGCAATATTGCCAACCAATATGGTCATGCCTGAAATCACAGCCAAAATCACACCCCATTGTAGTTCTTTCGCGTCCATAAGTACCAGTGTAAACAGTCTAAAGAATGCAGCAAACGCTGCAACTTTAACGATGGTAGACATGAATACTGTCGCGCGATTCGGGCTGCCTTCGTAAACATCAGGGCTCCAAAAATGGAATGGGAAAGCAGATACCTTGAAACACAATCCCACGAGTAACAAGCTAATTCCCACACTCTGCAGTGAATTGTTTGCTTTCATGTGTGCCAGCATATTGCTATTTCTGAAAATAGATTCCAAATCTAATGCTCCTGTTGAACCGTAAATAAAAGCACAACCCAACAGAAATACAGCTGTAGAAAAAGCTCCCATAAGGAAGTACTTAATCGCTGCTTCATTTCCTGCAAGTGACTTTTTACGGCTACCTACAAGCACATAGAGTGGTATGGATAAAGCTTCGATACCTAAAAAGAGCATCACCAAGTTGTTGGCCGCTGTCATGATAAGGGCACCACACAAGCTAAACATAAACAACACAGGCAGGTCGGAGCCGTAATTCTCATCTGATTTAAATAAGGACAATATAAATATGGAGGCCAAAATCAAGAGTCCACTAAACGCAAGTGCTACCCTATCAAAGAACAGCATATCAAAATCCACATATTTCAATTCAAACTTCCATGGAAGTTTTGCCATGAAATCCAAAGGAATAAGTACCAATGCGGCAATCAAAAACAGCAATGCCAAAGGCAAAGATTTGTTTTCTTTCTTTCCTAAGCCGGCAAACATCACAACGATGGCGCCAACAAAAACTACCATTAAGGATTTCATGCTATTACCCCCACTGTATTTTCAATTATTTCTAAGGTCTTTTTAACAGAAGGGCCCGTTAGGTCCAACATCCACTGTGGAAATACTCCAATCCCTATAATCAATACCACCAGCACTCCGAAAACAAGGATTTCGCGCATGGTCAAATCAGGGAAAAGGTATACTCCATTTTTTTCTGTACCAAACATGCTGAATTGGTACATTCTAAACATATATACAGCGCAAAGAATGATAGTCAATCCTGCAAAAACACCCCAAACAGCATTCGCCGTAAAGATGCCTTTTAACAACAACAATTCACCTGGGAAACCATTAGTAAATGGCACTGCAGATGTAGCGAGCATTACAATCATAAACGCCACAGCAAATAGTGGAGCTTGCTTAGCAATGCCACCCAACTGACCCAAATCGCGCGTGCCTGCTCTTTGTTGAATCACATCTACTGCTAAGAACAAACCGAGCACGTTGATACCGTGGTTAAACATCTGTATCAAAGCACCTTGCATACCCGTATAACTCAAGGTAGCAATACCAGCCGCAATCAATCCCACGTGTGATAGAGATGAGAACGCGATAAGCCTCTTCATGTCTTGCTGACGGATGGCGATAATGGCACCATATAAAACGCCTGCAACCGCTGCAACCATGATGATTGGAGCATAAATATGATATGCCTCTGGTACCAAGGGGAAAAACCAACGAATGAGACCATACAAGCCCATTTTAAGCATGATTGCACTCAGTAGCATAGAGCCCGAAGTTGGAGCTTCTGTATAGGTGTCAGACTGCCAGCTGTGTAAGGGCAATAACGGTATCTTAACTGCAAATGCCAGCAATATTCCTAGACCTACCCAAATTGCTTGGGTTTGGGTTAGGTTTACATTCTGTAATGCTTGGATGTCAAACGTTGCTGTTCCATCCGGCATTTTTGAGTACAAGAAAATAAGTGAACACAACATGGCCAAACTGCCAATGAAGGTGTATATGAAAAACTTAAGCGTGGTTTTAAAGCGATTGCCCTCTCCCCACAACGCACAGATAAAGTAAATCGGAATCAACGCCAATTCCCAGAAAATGTAAAACATCATTCCATCCATGGCCAAGAACACCCCATTAAGAGCACCTTGCATGCCTACAATTAATCCAAAAAGAGACGATTTATCTTCGTTTGATTTATTGCTTGCCACAATAAGAATTAAAGGACAAACAATATTGGTAAGCAGCAATAGCAGCATGCTTATTCCATCTGCACCTGTCTTAAACCATATCCCATTGCCAAACCAAGGTCTTGATTGAACAAAGTTAAATGTGCCGTCAGGATTGAATTTCTGCAACCACAGAGCTACAATGGCTAATCCAGCTAAGGAACCCAACAGCGCTACCCACTTACTCCATTTTCCTGTAAATGCAGCGATAAGTCCTGCAATTATTGGTATTATTATGAGCTCCATATCTTATTTTACAATTATTAATCCCAAAATCACGATAATACCTATTACCATATACATCAAGTAATTCTCTAGATTTCCTGTCTGTATTTTGCCGTACATATCAGAACCCTTTTTCACGATGACACCCGTAAAATTCACAATACCATCAATCACCTTGCGGTCTATCCACTTGTAAGTAAAGTCGCCCAAGTGGTTTACCGGTGCAGTAACTGTAGCATCATATGCTTCATCCACATAGAACTTTGAAGACAAAACCTTACCCATACCTGTGATGGCTTCGTCTGATTCAGGAACTACTTTACCCTTGATATACTTTGTATAGGTATATACAAAAGCAATGATGAGTACAAGCAATGTACTTCCAATCAACATCCATTCGGTAGAATGTGAAAGTTCATGTGGCATATGTGTTTGGTACTTCTCCAATACGGGATTCAACCAGGTTTTTAGCTTTTGTGCTGCACCATGTGTAAGCAAATGCGGCAGATTCAATACACCGCCAAACACTGAAAGCACTGCCAATACAAGCAATGGAATCGTGATCAGCGCAGGAGACTCATGCAAATGATGTTTCTGTTCTTCTGTACCTCTAAAACCACCCAAGAAGGTTACCATAAATACCCTGAACATATAGATACACGTAACCATAGCACTTCCAAGCGCCAATGCCCATACGATTGTATTGTGTGAGAATGCAGAAGCTAAAATCTCATCCTTACTAAAGAAACCAGAGAAAAATGGGGTACCACAAATGGCCAAAGTACCCAATAAGAATGTCCAATACGTTATTGGCATAGCCTTTTTAAGTCCACCCATCTTACGAATATCCTGTTCGCCACCCATAGCATGGATGACACTACCAGATCCTAAGAACAATAGTGCTTTGAAAAATGCATGCGTAATCAAGTGGAACATGGCTGCAGAATAAGCACCTACACCCAAAGCGATAAACATTAATCCCAATTGACTCACCGTTGAGTAGGCCAACACCTTTTTAATATCATTTTGTTTTAGACCGATGAGTGCAGCGAGTATGCTTGTTGCCAAGCCAATCCACATGATGAACTCACGTGCCGGTACTGAAAAGTCATACAATATGTGGCAACGAACCACTAGGTAAATTCCCGCAGTAACCATAGTAGCTGCGTGTATAAGAGCAGAAACCGGCGTTGGACCTGCCATCGCGTCTGGCAACCATGTATAAAGTGGAATTTGAGCACTTTTACCCATTGCACCTACAAACAGCAAAATGCAAATAGCATTCACCATCTCAGGGTTGAACTGTTGCAATTGAACCTTGGCAAACACCGTATCGTAGTCCAAACTTCCGAACTGCTTCACGATCAAGAACAATCCCAGGAGAAGACCAAGGTCTCCTATCCTATTCATAACAAATGCTTTGCGTGCAGCTTTGCCATAATCAACATTGCTATACCAAAAACCAATAAGTAAGTATGAACAAAGTCCTACACCTTCCCAGCCGAAAAATAGCATCAAGAAATTGGCCCCCATTACGAGAACCAACATATTGAATACAAACAAATTCAGGTAGGCGAAGAATTTATAGAATCCGGCGTCACCGTGCATATAGCTGATGGAATACACATGTATTAGAAATCCAATACCCGTAATCACCATCATCATGATAGCGGTCAATCTATCTGCTTGAAGTTCAAAAGCAACATTCAAATCACCTACACTTAAGAAGGTGAAAAGCATTTGTTTGATAGAGGCTGCGTCCACATTCAGGCGCAGAAACACCATAAATGATAGCACGAAGGCTATAAGAATGCTCAATGAAGAAATCCACCCTGTGAGCTTTTCTGGCATTCTTTTACCAAGTAGGCCTGATATCATAAATCCGGCCAGCGGCATGAGTAATATTAAGAGTAAATTCTGCATTAGCCTTTCAATTTATCCATGAGACTTACATCTGTGCTGCGGGTATTCCTATACATCATAACCAGAATAGCCAAGCCTACGGCGGCTTCTGCGGCAGCAACAACCATTATAAAAAACACAAAGAGCTGACCATTGGAATCTCCCATATAGCTTGAGAAACTAATGAACAGCAAATTCACAGCATTCAACATCAATTCGATGCACATGAGAAGAATGATGGCATTTCTGCGAAGCAGTACACCCATCAATCCGATACAAAACAACAAGCAACTCAGATAAATATAGTGGCTTATTTCTACAGAGTTAAAAACCGATGAATTCACTTTTCACCTCCTTCTTGCATTATCATCTCGTCTTCTTCAGATTTGGAACGCTTACCCAACAGCACTGCACCCACCATTGCGGCAAGGAATAGAATACCTGAGAGTTCAAACGGCACCAAATACTTTGTAAATAGCAATTTTCCTAAATTCTTTACCATACCTGCATCTTCCACAGGGTTGCGGAAAATACGTTGGTCTGCATCGCGCAGCGCTGCTACGAGAACTACCAGCAGAAGGCCAGCTGCAATTGCTGCACTAACCTCTGCAAACATGGGTTTTACGGGTTCACTTTCCTTGTTGAGATTAAGAAGCATAAGCACGAACAGGAAAAGAACCATAATAGCACCTGCATACACAATGAGGTTAACAATGGCCAAAAACTGGGCATTGAGCACTACATAATGGGCAGACAAGCTAAAAAACGTGAGTATTAATGAAATTACAGAGTGGATTGGATTCTTGCTCCAAACGACAAACAGGGCTCCTGAAACTGTTAAAAAAGACAAAATCATTACCATGATATAGGTAGCGTTCATGATTTAGCCTCCTCTTTTAGTGTCCAAACCTGTCTTTTCGTAATGTCAACGCGGTTATCGCGGGGCTCAACCAAAATATCCTTACCGTAGATAAAGCTGCCTCTATTGTCTTCAGGTTGTACAATTCTATCGGTCAGGAAAATTGCTTGTTTCGGGCAAGCTTCTTCACACAATCCGCAGAAGATACAACGCAGCATATTGATTTCGTAAGTAGCTGCATATTTCTCCTCACGGAAATTCATGAGATCCTCTTTGCTTCTTTCAGCTGCTTCCATAGTAATGGCTTCAGCGGGACAAGCCACTGCGCACAATCCGCATGCGGTGCAGCGTTCTCTCCCTTCGTCATCGCGCTTTAGCACGTGCTGTCCGCGGTAAACCGCCGAATAGTCGCGCTTTACCTCTGGATAATTTAAAGAGACTTTTTTCTTGAACAAGTGGCTCAGCGTGATTGCGAGTCCCTTAAGAATTGCCGGTAAGTAAATGCGTTCTGAGAACGTCATTTCCTTATTGACAACCTGTTTTGATCTTTGGGTGAGTTTTTCCATTCCGATAAGAACCGGTTTTATTTAAGATGCTTGGTTTTAACCTTGTACTTCTTGCGAAGTTCGCCTTTCTTTTTGGTTTTGCGAATTGAATTTAAATCAATATCAGAAACTACAGTTTCGTCATCATCATTCATTTTGATAATCAACTGAGCATCAGCTACATCTTTATAATTCACAATCCAATATTTCCCTACTTTAGTTGCTTTGATAATGGTAACTGGAGATCCAGAAACCACATATATATCCGCAATTTTGCCGGTTTTGTCTTTGAACTTCGCTACTTTAGATCTACCTGCATTGGCGGCTACACAATAGGTGCCTTCGCATTTCACAGGAATTGTGATGTTCATTTTATCCTTGCTCTTTGCAGAGGTAATCTTGGTATTTTTATCAGGCTCTAAATAGCCACTCTTGCCTTTTTTCTGTGCCATCAATCTCGCCTTTTTGTAGGTTTCAGCATCTACACTGAACACGATAGTTGCAGGCTTAGAAAGACAAGAATCACCGGCAAATTTGCAATTTACGATACCCCCCCAAACAAAACCTTCACCCTTAGCGGTAGATAATGGCATACCACTGTTGAAAATCTCATCTAAGCTGCTCATACGGTCCACGGTAATGCAACCCATTGGGTTTGACTTACAGCGTGCGGTGTATTCGCAAATATTCATTTTAATAGAAATTCCTTCGCCGATGAATACCGTAGTATCTCTACCGCAGGTATCTTTCACTACTGGTGGTGGCGGCGGTGGAACTACCACTTTTTCTTTTTCATAAATGGTGATTTCTACGCGTCTGTTCTTCGCGCGCTTCTCTTCATCCGCATTGCCTTCTCTTGGCTTGCTCCGACCGTAATAGTTCTTTCTTACGATTACTGAATCAACCCCAGCAGCCAGAAGCCAATCATATACTTCATCTACACGTGAAGCTGACAATTCTAGGTTGTAGGCATCATTACCCAAGCTATCTGTGTGCCCAGTAAGTAGCAGCCTATACTCTTGTTTTGACTTCAAATCTTGAATTAATTTATCAAGTTTGGCAACTTCAGCTTTTTTCAAACTGCTTTTGTTTAAGTCAAAATAAATTTGAACGGCTGGAGCAATTTCCTTTGGCGGCTTGGATTTACCACCTTGTGCGAATGCGCTGCATGCAGCGAGCATGAATGCGAACAGAATGTTCTTTCGTATTGTTATGTCCATAAAACGGTGGCGAAAATACTCTATAAATCCTGTTTAGAAAACAATTATGCGCCGATTTGCCCACCATTTTTCACAATTCGTATTTCTGTGAATAAATGAACGTGTAATTCTATTCATTATAGCTTTAGAGGTCGTAAATTTACACCCAAATTGAACGTATGTTTTATGAACTAGGACGCTATCTGATTTTCATCCGCAGCATGTTTGTGAGACCTGAAAAAGGTAAAATATTTTTTCAAAGAACCATTCATGAAATGAACAATATTGGTGTAGGATCCCTACCCATTGTTGCCATAATCAGCATTTTTGTAGGGGCTGTTACTACTGTACAGACCGCCTATCAGCTTGTTTCTCCATTGATTCCACTTAAAATTATTGGTACCATTGTTTCTGACAGTTCACTGCTTGAATTGGCTCCCACGATTACTTGTTTGGTATTGGCTGGAAAGGTAGGCGCCAACATTGCCTCTGAGGTTGGGAATATGCGGGTTTCCGAACAAATAGATGCCTATGAAGTTATGGGTATCAATTCGTCTGGATTTCTAGGATTACCAAAAATTATAGCAGGATTAATTATGATTCCCTGCTTAATTATCATCGCAAATTTCCTATTAATCAGCGGCGGTATTTTGGCTGCGAAAATGACTGGAATAATGGATCCAAATGAGTTTGTTCAAGGCGCCCGTGAGAGCTTTAGGGCATTTACCCTTTCGGTAAGTTTGGTTAAGGCTACCGTTTTCGCGTTTATCATTACCAGTGTAAGTACCTATGAAGGATATTTCACCAGTGGAGGCGCACTTGAAGTGGGCGAAGCAGGCACCAGAGCAGTTACACGTGCATGCGTACTTATTCTCTTCTCTGATTTTATCATCGCTAAATTAATGCTGTAATTATGATAGAATTGGTTCAGGTAAATAAGAGCTTTAAGGATAAACAGGTATTGTTTGATATCAATGCTACCTTCCTACCAGGAAAACCCAATCTTATCATCGGGGCATCGGGTGGCGGTAAAAGCGTACTTCTCAAATGCATGGTGGGTTTAGAAACGCCAGAAAAAGGACAAATTCTATATGACAAACGGGATTTCGTGCACATGGATTACGAGCAGAAAAAGGAAGTGCGCAGAGAAATTGGAATGCTTTTTCAAGGCACAGCACTGTTTGATAGTTTAACGGTGGAGGAAAATATAGCCTTCCCGCTAAAGATGTTTACCAATATGAATGCCTCTGAGATTTTAGACCGTGTAAACTTCTGTTTAAATAGGGTTCACTTAGAAAATGTAAATAAAAAGTTCCCCGCAGAAATCAGCGGTGGTATGAAAAAACGTGTAGGTATTGCCAGAGCTATCGCCTTGAATACTAAATACCTTTTTTGCGATGAACCCAACTCTGGACTAGACCCAATAACCAGCAGGGTGATCGATGAGTTGTTGACAGACATTACTCAAGATTACAACATCACCACGGTTATAAACAGCCATGATATGAAAACGGTCTATGATATTGGCGAGAACATCATTTTCATTTATAAGGGAAAAAAATGGTGGCAAGGCAGCAGAACACAGATTGATGATGCGCGCCATGAGAATCCTGAATTAGATAATTTTATTAAGGCGAGTCAGTTTTAACGCTGCTTGCGATAAAAACAAAAAAGGCTGCACATGCAGCCTTTTTTATTATAATTCGGTTTAAAATTATCCTTCCAATGCAGCTGCACCACCCACGATTTCAGAAATTTCGTTGGTAATGGCAGCTTGACGCGCTTGGTTGTAGGCCAAACGGAAGGCTTTCAGCAATTCACCCGCATTTTCCGTTGCTTTATCCATAGACACCATTCGGGCGCCATGTTCTGCAGCGAGTGAATCCAAAATAGCTCTATAAATCTGCGTTTTGAGTGAACGGGGAATCAAATCTTGTAAGATTTCAACCTTCCCTGGTTCAAAAATATACTCAGTTTGTTGTGCTACCTTAGTTTCTTTGGTTGCATCTTCCTTAAGGATAGGAAGCAACACTTCATTGGTTAGGATTTGTGTTGCCGCATTTTTGAATTGGTTGAATACAATTTCAACACGGTCATAGGTCCCATTATTGAAAGAATCCAACACATAATCACCTGCTTCGAATGCACGTTCTGCATCGATGCCTTGCAACAAACTCACAAAACGGTTGTCAGTAGCGAAGCCTAATTTGCGAAGGCTCTCCCCTGCTTTCTTACCAATAATCAAAATATCAACCTTACCTGCTTGGTGCTGGCTTGCGTATTTTGATTCGATAACAGATCTTACTCTTTTAACGATATTGGCATTAAAAGCACCACACAAACCTCTATCACTGCTAATGGCTACAATCAAAACAGATTTCACATCTCTATCGAGAAAGTAACCTGCCAATTGATCATCATCAGCACTGTCTTGCAGATTTGCCATAATACCCTTGAGTTTAAGGGCATAGGGACGCATTCTAACAATGGCCTCACTTGCACGACGCAGTTTTGTCGCACTCACTAGTTTCATAGCTTTGGTTATTTGCTGTGTGCTGATGGTACTTGCAATCCTGCCTCGAATTTCTTTCTGATTTGCCATGTTTTATTTACTGCTTATCAGGCGGTATAATTTTTTGCTACTTCTTTACCAGCGGCTACAAGGGTAGCAGTAATTTCATCATCAATCTTACCAGCGGCGAGATTAGTGAGAACATCTTTATGATTGCTTTCCATGTATTCCAAGAATTCAGCTTCAAACTGACGCACCTTACCTACTGGAATATTACGAAGGTTATTTGTTGTACCCAAGTAAATAATCGCAATTTGCTTTTCAACAGATGCAGGGCTAAACTGGGGCTGCTTCAAAATTTCTACGTTTCTAACCCCTTTATCCAATACAGACTTAGTAGCTGCATCAAGGTCAGAACCAAATTTCGCAAAGGCTTCCAATTCGCGGTATTGCGCTTGGTCAAGCTTCAATGTACCTGCTACTTTTTTCATAGACTTAATTTGAGCATTACCACCCACACGGCTTACAGAGATACCTACGTTAATCGCAGGACGCACGCCAGAGTTGAACAAATTACTTTCCAAGAAAATCTGACCATCGGTAATAGAAATTACGTTGGTTGGGATATAGGCAGATACGTCACCCGCTTGGGTTTCGATAATTGGCAATGCAGTCA
>Ga0315904_10007539_pt1 | contig 14604 bp, 9 predicted proteins | sample LakEriMetagenome_6_FD_203529 | JGI IMG/M metagenome (GOLD analysis project Ga0315904, IMG submission 203529) | Freshwater fungal communities from buoy surface, Lake Erie, Ohio, United States - Buoy 12 MA120 | ecosystem: Environmental > Aquatic > Freshwater > Lake | place: USA: Lake Erie, Ohio... | reverse complement strand
CCGTGTCGCCCACCTATGAGTGGGATATCATCGAAGCCATGCATAACGGCTACGGCCTTGTGCTGCCGGAGCTCGGCAGTGCGCAGCGGCTCGGCGCCCTGAAGTGGGAGGGTATTGAGCACAGCGGCTGCCTGTGCTGCCTTACCGCGACCGGCGTGGCCCGCTGTGGCCCGGTTGTGCCGTTGGACGACTGCGGGTTTTCCGTACAGTATGTGCCCGGCCTCGACGTGCGCACGATCATTGTGCGGACACCCGAGGCCACATTTGAGAAAAGGGTGCGGGCGGCGATCACGCCATCGGAGATCAAGCACGGGAGTCTGGTGCAAGCGGTGGGCCGGGAGTTCGCGATCGAGATCGTGAAAGAGGTCATCGAAACTGGCGCCGCGTCGTCGGCGACGATCAGCCGCGCCGCCGCCGCGCACAACAAGCGCTCGGCCGAGCTCTTTCCCTTCGAGATTCGCGCCCCGGCTAAGATCCGTATCTGTGCTCGCGAGTGGTACGGCTCGGCCTGGATATACCAGTGAGGCACTCGTGGCTGCGATGGCCCTCTGTTTCTTTTTGAATCTTATTTTGGGTGAGTACATTTGCGAAACATGGAGTGCAATAACAACGACAACGACGACTTTTGCCGCGAGGTCGACCAGATGGTCGGCATTGCCGCAGCGGCACGGCAGCGCCGCTCCGCGAGCCTGTGCCGCATCGAGGAGCTCGAGACGTTCGAGCCCCCGGGGCACGGCCCCCTTCAGCTCCGGATTAGCGGCGCGGACCGGAACCTCACCTACGAGCTCGCAATGGAAGACAAGGAGTTCCAGCGCCGGTTCCTGATTGCGAACCCCATCCTTGCCAGCTTTGACTTTGCGCAGTTCGGCCTCGTCCTCGCCGGCCCCGCCGCGGCCGCGATTCTGACCTGGGACGACGAAACCCTGGCCCGGATTCCGGTTCGGGTATTCAACCTCCACCGTGTCTACGATCGCACAGACAGCCTCGAGGATGAGTTTGCACAAGTGATCACGGCGGTTGGGGACCACGTCGCGGCCGAGGCGGAAGTCGACATGTCCCGCTGCGCGACGAGTATCGCCTTCGACGTGTACAGCCCATGGGTGGGGGCCTACACGGTGCGCATAGAGCTGCGCTACTACGAGAGCGTCGGCGAACTCTTGTCGGGCTTTGCCCTCGGCTCCGACCAAATTGTCTGGGACGGGCGCCGCATCTGGGCGTCGGAGCTCGGCCGGTTTGCTCTGAAGCACCGCCTGAACATCTTTAACCGCGGTGTCGACGCTGCCGACACCGACACTGCGGTGCGCATCCTCCGCGCTATGGAGCACGGCTACGCCGTGGTGCTGCCGCACGCGGAGCGAGGGCCGACGCTCAAGCTTGGCCATGTGACCTTTACGGGCATCAAGGAACACTGCTCGTGCTGCCTTTACGCAGAGCGCGGCAGCGTCCCACCCCACCCGGTCTGCCTCGCGTCGAGCATCCGCGCGATCAACGAAGGAAAGCCCGGGGCGGTCGTGAGCTGCGAGTATGCGCCCGGCCTCGACGTGCGCACAGTCCACCTGCGGATCGCTGTGGAAGATTTCGGCATTAAGGACATGCTGGCGCCCACGGTGGAATACCACCCCCGCGTATTCGCTCTGTACGCCGGCCCGCGGCTCGCTCTCAAGTTCACCGTGGTGACCCTCACGGGCGGCAGCATCTCCTGGGACGATATTTACGACGCGGTCGACGAGCGCAACCAGGACCTCGCCGCCGGCATCCCGTTCCGGATCGCGTCCCGCTGAGACGCGGCCGCGCGCCGAGACGCGGCTGCGCACGTTTCGCGGCCGCGCTCTTTTTGAATCCCGGCTGGTGGCTCGATACTCACCATGGCTTCTCCCTGCGGCGGCGTGGGCTCTTTCATCGCCGAGGTTGCGCGGGCCTTCGACAGCGCGGCGTCCGCGCGCCACGGCCGTCCGTCCCCGCTGTATGACATCCGAGACATCAGCCGCGGCGCCAATCCACCGTTCTGTGCCGACGAGCCGCACGGCCTCCCCATGATCCGCCTGCAGACCCCCCCTCCCCTGGAGCGCTTTAGGCGGTGCGACACCGATGAGAATTTCAAGAGGCGCCTTGAGGCGTATGCCCCATACCTCGCCGATTTCGCCATCGCCGCGGCCGGCATTGTGATCGCCGGCCGCACGGTCCGCGCCCTCTTGATGATGCCCGATGAGCTCTGCTCCAAAATGCCTCACTTCGAGCTGTACTTGGCCAACGGCCAGTGCAGCGCCGATGAGTTCGCGCGCGCGGCCTCCTACGTCGGCGACCACCTTGCTACGCGCCTTGGCTGTCTGACGGTGGACCGCAGCCACAATTGCATCACCTTTACAGGCGTGGTATATGAAAGCCTGGGGACCCCAATCGTGGTCCAAGTCCAGCTCGATGCACATCAGTACGGCAGCCCCGCGGAGCTACTCTCGACCTTTCCCCTCACCTCCTCACAGGTCTGCTGGGACGGGAGGCGCATTCTCGCATCGGACCTTGGCCGGATCGGGATCCATTACCGGGTGAACATCGTCAACCTCGAGGTGCGCGACGAGTCCTACGAGAAGGATCTCATCCGGGACCTCCAAGTGGGCTACGCCATCGTTGCGCCGGAGCTCGGTTTCGACCCGAGCGGCCGCGACCGCATCACCTTTGGCGGCATGAAGTGCCGCAGCGTCCAGCACTCGGGATGCCTGTGTACTCTGCGTGTAGCCAGCATAGAGCGCGAGCCCGCCGCGGTTGACACGACCAAGGTCGATGCCGAATCAATCGTCGAGTGCGTCCGCAAGATGACCCTTGAGGCCAAGCTGCCCCCGACACTTTACACACCCGGCCTCGACGTGCGTACGGTCAGCCCCGCGGCGGGTCTGGAGGGCCTCATCCCCAGCATGATCACGCGGGACACGATCTGCCACGCGCAGCTGATCCGGCTCATCGGCGCGGCGCGCACCCGTGAGCTCATTGATGATACAATCATGGCCGGCAGCGTGCGCCCGGAGACCGTCCGCCGTATCGTTGCCGCCACTGTGGCCGCCGCCACTGCAATGCCATTCCCCCTCGGCCCCAAGCAGGTCAAGCCCACGTCCAAAGCTGCCTGGTATGGCGAGTCCTGGATCTGGAATTGAGCCCAGGCGCCTGGGGTCGCCACTTTTTTTGAATCCCGGCGGGCCTGGGGTCGCCACTTTTTTTGAATCCCGGCGGGCCTGGGGTCGCCACTTTTTTTGAATCCCGGCGGGTCGTTGGATAACTAACCCACAATGGCCCGTATCTGCGATGGACGACAAATCCGTGCCGAGGTTGCGCGGGCCTTCGACCGCGCGGCGTCCGCGCGTCACGGCCAGCCTTCCCCACTGTACGGCGTCGAGGACATCAGCACCGGCGGACCGATGCCGCATGGCCTCCCCACGATCAGCCTTTATACGGAGGCCGTTGGTAGCAGCATCCGTTGTGTGAGCGACGAGGGATTCGCGGCGCGCCTTCAGGGGTGCGCGCCATACCTCTCCGGGTTTGAGTTTGGCCGGCACGGAGTGGTGATCGCCGGGAGAATGGTCCGCGCGCTCCTGCGTTTCTCATCCGCCGAGCTGGCCCACAGGCCAATCTTCGAGGTGTACGCAGTCGCCGAAACGGACCTGCAGCGCGCGGTCACGGCAATCGGCGACCACCTTCTCTCGCACCTCAACAACCTGACGGTGTTCCGCGGGCCCAGCCGCATTATCTTCACCGGCCAGGCACCCGCGGACGCAACACCGGTCCAGGTGCACTTTGACCTGTACCGATACAGCAGCCCCTGGGAACTGCTCTCGACCTTGGGCCGCACCTCCACACAGGTCGCCTGGAACGGAAAGAGCATCCTTGTGTCCGATCTTGGCCGGATTGGGCTGAAGCACAACGTGAACATTGTCAACCTCGATGTGGCCACCCCCTGGCATGAGTACGGACTTATTTGGGATCTCAAAATGGGGTATGCCATCGTCGCGCCGGAGCTCGGATGTGTCCCGGACAACTTCGGCGGCATGCTGTGCCGCAGTGTTTCGCACTCGGGGTGCCTGTGCACTCTGCGGGCGGTCGACGTGGAGCTCGAGCCGGCCAAGGCAGCATTGGCGACCGAGCCGCTCACCGGGCGCATTCGCAACATGGCAATCGAGCTCGGCCTGCCCACGCCCCTCACTCCGTACACAATCGGCCTCGATGTACGCTCAATCAGTCCCGCAGCGGGCCTGGAGGCGCTCATCCCCAGTTTGATCACACCGGACGTGATCCGACACGCGCAGCTGATCGATCTCATCGGCAGGGACCGCGCGCGCGAGCTCATTGTGGATATGATCATGACCGGTGGCGTACGCCCAGAGGTTGTCCACCGCGTGGTTGCGGGCGCGGCCGTGGATGCGGGCGCGGCCGTGGATGGCTTCTCTCTCGGCCCCAAGCAGATCACGCCCACATCCAAAGCTGCCTGGTATGGCAAGTCCTGGGTCTACTCGGCGGACACACATTGACAGCCTGAGCCGCGGGTCGCTGTGCATTTTTTTTACACCCACTGGCCGCGATTAGAAGAAAAGGGGTGGCGCGTATACGCACGTATGTCGACCCGCGAGCGCTTTGCTGGCCAGGACCCGCGGGTCATCTCGGTATTTGAGGTTGTCGGAGCATATTTCACCGACACGTACTTCAACCACGTGTACGGCAGCGCAAAGACAACCAGGTCTGTGGGCGCCTCGCTCTCCGACGAGTACCGGCGCCACATCCAGGCGTATGTGCTCGGGGTGAAGAACGACGCTTCCTGCTACAAGGACGTCGTCCAGGGCGTGCACCAGTTCTTTGCGGGGACGACCCGGTTCACCTCCCTCAGCTTCGCCGAGTTCGTCGACCGGGTCGTCGAGGTATGCGTCCCCGGCGAGTACTTCCACCAGCTGCCGCCCGGGGTCAAGGACGAGCTGCTCAGCCACATCCTGTGTGACCTCGCCGCGGGCCTCGCGGCGTTCGCGACGACGCCGGATATGCTCTCCCGCATCGTCGACGGCCACGCGACGGCCCCCGAGGCGACGGTCCGCGCCCTCCAGGACGCCGCCGTCGACCTGCTCATCACGAAGCGGGTCGCCCTCCACAACAAGTTCCTGTGCAAGCTGGGCGAGGTCCGTGACACGGTCCAGATGGACGTCGTCCACGACATGAAGAAGGTGATCGTCCGCCTCGCCGCGGAGAAAAAGGCGCTGCGGGACGAGGCCCGGAGCCTGCAGGCCGACCTCGAAGCTGCGCAGGACACCATTGCGTCTCTCAAGGTCCGCGACGCGAAGCTCCGCCGCCTCGTCAGCCTGCTGCAGCGAGAAAAGGAGGAGGGCGCCGCCGCCGTCGGGGCGAGCCTTCGGGTTCCGTCGCGCGACACCCTCGCGGAAGGCACCGCCGCCATGGCGCCCCCGCGGCGGCCGCCTCCCCGCGACCGCATCGCGGAACACGGCGACGAGGACGAGGACGACCGCGATGGCCACGGCCACAGCCACGGCCACGACCGCGGCCACGCCGCGGCGGCGGCGGCCGCCACCGCCGCGATGCCGGACCCCCAAACAAAGGTAACGGCGAGTTTCTTCAAGAGCTCACGCCCCGCGCCGGCGCTGGCCACCGCGGCGGCGGCAGTGCCCATCGCCGCGGCGGCGCCCATCGTGGTGCCCGCCGGTCCAAAAGTATCACTCGCGGACTTCTACCAAAATTACGATGAAGACAATGGCGACTAAAGAATATGATGTCGGGCTTTAGTCTGGGGAACGCCGTCAACAGCGCCGCCGATTGGGCGTGCAGCGCGCCAGTCATCTGCGGCATCGTCGGCAACCCCGTGTACACGGCGCTGCTCATCACGGCTCTCGCCGCGGTCGTCGTGATGGCCCTGTACACGAGCGCGGTGCAACGGGGCGGGGTGAAGCGAGCCGCCCGCGCTGTCATCTATGTGTTTTTACTGGTCACGGCTGTGACGTTCGTCCACCACTACGCGATGCGCCGCGAGATGCGGTCCAGTGAGCAGCAGAGGGGGGTGCGCGAGGTCTTTTCTGGTATCAGGGAAAATAGGTCGCTGGGGGCGGGCGGCGCGTTCCCGGTCTTGCCCGAGCAGGGTGTCGTCTACGGTGCGGGTAATGTCGAGTCGGCGCGCCCGGCGTGGCCCGCCGGGGTCGCGCCCGCCTCCGCCATGGCCACAGATTCCTGGATCAGCGACGTCGTTGTCCCGGCGCGGATGGCCGCGCCCGTGTGAGGCGCGGCGCGGATGGCCGCGCCCGTGTGAGGCGCGGCGCGGATGGCCGCGCCCGTGTGAGGCGCGGCGCGGATGGCCGCGCCCGTGTGAGGCGCGGCGAGTCTCGCTCGCTCGTGGCGGCGCCCACCCCTTCTTTTTTCCGGCGTCACTAATAGGCAATGTCGGCGCCCCGCATCCCCGAAATCCGGCGAGGCATGCCCTATGGCAGCCTCCCACACGATGCCCTCACGCGTAAGTTCGCGACGACCGACGACGAGCTCGGCGATCGCACTTACGACGACTACGTTCGCGGCGAGATCGTCGACCGGGCGCCCGACCCCGCGTTCCTCGAGAGCGACCAGACCCGGCGCGACCCGGGCCTGTCGCGCAGCATGCTCAACCTGCGCTACAACGGCGTCCGGGGGTCCGCGGCGGATCCCAAGCGGGCCGACTTCTTCTACGGCTTTCTGGGGAACGACCCCCGCGGCGTCGTCAACGAGCCCCGCCTCGACAAGGCGCGGTCCCACATGTCCGCCCGCGCGGGCGGCCTGGTCACCCGCATGGGCGACAACGACGACGGCCACACCGCCGAGCGCCCCTGGACGAACCAGGCGATCAGCTACGCGATGCAGGCCGTCCACACGCGCCAGAAGGACAACCTCCGTGTATTCTCGACGTCGAAGGAGTCGCGCTCCCGCCGCGCCAACGACACAATGACGGGCGAGGCGACCGTCCGCCGTCTCCGCGCCGAGCGCCTCCGCGTCGGGGACGAGGCGCTCGGCGCGCGCCTCGCCGGGGGCGACCACGCCCCCGCCGACGAAAAGGACAGCGGCGGCGTCCGGGGCGCGGACGCCGGCCAGTTCGCCGGCGCGGGGGCGGCGCCGTGGCACCACGCCGTCGGCGACGCGGACCTCGGCGTCGCGCAGTACGGCCAGAACCGGGGCGGCGGGCGCGCCACCGTCGGCGCCGGCGCCCAGGGCGGCGGCCGCCTCGCCGCGGCGGCCCACGACCAGGACTGGGGCAAGTCGTCTCTTGCCCGCGCCGCGAACCGGCGGACCCTCGCCGCGACGATGGCGGCGGCGGCCCGCCACCGGCGGGCGGACCGGGCTCGTATCACCGACCAGGACTTCGGGAGCGGTCACGAGATGTACAGCGTCGCCGGCGCGGGGCTCATGCCGGGCACCGACGTCGCCGCCGCGGCGCGCCACGGCGGCGAGGACCAGACGCGGCGCCCCGCCGGCGAGATCCAGGACGACGCCGGCGGAGAGATGGCCGGTGCGGGCCTCATACCCGGCGCGGACATTGCCGCGGCACACCGCTACGGCGGCGAGGACCAGACACGGCGCCCCAACGGTGAAATCCAGGACGACGTCGGCGGGGGCGCGGCTGGCGCGGGGCTCGTGCCGGGCGCCGACGTCGCCGCGGCGTACCGCCACGCCGTCGAGGACACAACGCGCCGCCCCGCCGGCGAGGTCCAGGACGACGACGACGGGGGCATTCCCGGCGCGGGCCTGATGGCCGCGCACCGCCCCGAGCGGGCGGCGCGGGAGGCTATCGCGTCCGTGACACAAAACGAGTACCTCACGAACGCCGGCGCGATCGTCGCCGGTCTCCGGGAGGGGTCCGCCGCCGCGCGCCGGCGGATCGCGTCGGCGGTCGTCGCCGACAGCGCCCCGGGACCCGCCGGGGCCGACATGGAGGGGCACGGGCCGCGGCGGGGCGAGGTGCGCGGGGCCGCGACCGGGCGGGCGGCCCGCGCCGGCGAGGTCCTCATCGTGCCCGCCGGCGCGGCGGGCCTCGCCGTGCACTCGTACCGGGGCGGGGTCCCGACGGGGCCCGACGCCCGCGCCGCGAACGCCCGCGCCGCGGACGACGCGGCGTTGTGGCGGTCCTCACACGAGGCCCTCCCCATCGGCCGGAGCAAGACCGCGGGCGAGTGGCGGTCGGCGACCCAGGGGGGCGGAATGATCGGCGACGCTGCTGAGAAAGTCTTCGGCCGTGATGGGGTCGTCGAGGGGCAGGGCGTCGGGTCGGCGCCCGTGAAGCCGAAGACCCTCCGCGCGGGGGCTCGCGACTGGTCCGGCGACGAGGTCGGCGACGCGATGGCGCGCGACTGAGAGTGCGGGCCCATACCCCTGGCCGCGCGGGTCCATACCCCTGGCCGCGCGAGAAAAAAAAAACGCGCAGCGCGCGTTTTACGGAGAACGTGAGGCCGGATCGGCCCCGAGGGGCGGGCCGAGCTCGCCGGGCGGGCCGAGCTCGCCCGCCGGCGCGGGGGTCGGCGGCTGGGCTGGCTGCTTGCTTTTTCTGCGGCGTCTGCCCGTCGCCGCGACGGGCGCGACCGTTGCGGCAATGCCGGCGGGCGTTACCGCAATGGCGACGGGCGCGACCGTTGCGGCAATGCCGGCGGGCGGGGGCGCCATGCCGGCAGCGAGCGCGGCGCCCGTCGCCGCACCCGTCACCGCCGCCTCACAACTCAGCAGCGCGACGATCACGTCGCGCAGCACACTTATGTCTTCGGCAGCGGCAGCGGCGGCCAGGATATCGTGCACGGCCCTGCAGCCGGGGACACCAAATGACTGTACAAACTCTCGGAAATGGTGCGGCTGTGGATTCCTCAGAACGTCTGCGGCGTTCGCGCGGAACGCGAAGACGTGAATTGCGCGAAGGATTCTGGCGAGGGAAGAGTCGCCGGGGTGGACACTGACGGCTGATGGGCGGACCGCAATCTCCAGCAGAGGCTTGATGTATCGCTCCCCGCAAAGCTTGACCGCTTGCTGTGCAACCTCTATTGTCAGCCCCTCCCCATTGGCGACCCCGTGGATGAGAAAGGCGGCGAGAACGGTCCGCACAATGTCCGCAGCCGGGTCGGATGGGTCTATGCGGCCAACCAGCTCGGACATATTCTCCATGAGATAGCTGCGGTTGTCCAGGGGCGACACCCTGTCTGAGCAATATGCTCGGACAATTCTCTTTGTCCATTCGGGGGGCAGCCACGCCCAGACCGCCGGCGGAATAGGGGGCGGGAACAGGAGAACGGCATAGATGGTTGCGATGTCGTCGCCGGCGGGAAGAAGTTCGCACAGTGCCGGCAGCATATCCATGAGCCTGCCCGGACCCAAGCCAGGGCCCATTGTCAGGCGGTACATGGCAAACCCTCGGTGGCATTTCCACTCGGAGAAGATGGTCTTCAGGCGGGGCACAAGCGAGGGCGTTTGCGCCGCCAGGAAAACCATGGCACCGATCTCCGCGACCGCGCTGGCGCGGACCGCGTCCCGCAGCGCGTACAGGAACACGTCGCTGCGCTTGCTACTGACCGCAAACCGCTGGAAGCGCAGCGTGCCGTCGCCCATCCGGACCAGGCGCTCGACGTCGTCGATGGTCCCCGCGTCGCCCAGCGCGGCCGCGACCGCCGTGTCGACGAGCGCCGGCGGGACCCCGCCGGTCGCTTCGAGCACCACCGAGCCGCCCGCGTGCCGCGCAACCGCGACGATGTCTAATTCTGCTGACAGTGTATTTATGCCCTGCCAGTCTTCGATCCATGTCACAGGAATCTTCCCCGCGGTAATGAGTCCCGGAAGGGCTTCGGCAATGAGCTTGCGGCGATCCTCCATCCGAATGCAGGGTAATTTCTCAATTCACATTTTGAATAGCAAAAAACCGCTGCCACAGTCAAGCAGATGCGAACCGCTGCCACCGCCATGTCGCGAACCGCTGCCGCCGCCATGTCGCGAACCACTGCCACCGCCGCGCCGCTGCACATTGCTGCCGCGCCCACACTGGACGAGGGCGCTGTGCGGACATATGTCGCGGCATCGATGGCTGCCGCCGCCGCCGCCAGGATACGTGTGGCCGCGGCGTCGACGACATTGACCGAAGAGCTGTTCTATGATGCTGCGACCGCGACCGCCGGCTGGTTTCTCGAGTGTGTGGTCGCGGGTCACTTTCGCGAGCTGTTCGCCAACATGGAGATCGCCGCCGTCGACCCGAGAGACCATACCGGCCACACGCACGCCGTAGTGTGCAGGCCTTTAGGGCCTCACTTTATGACCCTCGCCCCCGTCAACATCCTCACCCGAGACTTTGTGTGGGTGTGCCCGTTCCGTATCAGTATCGGCAATGGCGCGGCCGTGATGATCATGACCAGGACGATGGTGGCGGGGGCGGGCGGAGCGCGGCCGGATTCGCCCCCGCAGCTCATCGACATAATTACCCCGGACACTGTCGGCCCCTCGACCGGCGTCCCGTTCCAGCTGCGCGCGACCCCCGAGAGCAACTACGACTTCATCTGCGGGCACGTCCACGGCGAGGGCGCCGTGTTTGCGTGCACCGCCGCACAAAACCAGGCGGTCCTCTCGGCGTTCAACGTCAAGAAGCTGGACGGCATTGTGGTTGCCATATACCAGGGCAATTTCATGTGCGCGCCGTTCAAACGGGGACCCTCGCGCCGCGGCGCCGTGGCGATGCGGTGCTGCACCCGGACAACAACGCCGCTGGGGGTGATCGGCATCGAGGTGTGGTCGATCCCGGTCAACATGAGCTGAGTGTCCGCACCGCCCGCGCGGCCTGTGCCGCGATTTTTTTGGCCAAAAAAAGCGCGGCGCGATCATGCACCATGCGCGCGAATTATGAGCCGTGCGCGCCGCGCCGCCGAAAGCTAAAGCGGACCTGGGCCCGGAGCCATTGGCCCCACGGGTTGTCGGGCGCAAGCGTGGGCTCCGACGTGCGCACCGGCGTATGTTCCCACCCTAGCCGAGCGAACTCTGCCCGGATGTGGGCGGGGTCGTGGAAGATCGCGGTGACGGGCTCTGGGAACCAGGGCAGCATCACCCGAAATGCGCATCCAGGTCCGCCTTCGTCAGCCTCGGGCGTCCGGCGAACGAACGCGCAGTCGGGAAACACCAACGGCCCATCCGTTGGGAGGCAGGCAGGATCGATTGTCTCAACGACGATGACTGTCGTCTCAAGGAACCGCAGCGCCATTGTCAGGCCAGGTGTGATAATGACGTCCGGGGCGGTGGCGGTGGCTGTGGCTTCAGTCGTGGCCTCAGCTCCAGCCCAGATCCAGGCCGTGGCAGGAAGCGACCGCTGCCGGGCCGCCTCGATTGCGATGATGTCACTGTCGAGGCCGGTCCAGTGGGCCGCGACAGCGCCAACAGCGGCGCGAACATCACCGCGCGCGGACCCGAGCTCGAGCACGCGCCGGCCGGCACAGATTGGGCCGAGGTACTCGGCCTGTGCCGACCGCCACGCGCTGAGGAACTCCCGGGTGTAGCTGCGAATGGTCGGCTGCGCCGGTATCGCGACAAATCGAATAAGGTCGGCGATCCGCATCCGCATCCGCGCCGGCACCAGCACGGAATTGTCGCCCCACCGCAGGATCGCTCCATCGACCGGCATCGGCGCTGGCAGCATCAGGGCCCGGAGCCGCGCCACGGGGTCGCTGCTGAGAAGGGTGACCGGCGTGGGCCACCAGACAACGGTGACGCCCCGCGGAGGCTTTCGCAGAAATTGCGTGAGCAGGGCGGAGTCGTCCATGCTTGCGCCGCCGCCCGCGGGCCGCCAGCCCGCGCGGCGGAGGGCGCGGCGGTGGGTGTCCACCAGCGAATAACCAGCGGCGGTGCGCGTCGGCGAGGCCACAAAGCTCACCGTGATCCCGCCGATGCGCACCGTGCGGGCGAGCACCGCTCGGGTCTCGCCGCACGGCGGGTAAGCCGCCGGGAGGGGGCCGGTGTACTCTTCACCGGCGACGGATGGCGTGACATACACATGGCCGGGGTCGAGGATTGCCACGAGGATCTGCTCAGCCGTCGCTTCAGCCGGGGCAGCGGCCGCCGCGTCTCGCCGCCGATGCGCGTCTCGCCGCCGCGACTCGAACGACCGGGCGGCCGCGGCGTACGCGACCCCGCCCTCGGGGCACGCCGCGGACGGCGGAAGGGCCTCAACCCAGGCCCGGATAATGCGGGCGCGTTCCGCGCGGGGCGCCACGCGGCGCCGGATGCAGCGCCGGAGCATGAGGAGGGCCCGCAGGCCCACAACCAGAGCCGCGGCGGTCGTGGTGTATGTGCCGGTGCGCTCCCCCGAGTCCAGCGCAATAATGGCAGCGCGGAGGCCGAAGATCCCGTACTCGTTGAAGTCGCTCATCAGCCGGCGGTGGAGCCACCGCCGGCCGCAGTCCGCGAATATTGCCGCGGTATTCTCGGCGTTGACCTCAAACCGCGCGAGGGCCCCACCCGCGGCCAGGGCGAGGCCGAACACCCGGCACCGCTCCGCCGGCGTCGCGCCCGCGACCGCGCCCGCGCTGTGGAAGAGCGCAAGGATGTTGGCCGCGGTCGGGCGCTGGTCGCGCTTCACCCGAAGATGGACATACACGTACATCCCCACGACGAACGCGATGGCGCGCCGCTGGCCATCCACGCACAGCGCGCGGAATACCGGGGTCTGCTCCAGCGCGGCGAGCGGCAGCGCCGTCTGCCCGAACGGCGGCGCCGACCCCCCCAAATGGATTATACCCGGATTCTCTCGCAGCCAATGCGGGTCGGTTTTGCGCTCCCAGTTGCGCTCGAGGGCCGCCGGCCAGTTCGGGGCGAGCAGGGCGGCCGCCCCGGCGCGCGCCGCCGCCGCGGAGCCGTACACGCACGTCAGGAACACCGGGACACCGCCGAAGCTGTCCGTGGGGAGCGTCCGGAGGGTGGCCACGATGGTTCTCCAGTAGTGGGTGTCCCTGAGCAGTTTCTTGTCGGCGTTGGTCGCCCAGGCGACCAGCGCGTTGTGCGCGTCGCCGTCAAACATGGACAGGACGAGCTCGCACTGCGCTGCCGTCAGCGGCTGGCGGCCGTAGGCCTGGAACCAATCGCCGGTGACCCCACGACCCTGGCGGCACGTCTCAAGCGCGAACCGAAAGACCTCCATGCGGGGGTTGTACAACGACTTCCACCAGTTGACAAGGTTGAGGGCGCGACTGCGGGGTGGCGCGGCGCCGCCCGCGCCGCCCGCCCGGGCTGCCGCCGGATCAAATGGCGTTCCCGGCGGGCTCTGGTCAAACCCCGCACCCGCGCTGTATTCGACGAGCCGCGCCAGGCGCTTGACATCCTCCAGGCTGCTCCAGGTCAGGGCAATGTCGATGAGGGTTATCAGCATGCTAGTACACCCATTGGGCGCCTCATCGTGGTGTTCCCGGCGGTAGAAAGGCGTCCGGCGGAGCTTGTCCGCGTCCACTGCCATGAGGCACCGGTGGATGAGGCGGGACCCCTGGTCGATCCGGGCGAGCGTCGACAGAACATTCATGCGCCAGCGGCCGTTCTTGTCCGGCACGCTTGTGCTGATGAGAAGGTCCATGTTGCCGCCGTGCCGAAACCAGGGGTGGCTCAGCACGGCACTGTAGATCGCATAGGGCGCCCATCCCTTTTTTGCCCGCTTCTGGGGGAGCTGATGGTACAGCACCTCGGTCCACAGCTCGGCGCAGCGGGCCGGGTCCTGGGGGTGGACCTTGTCCGGCGTCATCCCCCCGGCGAGCCATTCCTTGACCCGCCGGAGGTCGGTTTTATCAAATTCCATTGCGCCAACGGGTTCCATTGCGCCAATGTAACTGAACGGCGCGATCAAATTTGAATCCCGAGAGGGTTCTGTATCCTGATATCAGCTACGAGCAATACCGCATTGAGTGCACCCGACTTGCCGCCTTTGGCGGCTGCTCGGGGTGTTGTCCCGTAGTTGTCGCGGCCTGTCCATACGGCTCGCGAAAAAAAAATGAGCGGCCCCCGCACCTGCCTCCGTCCGGCGACCCCCGTCGCCCAGCCCATCGCCACTGACTACCGCCGCCATTTTTTCGCCGCAATTTGCCTATCCAAAAATGAATGAAAATAATGGTTTGGCACACTTGCGATCATGGAAGAGTCTTGGCCAACAATCACCGTTGTCGAGGATGACGTTGTCGTTGTCGGCGACATGATCTGCCTCGGCAACGGCGATGACGACTTTCACATGGAGGCCGCCGAGGCCGCCGCCGTTCTCATGGGACTGGGCGCCGCAAGGCCCATGCCGGCTCGCCGTGCCGGCGCGGGTGCCGGCGCGGGTGCCGGCGCGGGTGCCGGCGCGGGTGCCGGCGCGGGTGCCGGCGCGGGTGCCGCGGCCGCGGCCACGGTTCCGACACCAGCCTCGGATGACCTCGCCGAAGAGAGAGCGCGGCGGGCGCAAGAACGCGCGCGTGTGCGGGAGGAAGCCCGCAAAAAGTGCGATGCCGAAGTGGAGCTCCGGCGGAAAGAACGGCTCTCAGCTGGGCCTGCCGGCATCTTAGCCCGCGCAAAAGAATCCGCAGCAAAGATTGCTGCGCTGGCCGCGCCGGTGCTCGTGCCGGCACCCGCGCCGGC
>Ga0315904_10007532_pt1 | contig 14608 bp, 9 predicted proteins | sample LakEriMetagenome_6_FD_203529 | JGI IMG/M metagenome (GOLD analysis project Ga0315904, IMG submission 203529) | Freshwater fungal communities from buoy surface, Lake Erie, Ohio, United States - Buoy 12 MA120 | ecosystem: Environmental > Aquatic > Freshwater > Lake | place: USA: Lake Erie, Ohio... | reverse complement strand
ACCCGTCGGGGCTGACTTCTGGCTGGATCGCTCCCGCCAGATCTCCCCAGGTAAGGGCACGATGCTTTCCTGCACAACCACCGCATTTACCTCCACGGGTAAACCAGACGACTTCGCTGTGTTGCTCGTCCCGCCATAGCCTTCGCGACGGCGGATGCCAGCTCATCGCGCCGTGTCGGCCTTCTATCCGGTTCTTGTCCATCAGCTCGCGGTTCTCCCATAGCCTTCCTTCACACGTCCGGTCGCCCTCGCGTGCTTGGCCTCTGGTGGCAGTTTCTTTTCATTCTGGTATTCCTACAGGGGACTTGAACCCCGTTTACAACGTGCCCATGCTGGGCACACACAAGTCGAGGCACCGACCCGGCGTTAACGTCCCTTTTTGAATTCCAGCTTCCTTCCCGCCGGTCCGGTGCTCTATGACGTTCTGCAATCAATGAAAGCGCTTCTCTTATCGCTCGTCTTCTCCTTAGTCGCTCCAGCCGCGCAGGAGAATTTTCTGAATGTCGCGTTGCTTGGCCTCCCTGAGGAGTATCTGGCGGGTATTCCGATTGAGAACCGGCCGTTGCTCCTTCTGAAGGTTTCCGGTTCGACAGGACATGATCCTAAGTTCGACAACCGCTTGGATTATCCGAACGGGTATCTCGAGTATTACAACGACGCACCCCATCATCCCGTCGGCGCGACAACGCGCTTCTGGGTTAAGCTGCTCTATCGTGAGCAGGCCAGTCCTCTGGTTTTCGTCCGGATGGCAGGCAACCGATCAATCGAGGATGCGAATCCCGAGGAGGGGGCAGCCAAGGCAATGGGTGCCAGCTACCTGCTGGAATGGAGAGGGGGCAAATGGTTGGACGTTACGAATGCTTACATTCCCGCAGAGGCGGCCCAGGGGAGTTCGCTGGTTCCCATGCGTGAGGGCCAGTCAATTCGGGTGGCTACGATGACCAAGAAGCCCACGCGGGATGGGAATGGTTTCTATTGGGCCGAGGAGGAAGCAAGGAAGGAACTTCACTGGACAGGATCTCGGTTCGAGGTCACTCCCCTTGAAGGCGATGGGGCCAACTCGGAGAATGGCAAGGCAGGACAAGACGGTGGTGGACAACCGGCCATACGTCAGGAGTCGAAATGACCTGGATGGTTACAACCTCCACATTGGTTGCGGAGTGGCGCTCCCGGTAGGCGATACTACTGCGAGAACTGCTCTCGTTTCCGAATGGCGACATCTGGATCAATCTCATACCACTTCTCACAATCAAGATGACGAATGAGGAGCGACGAAATGGAGCGCGGAATTCATTCCGCCCGGTGAATCAGTAGGGCCTCGTGCGGAATGAATTCCTCGCTCCGGCCGAAGAGTCCTTATGATTCTGCGATTTGGCATGATTCCCGCCTGCGGCGGACCAGTCGGCTTGGCGGGCCGCCGCGCCCTACCCAGGTTGCCATTCCGGTAAAGTCCAAGTGGCCCCGCCCGTACGTCCTTGATCCCGTGCCATTCGGGAAAGGCACCGAATCGCAGGAAAAGGAGGAAGCGGAAGCTATCAGGCGAAGTATCGGACGCCAGCGGTGAAGATCGTCTGGTGTTTGTTGCCCGGGATGTTTTTGGCGACGAGGGATCCGGCGCGCTCGGTGTGTCCCATTTTGCCGAGGATGCGGCCGCAGGGGGAGGTGATGCCTTCGATGGCGCCGAGCGAGCCGTTCGGGTTGTGGGCGATGTCGATGGACGGGTTGCCGTTTTCATCGACGTATTGCGTGGCGATCTGGCCGGTGGCGGCGAGTTGGGCAATGATTTCCTGGCTGGCGTAGAAGCGGCCTTCGCCGTGGGAGAGCGGGATGGTGTGGATGTCGCCGATTCGGCTGTTGGCGAACCACGGGGAGAGCGTGCTGGCGACGCGGGTCTGGGCGTAGCGCGAGATGTGGCGGCCGATGGCGTTGTGGACGAGGGTGGGCGCGTCGGCAGCGGACTCGCGGATCTCGCCGTAGGGCACGAGACCGGTCTTGATGAGTGCCTGGAAGCCGTTGCAGATGCCGAGGATGAGGCCGTCGCGGTTCCGGATCAGGTCCATGATGGCATCGGCCACCCGCGGACTGCGGATGATGGTGGCGATGAACTTGGCGGAGCCGTCGGGTTCGTCGCCGGCGCTGAAGCCACCGGGGAACATGAGGATCCGGGATTGGCGGATTTTTCCGGCAAGGGCTGTTAGGGATTCCTCGATGTGTCGCGCGCTGAGGTTGCGGAAGACCAGGATCTCGGGGTCAGCCCCTGCTTCGCGGAAGGCCTTGGCGGAGTCGTATTCGCTGTTTGTGCCGGGGAATGCGGGGATGATGACCTTGGGTCGGACCGACGATTGAGGATTGGGGATTTTGGATTTTTGAATGGAGGAGGGAGAGATGGGCGGAGCATCCACGATCTTCGGTCCTCGATCCCCGATGTCTTCCGGCTTTGTGGGATAGACGGGTTCCAGTGTGGATTCCCAGGCGGACTGGAGCGTGGTGAGATCGTGGGTTTCGCCACCGATGACGAGGATGGGATCGGCCGTGGTGGTGCCGATGGGGGTGGCACCCAGCGAGGTGGGAAGGTCCTCGGTGTGTTCGATGAGGAAGGTGAAGTAGGCCTCGGAGATGAGGGCGGGCGGACTGAAGTCCGCGCCACCGATGAAACCGATGCGATTGCCGAAGCCGCACTTGGCGAGGGCTGCGGCGAGGCCGGGGCGGCCGATGTGGTGGAGGGAGAGGAGTTTGCCTTGTTGGTTGAGTTGGTGGAGGGCTTCGGCGGTTTGTTTGAGGGCTACGAAATCCGGGAGATGGTCGGCGTCGCGCGGGATGGTGACCAGTGAGACCGTGGATCCGGTTTTCTTGAACTCGGGGGAGAGCGCGAGGCTGGCCTTTCCGGGAGCGAGGGCGAAGGAGACGAGAGTGGGTGGGACGTCGAGGTCGTTGAAGGAACCGGACATCGAGTCCTTTCCGCCGATGGCGGCGAGGCGCAGCGAGTGTTGCGCGTGGAAGGCTCCTAACAGCGCGGCGAAAGGGAGGCCCCAGCGTTTGGGGTCGGTTCCGAGTTTTGGGAAGTATTCCTGAAGCGTCAGGCGGATATCGCTGAGACGCGCTCCGGAGGCGACGGCCTTGCAGACCGATTCGGTGACGGCATGGACCGCGCCGTGGAAGGGGGATTGTTCTGACAGATGGGGATCGAAGCCCCAGGCCATGTGGGTGCAGACGTCGGTGTCGCCCTCTAACAAAGGCAGCTTGGCGACCATCGCGTCGGGCGGGGTCATCTGGTGTTTGCCGCCGAAGGGCCAGAGCACGGTGCCCGCGCCGACGGAGCCGTCGAACATCTCGCCGAGGCCGCGCTGGGAGCAGATGTTGAGGGAACGCAGGTGATCGGTGAGCGGTGAGCGGTGATCAGTGGAAGAGGTTGGCTGAAGTCCGCGCTCCGCAAGAGGAGCGGGAACGGGAACGTCAGCGGGACGGACGTAGATGACGGGGTCGATGACGAGGAGAGCCTCCCCGTTTTCGGATACAAGGACGTTTTCGTCGTGCAAGTCCTCAATGAGGAGATCGAGCTGCGGAAGGTAGTAATCGTCGTTTCTGAAGCGGTAGGCACCGAACTTTTCGCGCATCCAGACTTCCACTTCATCGCGACTTGCACCGGCAACGTCGTTGGACGCTTTTGCGAATGGTTGCCGCACCACCATGGAGATTCCTGAGTCTTCCACGAGCAGACCCATGAAGGTGTATGCGGTTTCCGGAAACAGAATCTGATGAAGGTGAAGGCGTTCGAGATACTGAAGCCAGTTCCCGTGAAAACTTCCGTCGTTCGCCTTGATGACGGAGCATTCCCGCTCATCAAAATAGACTTTTTGTTCGGCTCCGGAGATTTTTCCCTGATGGACCCATTTCCGATTGAAGTCGGCGGCGTCAAGGACAAGGGAACCTATGCGGCGCAGTTCTTGTTCTTCGATTGTGCGTAGGGCGCGCTCGAGCTTGATTCGCTCTTGTCTGTTCTCCGGCTCTGGGATGCCAGCTTTTTGACTTGCTCGATGAACCCTTGTGAGGATGTCGAGGACTGGTTGGCAATGGCCTCCGAGGCGGCTTGCGAAGCCATGCGATGCGCTTCGCTCAAGTAGGTTTGTTCGTTGTTCATGGTTTGAAGATACGGTGGATGTCAAGGTGGGGGCAGAAGCGGACTGAAGACCGCGCTCCGTGACGTGGACTTTGGCGGATTGTTGGACGCCGTTGGTGTTGAGGAAGGCGCGGCTGAGGTTGACGATGGTTTTGCCGCGCCAGGTCATGATGAGCCGGCCGGAGTCGGTGACATCGGCGACTTTGACGCACTCGAGGTTTTCCTTGTCGGCCTCGGCGATGAAGTAGTCGATTTCCTTCGGATCGACGCAGACGGCCATGCGTTCCTGGGATTCGGAGATGGCGAGTTCGGTGCCGTCGAGGCCGTCGTATTTTTTGGGGACCGCGTCGAGGTCGATGAGGAGGGACGGGGCGATTTCGCCGATGGCGACGGAGACTCCGCCCGCGCCGAAGTCGTTGCAGATCTTGATTTTCCGGGTGAGTTCCGGGTTGCGGAAAAGACGCTGGATTTTCCGTTCGGTAGGGGCGTCGCCTTTCTGGACTTCGGCGGAGTTTTCCAGGGCTGAGTCATCGTGTTCCTTGGAGGATCCGGTGGCACCGCCGACGCCGTCGCGTCCGGTGCGACCGCCGATGAGGAGGATGACATCGCCGGGCGCGGGCGAGCCACGGAAGACGTTGGCACGCGGGGCGGCGGCGACGACCGCACCGATTTCAAGGCGCTTGGCGACGTAGCCCGGGTGATAGACTTCGGCGACCTGGCCGGTGGCGAGGCCGATCTGGTTGCCGTAGGAGGAATAGCCGTGGGCGGCGACCTGGCAGATTTTCTTCTGCGGGAGTTTGCCGGGAAGGGTTTCGGAGAAGGGGGTGAGGGGATTGCCCGCGCCGGTGACGCGCATGGCCTGATAGACGTAGGAGCGGCCGGAGAGCGGGTCGCGGATGCAGCCGCCGAGGCAGGTGGCGGCCCCGCCGAAGGGTTCGATTTCGGTGGGGTGGTTGTGGGTCTCGTTCTTGAACATGACGAGCCATTCCTCGCTGCGCTCGGGATCGTGGATCGTGGATTGTGGATCGTGGATGGAGACAGGGACGACAATGGAGGCGGCGTTGACTTCCTCGGAGACTTCGAGGTTGTCGAGTTCACCGGAGGCTTTCAGCTCGCGCATGCCGATGAGCGCGATGTCCATGAGGGTGACGGGCTTGTCGTCGCGGCCGAGGTTTTTTCTAACAGACTGATAGGTTTCCCATGCGCGCGCGACGGGACCGGAGGGGGCGTCGAAGGTGACTTCGTCGATCTTCGTGAGAAACGTCGTGTGCCGGCAGTGGTCGGACCAGTAGGTGTCCAGCATCTTGAGTTCGGTGATGCTGGGGTCGCGCTTCTCCTCGTCGCGGAAATAGGTCTGGCAGAAAGCGACGTCTTCGGCGGACATGGCGAGTCCGTGTTCGGCGCGGATGGAGGAGGGGTCACCGGTGGTGAAGCCGGATAGAATACGAACGTCAGCGGGAGTGGGAGGCGTGCGACGGTCATAGACCGCCGCCACAGGGATCTCGTGGGAATCGACGGCGTTGATGACGTAGGATTTGACGGCGGCGATTTGGTCGGCGGTGAGAGTGCCATCGAGGATGATGACCTTGGCGGAATGGACGGTGGGGCGTTCCTTGCCGGTGAGGATCTGGATGCATTGGGCGGCGGAGTCGGCGCGTTGGTCGAACTGGCCGGGAAGGTATTCGACGGCGAAGGCGGTCTCGGTTTCCCCGGTGGCAATCTCGCGAGAGATGTCATCCACTTGCGGTTCCGACAGGATTTGGGTGGCGGCCTCGTCGAATTCCGCGTCGCTCAGGCCCGCGATGTCATAGCGCTGGACGACGCGGACGTTTGTCAAACCGGGGAGTCCGAGGGATTCTCGGAGGTCATGCAGGAGGTGGCTCGCCTCGGAGCGGTGGGCGGGCTTTTTTTCGACGAAAATGCGGTTCATCAGCGGCGTGGCTTTGGGAAGCGCCGGATGCTAAGGACTGGACCCGCGAGGGCAAGCGGAATGGCCTACTCGGATGGAGCGAAGGCCTGATCGTGGAGTTTTTCCCTTACGTTGGCGGGGATCGGAGTGGGGTCCGGGTATTCGAAAATGTGGCCCTCGAAATTCCGCAGCGTCACCCGGCCGGGGACGGTCTCGACGAGGTAATTCGGGTTGATCGGGATTTTTCCGCCTCCGCCGGGGCCGTCGATCACGAACTGGGGAACCGCGTAGCCGGTGGTATGGCCGCGCAGGCCCTCGATGATTTCAACGCCCTCCGCCACCGGGGTGCGCAGGTGGGACGAACCGTTGATGAGATCGCATTGGTAGAGGTAGTAGGGCCGCACCCGGCACATGAGGAGCTTGTGAACGAGGGCCTTTTGGATTTCCACCGAGTCGTTCACACCGCGCAGCAGCACGCTTTGGTTGCCGAGAGGGATGCCGGCATCGGCGAGACGGCCGAGAGCGTCGCGGACCTCCGAAGTGAGCTCGCGCGGGTGGTTCGTGTGGATGGAAATGAAGAGCGGATGGTGCTTTTTCAGCATCGCGCAGAGTTCCGGTGTGATCCGCTGGGGCAGGAAAATCGGAATCCGCGAGCCGATCCGGACGAACTGGATGTGGGGGATTGAGCGCAGCCGCGTGAGGATCCGGTCGAGCCGATCGTCGGAAAACAGCAGGGGATCGCCGCCGGAAAGCAGGACGTCGCGGACCTGCGGGGTTTGTTCAAGGTAGCGGAAGGCGGCTTCCCACTGGGTTTCAAGGTGCTGTTCTCCCACCCCGGAAACCACGCGCGAGCGGGTGCAATACCGGCAGTAGGACGCGCAGCGGTCGGTGACGAGAAACAGCACCCGGTCCGGATAGCGGTGGACCAAACCGGGAACCGGCATGTGCGAATCCTCGCCACAGGGGTCCGCCAGTTCCTCGGGTGCGGTCCAGCCTTCCTCGAGGCGCGGAATGACCTGCCGCCGAATCGGGCAGTCCGGATCGTTCCGGTCGATCAGGTTGAAAAAGTGCGGCGTGATGGACATTGCCAGCTTGTTGCCCGCGAGCAACACACCGGCACGTTCGACATCGGTGAGCCGCAGGTGCTCTTCCAGAGCTGCGAGCGAGTCGATTCTGTGACGGAGCTGCCATTTGTAATCGCTCCATTGGCTCATCGCCTCCTTGGGCCAGTAACCCGGTGCATGGGAGACGAAAGCGGGGTCGAGGTCGGACTTGCGCATGAATCTCGGTAAAGGTGGGCTAGTTTCGGATCGATACGGCAAACTGCAACCGGGAAAATTCACCGGACCCGCGCGCAGCGGCGGATGAGTTCCACCAGTCTGCCCGCCGCCGCGGCGACGGTTTCGGCATTCGGCGTGTGATCGTCCGTTTCCTTGTCGGAAACCATCGCGCGGGTGGCCACCCGTACGGCCGGGACGCCCATGTCGAACAGCACGCTCGCCAGATCCACATCGTCGCCCAGGCAGACGACCTCCGCCCCGCGCACGGAGCCCAGGCCCGCGACCTTGGAGAGGGGTGTCGCCGAGGTGTCACGCGAACTGAGCCAGAGTTCCTCACCGCCTCCCATGGCCTCGACGCAGAGCACCACGGCGGATTTTCCGGTTTGCCGGTAAATCCGCTCCGCCGTTTCCAGCATCGGTGATTCCGGGTCGTTTCCATGCGGAAGAAACGCGAAGTGAATCGGCGCCTGAGGTTTGTCACCTGCCAGTGCCTGGGCGGCAGCGAGCACGGCGGCGACCCCCGTGGCATTCGCCTCCGCGCCCTGACTGCCGGGGCGGCTGTCGAGCGTGGTCAACACCCACACCGGCGGCGCTTCCGCGACCGTTCCCGGAATGCTCGCCGCGAGGATCGGCCAGTCCGAGGGGCCCTCCAGCTTGCGCACTTCCAGTCCGGTGTTGGACGGACCGAGCGTGCCCTGGACCATCGCCTGGGCGCGGGTGAGGTTGCGCGCGGCTGTTTCATTTCCGCCATGGCGCTCGCCGATGATTTCGAGAAACTTCCGCAAATCATCGCGAATCCCGTCTGTGGACACCGCTTTGGCGTAAGTCTCGCGCTGTTCGATGGCCTTGGCCTTCTCGCGATGGATGTGGTGATACACCGCAAAAGCGCCGGACACCACCAGCCACAGTGGCAGCACCACCAGCAGCACGGCCAGCCACTTGCGCGGTCGGGATGGGGAAACCTCGTCTTCCATGCCCATCAGGGTTTTCCCTCCTCAACCGCCGCGGGCTCTTCATCCGGTTCCGCGTCCACTTCGATCTCCTTGCGCATCCGCTGCGAAATGAGTGGCCGGATCATGCCATACAGCAGGTAAAGGCTGAACAACACCACCGGCATGATGTAGCGGAACTGGAACGTGACATACGCGATGATCAGCGTGACCACGATTGCTCCCAGCGTGCCACGGGTGCGGAGCCCCACTTTCTTGAAGCTCGGATAGCGGATATCGCTGATCATGAGCAGTGACAGCCCTAACATGGCGCCGGCCAGCACGTATTTCCAAAAACTCTGCGTGAGATCGTGGTCGTTCTTGTAGAGATCGATCAGCAGAAAGGTCAGCGAGGCGATGAAACCGGCGGCCATCGGGATCGGCAGACCACGAAAATCCGAGGACGCGCCGGAACGCTTGGGCATCGCCGCCAGGCAGTTGAACTTCGCCAGCCGCATCGCGCCACAGACCAGATAGATCAGCGCGATCGCCCAGCCGACCTTGCCTAACGGATAGAGCACCGCGCGTGAGAGCAGCATCGCCGGAGCCATGCCGAAGGAAATGATGTCCGCCAGCGAGTCGAACTCGCGCCCGAAGGGGGAATCCTGCCCGCCCATCCGCGCGAGGCGGCCGTCCAGCAGGTCGAAGAGGCACGAACCGAAGATCAGCAGGATCGCGTATTCGTAGTAGCGATGGGAAATCTCGTAATACTCCTTGGCCGTCAGCTTGCCCGGGCCCGCCCCGGCGACCTCGATCAGGCCGGCGAAAATCATCAGCACCGCGAAGAACCCGCACGCCAGGTTGCCCGCCGTCATCAGGTTCGGCAGGAAATAGATCTTCACCTCGTCAGGCTCGCGCTCCCTCGGCATGCGGCGGACCCTAAGCCATTCCCCCCGGTTTGGAAACAGCGGAAAATCGCGGTGTGCCAATCCTCCCAAAGGTGCTAGGCTCGCCGTGTGGAAGTTGCCGAAATCACCGCCGACACCCCGATGGGGGCCATCATGCAGGCCCTTCCCGGGGCCAAACGCGCGCTTTTCGCCGCGTACCACCTCGGCGGCTGCCAGAGCTGCGCCTTCTCCAACGCCGAAACCCTCGCCGAACTCTGCCAGCGCAGCGATCTCAACCCCGACGAGGTTCTCGCCCACCTTCTCGCCAGCCACGAGCATGATCGCGCCTTGCTCATGGAACCCGCCGCCGCCGCGGCGCGCATCGCCAAACTGACGCTCGTGGACCTCCGCACCCGGGAGGAGCACGAAGCCGTCGTCATTCCCGGATCGCGGTTCTTCACCCAGGAACTCCAGCAACAACTCTTCGCCGGCGATCCTCACACGCCGATCCTGCTTTATGACCACCGCGGCGCGAACGTGCTCGACCAGGTCGCATGGTTCCGCGGGCACGGCCTCAAGGAAACCTTCGGCCTGCGAGGCGGGATCGACGCATGGTCCGCCGAGGTCGATCCCACCTTGCGCCGCTACCGTCTTGAAATCGACACCTGATCCTCTCCACCCGAAAACACCCACGCCCACATGATCATCCGTCGGTCCCTTGTCATGGCAGCCGTCTGCGTTTCCACGCTCACTGCCGCTCCGATCTATTACCCGAAACAGGAACGCGCCAACGCCTCCACGGGATTCATCGAATCCAAGGTCAAAGGCTACTGGTATCGCGGCAGCGGCGTGGTGGCGCGTGATCCGAAGCTGATTTTTTCCTGCGCCCATGTGTTTTATGACAGCGGCAAGTGGGCGACCGATTACCTCTTCTATCGGAATGTCCATGCGCGGAGTTATCCCGACTCCGCCGACGGCGCCTCACCGCGCGGTTTGCATTACTTCACCAGCTATGCCAACGCCTCCGAAACCGTGGGCAGCGAAACCAACCGCGCCTTTGCCTCGGACTTCACGGTGCTCTATGGCAACTCCTCCTTCGGGCCGGCCATGCCCACCCTGCGCGATGGCGGCAGCGCCGTCCGCTCGACCCGTTGGAAGCGCATCGTCGGCTACCCCAGCGAGATCGACTTCACCGGAGCCCGCGGGTTCTGTTTCCAGCACTCGACCGATTGGTTCAACTACCGCTCCCGCCAGCTTCGCGGAGCCTATCACGAGTTCAGGGATGTCTCCACCGGCCCTGGCAACAGCGGCGGGCCCATTTTTGTGAGAAACGACAACGGCACGGAAGCGGTCGCGGGCGTTTTGGTTTCCGGATGGACCCGTCTCGCCGGCGTGCGCGCGCTCGATCTCGCGTCCCACACCATGTCCGGCTACGCGCTCGGCCTTCAGGACCGCACGCTCACCTTCCGCAACACCAACCGCAGCAACCTGCCCGATGGTGCCTACATCGCCCGAACCATCCCCGTCAGCGGATTCGACGGATCGGTCGCCAAACTCAGCCTCAGCCTCGCCATCACCACCGCCACTCGCGGGGAACTCGATGTGTATCTCGTCTCTCCCTCGGGAAAAACCCGCTGGATCCAGAAACGCAGCGCGGATACCGCGGACAACCTCAGCGTCCCCGCCATGGATCTCAGCGGTTACTTTTCCGGGGTGAATCCCAACGGCACATGGAAACTCCTCATCCGCGACGCCACCGGCGGAGCCAAGGGGATCTTTGAAAGCTGCGCGGTCACCGTCAGCGCGCTGTGACTTCTGTTAGAGCCCGATGAAGCCCGCCACCATCCGCCTGCTCTGGATGATCGTGGCGGTCGCGCTGCTCGCCATCATCCTGATCCGCACCCGCAGCGATCCGCCCGAAAAAGGTGATGCCGTGACAGGGGAGGCCTCTACCGTTTCAAACCGCAAACCGATATCCCGCCCCAAGGATCGGACGGACCTCGGCATGTCCATCGGGACGGCGGCCTCCGCGCTTCGCGATGCCGAAAGTGCGGAGGATTCCGCCACAATCCTTTCCAAGCTCGCCGCGACCCTCCGCGCGGGCGATCCCGAGGAAGTATCATCCGCCGTTCGGGCTTTCTTCGCTTCCGGTGATGACGTTTCCACCGGCATGCCCTTCGTGGTCGCGGCGGATGGCAGGCTGAACTCCTGGCCCACCTTGAGAGCCTTTCTCCTTGAATGGTTGCCATCGTCCGATCCCGAAGCGGCGCTCGCGCTATCACGCGAGGTAATGGACCGCATGACCTCTCCCGAGGAATATGCCATTGCGCTGCGCAACCTCGGATGGTCCGATCTCGATGGGGACCTCGCCACGGAGTTCGGCGAACGGTTCGATCGCATGCTGCGGTCCGACGCGTGGCGCGCGCAACCCGCACCCGCGTTCCTCGAAGCCATGGATGCCGCGCTGTTGCTGCCGCCTTCCCTCGGAGCCCGAAGGATGGCGGAAATCACCGCCGATCCCAACACCCCGCCGGCACTTGCCCGCTCCGGATTCATCGCGCTGGACCGCATCGTCGAGCGCAATCCGGCCGTGCTCGTCGATCTCGATGCCGCCTTGTTAGGCCCGGACCAGCGCGCGTCACTGATGGCGCGGCTCGATCTTGCCAACGCGGATCAACACAAGCGTTTCTCCACCTATCTCAGCAGTCTGCCCGAGGGGGAGGAACTCGACTATTTCGCCTCGCTGTTTCCCAACGGCAATCATCTTCAGGGAAACCGCCTGTTCAGCACGCCCACCAAGCCGCCTTCCATCGCGGAACGCCGGGAAAAGGACCTCCGCGCTCTAACAGAAATCTCCGCCATGGATTTTCCGCCGGACAGCCCCGCCGCCAAGGCTGTTGGCCAAATCACCAAACGCATCAACCAGTGGGTTTCCGAACAAAAGTGAATGAAACGCCTGTAGCGGCGTGTCTATGACCGCCGATGCCGAAGAGACGCGCGAAGCCCGTTTTGGAATGGTCATCTCATGCGCTATGATGGTCGTCCTCCTTCGCTGATCGGCTATGGCGGGACAAGCAGACCGCCGCTACAGACATCTCATTCGCTTCGACGGACATAGTCCGCCGCTACAAGCACCTCATGGGCGGCGGGCGATTCCCTCGCGGAAGCGGCGCTCGCGGGTGGCCACCGCGTCGGGATCGTAGAGCTTGCGGATCAGGTTTTCGAAGCCCTCGCGAAGCTGGGCTGGTGTCATGCGGTCGGGTTGGAAATTGATATCAAAGAGCGTGGCACGCTCGGTGGCGGATTCGTCCAGCAGGCGGCCCTCGCGTTTCAGCCGTTCCCACAGCGGTGTGCCGGGGAAGGGGGTGAGAAAGGTGACCTGCACGTCATAGAGTCCGCTTTCCCTGACAAACTCGGCGATGCCCTCGAAACAATCCTGCTCATCGCCATCGAGGCCGACGATGAAGCAGCCGTTCACCGTGATGCCGTGGCGCTGGATCGTCCGGACCGCCTCGATGTAGCGACCGGCGCGGCGGGATTTCCAGTTGGACTTCAACTCGATGCCGTCCAGCCGATCCGCGCGCGGGCTTTCGAAACCGATGAGCACCTGCCGGCAACCGGCGCGGCGCATCAGTGCGAGCAATTCCCCGTCATCGGCGACGGAGACATCCGTTTCGGTGAACCAGCGGATCCGTTCCTTCGCCAGAGCGCGCATCAGTTCCTTGCCATGGGACTTGTCGGCGAAGGTGTTGTCGTCGGCGAACTCGATGAACGGACGCCGGAACAATTCCTTGATCCGCCGGACCTCGGCGATCACGCGCTCCACGGGTTTCACACGGAATTTCGGCGAGAGCCGCATGGAGGCCGCGCAAAACTCGCAGGCCAGCGGGCAGCCGCGCTGGGTTTGCACGGTGAAACGCGGGTAGCGGTCCGGTTTCAGCAAATCGAACCGCGGCATGGGTGATTTCGCCAGATCGAAGGGACCATGCGGACGCGCGTCATAGATGGGTTGCAGGCGATGGTTCCGCAGATCCTCGATCACCTTCGGCCACACCACTTCGCCCTCGCCGATGACCAGCGCGTCCACATGCCGCGCCGCTTCGTCGGGTGCGAGCGTGGCGTGGAGTCCGCCGAGGATCACCTTCGTGCCCATCGCCCTGAATCGCGCGGCCATGCGATACGCCTCCTTGGCCGTCGCCGTAAGCGTCGAGAGCGCCACCGCGTCGAAGTGCGGCAGCCCATCGAGATCGCGCACCTCATGGTATTCGACCTCGATGTCCGGCGGTGTCATGCCGGCCAGCGTGAGCAGTCCGAGTGATGGCAGCGCCTGGATCTCGCGGGCGCGATTGGCCACATCCGGAAAACTCAGTCCGAGTTCCAGCAGCGGCGCGTCGCACAGCCGCAGTCCGCTCACGGCGATGAATCCTAGCTTCATCGCAGCAGGAGTAGTTGGACCACAATGCCGGTGGCTGCTGACAGCACCGGGATGAAGAAACCATGACGGCAGCACGGTTTCCATGCGGTGAGGAAGCACGTCGTCGGCATCGTCACCAGCGCCACCGCGAGCGAGATCGCTCCCACTGCCGCCAACCCGGACTCATGCGGAATCGCTTTCAACGTGAGCCCGTGGAACAGGCAAATCATGCCGACGCCGAAGAATGAAATGTGGCCGAGTCGCACCATCCGCCGCTCGCGGCTGGCATATCCTCCCAGCCAGTTCTCGCGGTGAAACTTCAGCCCGATCACTGCGCCGGAAAGCACCCCACCGAGGAATCCCGCCCATCCGACGCGCAGGGCGAGTAGCGCGGGATCCATTTCCATGGAACAACTCTCCATCGCGCGAAGCCGCGCGTCAATCGCCATCACTGCCGGGTGAACTTCAGCCGGATGAACTTCCGAGGTGGCTGTCCTCCGGTGAGCGGATCACGGGCGCGGACGGTTTCGGTTTCGCCGGGCGCGATCACCTCGATCGGCACCGGCGTCCAATCGCCGAGGCCATCCGATGCCTCGGCGGCATAAGTGACATCCGGCAGGTCGGAAGGCCGGGTGAAGATGAGCGTCAGGCCATTGGCATCCAGCGTTGCCGTGAATGGCGGGGTGAACCCATAGGGATCGGTGCCCAGCGCGTATTCGGCGAGGTTGGTGAGCCCGTCGGCTTCGGGATCGGCGTTTTCCCCCGCCTCACCGGCGAGCTGTTGCGCCGCGGTGAATTGGTTTTCGACCCAGTTCGCGTAATCATTGGCGGCCTCGATCACCAAGGTGGCACTGGCGGAGCCTTCGTGATTCAGGTCGGTGACGGTGGCGATGACGGCGTGGTTTCCAACCTCGGTGGGTGGCGTGGTGCTGCCGTCGTAGGTGACGACGACCGCTAGCCCGGCCGGATCGGTGGTGACGTTCACTGACTTCTCATCGCCATCGTAGGCATGGGTAAGCCCCGAGATGCTCACCGTGGCAGTTGCCTTGGCGACCGTGAGAACTCCACTGGC
>Ga0315904_10007528_pt1 | contig 14611 bp, 13 predicted proteins | sample LakEriMetagenome_6_FD_203529 | JGI IMG/M metagenome (GOLD analysis project Ga0315904, IMG submission 203529) | Freshwater fungal communities from buoy surface, Lake Erie, Ohio, United States - Buoy 12 MA120 | ecosystem: Environmental > Aquatic > Freshwater > Lake | place: USA: Lake Erie, Ohio... | reverse complement strand
CTGCGCGAAAGCGGAGGCAAGGCATGATCGCCGGCGACGAGTTGATCGAGGCGCTCAAAGCGCTTGCCCACCCGCTGCGGTTCCGCATCCTTGCCGTGCTGGCCGCAGGCGAGCGCAATGTCGGCGAGATCGAGCATGTCACCGCCATTACCCAGCCGGGCCTGTCACAGCAGTTGAGCGTGCTGCGCAAGGCCGGGCTGGTCGAGACCCGCAAGGAAGCCAAGCTGGTGTTCTACGCTGTGGCGGCCCCGCAGATCGGCGCGGTCACCACCGCGCTGGCCGCGCTCGCGCCGGGCCATGCCCTCACGCCCCCTGGCAGCCCTGCGCCCCTGCGCACACCGGCCCCCGGGGTCGCCAATTTCGCGCGGATGTCCTGACGCGCTATTCTCTGGGTTCAGGTAGCGGCGCGTCCGGATCCCAGCCTCCGCCGAGCGCCTGATAAAGGTCGACAAAGGCGAGGTCGCGCGCCAGCCGTGCACGCGCCAGCGACAGGTCGCTCGACAGCACCAGCCGCTGCGCGTCGAGCACCGAGAGATAATTTACCACCCCGGCCTTGAACCGCAGCTCCTGCAACGTGAGCGTGCGTGCGGCGGCGGTATATTGCTCGGTCAGCGGCGCAAGCTGTTCATCGGCAGAGCGGTAGGCGTAGCTTGCCGCGTTGACATCGAACAGCGCCCCTTGCACTGCGCGGCGATAGCCGATCAGCGCCTGGCTTGTCTGCGCACGGGCGACGCGGACATTGCCGAGATCGCGCCCGACATTGAGGATCGGCAGCCCGATCTGCGGCCCCCAAGAATTGATCGCCGCCGAAGCCCCGCTATCGAACAGCGAACCGAGGTCGGTCGAAGTGCGGCCGAACAACGCGCTGAAGCCGATCGTCGGGAACGGGAAACGGTTGGCCATCGCCACGCCTTCGCTGGCGGTAGCGGCAGCGAGCGATTGTTCGGCAATGATCACATCAGGCCGCCGCGCAAGCAGCTCGCTCGGCACGCCCAGCGGCAGTTCATAGGCACCGATTCCGCGCGCCTGCCTCTCGGGATCGAACGGCGTCAGCTCCATCGCGGTCGGATAGCGTCCGAGCAGCACCGCCAACAGGTTGGCATTCACCAGCCGCGCCTGCTGCACCTGCGGCAGCAATGCGCGGGTGCCTGACACCTGCGCGATCGCCTGCTGCTCCTCGCTGTCGGAGACGACGCCCTGCCGGTGAAGCAGTTGCACCAGCTCAAGACTGCGCTGCTGGATGGCAATGTTGCGTTCAAGGATCGCTTCTTCGGCCTGCAATTCGCGGATCGTCAGCCACACGGTCGCGACTTGCTGCACCAGTGTGGTGACCACCGCCGCCTGGCCCGCCTCGGTGGCGAGCAGCTGCGCGCGGGCGGCCTCGTTCTGGCGGCGCAGCTTGCCGAACAGGTCGATCTCCCAGTTGAGCACCAGCCCGAGCGTAAACACCCCGTCATTGCTGTTGCCCTGCGGCGTGGGCGCGGTCTGCAGCGCGCCGTCGATCGACGGAAAGTACCGGCTGCGCGCGACCTGCAGCCGAGCGCGCGATTCCTCGATCCGGGCATAGGCCTGTTGCAGATCGAGATTGTTGACGAGCGCCTCCTCGATCAGCGGGCGCAACTCGGGATCGTGGTAGAGCTCGAACCAATTGAGGTTCGCTGCCGATTGCGCGGTGCTGACGTCAATCGCGACCGCATGCTGGTCCGGCAGCGACAGATCGGGGCGCTCATAGTCGGTGCCGACGATCGCGCAGCCCGCGAGCGCCAGTGCCAGCGTTGCCCCCCCGCCCGCCTTCAGCAGCCGCAGGCTCATGCCGGGTGCTCCAGCAATTCGGGATCGGATGTGGCAGGCGGTGCATCCTTGGGCCCGCCAAAATACCGCTCGGTCACGCTCTGGACGATCACATAGAGCGCCGGCACCACCAGCACCGCAAGCACAGTCGCAACCAGCATCCCGCCAAACACCACCGTGCCGACCGACGCCTTCGACGCGGCCCCCGCGCCGGTCGCAAGCAGGAGCGGGATCACGCCCATGATGAAGGCGAAGGATGTCATCAGAATCGGGCGCAGGCGCTGCTTGGCGGCCTCGCGTGCGGCCTCGGCGATGGGCATGCCCTGTTCGTGGAACTGCTTGGCGAACTCGACAATCAGGATAGCGTTCTTGGCGGACAAGCCGACCAGCGTGACGACCCCGATCTGGCCGTAGACGTTGAAATCAAGCCCGCGTAGCTGCAGCGCCAGCAGCGCCCCGAGCACGCCGAAGGGAACGCCCAGCAATACCGCCACCGGCACCGACCAGCTCTCGTAGAGCGCGGCAAGGAAGAGGAACACCACAAGCACCGACAGCGCCATCACCAGCGTCGCGGCATTGCCGGTCTCGACTTCCTCGCGGGTGACACCGGTCCATTCGTAGCCATAGCCCGCCGGAAGCACTTTGGCCGCGGTGCGCTCGAGCGCGGCCACCGCGTCGCCCGAGGAATAGCCCTCCGCGGGCGCACCGCTGATATCGGCCGAGCCGTATAGGTTGTAGCGGTTGGTGAACCGCGGCGCCGCGCCTTTCTCGACTGTCACCACCGCAGAGAGCGGCACCATTTGCCCGCTGGTGCGGCTGCGCACATTGATGAGACCAAGGGCGCCGATATCCTCGCGATAATCGGCATCGGCCTGCAACATCACCTTGTAATTCTTGCCATAGAGACTGAAGTCGTTGACCTGTGTCCCGCCCAGCAGAATCTGCAGGCTCTGATAAACGTCGGTCAATGCCAGCCCGAGCTGCTTGGCCCGTTCGCGGTCGATGGTGAGCTGGTAATTGGGTGTCCCCGCGCTGAAGGTCGAGGAGATGCGCGCGATTTCGGGCTGCTGGCTGGCTTCGGCGATAAACTGGCGGGTCATGTCAGCCAGTTCGTCGCTCGGCTGGCCGGCGCGGGCCTGGATCATCATCGAGAAGCCCGACGACGCGCCGTAGCCCGGCAGAGCAGGCGGGCCGAAGCCGAACATCATCGCCTGCGGCGTGAGGTATCCGGCGAGGTTGGCCTTCATGATCAGGGCCTTCGCCGAAGTCCTCAGGCCGCGCTTGTGCCACGGAGCGAGTTTTGCGATCATCAAGCCTCCGCTCGGGGTGACAGTGCCCGAGAGCACGTCGAAGTTGGAGATCGTCATGACCGCCTCGACCCCCTCAAGTTCGCGCAGACGGCCCGAGAAGTCGGTCAGCACCTGTTCGGTGCGCTGGCTGTTGGCGGCATCGGGCAGGATCGCCTGGACGAAGAACGCACCGACGTCCTCGTCAGGGACAAAGCCGGTCGGGGTAACGCGGAACAGCAGCACAATGCCCACAATCACCAGCAACAGGAACACGGCAACGCGCTTCAAGCTGCCGGTCGTCATGCCGATAAAACGGCCATAGCGCTCGGTCAGTCGATCGAACCAGGCGTTGAAGCGGGCGAAGAACCGGTCGAGGAAATTGCTGGGCGGCACGTCCGACTTGGGCTTCAGGAGCATCGCGCACAGGGCCGGCGTGAGAGTCAGCGCCACCAGCGCCGAAAACATCGTGGAGACCGCGATGGTGAGCGCAAACTGCTTGTAGAGCTGCCCGCTCACGCCCGGCACAAAGGCCATCGGCACGAACACTGCGGCCAGCACCAGCGCGATCGCCACCACCGGCCCCGACACCTCATCCATCGCTGCGCGAGTCGCATCGCGCGGAGAGAGCTTGTCGTGCGCCATCTTGTGCTCGACCATCTCGACCACCACGATCGCGTCGTCGACCACGATTCCGATAGCCAGCACCATGCCGAACAGCGAGAGCGTGTTGATAGAGAATCCGAGAACCTGATAGGCAATCAGCGTCGCCAGCAGCGATACCGGCACAGCGAGCATCGGGATCAGCGTGGCGCGCCAGCTTTGGAGGAACAGGAACACCACCAGCAACACCAGGATGATCGCATCGCGCAGCGTATGCTCGACCTCGGCAATCGATTCCTCGACGAAGGTCGAACTGTCATAGACAATTTCATAGTCGAAATCGGGCGGGAAGCTGGCCTTCAGCGACTCCATCCGCGCCTTGAGTTCTTCCGCGGTCGCCATCGCATTGGCACCAGGCGACAGCGCGATACCGATCGCCGCGGCAGGCTTGCCATTGAGCGAGGCCTCCTGCGTATAGGCCTTCGAGCCGAGCTCCACCCGGGCAACGTCGCGGATGCGCAACTGGCGCCCGTCGGGGCCGGTGCGTAAAACGATGTTCTCGAACTGCGAGGCTTCGCTGATGCGACCTTGGAGCTCGAGCGAATACTGGAACCCTCTCGCGGTGCGCGTCGGTGGCTGTCCGACTGCGCCCGGTGCGGCCTGAGCGTTCTGCTCACGCACCGCGGCAACGACGTCCATCGGCGTGAGGCCAAGCGCTGCCATCCGGTCAGGCTTGAGCCACACGCGCATGGCGAAGGGCGCGCCGAAGAAGGTGACATCCCCCACCCCCTGCACGCGCTTGAGTTCGTCGACCACGAGGTTGTCGACATAGTTGGAGATGAAGGTCCGGTCGTAGCCCGCTTCCGGCGAGTAGAAGGCGACATACATCAGCGTGTCAGCCGAGGCCTTGCGCACCGTTACCCCGATATCGTTGACTTCGCCGGGAAGCTGCGGAAGCACTTGCGAGACGCGGTTCTGGGTTTCGACCGCGGCGATATCAGGATCAGTCTCGAGGCTGAACTGAACCGTCACCACCGAGGTGCCGTCCGCGCTCGAGACGCCCTTGATCGACTTCATCCCGGTGACACCGTTGATCTGCGAGTCGAGCGGCTTGGTGACCCCGTCTTCCACCACCAGCGCGCTCGCGCCGGGATAGACCGATGTGATCTTGACCGTCGGCGGGGCAATGTCGGGATATTGCGAGACCGGCAAACCGAGCAGCGACAAGGCCCCCGCGAGCGAGAGCACCAAGGCGATAACGATGGCGAAGACCGGGCGGTCGATGAAGATGCGTGCCACGGGGCTTAGTTCCCCAGCACTTTCTTCATCGCGGCGTCGGCATAGGGCTTGGACTTGCCCAGCGGCAGCGGTTCAACAAGCATGCCCGGCTGGACCTTGGCGAGGCCTTCGACAATGATCTGCTCGCCGGGCTTGAGACCGCCCTCGATGATCCACTCACCCGCGACCTGCGCGCCAACCTTGATCTGGCGCTGCTCGGCCTTCTTGTCCTTGCCCACCACCATCACGAAGTAGCTGCCGAACTGCTCGACCACTGCCCGGTCGGGCACGGTCACCGCGCCCTTCCTGAGCTGTGCGCGGATCTGCACCCGTCCGAACTGCCCCGGAAGGACCGCCATCCCCGGATTGGGAAATACCGCGCGCAGCCGGTAGGAGCCCGTGGCGGGATCGACCGCGCGATCGGCAAAGTCGATCGTGCCGGTCTGCGGCAGCACTTCGCCATCGGCCAGCACCAGCTTGATCCCGGTCTGGGCTGCGGCCTTTTCCTCCGGGGAGAGGCGCGAAAAGCTCAGCAATTCGCTCTCGCTGGGACTGAAATAGACCTCGATCCGGCCCGCATCGGAAATCCGTGCCAGCTCGACCTGCCCGGCAGCAACCAGTTGGCCGTCACTGACGGCAGATTTTCCGATCCGGCCCGATATCGGCGCACGCACCTGGCCATAGCTGAGCGTGATCTCGGCGTTGCGCAGCGCTGCCCGCGTGGCCTTCACCTGCGCGGCAGCGGCCTTGGACGTGGCGATGGCATTGTCGTAGACTTGCCCCGCAATCGCATCAGCCGCGACCAATGGCTCGTAACGGGCAACATCCTCGTTCGCCCGCGAGGATTGCGCCTCGGCAGCCGCGACGTTGGCAAGTGCGACATCTCGCGCCGAGACATATTCGCGGGCCTCGATCTCGAACAGAAGCTGGCCCTCGCGCACCATCGTGCCTTCGGCGAAAGCGCGGCGTAGCACAACGCCGTTGATACGGGGATAGATCGCGACCTCGTTGGCAGCGCGGATGTCGCCGATATACTCGGAATAGAGCGAGGTATCCTGCGCGGCGACCGTAATAACCTCGACCGGAAGCACCGGAGGTGTCCGCTTGGCGCCTGTGCCGCAGCCTGCAAGCAACGCCATAGCCAGCGCCGCGGGCACAATCTTACGCAATCTCCGTGTCACCCAAGCCCCCAAACATTACCAAACGGACTGCCAAACTGCCAAACTGGTATCCCATCGCCCCAAGTGACTCTCGTCCAATATGTGCCGTCCTTTGGCAAGCCCTTGCGGCGAAGATTCGGCCGCTTCACCAGCGGGCAACCGGCTGCGTTCATTTTTCACAAGCCGAAAGCGGCAAAATCGCGTAAAGGATCACTTTCATATGTGCGCTGGACCGCCAGCTTCGCGCTTTTCTCCCCTGGATGCCCTGCTTCAAACAGCCGCGTTCGCCGCGCTTTCCGGCGCGCCGTTTCACACGAGTTTCACGCCCATGAATTTCCCCACCCTGCCCGCCCCGCTCGAAGCCGCCCTCGCCGAGCGCGGTTACGAGGCTGCCACCCCTGTCCAGGCCGAAGTGCTCCGTGCGGAGGCCGTCGGCCGCGATCTTGTGGTCTCGGCCCAGACCGGTTCGGGCAAAACGGTCGCCTTCGGCCTCGCCATGGCGGCCGAATTGCTCGGCGGGCAGGACCGCGTGATACCCGACCGCGCCCCGCGCGCGCTGGTCATCACCCCCACCCGTGAACTCGCGCTGCAGGTCAGCCGCGAGCTTGAATGGCTCTATGGCCGCACCGGCGCACGCATTGCCACCTGTGTCGGCGGGATGAACCCCTCGGCCGAACGCAAGGTGCTGAACCAAGGGCCGGCCATCGTGGTTGGCACGCCCGGCCGATTGCGCGATCACTTGGAACGCGGCGCACTCGATCTGTCGCGCCTTGCAGCAGTGGTGCTCGACGAGGCCGACGAGATGCTCGACATGGGTTTCCGCGAGGAGCTCGAAGCGATCCTCGATGCCACCCCGCAAGAACGCCGCACGCTGCTGTTCTCGGCCACCATGCCGCGTCCCATCGAAGCGCTCGCCCGCCGCTACCAGAATGATGCCTTGCGGATCGCGACCATCAGCGAAGGCCGCGGACATGGCGACATCGCCTATCAGGCGGTGACCGTGTCCCCCACCGAGATCGAGAACGCAGTGGTCAATCTGCTGCGCTTCCATGAAGCCGAAACCGCGATCCTGTTCTGCGCGACGCGCGAGAAGGTGCGCCACCTTCACGCGATCCTGCAGGAACGCGGCTTTGCTGTGGTGGCGCTGTCGGGCGAACATTCGCAGTCCGAACGCAACCAGGCGCTGCAAGCCCTGCGCGATCGCCGCGCGCGGGTCTGCGTCGCCACCGATGTCGCCGCGCGCGGGATCGATCTGCCGACCCTCAGCCTCGTCGTCCATGTCGAGATTCCGCGCGATGCCGAGACGCTCCAGCACCGTTCGGGCCGCACCGGCCGCGCCGGGCGCAAGGGCATCGCGGTGCTGATCGTGCCCTACTCGCGCCGCAAGCGCATCGAATCCATGCTGCGCCACGCGCAGATCAACGCCGAATGGCAGGACGTGCCCGATCGCGAGGCGATCCTCGAAAAGGACCGCGAACGCCTGCTCGCCAAGCTACTCGCGCCGGTCGAAATCGACGAGGCTGATCGTGCTCTGGCCGAGCGCCTGCTCGCCGAGCGCAGCCCTCAAGAAATCGCCGGGATGCTGGTGGCCGCCCACCGCGCCAGCATGCCCGAGCCCGAGGAGCTGATTGCCAACATCCCGCAGGCGCGCGCCGAAGAGCAGAAGGAGCGTCACCGCCCCGGGTTCGAGGATACCGTGTGGTTCCGCATGGATATCGGCCGCAGCCAGAACGCCGATCCGCGCTGGATCCTGCCGCTGCTGTGCCGCCGCGGCCATGTCACTCGCGGCGAGATCGGCGCGATCCGCATCGCTCAGGCCGAAACCTATTTCCAGATCCCGCGCACGCTCGCTGCCAAATTCGCCGACGCCGCCGCGCGCACCGCGCAGGCCGAGGGCGAGGAAGAGGCGGTGATCATCGAACGCTCCGAGACCGGCCCGCGCGAAGCCGCCCGCGGCAATCGCCAGCTGCGCCCCTCGCGCAGCACCGCAGATAACGCCTTCGTCAAGGCCAAGCCTGCCGGCAAGACCATTGCCCGCAAGCCGAATGGCGGCGGCGGCGCGCCGGGTGGCCACGGTGCCAAGTCGTGGCATGGCAAGAAGCCCGGCCCATCCCGCAAGCCCGGGCACAAGCACAAGCAGCCGTAAGGCGCTGGCGCTATTCCTGATGGGATTCGGTGTAGTGCTGCTCCAACCACTTGGCACCGTAGTCGTTCGCGGGATCGCGCGCGATCGAATGGACGTGGTTGAAGCTGCCGTCCGGTGATCGCTCGCGCACATAGTCGATGATGATCGACGGGCCTTCGATACGGAACATGAAGCGTACCGCCGGATCGCCAGTCGGTCCCCACTATGCGAAGTGGAGCTTGTCTGCCCCGTCGGCAGCAATCGCCGCGCGTTGGCGGGTGGCGGCTTCATCCGAGGCATCGCCGAGATATTCATCGACCAGCCCAGCCAGCAACTGGCGCTGCACAGGGTCGAGCGCCGAGGCAGGGATGCCTCTCGGCTTGCCGGCGCGATCCTGTGCGCCCTTGCCTGCAAACAGATCGCCATCGACTGCATCGGCGATCAGTGTCTGCTTGACCTGGTCAGGCTTTAGCGCAGCCATCAGTGTGAGGGCCCGGTCGGCCTCGTGCTGCAGGATCCGCCAGCCGGTGTAGCGCCCCTCGGGCACGATCTGCGGGCTGGCGCCAAGGAACAGCGGCGTAAAGGCTATCCGACCATCCGAGACCGTGAAATTGGCGGCATAGTGATGCCCGGTGAGCATCCAGCCCCAATCCTTGCCGTTCGGATCAGCGAACACCGAGACATAGAACAGCTCGGTGTCTTAGGAGGGGAGAATTACCTGCCCCTGCGCCTTGCGCGGCTCGCTGTCGGGCATGGCGGCGAGCGCTGCCGCCGTGATCTGGTGCAGCACATCCTCGTGCCACATGATCGTGGTGGTCTTGAGATAGCCCTGGCTCGAAAAGGCCGCCGCGAGCATGGTGTGAAGTGCCTTGCGCTGACCAGCATCCATTTAGGCCACCGCGAGCCCGGGGCGCGGGGCCATCACAGCCGGGAGGTTCGACCAGCCGGTCCGCACGGCATTATTGTCGAGCCCCGTCATCACCGCAGCGCGCCCCGCATCATCAAGCGTCGCGACAAACGCCAGCGTCGCGGCCCGCATCGCTGCGACGCGCGATGCCTCAAGCGCGTGCTCGGGCGATTCATGCGCGGCCACCGCGTCAAACGGAAGCGCGGCCATCGCAAAGGCCGCCGCCGCATATCCCAATGTTGCAGATTTCATCACGTCCCCCCTCATTCCCCGCAGGCGGACTACAGGAAGATGCAGACCGAGACAAACATGGGCGATCGAATGGCTGGGAGCCAAGCAGCCAAAGCAGGACTTTATTAGCCATTAACCAGTTATAGCCGCGCGCATGGAAGCCGCTGCCAGTCCTTCGAGCTCTGACCCTTACCGGCCCTATTTGCTGGTCGGTCACGCGCTAGGGCTCCTGACCCTTATCCTCGTCTGCGTCGAGTTCGCATGGAACTTCGCCGGTCCCTCCAGCCGTGATTTCATAAGCTTTTGGGGAGCGGCGAAGCTGGCCTTGGCGGGCACTCCGGCGCTAGCCTATGATAGCGCTGCACTGCACGCGGTGCAGATCGAGGCTGCTGCATTCGATGCCAACACCGGGATGCCGTTTGCCTACGCTCCGGCGTTTCTCCTGATGGTTCTACCTTTCGCGGGTTTGCCTTACCCGATCGCAATGGCCGTGTGGTCGCTTGTCACGCTCGGTCTCTACGCGCTGGTCGCGCGCCGCTTTGCTCCCCAATCGCGGTGGCTCTTGATCGCATTCCCGCCAGTGTTCACCATCGCGGCGCTGGGGCAGAATGGGTTTGTGACAGCCGCCCTGTTTCTTGGCGGCCTCGCGCTCCTCGGTCGCGACAGGAAGTTTGCAGCAGGGCTCGTCCTTGGATGCCTTATCCTGAAGCCGCAGCTGGCGTTCATGCTTCCCGTCGCGATGCTGGCAGGCCGGGAATGGCGGGTTATTGCGGGGGCGATGGTGTCGGCACCGGCGGTGCTGCTCATCGGGCTGATCGCTTTCGGGCCCGAGACCTCCGCTGCCTGGATCCGCCAGATGCCGCTTTTCGTCCAGATCGCGCAGGAAGGCCTCGTGGGCTGGCACAAGCTTGTGAGTGTCTATGCCGCCGGCCGACACGCGGGGTTGCCCGAGCAGGTCGCCTTCGGTGTCCATTGCGCCGTTGCGGTCGCCGCGGCAGCGCTTGTGGCGCGGACCTGGTACGCCGACGCCGAGTTCGCAACAAAGGCCGCCGTGCTGGGAGCGGCGACGATGCTCGCAAGCCCCTATGTCTACCTCTACGATGCGCTCGTTCTGATCCCGGCCTTCGTCTGGCTGGTGCAGCGCCGGGCACCCGTGGTGCTGGTGGGTGCCCTGTGGCTCCTGCCGATGGCGGTGATTGCCCAGAACGCGTACCATGTGTTGCCGGTCAACGTGGCCCCGATCCTCCCGATCATCCTCTTGGCGCTCTGCCATTTCTGGGCACGGAGGCACACCGCGACACGCGATCTGGATGAGGCGCACCCGGAAACGCGCAGCTGGCGCAGGCTCGCTTCAAACCGCAGCGCCTGATGGTCTGCGCTTGCGGGTTCAGGCGGTTTGCCTCGCGCTAGTGCTGCGGCTACTGGAAGGCCCAGAACTTGGCCAGCAGGAACGTCGCCGGCGGGACAGTTAACACCACAATCAGCGCATAGGCATAGGTCGGTAGCCCGGCCTGCTCGACAAGCGTCAGGATCGCGCTCGACATTGCAAAGCTGAACAGCGTGACGACGAGATAGCGGGACGCACCGCCCAGCAGGCCGCGGCAGCTGGCAAAGGTGATCAGGGCATTGCCGAGATAGGACACCGAAAACGCCGCCGCTGCACCGCAGGCATTGGCCAGAAAGCCGTTCATCGCCGCCTGCTCGATCAGTGTCCAAGCCACGGTCACATGGACCAGCGTCGCGCATATGCCGACCACCCCGAAGGAGGCGATCTGTCGCAGCAGTTGCACCTTACGCGGGCCGCTTGCGAACGACCGCGAAGAGTGAGAGGCCGATCGGAAAAGGAAGCCAGCCCAGCACTTTGCTTTCGAGGCCAAAGATTGCTGCCAGAACAGAATTCAGTGGCTCGGCAGGCGCGCTGTGATCGTGAGCGCCTCCGCCCAGAAACCGCGAGAGCAGCCGCTGCGCCAGCGCCAGAGGAAACAGCAGCGAATTGAAATAGCCGACGCGCACAGGCGCGAAACCGGCCTCTTGCAGCCGTTGTATTAGCAGGGCCTTGGTATAGCGGCGCTTGTGCTGGTGCAGCATGTCGTGATCGGACCACAGCCACGGCACGGCAGGCACCGTCAGCAGCAGCGAACCGCCGGGGGCCAACCGGTCTGCCAGCGTGCGAAGCGAGCCGACGTCGTCGTCGATATGTTCCAGCACATCGAGCATGGCGATCAGATTGAAGCGATCATTGGCAAAGCCGATGTCATCCGGCAGCTTGCCGTAAGCCACCGGGCAGTGCGATAGCGCGGCAGCATAATTGCGTGCACCATCATCGTATTCGAACGCCTGAACATGCCCCAACTGCCCCAGCATCGCCAGATTGCCCCCATAGCCGCAACCGGCTTCGAGCACCCGGGCCTGCGCAGGTAGCGGAACGAACCGTTCGATCAGGCGCGCGACAATGCGCCGCCGGCCGACGAACCACCAATGCCGATCCTGCGAATCCCGCAGCGACTGGTAAGCTGCCAGCTCCACGTCAGAACCCGACCGTTTCGGCCACGATATAGAGCGGGCGACCGCGCACCTGGATCGCGATCCGGCCGATATATTCGCCCATCAGGCCGAGGCTGAACAGGTTCAATCCGCCAAGAAACAGCACCGTGACCATGATCGAGGCATAGCCGGGCGTATCCACCCCAGAGACGAGCGTATGCGCGATCAGGAAGGCGGCGTAACCGAAGGCCAGAACCGAGATGATTGCACCGATCATCGTCCACACGCGCAGCGGAAAGTTGGTGGACGAGGTGATCCCGTCAAGCGCCAGCGCCAGAAGCTTGGAAACCCCCCACTTGGTCGAGCCTGCCAGGCGCGCGGGCCGGGCATATTCGACGGTTTCGGTGCGAAACCCGATCCACGAAAACAGCCCCTTATTGAAGCGGCAGCGCTCGGTCATTTCGTTGAGCACGGCGACAGCGGAGCGATCGAGCAAGCGGAAATCGCCTACATCCACCGCGATCGGATGATCGGCGAAGGCGTTTATCGTCTTGTAGAACAACCGCGAGGTAGCGCGCTTGAAGAAGGAATCCTCTCTACGGTCGATCCGCTTGGCGTTGACGATTTGCGCGCCTGCACTCCACAGGTCGACCATCGGCCGGATCAGTTCGGGCGGGTCCTGCAGATCGACATCCATCGGGATCACCGCATCGCCCGTCGCCGCCTTGAGCCCCGCGCTCAGCGCCGCTTCCTTGCCGAAGTTGCGTGACAGCGAGACAAGCTTGATCCGGTGGTCCACGCGGCACATGGTTCTGATGACCGCGGCGGTGGCGTCGCGGCTGCCGTCATCCACAAACACGATTTCGAACTTCGGGCAGATTTCGCCGTCCCGCCAGCTTTGGGCGATCACCGTCTCGATCGCGGCGGCAAAATGCCCTACGGATTCCTCTTCATTGAAGACCGGCACGACGAGCGAGATCAGCGGTCGATCCGCTGCCTGCGTGTCGAGGTGGAATTTCAAACCCTCAATCATGCCGCGCACCTCACGCGATGAGGGCCAGGCAGACGAACGAAGGCGCAGCGCTGCGACTAATCGCTTCAGACGGGATCACCGGCACCACAAATTCCTTAGCTTCGGATGTAGAAGGTCTAGGCGAGCATGGTTAACAAGGCGCTAAGTGCAGGCCATCAATCGTTTGATCACTATCGGAGCGCACCGAGATCCGAAGCAGATTGAATGCGGTATTAAGGCGTAATTGCACCACGCACCATTTCCGGTCTCGAACCCATCGTCGTGGTTCATTGTGAAGCGGCCCCCAAAATGACCGGACAGGACCTCACACTTATGCAAGAGTGAGGCATATCACCGACAGTGATCCTAGGAGCTTGTCGTCTGTGAAGAATGGGCTTTGCGTTTCGGGTCGGGATAGATTGAACTGGTGACCTGCTGTGGTGCGTCAGGCAGTGGTCATTTCACGGCGCGCCACGGGAAGCCAGGTCATGAACAAGGCGCGCAAAAGCGCGTTCAGCCATGCGACGAGCAACCTCATGTTGTGGCCGGCGGCGACGAGGATGGCGTTGATGGCATCGCCGGTGGCCCCGGCAAGGTGATTACGTTCCAGCAGACCGTCGGATTTGCTGTGGCCGATGATCGGCTCAATGGCATTTCGGCGTCTGAGCTCGCGCTTGATCGTCGGTGAGGCGATGCCGCGGGTGTGGGCGATGTAGACCTTGGCCTTCCCGCCATGCTTATGGCCCTTGTAGCCCCGGTCGACATAGGCCCGCTCGACAGTGATGCCAGTCAGGCGCTCGACCTGTTCGATCTGCCCGGACAGGGTATGGCCATCGTAGGGATTACCGGGCAGGGTCTGCATTCCGAGGATGAACTGGCCGCCAGCGGTGCGCGCGTTGGTGACTGCGATGGAGGTCTTTACCCCGAACTCGTAGCGCGTCCTCGCCTTGCCCTTGGCAATGCACTCGACCTCGGGCGCGTGCAGCGCGTAGAGCTTGTCGGTGCTGTCCGCCTTCTGGGTCAGGATCCTGGCCACCCGCTCACGCGCGACAGCAAAGGCGGCCTCAAGTTCTTCATTGCCGGCGATCTTGCGGCCGATGTCGCGGTCGAGCCGACCGAGCCAGGTGCGCAGCTTGCGAACCCAGCGCATCGCTTGGCTGTGCCCACGACCGTGGATCAGCCGCGAGACATCACGCCGGGCCTGGCGCCCGACGCGCAGGAACGACTGCCTCAGCTTGAGCCCGTGCTTCCTGGCCAAACGGTTCAGCCACTCGATACCGCGCATCAGCAGATGACTGTCGGTGGGATGGGCAACCGCCTTGGTCTGGACCGTCGTATCCACCGTCACACGCTCGCAAGCCTGTGGCGGCATCGCCCTGGTCTCCATCGCAAGGCGTAGTGTCTCGGCCAGCAGCAGTTCGAGCTTGTCAGCACCGATCCGCCCGCGCCAGCGCGTCATCGACGAGCGATCCAATGGCAGCCCGTGGCGGAAATACTGCTCGCCGCAGAAGTACTGGTAATACGGGTTCTCGACCCACCGGGCGCAGACTGCCTCGTCGGACAGACCTTCCATATGCTTGAGCAGGTGCAGTCCCGCCATCAGCCGCGTCGACAGGCCTGGCCGCCCCTTCTCATGATAGAACCGGCCAAACGCTTCATCGAACCGCGACCAGTCGATCAGCTGCGCCAACTGCACCAGCGCGTGCCCCATGTCGATCATGTTGTCGCGCTGGC
>Ga0315904_10007525_pt1 | contig 14617 bp, 13 predicted proteins | sample LakEriMetagenome_6_FD_203529 | JGI IMG/M metagenome (GOLD analysis project Ga0315904, IMG submission 203529) | Freshwater fungal communities from buoy surface, Lake Erie, Ohio, United States - Buoy 12 MA120 | ecosystem: Environmental > Aquatic > Freshwater > Lake | place: USA: Lake Erie, Ohio... | reverse complement strand
GGCGTGAGCGGAACATTCTTCGATCCTGCGGTTGCCGGCATTGGTGAGCATACGGTTACATACGATATCAACTTAGGCGATTGTCAATCGGAAACAGCCATTGCGACAACCGTTTTATTAGGCCCCGAAGCCTCTTTCACGGGTTTGTTCAATGAGTATTGTATTGATGCGGATATCGTTTCCGAGTTGATTTGTGTGAATACACCGGCCGATTTCAGCGGTCCGGGTGTGTTGGGCAATGAATTCAACGCCCAGTCTGCGGGTGTTGGTGAGCACACAGTGACTTGCAGTTACACCGACGCTTTCGGCTGCACGGCAACCAGCACTCAAACTGTCACTGTTAATCCGTTGCCGGTGGTCGACATAACGGTTGCAGGCGATTTAACCTCAGCGACCGTAGCTCAGCAGGGAGCCACATACCAATGGTGGAACTGCGACACGGAGCTTCCAGTGGAAGGCGCAACCGCGGAGGATTTTATCATTGCCGATCCGAGCCAAAACGGGAATTACGCCTGTTGGGTGACCTTGAATGGTTGTGACGACAGGAGTGAGTGTGTGCTGTTGTTGATTGAAAGCGTTGACGAGTTGGAGCAGAATTGGGCCGCAGGATTTTATCCCAACCCCGCAACTTCTGATTTGACCGTGTGGAGCTCGACCCCGGTGAGCGTGAGTATCTACAACAGCCTCGGTGCGCTTGTACTTTCACAACGAGTAAATGCGTTGAATCACACACTCGATATCGGTGAATTACAGCAGGGTCTTTATCAGGTTGTAATGCAAACGAACGATGGAAAACAATCGGCTCAACTGCTGGTGAAACAATAAAATTTAGAAATCCCAAGAAAAATGTAACCTTTCAAAAACACCACGCGTATCAACACCGTGATTTGTTTTTTTGGTTAATTCATGGATTTGGTTAAGTAAGAAGGCCTCCCCAACGGGAGGCTTTTTTATTGGGAGTTCTTTAATTAGGGTTTCTAAAAGAGAAGTCTACTAACATTAGTTATCTTCTTTGCTAAGAATAATGTTGACTGTACCTCCACCGGAGTTTCTTGCATTGTTAAGATCCTTAGGGTCGATGTTTGATGCGAAAGTGAGAACGAAGTCATCAGAAGATGACTCCAGTGCTGATAATAGCTCTCTCTCTGAATCAGGAGTTAAGAGAAGCTTTATGCCGGAAGGACTACCGGATCCATTGCTAAGCGCTATAGACGCGGTGATCTTAGCGCAATTTCGCAAAGTTTTATTTTCGTAATCCGAAACCTTACATCCATTTAAAATTGTGCTTACCTCTTGAGACAGTTTTGATTTCTCGCCTTGCTTTACAGAAAATTTAATTGGCAGCTGAACGGAAACATATTTCCTTGTTCCGCTAAAGTTAATTTGTACCTCAGGAATTTTGACTTCAATCTTACTGCCAATATTTCCGGTAGATTCAATGCTGCTGCCTTGAATGGTGATGGGCGCAAAATCAGCACTGTTGCTAGTGGAGGAGCTTGATTCGGAATATGTGCTTTCGTATGAATGCTCAGGAATAAATATGGGCACGAGAAGTAAAACACCTAAACCGATGTATACGAATTTGTTTGTCTTCTCTGCCTTGAGAACCTTTTGTTCTTCTTTCGTAATCTCCTCGTTAAGTTCCTCAATGAGTAATTTCACTTTCTGGTCTTCTCCGAAAAAAATCTTCGCCAACCGTTTACTTTTTTCAAAATCAGCTTTTAGTTCTTTAAATGTTTTTGCCTTGGCTGTTGTCTCTTCGGTGTAGACAATGCCCATCTCTAATGCTTTGTTTTTGCGATTATTTTTATCCATGTATCTAATTGCCATCACATAAAGTGGGATACCTGCAAGACATCCTGCAACGCCAGCTAATGGGCCCCAATAGTCATCATTATATTTTTTCATGTTCATGAGCAGAGCGCTTGCTCCGAACAATAAACTCAAATACAGGCTGAATCCGAAAATATTCTCTTTAATTGTTCTAATTACACTTGGATGCGGAAGTGCCTTCAATTCACCGAGTGTATTCTCAATCCGATAAACAAGCTCTTGTAGTGTTACAGTTTCTCCCTCATTTCGAGCAGCAATAACATAGTTACACGAAGGACACACATTCGCTAGTGCCGGAAGTATTTCGGAGCAACTGGGGCATTTTAAAACGCTTTCTTTGGACTTCATAGTGTTTGGTTAAGATGTGGAGCAATATTAATTAAAAAGTATAAACATAATGTTATCGTGTTTTCGCGGAAAGTGCATAGACTGTAAGTGCATAGACGATAAGCAGGCCCCCCGCGATGAGCGCATAGGTTGTGAAATGGAAGGTGTCGGCTTGTGTAAAGGCAATCTGACTAACGAGCTGAATTATGAAAAACACCCACGAGGTTATTCGAATGAGAACGGTTGCGCGCGGGCTTTCAAACGAAATAGAAATTGCTCCAATTAGAGTTGTGGATAATGTCAAAAAACAACCGGCCATTAACAGTGTTTTGTTGGGCTCATTGGCTGAGAATGTGAGAAAGAAGGTAATCAGGATAACGAGTGTTGTTACGAGCAACGACGTGGTTAAATTGAATTTCATAGAGATTGTTTTAGTTGGTATCAAGTCGTGGTTTTGCTGCATTAGATCTAGTATCCAAAGGTGGGCGGTTACTCACTGAAAAGCGCGGTCAGCTCCGTTACTTTTCCCGCCTGCATCCAGCCATCCATGCCACTCATCCAGATCAACGTATCTTGATGAATACGCTTGCCGTAAATATGGTTTTTGAAGTCCCCTTCGTTGAAAGGGCCTTGCGGTATGTCGTTTACAAGTGCGAAGTATTGCTTGACAGGCGGTGCAATGGGTCGAGCCATCTGTTGGCCGGGCGTAGTCATGTTTTGGATGGCATGATTCATCGTTTGCATCATCTGCTGGGCAATTGCGATGCTTAGACCAAATTCCATCAGTCGTTCAATGGAATTAAATGAGTTGTCGTTGCTCATGGTTCGTTTGTATTAAGTTCTGAAAATTGGTGAAGTAATAACCAGTTTGACATGCCTGTTTTCCAAACGTAGGAATGACTATGTATCATGCCAGAGGCGACAAGCTGTTTGATTTGTTGGATGTCGTAGGGTCCAATTCGCTGTCCATCGTTCGAGTAGTAATACTGAACTGTATTTTGAACTCCGATAGGTGGTTGATTGGTTTGATGATGCAAAGCATTGCCGGCCATCATATTCGAATACATCTGCAGTAATGGGTTTAAACCACCGCCCGGCGAATTTTGTGTTTTTATGTTGGTCGCTTTTTTAGTCCTCTGCTTTTCCTCATTCTTCAGTCGCTTTGCCTGCTCTTCCTTACTTCGCTGTTGCTCCAATAACTGCTGATGATAGGCAATCAGCTGCGGGTGAGTTTCGGTGCTGCGCGTATCTTGCTTCGAATATTTAGCGTAAAGCTGATTTTCCTTTACCTGCATTACCATTGCTTGCTCACTAATAGGGCCCATGTGCGAAACCGGCGGTGCTATCAATGTGCGCGCAACAGGCGTGGGGGCGCCGGCTTCATTCAAAACCGTCACGAAGGCTTCGCCAATTGGCAGTCGTGTAATTTCATCTTCTAAATCGTAAAAGGGAGATTCCGGAAAATTGGCAGCCATTTGTTTGATTGCCTTGCGGTCTTTCGGGGTAAATGCACGAAGCGCATGCTGAATTTTAAATCCGAGCTGCCCAATGACCGACTCCGATATATCGAGCGGCGTTTGGGTGCAAAAGATGATTGCAATTCCTTTTGATCGAATTAATTTAACGATGCTTTCAATTTTAGATTCAATGGCGCTGCCTGTTTCATTAAAAAGCAAATGAGCTTCGTCGATGAAGAGTGCAAGTTTCGGTTTTGCAGTGTCCCCAATTTCTGGCATCGAATCGTATATGGTCGTGAGCAGATATAAAATGAAGGTGGAAAAAAGTGCGGGTTTATCCTGGATTTTTGAAAGACCGATGATCGAAATACAGCCTCTACCGCTCTCATCAAACCCAATTAAGTCCTGAATGTCAAATGCTGGTGTAGCAATGAATTTTTCTGCTCCTTGTTCTTCTAATTCCGAAATGGAGCGCAAGATGGTTGCAACGGAGGCTTGCGAAACACTTCCATATTTTTCTTGAATTTGTTCATCGGCAGCACAAATTTGATTAAGTACAAATCGTAAATCTTGGAGCGTGTTGATGGGTAAGCCATTTTCATTGCAGTATTTGAATACGATGCCGATAATGCCACGTTGAACATTGTTTAGATTAAGTATTCGAGAAAGTAGGACCGATCCAAAATCTTGGAGCTTGGCCCGTAAGGGAATTCCATTATCATTGCCTAACGAGAGAAAATGCACAGGGAAAGCCTCAGGTGTAAAAGGGTAGTGCCCCTTCACAAGTGACTTGCGTGCTTCAATGATTTCATTAGATGTTCCTGCGGCCGATAGCCCTGCCAAGTCACCCTTGAGATCCATAAGCATTACAGGTACTCCATTTCTCGAGAGCTGCTCAGAGAGCATTTGAAGTGTTTTTGTTTTACCTGTGCCGGTCGCCCCTGAAATTAAGCCATGCCTGTTCAGTGTGCCAAGAGGCAGGCTAACCGGCACATCGGGCTGGGGCGTGTTTTCGAATACACCGACACCCAAAGGTATATGTGGCCCTTTGAAACGGTAAGCGTCATTAATCGCGGTTACAAAGTCCATAAAGTCTTACGGCATGGGAGGTGGTGGCGGGGGGGGCATCGCTCCGAACAAATTCTGTAAGTCAATTAGCTTAGAAGCCTCTTCCCAGTTTTGCATACCTTGTTTCCAAACAAAAGTGTTGCGTTGTAACTGACCACCGGTAACCATTTGTTGCAGTTGTTGCATGTTGAATGGTCCTGCCTGCTGCCCGTTAACAGAAACAAAGTACTGAGTAACCGGTGGGGGTGGGGGCATTTGATTATTGGCCGGCTGTTGGGCATTTGGGTTATTCATCATGTTGCCCATATTGTTCATCATATTGGCCATTTGATTGCCCATAGCTCCTCCCATCATCATTCCTGTCATCATGCCGGCTGGATTCATGCCGCCGTCGCCTCCACCTAAGTTCATGTTTCCCATATTGCCAAGACTTTCCGCGCCTGTTTTGAGCACATCGGTCTGTTGGTTGAGAGCATGTGCACCCATGAAGTTAGTTTCTGTTTGAAGCTTCTGCGCACGCTGTGCTTCTTCTCGCTGAATGCGTAAACTTTCCTCCATGTTGGCAGCGTTAATGGCTTGCATATCTTGCAGGTTAACGATGTTTACATCCGTTTGTGCGATGGTTGTTTTCATTGATTGCTCTGCGGTCATTGTTCGCAGTTCCATGTATCCCTCGCTTTCCTTGTCGACTTCGATAGCTGACAGGTCAAATCCTTTCATGTTGACGCCGAAATCACTTTCCAGTCGTGGCTTGAGGTATGCAGCAATGATTTCGTTAATCTCCAGAATTTTCCGCTCCATTTGAAGCACAGGCATTCCCTTATCTGCCGGAATGTTTGTAATGACGCCTTTCACGTACTTCGTAACAGCGTCTTTGATTTGCTTATTGAAATCTTCAAGCTCGAAATTAATCAGGCGGTTAAGCTTGATGAATCCTTTGTAGTCAGTGATGTTGAATGTGATTGATCCGCGTGCAGCTATTGGCACAGCGAAATCAAGGAAACGAGGATCAAAGACATCAAAAAACGGAACTCCGAAGCGAATTTGCATGTTGCCCGAGAGGTTGATGAAATAGACCTCGGCTTGAAACGGTGTGCCCCCGCCGAAGCCTAAACCTACGATGCTCGAAAGTATCGGGAAGTTGGCTGTCTTGATGGTGTCGTCGTGAGGACCGGTGATATAGTCCTGATTCTCTCCTTCGCTTTTTTTGTAAACGAAAACGGCCATTTCACCGTCCTTGACTCGAAGGCTGCTACCCCAGCGAATTGCATTCTCTTTGTTAGTAGAATTTACATCGTTGCCGGCCGGACGCCACTTCCAAACAAGATATTCTTGTTCGTCACAGCGGATCATATCCATCATGCCGCCTTCTTTTTTACTACTGAATAGTCCCATGGTTTATCAGGTTATTTTATACCTATTTCTTTTGCGTAGGAATTTATTTCTTCAAGAGTTTTTTTGTCGTCCTTTAATGAAAACCGAGCCTTCATAATTACCTGTTCACATTTTGTCTTCCAAACCTGAACAAATTCATTATGGGGTCTATTCTCATTAGAGTTTTTAGTCAGGAAATTACCCACTAATTTGGCTTTTGGCAAAGCCAATGAGAGGAACTCTAAGATGTCTTCCTTGGTTGTTGGTATTGGAAAGTTAGAAATAATTTCCATCTTCTTCTTGTCCACTTTACCAGGTCCGGTCAAGCTCGAAAATGATTTTGCATAAAAACTACCCATTGCTTTCAACGGATTTGTCGTATCAACATCTTCTGCGCGCATATCCTCAGCTTCATTAAGCATCTCGAATAATTTTTGAATAGATGCATTTACTTCGATATTAGAAAACTCGTGTCCACAATCGCTGCATTGGGTAATAAATGATTGGGCAGGCGAGCCGCAAGACGGACACTTTTTCACATCTCCAACTTTATTGTTAGATGATAGTCCTGTTGATTGATTCGAGTTTTGCTTTCGAGCTAATGCGAGTTTACCGTCCAAGATCATTTCTACTTCGTCTACATCAAATCCCATGGCTTCTGCCTTTCTAAGTATAATACCCCTCTCTTTATCGGTTACGTTTCCATCGGCAAGCGCCATGTCTATTAGGTGTTCAATTTCGGGGTTCATAATGTGTGTTAGTTTAGATTCGAAACATAGCGCCTAAAGCATTAGATTCTGTTATCAGGTTGCAAAATCGTGGTGACGCCTTCGCCTTAAATTCTTAAAGCGAATATACGGATTTTCATATAACACTCTGATTATGGCAAGACCTTGAGCATCGCCTTTTTTGGTGATTCTCAAAAAAAAACTCTGCAGTGTCGGTATTGTAGGTGATTAAATATTGATTGACTAAAATATTACCACAAAACGTAACCTTACATTCACCCCCCCCGTTACAAGGGTGTATTTCATCAAAACTACTAGATTACATAATCAACGATACTGAAGATAACTCTCTATGATTAAGAGTAGTTAAGGTTAATTAAGGTTAAGCAAGCGGATAGCCCCTGAAACGTCGGGGGCTATTCTTTTTTGGACATGTGCAATGTACGATAAATTTCTCATTGTCGATTATTCCTTATACTTGCCGTTCATCACTCACCAAAAATCAAAGATCTATGTCAAGTGTTTGGAGAAAAAAACCAATCTCTGCCTTTCATGCCGAAGCAGGTAAAAGCGAACTGAAGCGAATTCTTACTAAGTGGGGACTTACTTCGCTGGGTATAGGCGCCATCATCGGTGGTGGTATTTTTACGCTCACCGGTATTGCAGCTCACGACCACGCCGGTCCGGCACTGGCTCTTTCCTTTGTAATTGCAGGTATTGGCTGTTTGTTCGCTTCGCTTTGCTACGCAGAGTTTGCGTCTGTTCTTCCTGTGGAGGGTTCTGCCTATGCGTATGCATACGGAACCGTGGGTGAGCTCTTCGCTTGGTTTATTGGCTGGAACCTGATTTTGGAATACATGATGGGGGCCACCACCGTGGCGGTTGCCTGGAGCGGTTATTTCTCGAAACTCCTCCACATGTTTGGTCTGCATATTCCCGATTGGCTCAATAATGATCCTGTTACATATGGTGGATTTGCCTTCAACCTTCCCGCTTTTCTCATTACCTGGTTGGTAACGGGTATCCTCATAAAGGGTATCAAAGAAGCGGCAAGCACCAACAACTTGATTGTAATTCTTAAAGTGGCTGTCGTTCTCTTTGTAATTATCGCCGGTGCATTCTACGTAAATCCTGAAAACTGGACTCCTTTCATTCCTGCTGAGCAGCCTGTGCTCGACGCGATGGGTAATCCGACGGGTGATGTAAACTTTGGCTTCGGCGGAGTTTTGACGGCTGCCACGATTGTGTTCTTTGCCTACATCGGATTTGATGCAGTAAGTACACAGGCTGGCGAGGCCATTAACCCGAAGAAGGATGTTCCGTTCGCCATCATCGCATCGCTTGTTATCTGCACGATTCTTTACATTTTGGTATCGTTGGTTTTGACCGGTATGGTGCCTTATTCAACCCTCGACCTTAAAGCGCCGGTTGCCTCGGCCTTCTCCGGTGCCGGTATTTCGTGGGCGGTTTATCCAATCACCATTGCCGCTGTAGCGGGTCTCACTTCGGTAATGCTTGTGATGATGCTCGGTCAAACCCGTATCTTCTTCGGTATGGCGAAAGACGGATTGTTACCACGCGGCATCTTTGGTGCACTTCACCCGAAGTTCAAAACACCTTATAAGAGCACAATCCTCGTAGGATTAATTGTCTCTATCGTTGCGGCCGTAACTCCAATCAACAACATCTCGGAAATGTGTTCGATGGGTACGTTGCTCGCCTTCTCGATGGTGTGTCTCGCAGTGCTTATCCTTCGCAAGCGTGAACCTAATTTGGATCGCCCATACAGAACGCCGATGGTCAATATCATTGCACCGCTCGGTGTGCTGTTCAACATCTTCCTCATGACCCAGGTGCGCATCCACACATGGTATGCGTTCATCATCTGGGGAACGCTGGGTGTAGTGGTTTACTTCCTGTATAGTAAGAGGAATAGTAATTTGGAGAAGAGTTAAGTACTGGGTACTGAGGACTGGGTACTGAATACTGGCTACTGATTACTGGGTACGGTTAGGTCCCTTCTTGTGGTAGCACTTCTCTGTACCCAAATGAAAGTCACTCTGCTTGGGCATAAACAGCCTCAATCAAAAAACGGCGATTCACCGTACCTAGTACCTTGTACCTAATACCTACTTACTGCTCTTCGGGCACTTCTTGCACCTCTTCCCGTGCTTATACTTTTTACAGCACTCTTTTTTCTTTGCGCAGGAGTGAGCCATAAGTTGCATGACGATGCAGGGGCTTTTTGAAGAAGTGGTTGCACATTGGCTCATGAATCAAAAGTCAGTGGTTTTTGGAGCGGCGGCAATACCGCTTTTCGGGTAGAATTTTTTTTAAGTACGAGGCACGGTCAGCGCGGGGAGTTTTTCGATGGGCGTTTGTGCCCAAGCGAAAGGACCTCAGCTTGGGTGCAATGGCTCTTGGCGAAAAAACGGTCCCTCGCCGCCATTAGTCATTAGTCATTAGAAATTAGTCATTAATTGTCGGTCATTCCTTCATCCCCCAAACCTCACTCCCGCCAGTTCCCTCGAAATCTGCATCATGCCATGTCGAATGCGCTGCAGTTGAAGTAGAGATGGGTTTTTTTTGCCTCGGATGTATTGAGAGAGCAGGGCGGGGCTCATACCTATGCGCTCGGCGAGAATGCGTGCGTTCAGGATTTTGTAATGAATGAAGAAGGTTTGGAAATTGATGTGCAGGGTGTGGCGAAATTGTGTGTCTTCTTCATTCGAGATGCCGAAGTAGAGTGCTGCTGCTTCGTTCAACTGCGGCATCAGTGATTCGAGGGTGCGCGCCGTGGAGTAGAGGGGGTATTTTTCGCAGTACGCTGAAAATCCCGTTTTTGTCTCCTCCAATTGCCACTTGATTGCGGAAGGAAAGACACGTTTAGGTTGATTGCTGTTCTTCGTCTTCATTGTTGCTTATGGAATGAGCCCTGCTTCGCGCATGATTTTGAGTTGAAGTCCTTTGCCTAGTTCGTTGCTTCCATGATCCGGAAAGATGATGATGCCGGGCCTTTCAGGATGGATCAGCTTGACGTGCGATCCGCGTCGCGATTGTTCCATCCAACCTGCTCGTTTCAGTTTCCTCAATAATTCCGAACACTTCATGTGAACGATGTTTCAAAGGTAAATAATAATTAACCAATTAGAGCGAGAATTACCCACTGCTTTTCAAGGGCTAAATTGATGATGAGTCTGAAGGAGCTTTATGCCAGTGTCCGCTATTTATGCCGAAGGTGCGGAATGTGTTCGTCGGCAAATGGACGAGTCTATTGCCCTGTGTCGCGGTTCAAAGCCATGCAACTAGGAATATTATTGTTATAAGATCTATTTTGCGCTCACGCCCAGCGCTTGGAGGTATATCGCTTGGATTCGCAATAATTCGTCCTTCGTCCTTGAGCCGCTGCACTCACGGCAACCCTCTCTCCACAAAAGAGGGGAGCACCGCAAGCACAGATGATTGCGGCACCCCTGCCACACATAAGAAGCCATTTCTTGCCCGTCCTTAGTCATTTGTAATTTGTACTTCCGCCTCTGCCAGTCCCCAGTCCCCGCCCCATTGTTAGCACTTTGCGTTGTTTATGACCGAACACCCGAACATTAGCCGTTTCTTTGCATAATCGGAGGCAATCACGCCTGCCGAGAAAATGCGAGGAAATCATGCAAATTCATCCGGGTACAATTCAAACCCTGCCTGTATTTGAGGTAGTTGAAAAGGGCTATCTGCTGGGCAGTGAGGCCGATAATGTGTTTATAGGCCGCCGAGAACTCAAGCCCAAAACAGAACCCGGCACTGAAGTGGAGGTATTCACCTACTACAACGAAGAACGTAACCTCGAAGCGACTACAGAGTTGCCTTCGTTGCAGGTGGGCGAAGTGGGCTGCTACCGCGTGCTCAGCTCCAATAGTCTTGGATCGTTCATCAGTATTGGAACGCGCCGCGATATCCTTATTCCGCATGCCGAACAGGTGGAGAGCCTTGAAGATGGTCGCATGGCTCTCGTCATTTTGCTCGACGATCCGGAAAACCGCCGACTCTATGCCACCACCAAACTGAATCGCTACCTGCGCGGTCGGGAAATTCCCTACAAGCGAGGTGATGAGGTGATGATGACCATAGCAGAGAAAATTGAAATCGGTCGTCGTGTTATCATCGATGGTAAATACGTGGGCGCGTTATTCCGCCAGGAAATGACCGATAACGTTCGTCTTGGTGAAAAGATAAAGGGCTACGTGCGCAAGGTCGAGGGAAAAGATATTGTAGTGAGCATGCAGCGCGAGGGAATGGAATTGCTCGACGATGCGAAAGTGAAAATCATGAACTACCTCGAGGCCAACGGCGGCTACGTGCGCCTCAACGACGATACCGATCCGGAAGAAGTAAAACTGCGCTTGCATATGTCGAAGAAGACCTTCAAAAAGGCGGCAGGCATGCTATTCAAGGAAGGAAAGATATTGCTCACCAGGATGGGTATCAAGTTCAATAAGACCGGCGAAATCCCCGAGGGATGGGAAAATACGAAGTTGCTTTCAGAAGAAGAGGGAGATGGTCCATCGGTAAGACCCGCCAGGGCTCCCAAAAAGGAGGCTCCGGCTGAAGCGGAATGGGTCGACAAGCCGTTTGTTCCGAAGACAAAAACTTCGGATTCAACCCCGAGAAAGCGAGAAGAGAAAAAGGAGTTTCGCCAACCACGTGAGGAAAAACCGCAGAGCGATCGCCCCAAAAAAACACTCACGTTTAAGGGTAAGTAGTAGTCCGGATTCCAATCTTTGAAACTATTTTTGTCGTTCGCGTGCCTCGACCAACATGAGGGTGCCGAGCTAAAAAATAAACTATGCCACAAACGCAAAGCAAGACGGGGAATGTTTCTCGTCTTCTAAGCCAACTCAATGAGTCAGCCACTCTGGCAATGGCTCGCCTAAGCCGCGAGCTTGCACAGCAAGGTCACCCTATCGTAAGTCTTTCACTGGGAGAGCCGGATTTCAATACGCCCGATTTTATTAAAGATGCAGCCAAGAAGGCCATCGATGATAATATCACGCACTACCCGCCGGTAAACGGCATTCCAGAAGTTCGAAAGGCTATAGCTGCCAAGTTTAAAAGAGATAATGGTCTCGATTATTCCCCCGAGCAAATTGTGGTTTCCACCGGTGCTAAGCAAGCTATTGCGAATACAATTTATGCTTTAGTGAACCCGGGTGATGAAGTGTTAATGCCAAGCCCTTTTTGGGTGAGTTATGCTGAAATGGTTCGTCTTGTCGGCGGAGTGCCAATTTTATTACCGGCACCGGTCGAACAGGATTTTAAGATAACAGCAAAGCAACTCGAAGAGGCTATCAATGAGAAGACGAAGCTGATTATTTATTCTTCACCGTGCAATCCGACGGGCTCGGTTTATAGCCGCGAAGAGCTCGAGGCTTTTGCCCGGGTAATTGAGCAGAAGGAAGAGCTTTATGTAATCAGCGACGAGATATACGAGCATATCAACTTCAATGGCCGAACAGCTAGCATCGCTTCGATTGGTAACATGATGGATCGTACCATTACGGTGAACGGTGTTTCGAAAGCTTTCGCTATGACAGGTTGGCGCATTGGTTTCATTGGTGCACCAAAGTGGATTGCTGATGCGTGTAATAAAATGCAGGGGCAAATCACAAGTGGAGCTAACAGCATAGCACAGATGGCAACGAAAGCTGCTATGGAGGCAGATCCGGAGGTCATCCAACCGATGATCGAAACGTTCCGTAAACGTCGTGATTTAGTATACGATTTGCTCAAAGATATTCCGGGTATTAAACTCAATAAACCCGAAGGAGCATTCTATTTCTTTCCGGATGTTTCATCGTATTTCGGGAAATCAGATGGTGATCAGGTTATCAACGATGCCACCGACCTTTCGATGTATTTGTTGCGCACCCAGCATGTCGCTTTGGTGACAGGTGACGCTTTTGGCGACGCCAACTGCATTCGAATTAGTTATGCCACTTCAGAAGATACTTTGAAGGAAGCCCTGCGACGAATTGCTGCAGGACTTGCTCAATTGAAATAATAGTACATGACCAAAAACGACATCACTGCTTTATTTGCCCGTTTCGATAATCTAACTGCGCTCATCATTGGCGATGTCATGATTGATGCCTACTACTGGGGTAAAGTTGATCGTATTTCTCCGGAAGCGCCTGTTCCCATTGTTCAGGTTCAGAAGCGTGAAAACCGCCTGGGAGGCGCTGCCAACGTGGCGCTCAATGTGAAACACCTGGGTGCAAAAGCCATCATCGCTTCTGTGGTAGGGGATGGCAGTAAGGGAGACGCCTTTCGCTCAACGCTTAAGGAGAATGGCTTCACTACGGAAGGTATCATCGATTCTCCGGAACGAATGACGACGGTGAAGACACGCGTGATCAGTCAAGGGCATCATCTGCTGCGCATTGATGAAGAGATTACCACTCCGCTGAGTTCAACCGATGAGCGTCATTTGCTTGATTGCATTAAAAGTATCCTCGAGCGTCAAAAGATTGATGTCATCATTTTTGAAGACTACAACAAAGGAGTTCTTACTGAGCGTGTGATATCTACAGTTCTGTCATGGGCCACTGAGCGTAGCATCCCGACGGCTGTCGACCCTAAGAAAGATAATTTCTTCGCCTACAAAGGCGCTACATTGTTTAAACCCAATTTGAAGGAGTTGAAGGAAGGACTGAAGGTTGAATTCGATAAGAATGACTTTAAGGCCTTAAAGTCGGCCATTGACGCACTTGAGCAGCTGCTTGCCAATCGTGTCACCATGGTCACACTATCGGAGTTGGGAGTGGTGGCCAATCATTCAACCGATTTTTTGCACGAAAAGGCGCACAAGCGAGAAATATTGGATGTGAGTGGTGCGGGCGATACTGTAATCAGTGTAGCTTCTCTGGCGATGGCTGCAGGTGCTGAGCCTTCTGTATATGCAGCCTTGGCAAATATTGCCGGAGGTCTGGTATGCGAGAAAGTAGGTGTGGTGCCTGTGGATAAAGAGCTGCTTATGCACGAAGCTATTTCTAAAATGGTTGGCGAACATATGACCCTCTAATTCTGTTATACTGCGTGCAAGAAGTAAAACCGTATTCGCAAGAGGGCGAAAAAAAACAACAGGTTGCTGAGATGTTCAACAACATTTCGCATTCTTATGACTTCCTTAATCACTTCTTTTCATTGGGTATTGATGTGCTCTGGAGAAAGAAGGCGATTCGAATTCTTAAAAAAGAAAATCCCAAACTCATTCTGGATGTAGCTACCGGAACCGGCGATTTTGCGCTGGAGGCCGTGCGAATGAAAATGGAAGGAGCTCAGATTATTGGAGTCGATATTAGCGCGGGAATGATTGAAGTTGGCAAGAGAAAGGTGGCGGCTAAAGAACTGGAACACGCAATCACTTTTCAAATAGCAGATTCAGAGAATTTACCATTTGATTCGAATCATTTCGACGCATTTACAGTGGCGTTTGGCGTGCGTAATTTCCAGGACTTACGAAAGGGCATGGGTGAAATGCTTCGCGTGTTGAAACCCGGAGGAATGGGAGTCATAATCGAGTTTTCCCGTCCGAAACGCTTTCCAATTAAGCAGTTGTTTTCTTTTTACTTCAAGTATGTAATGCCCGCCGTTGGAAGACTGGTTTCTAAAGATGCGCGCGCATATACCTATCTGCCCGAATCGGTCGATGCGTTTCCTTCGGGTTCTGATTTTGTCCGGATTATGCAAGAGCTCGGTTATCGCGATTGTCGATTTGTTTCCTTGAGTGGAGGCATAGCGAGCATCTACATCGGAAAAAAATGAAGGTAGAAGTAATGC
>Ga0315904_10007521_pt1 | contig 14622 bp, 10 predicted proteins | sample LakEriMetagenome_6_FD_203529 | JGI IMG/M metagenome (GOLD analysis project Ga0315904, IMG submission 203529) | Freshwater fungal communities from buoy surface, Lake Erie, Ohio, United States - Buoy 12 MA120 | ecosystem: Environmental > Aquatic > Freshwater > Lake | place: USA: Lake Erie, Ohio... | reverse complement strand
ACGAAGCGCACTCAATCGAGCCAAACAGATCCGCTAATGAGCATGTCGACCACTTACTAGCTCACGGCGGATTCCCTGAGAGTTTCTGCAATCCAACTTTATCTCGTAGACTGCTCCTCGATAGAATTTCGACTGTTCTCAGGGATGATTTACGCGACCTCTCCTTAGTAAGCAACCTCAGTGCTATTGAGCTTCTGGTAGAGTTCCTGAGAGAGCGCGTTGGGGGTCAGGTCACGTACGCCAACTTGGCACAAGATCTGAATGTTAGCCCGCCAACAGTAAAGTCGTGGATCCAGCTCTTAGAGAAGGTATATCTGATATTTCTCCTACGCCCCTATTCCGCTAACTTAGCGAAGACTTTGCGCAAGGAACCAAAAGTATACTTCTATGATTGCAGCGCCGCAGAGAATGGTGAAGCTGCTAGGCTTGAAAATCTCGTGGCCTCAACGCTGTATAAATGGTGTGACTTCATACGAGATACGGAAGGCAAAAACTGGCAACTCTTCTATTTTCGCGACAGCAATCACCACGAAGTTGACTTCGTAATCACTGAGGGCAAGTCAGTCTTAGCCTGTATTGAGGTCAAAAATAGTGATGAAACTCCTTCCGCAAGTCTTCGTTACTTGTCAGAAAGAGTAAAGCCACAGGTCACTTTGCAGCTTGTTCGACACTGCTCGCGGGCACGCGACTTTGGGGCTATCAAAGTTCGTCCCCTCGCCGACTGGTTACAGAAGATGGATATCTTTACTACAATGTAATACTCGGGCTGGCAGGGCGATAAAGGAACACATCTTTTTTACCACCTTGCAGGAAGCAAGAACTTCTTGGCCTTCCCTAGCTTAAGGCGGCTCAATTCTACTTCACCGCTAACAACTCAACATCAAATATCAGCCCATCACCAGGCTTTATGATATGTCCAGCGCCGCGCTCTCCGTACCCAAGCTTTGATGGAATAATCAGCCGTCGCGTCCCGCCAACTTTCATTCCAGAGAGCCCCTCATCCCAGCCAGCGATCACTTGCGCTGCGCCTAGCCGAAACTCAAAAGGTGAGCGCTCACGCGAACTATCGAATTTTGTGCCTGGCTCGCCGTTGTTATCGAGCCAGCCTGTGTAGTGTACCGAGACAGTTTTTCCTGGAGTAGCGATCGCCCCTGTTCCTACTTTATCATCGCGGTAACGTAGGCCTGTGGCTGTGGTGACGATCTTAGCATTTGATGCATCCATCTTTTTATCATCTCCGATAACGGGGGTGGGAGCGATGCTGAACAATAAACTGAGGGCGAATACGATTTGTTTTTTCATGGGTTTACCTTTGAACGGTTTACGGCCCTCCTAAGCTACTGGGCCCATGGGCAATAGTCGCACCGAGGCGGCTTTTGCTCAAGATATTAAGGGAATGAGTTTGTGATGAAAACCCCGTTATTGAAGGCATATAGGGCGCGACCCAGGAGCTCCTTGGGCTGTCTGCGAAATACAATCACCGAGGCGATCCCCGGCGAGCGACACGCTGACCGGCCTAATCCATGGCGTAAACCCATGCTCGCATCACCACCTCACAACCACTCCTTTTTATAGAACAACCCCAGCAACCCAACCGCCACCACAAGCATCCCTACCATCACCAGCGGATACCCATAATGCCACTGCAACTCAGGCATATACTGAAAATTCATCCCGTACACGCCCGCAACAAACGTAAGCGGGATAAAGATACTCGACATGACCGTGAGTACCTTCATGACTTGGTTTAGCTTGTTACTTACACTTGAAAGATACACTTCAAGCATTCCAGCTACGATATCTCTCAGGGTCTCGACTGTATCGATTACGTGAATCGTATGGTCATACAGGTCGCGTAAAAAAATCTTTACCTCTTCGCTCACCAACTCGTGGTCATCGCGCAGCATGGTGTTGACCACTTCACGCATCGGCCACACAGAGCGCCTCAGAAAGATAAGCTCGCGCTTAAGAAGATGCACCGTCTTGAGTGTTCTGGTGTTGGGAGATTCAACCACTTCCTCCTCAACCTCATCAATCTGCTCTCCGAGATCCTCAAGCACTGCAAAATAGTTATCAACGATAGCGTCCATCAGGGAATAGGTCAGATAGTCAGACCCCATCTTCCGAATTTTGCCCTTATTGGCTCGTATCCGGCTTCGAATCGGGGTAAATACATCGCCCTCGTTCTCTAAAAACGCCAGGACATATCCCTTCCCTATAATAAAACTGACATGCTCGGCACACAGCTCCTTTGCCTGCTCGTCAAAGGTGATCATCTTCATAGCGATGAAGATGTAGTCGTCAAAATCCTCTAACTTTGGGCGCTGTTTTGTGTTTGCGATATCCTCAAGAACAAGCGGATGGAGATTAAAGTTCTCTCCTACGATGCGTAGGATCTCAGAATCATGTACGCCGTCTATCGTGTACCACGACACCCCACCCTCAGCGGTTGGCTTCTTGCACTCAGCCGCGGAGACCACTACCGGCTCAGCCGCCGAATCGGCGTCATACCGTATGCACGAGATAACTACTGGCTCGGTGCGTTCCTCGCCTATGTACATTACTGTTCCGGGGGCGGATCCCACCGGCTTATCTCCATGGCTATCGTATCTAAGCATCACCCACCCTGTTTTGAATCACCGTCACGACGCGTTTCCGCTCCAAGTACGGCTAGTTAGACTACTTTACTCTAAAACCTTTCCTTTGAAAGACCCACCGATCCTATGCTAGGGTTACGCCGTCAGCAGTCTGTGTCGCTAGACTAAACCATAACACCGGAGTATCGCATGTCCCAATTTTCACTCGAAGAGCACGGTATTAGTGTAAAGAAAGTTCACCGCAACTTAGCCCCGTGCCGCCTGTATGAGGAAGCGATTCTGACAGAGCCCGGAACCCGCATCGCTGACTCTGGAGCCCTGGTCGCCTACTCGGGCGCCAAAACAGGTCGCTCACCGAAAGATAAGCACATCGTTAAGAACGCCCAGTCAGAGAAGGATATCTGGTGGGGCTCGGTGAATGTAGCTCTCGACCCAAACGTGTTCAACATCAACCGCGAGCGTGCAGTTGATTACCTAAACACTCGCGACACACTGTACTGTTTTGACGGATTTGCTGGGTGGGATCCTACCACCCAGATTAAGGTGCGTGTTATCTGCTCACGTCCCTACCATGCTCTGTTCATGCACACGATGCTTATCAGGCCCACAGCAGCGCAGCTTGAAAACTTTGGTAAACCAGATTTTGTGATTATCAATGCTGGTCAATTCCCAGCTAATCGACACACCCCAGGAATGACCTCAAAAACGAGTATCGACCTTAACTTTGAAAAGGGCGAACTCATTATTTTGGGAACTGAGTACGCCGGTGAGATGAAGAAAGGTGTCTTCACCGTGATGAATTACCTGATGCCGAAGCGTGGCATCCTCTCGATGCACTGCTCAGCTACTGCTGATAAATCTTCCGATCGCTCAAGTGTGCTGTTTGGTCTCTCAGGTACCGGTAAGACCACACTCTCAGCAGACCCCAAGCGCTTACTTATCGGAGATGATGAGCATTGCTGGTCAGACACGGGGATATTTAATATCGAAGGTGGGTGTTACGCCAAAGCGATAGACCTCACACCTGAGAGCGAGCCAGATATTTTTCAGGCGCTTCGCTTCGGAGCTGTTCTTGAGAACGTGGTACTCGACGAGACGAATCGCCAGGTTCAATTCCACGATAAATCAATAACCGAGAACACTCGCGGGGCATACCCGATAGAGTTTATCAGAAACGCAAAGATCCCATGCGTAGCTGGGCATCCAACTGATATTATCTTTCTTACCTGCGATGCGTTTGGAGTTCTGCCACCGGTCAGCAAGTTGTCAAAGGCTCATGCCATGTACCACTTTATGAGTGGCTACACTGCAAAAGTCGCTGGTACTGAAATGGGTGTGACCGAGCCGACTGCAACGTTCTCGCCCTGTTTTGGTGGGCCCTTTCTCGTATGGCACCCAGCTAAATACGCAGAGCTTCTCGCTGACCGTATGGCTCAACATGCAGCCAACGTGTGGCTAGTCAATACTGGCTGGAGTGGCGGCGCATACGGTACGGGTAAGCGCATGAAGCTAAGTCTTACCCGTAGTATCATCGACGCGATTCACAGTGGCGAGCTCGCCTCGGCGAAGGCGGTCAAGGATCCGGTGTTTGGTTTTGATATCGTGACAGAGTGTCCAGGGGTGCCGAGTGAGGTGCTGCTTCCTCGTAACACCTGGAAGGATCCCGCCGCGTACGATGCTGCGGCTAACAAACTGGCAACTCTGTTTATCAACAATTTTAAGACCTACCAGAGCGGAGCGTCAGCTGAGGTGTGTGCGGCTGGTCCTACTCCTAAATAGGATAGCTTTTTCGTGTGGGCTGCATGTCACGACTCAGGGAGTTAAAGCGCTCGATCACATCTTTGACCTCACCTTCGGAAACCCAAGGTATGCCGTGCAACTTACTTAACAGATTTGCTAATCCTTGCCCGTACACTTGCTTGATTCTTTGATTAGTTACCTTAAAAAGCTTTCCTATTTCGCCAAAGGACGGATCTACGTCAATACTCACGCCGTAATACTGCATCAGCTTCTCTTTCTCTTCGGAGGACATTAAGTTGTGTCGCGGCTCAATACAGATCCTCTGACGATAAGGCAGGCTCACTAATGCTTCGCGCAAGCGCTCGACCTCAATACCGCGGTCTACCTCGTGCGGGAGATCCAGCTCGGCAGCGCTGATAATTTTGGAGCTTGGCCTGTCCTCGCCCTTGGCCCTAGTGCGCGAAGCATCAATCGACACAGTAGGAGTGAGAATCCCTTGTATCGAGAGGACCAACTCCTCTTTCATCCGTAATCCACTCGCTATTTGCTTCACAGATGGTTCGCAACCATTAGCGTCCACAAAATCCCCAATGAAACTGCTCACCGAGCTACATAAGGCCTCTGTATACGCGTTCCTGTATATAAGGTCTCTTAGATCTCTTTCGCACAGCTGCATCTTCTGCATAATCCAATAGGTTGCATACGTTGAGAGCTTTAAACCCCTATCTGGCTCAAATAGATCGATCGCCTCACACAGTCCCGTTATTCCACTCTGGAAGAGGTCATCGAACGGGATGTGATCATTGGCCCGCTCCCCCGCCAGCTTAAGTGCAAGCCGAAGATTGTAACTAACTAGCTTTTCCCTCGCCTGCTCGTAAGTGTCAGAGTGCATCTTCACCTGCCTCAGACGATCAGATAGGTCACTCTGACTTTCCCAAAAATTTGCCAAGTGCTGCTCACTGGAAAACTTCTTACTCTGAGCCTCTAGTGCCTGCTGTGTGAACTCACTCTCAAAGCGCTTAAACACTGCTCGTCTAAAACGACACTCACTCAGAAGAGTTGCGACACGCTCCCGTCTCGCACCAAACTCAACCCTCGCCCGCTTCCTCTCTCCATCAGACACAGACGGGTCAACAAAAATACCCACTAGACTCTCGATTCTATCCACAAGCTTTTCAACAGTTTTGAGATTTAGGGTCACTCGTTTAATAGCCGCAGCCTGTCCGCCTTTTGACCTGCCCTTACCCGGTTCTAACATGATCACCTTAAACGCCCTCTGCCGAGTAGGCTCAGTGCCATTTTCTGACCTATCCCTCGACCTATATCTTCGCGTTGGGGCCGTCAGCGTCCTCAATTCCTGTAGGGCTAGCTGTATGATACGTGGGCTTTGAAAAAGTAAGAGCTCACAGAGCTTTTTCTGATCACGCACCTGAAAAGTTAGGACTTGCTCCTCTTCTCGACTGAGTAACCTGTGAGCCTTAAATTCTTGCGGAAGGTCACCGGCCAAGTCCGTCCGGTTCAGACTGACACCAGACTCGAGCACCCCCTGGTCAACAGTCAGCCGGGGTGGCGTGTGTAGCTCGTTGAGGCTGGTACCCGCGCAAACTTTCTCGTATTGGTAGGTTTTGTCGCGCCTTAACGCTTTACCGGCCGAAATCATCTTATTCTTCACCCTCGACGGCTAGAGTGTAGCCAGTATTTAAACTAAGGGCAAAAATTACTGTGGACCAGAGCTACTTTATCTGCGCCATGTCAAGTATACCCTGCTGGAGGCCGGTAGTAGACTCATCCGGCAGAGCTCCCAAGTAGCAAAAAATGCCCTTATCTGTTTGCAGCTTAAGCCCGACAGCGCTATTCTTCTGGGGTTTCAATCAGCTTTCTGACTCTCAACATGCGCTCATCCTCAGCAGCCACGATCTTAAAGGAAATTACAGCCAAGCCCGAGTGCCCGGCGTGTATTGTGATTACCTCGCCTGACCGGATTCGACGCGAACGCGCCCTGGAGTACCTCGTTACCCGATTCGCTAAGGCCGCTAAGATTAAGCCGCGCTCGTTTTCGTTTGGCGAACAAGGCAGAAACTCGCCCGTAGCGTTTCTGAGGGACCTGGAAGAGCCTTCGCTCTTTGAGCCCACGCGCTTTGCTATTATACGCTCGATTGAATCGGCAAAAGCAGCCGATGTCGAACCGATCTCTGAATTTCTGCGCAAAGAGGTCCCCGGGGTTCATCTGTTTATCGTGGGAGAGTCACTTCCCAACACGCCAAATTTTAAGAAAGCCCTCGATGCGCTCGCCGTGCAGCTACCTTTTGATACTCTTAAAGGAGCAGAGCTACACCGCTGGGTAGAGCGTGAAGTTGCCCAGAGCGGGATCGAGGGAGCTGATGACGAAGTGATTGAGCTCCTCGTCTCCTTAGGGTGTGACGACCCTGAGACGATCTCTCGTCTGATTGAGAAATTCTCCCTCTACCTTGGAGATTCTAAAGCGAGCCGCAATGCACTTAAAGCACTTGAGCCTGGTCGCGCAACTGCCAGTGATTTTGAACTTGCCGAAACTCTCTTGGGGAAGAATCGCGCACAGTCTGAGACGCTACTGTTAAAGCTTATCAACCAAGGCTCTAGTCCCTTTATGTTGCTGGGCCTACTCACTAAAACATTTTCATCTCTGTATCGCATACGGGTCTTACTTGATCGCGGTATATCGCACAATGTAATTAAAACCGATCTTGGAATGTCACCCTGGCTGTTCTCAAAGTATCTCCCACTCGCCCAACGCTCATCGGCTGAGGCTCTTGCCAAAAACCTTCAAGCTCTGCTCGTAGCTGATTTTCGTTTAAAAGATCGTTCGCTAGGCCCCGCCGGGATCTTAAGCGGCCTCGCTGCGACAACTACCCCCGGAGGACGGTAGCGAGATGCAGCGAACACGGCAGTTGATAGCAGTCATCACCCTTGTTGTCTCTGGACTTATCACCCAGTACCATGCAGCAGCCGCCCCAGCCGCTAAGAAAGCAAACAAATCCCCTACTCTTCAACGCTCGTCGTACCGCGGTTGGGATTATATCGTGAGTCGTCTACGTGAGAACGGAGTCAGCGATAACGAGCTGCGCGCGGTCTACGGAAGCCAACGCATGCCAGAGCGCACCTTTGTACCTTTTAGCGTAAAACCCCGCGAGCCCGCTTCGATCTACGAGTCCTTTAAACGACCCGAGCACCGCATGAGAGCAATCAGCTTTATCGAACGCAATCGAAACACATTCGATACCGTAGAAAAAAAGCTTAAGATTCCAAAAGAGGTTGTGGCATCAATTATTGTTATTGAATCGCAAGCGGGTCGAAACACCGGTAATCACATGATCGTGTATCGTCTCTCACGCCTCGCAACAACTAATGCGCCCGACAACCTACAGTGGAACTACATCGAGCAGAAGAAAAAAGATCGCAAAATTACATTTTCCGATGTCAGACGCCGCGGCCGATATCTCGAACGTACATTTCTGCCCGAAATCCCAGCTCTACTCGCGATAGCAAAGAAAAACGGAGTCGACCCCCTCAGCATGAAAGGCTCCTCAGCTGGCGCATTCGGACTCCCGCAATTTCTCCCTTCAGCATTTATTCGCTTTGGCTACGACGGCAATAAAGACGGCATCGTGGCGCTACACAACGAAGATGATGCAATCTGGTCAACCGCAAACTATCTGGCTCACTTTGGATTTAGCGACAAGATTCCGCGACAGGAAAAGCGGTCGATTATTTGGCGCTACAATAAGAGCAAGAGCTACATCGACACAGTACTCGGCCTAAGCGAAGCGATTGAGGCTACGGCGTTTCAGGAGTCAGAATAAAGTTCTGGCACATGAGACGAGCCAAGAGCAGGCCAGATACGGCGTATCAGCGGTGATAAGAACCCAAAAACTAAGGCATCTCTGCGGATTTGCTCGGCTTAACCACCTGTAGGCAGCTCCCTAAAACAAACTATTCAGAACTGAAACAGCCTCCAGAGTGTTGTGCCCCAAATACCGCAAACACAGATTCCTAACACGAAAAGGTTACCTCTTTTCTGAGATTTAGGTTACAAAGCGCACAACCGGATGGAAACTAATTCTTAAATGCTTAAGAGCCTCCTGCTCAAAGCGTTTGATAAACGTTCTTGGTGATGGTAGCCCATGGCGCTCCTGAACATTCCATTTATTTATCGTTCATCTGCGTCGGCAGTCAGCAAAGAAAGTGAGCCGTCTGGACTTCATCGTACTCAGGATACAAGCAGATGGATGTGGGGGTGGAGTCGCTGGATGCCGTGGTGTCGGCTGACACCCGTCACAGCGCCTGCGCACAGCCCCACGCCCTCAGAGCTTAAACAGCTCTGTGGCGAGGTAGTGAGCCTCGTAAATCGCGGAAAGCTTGTAGAGCTCTACCATAAAGTTACCGAAAGCCTGCCTGATAAAGAGCTCATGCGACTCGTAAATAATACACCCCATGACCTGAATCTCCCACTGCGTGAGCAGTTAAGAGCACTGATTGCACACCCGCCATCATCTCTACCACATCACAAACTTCTCGCAGCCGAGCTACGAGCGATCTTTTTGGACTCGCATCTGACAGTTCGACACGAGCACCCCTCCGATCACGCTGAAGCGGCACTTGCGAACTTCAAGCCTCTGTTTGCAGCCCAAGATAAACACTCCCCACTTCAGTACAGCAATCGATACGCAGGCGCTGTGAGCCTTCTTCACGCGCACGAGGTCTACCAATATCCAGTCGGCGCTCTGCTTATGCGCAAGGCCGCGAAAGAACAGATTCCAGCCGTGATGAACACCACCCATCACGATGGGGTTGGCTGGTGCGCTCCACTGATCGGTCGCTACATCCAGGCAACCGGAGCAGGCAGCGGTGAAGTGCACACCGATTACATTACGATTCCTTGTCGCTCCTCAGCCCCCGATATTTTATGGACTGACCGGAAGAACGATAAGGAGTTCTGGAAGGCCTGCTTTACGCGCTTACAACAGAAAGGACTCCGCTCCGATGCGAATGTAATCATGGTTGCCGAGGATGGTTACAACGGCATCCTTGCAGACGATGACCTCCCAGCGTTACGACTAACCATCAGAGACGCTTTTAACGAGACCATTGGCTTGTGTAAAGACACACAGAACGGTTTCGCCGTTCAGGCGTATACCCTTCGTTTCGCCTCTTCTTTCTCCACAGCCTACCGAGCATTTAAAGAGCAAAAGCTCGCAGGCATAGTGAGTGACTTATTTATGACAACACGCCGCGATGTTAGTCTAGCGACCCTCACGGATATATTCTCCCACCTAAAGCTCCTCTCACCAGAGCAGCTAGAATGCGCACTGAGAGCCATGAGCGAACAGAGAGAAAGCCTCGAATCAAGGATACGAGAAGCTGTGGAGCGTAGGGTGATAGCAGCATAGAGATGGTGGGTAGTACGCCCGTCAGCCGCACAATCCACCGCGCGCCACAATGGGGTGGGCGTGTCGCCTGCCGGGACATGTACGAATACCCAGGATCCTTACCGGCAAGAAAAGAGATTGACCGCCCCCTACAACATCCGCCCAGAGAGCAGCAGCGCAGCGATAGTAAAATAAAGAATAAGTCCTGCCACATCAACTAACGTAGCAACAAACGGAGCAGATGATGTCGCTGGGTCGAGCTTGAGGCGCTTAAGAACAAGAGGCAGCATCGAGCCAGCCACACTTCCTAGCGCTACAACCCCCATCAGCGAGAAAAGTACAGTGACTGCAAGTAAAAACCAATGCGGCCCGTACATCTCCGAGAATTGAGCACCCACAACCACACGTAAGAATCCAACCAACCCCAAGATACTCCCAAGGGCAGCCCCAGCGACCAGCTCCCGACGAAGAATCTTAAACCAATCGCGGGTACGTATCTCACCCACAGCCAAGGCTCGTATAACTAAGGTGGATGCCTGACTACCAGAGTTTCCGCCACTTGAAATAATAAGCGGCACAAACAGAGCAAGCACAACCGCGCGCTGAATCTCACCCTCAAAACTCGCCATGGCAGACGTCGTGAACATTTCGCCCACAAACAGCACGATCAACCAACTAGCGCGCTTTCTAATCAGCGTTGAGACAGGCGTGCGAATATAGGCATCTTCGAGCGCTTCGCTACCTCCAAGTTTCTGGATATCCTCTGTGACCTCTTCCTCTTGAACATCAAGAATGTCATCAACGGTCACAATACCCAACAATACTCCCCCAGCATCTACTACTGGAAGCGTTGGACGATCGTACTTTTTAAACAACTCAACCGCCTGCTCCTGATCGCTTTGTACAGAGAGGGCCTGATACTTAAAGTTCATCAGCGATGCAACTTCCTCATCAGGCGAGGCAAGTAAGAGACTCTTTACCGGCACCTCGTCAACTAACGCACCCTTTGCATCGATCACGTATAAAGTATCGAGCGAATCGCTCTCTCGGCCGTGCGCACGGATATGATCGAGCACCTCACGCACCTTCCAATCCTGATGGATCGTGAGGTAATCAGGCGACATCAGCCGCCCTACGCTACCCTCAGGATAGCCAAGCAACGTCAGTGCAACGTCTCGCTCTTCTTTGGGTAATAACGCAAGCAGTTGACGCGCTGCCTCGGCAGGAATCTCTTCAAGCAACGCGGTACGATCATCGGCAGCCATTTCATACAGCAGCCGAGCCGTTTGCTTATCACCAAGACCGCTTAAGATATTTTTTTGAAGATCAACATCGAGCTCGGAGAAGATATCCGCTGCCACCTCGCGCGGCAGAATACGAAAGATAAGAACGCGCTGCTCATCCGACAAACTTTGAAAGAGCTCTGCAATCTCAACCGGCGCACTATCGATAAGCGCGTCTCGTAGAGCATGCAACTCTCGCTGATCGATTAACTTTGATACGGTTTCAACTGCAATCATGAAATTACGCTATGCCTTCCAGAACTTGGTCTATCGTATCAAGTATCATGAAGTGACCACCACCCACTACTTTATGAAATGAGCTACCTTTAATCCCCCGGTGCAGCGACTCCCCCATCGAGATCGGAACATACGTATCGGCGTCTCCGTGCCAGATCGATGTCGGAACAGCCACTCGAGCGAGCAGCGCGCTCCAATCAGAGGCCAGAAGCATAAATTCACTCACCGTACCCCTAGCCCCTTGAGAGAGAGCCTCCTTTATGTTCTTAGCCAGCACTATCCCCACCTCTCGACGCTCTACAATCCTGCGATCCACCGCCGGAAGAAGCATTCCAAACCATAGCGCCACCGCTCCCGGAAACGTCCGCCACACGTGCGCTAAGCTCCATACAAACCCCTGGGCCAGCCACGGAGCCGACTGTGCCAGCCGTAACAACACGCGGTTGGCGATATTCATCCCTGCAAGTGCCTGCGGGCCGTCCACGGGCCCCACGCCACTCACCACCACCAGCGAGGATACCCGTTCCGGCATCACCGCAGCCGCTGCCACAGCGGTCGGTGTGCCACCTGAGACCCCCAGCACGGCGAATCGGGCTACCTCAAGGTGGTCAGCAACCAGCCGAACATCCTCCGACCAGTCCTCAAACCGCCTCCCCTCGTACCACTCCGAGGCGCCAAACCCCGGTCTATCCAGCGCAACAATCGTCAGCCCCAGCTTGAGTGCCTGCTGGTGAGCAGTCACAGCCTCTATCCGGCTAGCCGGAAACCCGTGGCTATAAAACACCACTTTCTTTAGATCTCGCGCCCCAATAATGCTACAATGAACGGTTCGTCCATTTGGATGCCGGAGCAGTAGCTCGTGTTTCTTTGAGAGCTCACTTACGCTCACGCTACCGACTCATATTCGACCCAACGCTCGTACGCCATTACTCGGTACTGCTCAACCATACGATGGGTATTAAAAAACGAACCATTCAGGGCGATCGCATTACGCATCACCTCACCCCATTGATTAGGATGGTTAAAGAAACACGGCAGCACATTGTGCTCCAGTTCATGGTAGAGCGCCTCAGCATCAGCCGCATCCTGATCGGCAGCCGGAGCGCCTCCATCATTAAGCGAACTACGAACCACCCATCCGGTGACTCCCTGCACACCCCCTTCAAGCCACCAACCATCAGCAACGCTAAGACTCGGCACACCATTGAGAGCGCACTTCATCCCACTGGTTCCTGAAGCCTCCAGTGGAGCACGCGGCGTATTTAACCATAGATCAACCCCACTCACGAGAGCTGCCGCCAACTCAACATCGTAGTTGGGCAGAAACGTCACACGTACAAGATCCCCGGTTACCGTGGCGATCTCGTGCAGCTGACGAATCAGATCCTTTCCTCCTGTGTCACGTGGATGAGATTTCCCGGCGAAAAGAAAATTAAGTGGCCCAAACCTCTCTGCGATTCGCTTCAAACGCTCAAGATCGCGGAATAAAAGCAGTGGGCGTTTGTATTCAGTCGATCGTCTCGCAAATCCGATCACGATCCCTGATCCACCAAACGGCATACCGTAACGAGTCTGTACGAGATGGAGCAGATGCTCGCGAGCCTCTTTGTGCGCCTGCTGAATATCCTCAACCGGAATCAACAGCGCCTGCCTGAGCTGTTCGTTACGCTCGCGCCAACCAGGAACATAGCGATCAAACAGCTGCGCAAAATGCGTCCCAGTCCAACGCACACCATGCACACCATTTGTTATGGCGAGCACCTCTGCATTCGGGAACATCGCCTTGCTGACATCGCGGTGCTTACGCGATACCGCGTTCACAGTGCCCGAAAAAGCCAACGCGAGCTTAGTCATATTCAGCTCGCCGTGCTCGATTAAAGCTTCGGTTTTCGCCAGATGATCCTCGCAGAGCAGATCTTCAAGCAACTCTCGCTTAAACACATCGTGACCCGCTGGAACAGGAGTGTGTGTAGTAAAAACTGAGTGCGTCCGCACACCCTCAAGAGCACTATCTCCGACACTCTTCCAATCGCGGCTTATTAACTCAAGTAATAGAAAGGCGGCATGCCCCTCGTTCATGTGATACACAATCGACTTTGGGTATCCAAGTGCCCGAACCATGCGCGCTCCACCAACACCCAACACCAACTCTTGCAGCACCCGCCAACGCTGATCACCGCTGTATAGAGAGTCCGTCAGTTGTCGATCCTCTGCTGTGTTATCGGAAAAGTCTGTATCAAGAAAAATGATCGGAACAGTGTGCCCTGATTGCCCAACCTCGTTACGCTTCCAAGCCTGCACCCGCACACTTCGGTCACGCAGCGGAACCTCCACAACCGGCCCGCAACGGGTCAACAACTTCTCAGGCTCCCACACATCCGGAGATTCAACCTGCTCCCCACGATCGGAGATGCTCTGCCTGACGTATCCCTTGCGATACAGCAAGGTCACTGCAACCATCGGAATACCCAGGTCGGCTGCCGCACGAATTGTATCACCAGCTAAGACACCAAGCCCACCCGAGTATGTTGGCAAGGCCGGGTCGATTGCGATCTCCATTGAGAAATAAGCAACTGGTTGGGGCATGCGTAACTCCTTTTGAAAAACGAACGCTAAAGCCCCTAAATACTAGCAGTACCAACAGAAACCTGAAACCGATGATTCTCAAGAGAATCCATGGTATCATGCTCGGTTTATGGCGCGTGAAGTACTTATCGTGACAAGCCTGACCTGTGAGGCGGCCCCACTCAGAAAATCGTGGGATCTCACCCCCCTTCGCGAGAATCCTCTAAGCGAGCGCTTCCAAGTGTTTCAAGCAGATGGGGTTTATGTCGCAGTCTCTGGAATAGGCAAAGTGCGCTCCGCTATCGCTACCAGCGCCCTCCTTACCGGCCTCTTCCAGAGTGACGATCAGCCAATTGCGCTTAATATCGGTATCGCTGGCGCATCGCCCCTAGATCTTCCGCGGGGGGCAATCGCGTATATCAATAAAGTCCGGGACGCCGCCACCAACACCCGCTTCTATCCCGATATCTTTGTCAGGCATAACCTACCTGAACGCCAACTTGATACATACGACCACCCGGTCACCACCGCACCAACTGAGCCCATCGTGGTGGACATGGAAGGCTCAGGATTCATGCAAGCCGTGTCGGGCCTCTCATCTCCAAGCAACGCCGCACTCTTAAAAGTCATCTCCGATCACTGCGATGGCACGCGCTGCACTCCGGAAGACGCAAGCGCTCTGATATCAAGCAACCTCTCCACCATAGAGCAGGTCGTATCAAACCTAAGAACTCACCTACTCAATCCTCCATCGCTCTCATGCGAGGAACGCGCACTTCTCGATCAAGTCACAAC
>Ga0315904_10007520_pt1 | contig 14622 bp, 39 predicted proteins | sample LakEriMetagenome_6_FD_203529 | JGI IMG/M metagenome (GOLD analysis project Ga0315904, IMG submission 203529) | Freshwater fungal communities from buoy surface, Lake Erie, Ohio, United States - Buoy 12 MA120 | ecosystem: Environmental > Aquatic > Freshwater > Lake | place: USA: Lake Erie, Ohio... | reverse complement strand
CGCTCCATGGATTCCATTGCGTCTGAGTAGTCGTTCTCTTCCTCAATACGCTGTGCTTCTGTTAGTTCAGCCTCAGCCTCTAACATCCTCATCTTTAGTTCTCCATGCATGATATCAATACCAGGCACCTTCAGGTTTACCATACGTTTTAATCGGTCATCTAGTGGCGTAGGGTCAGTTTGCATTAGTTCTCCTTTGTTTCGTTCATTATATCAGTAGCCACTGACAAGAAATGACGGGCAGTAAGAATCTGTCCTGACATATGGTTATACTCAAAATCTAATTCTTTACAAGCTTTAGATTCAGGGTCAAGTAATTCCATTTCTTGTGATATATTCTCCAGGTCTTGTTCAAGACTAATTAGATGAATCTTCATATATTCCATAAACTTAGATGACTTGGTCATAAATCTCCTCTGCCCCATAATATCCTTCATAATGCACTTTGCACCTGCTTTCAATTGTATCGTCTATATCTACATCATATTTACAAACAGTGCATTTAATTATTTGCATAGTCAAAATACCCTTCTGCCCACAAACCCTGCAAGAAACTAACAGCATCTTCAAGGTCTTTAACCAATGGGTCCTTATTCATTAAATCGGACGGGGACCTAAGATAGAATAACTTTGCATCATGTACAGCATTAATCATTCTATTTAAATCTTCTTCTGTATATCCTAACATAGATAATCCTCATCATCCTCTTTTAATTCATAATGTTTGTTAAATTGATCATAGAGAAATTTATCTCCTGACATTTCTGCAAATCGTCTATCTGCAAAATATGTGCCCTCATCTAAATTAGAGTTCATCCACTCATCAAATAGATGTTCTGAGATATCTGATATCGCAGCATCAATTACCATTTGATTTACATCTTCTAGGAAACTTTCCATTATACCTCCGCCTTTTTTCTAGATTCTAATAATACACTATGGGTCTGACATTTTGCCATAGCCTCTTCATCCTGCCATGAGCCCTCATTGCATTCAGAGCAGAATTCTCCACAGTCATCATCACAATACTCTAATGTATCAAAAGATTGACAAGCATAACAACGATTGTCCCATTCTGCTAACTCTTTTACTTCACCACGAAGAATCTCATATTCTCCACCCCAACCTGTTTCTTCCTCAAATTCAAGGGTCAGAAGAGAGTTAGGAACCATGTTAGATAGTTTAGTTAGAATAGTTACAGCAGGTGACCATGCAGTCTCATATTTATAGACAACCCAATTGTCTTCACCCTCTGATTTATATTCAAGTAATTCAGTATTAGGATATTCATCACCGTCACGAACAGCAACATCCCATTTGGTTCCCCAGTTGGAATTATTCCATGAATACCAATCCTTTTGTGTCTTGGCAAACTCAACAGATTTGCGGAACCAATCAGGGTCATTCTGTATATCTATATGGTCACGCTTTGGTTGGCATGCATATTCCTCATCTGTAATACCGTCATCCTTATATGAATGAATGTTGAAGAAAGCAAATACAGGATTGCTATATGTGACCTGTTCAATTTTGGTGGGGAAACCTGAAAGACTAATATCACCCATACCAAATGTCTCTTGTGCTAATGTGAATGGACGATTCAGTCTATCCTTGATATAATCAATTTCTGACTTTGGACCTTGTATGGTCAAAGTGTTATATACCCAGTTTGGCATTTTATATCCTTTCGTTGATATGACCTAATTATATAATGCACCACTGACAATTGTCTATAGAAAAGCTTTGTGATCCACCCCACATTTTATGTGTAATAGATCTATTTGTCTCAATATGTGAAATTTCCAGGGAATATATTTGACTTCCGTAAAAGAGATATGATACCCTCATGTCTTTTTGCGGGCCAAACAAAAATCCCCCAGGCAAGCTGGGGGATCTAAGACAAGTAAGGCTGCTAGCAGAACGAAAGGAATTTAGTAAACGCTGCTTTACTTAGCGACTTGGGGAACTCCCTATTAGCCGCACCCTACTATTCAATGAACAGGCCCACTAGGACCTATTCATATTATATCATATCTTGGTTAACTAAACTGAGAGAGTAACGTCAGCATACTTCTCAACAAAGTTACTTAGGTCCATGGTAAACAATGCATCATTGCTCATCCCATTAACCTTGTTATCCAAATCATTACGTGGCGCCTCTTCATGAAGACTAAACGTTTGCTGCTCAAAGTCGACGATAGCAATCTTGTGCTCGTTATCGCCAATCTCATTTACATGCAGGCCCCATCCAGTTTCTGAATTCCAGTCATCTGCTACCATTTGGCTAATGGCAATACGTGTAGCATATGCTGGGTCATTCCAGCGAGGACGTGCTTTAAATACTGCTTCCGCCAATCGAGCAAGCATTTGGTTACCCGCCCAATGACCGTATAGTACAATTGTGTTTCCATTCGGCTGTACAAATCCGAAGTTTGCTCTGTCTCCCATGTTATTCCGCCTTTTCTAGTTGAGGGATATCTTCTTCTACCTTATTCAATTGTATAATTTCATAGGCCTTTTTGTCAAGGGCCTCTTTGTGCATATTATAATGGTGGCCACAGAAAGCTAGCTCACCATCTAATAGTTTAATTAGATACATAGCTTGCGCTACGCTGCATTGATCACAGCCAATCCAGGGATTCAGATCCTCAGAGGTCATAGTCAACGGTTCCAAACTCTAGGCGGTCAGCAATGTCATCGTATGCTGGTCCGTCCTCAGATGTTTCTGCCCATAATCGGATATTGTTTACAATAACCTCACGAGCAAATTTTACTCCGTCTTCAAAACCATCTTGGTAATCCATTTTATCTCCCTGTGTATCCTGTCGGCTCGTAGTCTGATATGTATGTTTCTTTTAGATTATACTTATCTCTAATCCGACTTACTTTCTCAATGCTACCAGTTCCTATGTTGAAAGTCAATGGTGCAATTGCTTGTGGGTCAAGTCCCGTAACTTGTGCATCCCAATAAGCCATCTCCATGGATAGCCTATCAGGAGCAGTCAACTCAAAATACATTAGGACCAATCCACATCTGCATCACACACATCAAACGAATCGACTGAAACGTCTCCGTGCCATGAATCAATAGATAGATTCTCTTGTATAAAGTCACGAGCATCAAAGTCTTCTACCTCTTCGAGAGGAATGTCGTAGTCAACTTCAACTGTAACTGTTGCGGTGATTCGAACTGATTGCTTTGGCTCATGTCCTAGGATTTCGCATAGGTCATTAAGAACTTCAGACTTATCATAGTTAGGGTTGTACCATCCATCTGCAGATAGATTATCAATGATTTGACTAATCTTGCCTGCATTAATCTTAAGTTGGTTTTCTGTGTATCGAACTTGGTCCAGCCTGTATTCCAGTTCATTTACTTTAATGGTTGGATAAGTTGCCTCACCGTCATTAATAGACTTATATGTCACAAGAGTATTAGCGTTGTAATTCTCAGGGACCATTGGTGTTACGGTTGCTCCGAACGTTTCTTCCATTGTATTTCCTTTCGTTTCTGTAGGTTGAATTGTAGCATGCTCCACTGACAATAAGGTTGGCTTACGGCCACATGGACATGTGATTTCTACCACACCAGACGGGAATCCAAATCCATCTGATGATGTTACTTCGATTAAACAATCACATTCATCTGGGTCGCAGGCAAATGTGTACTTGCTTGATATTAATTCGTTTGACATGTTGAGAATTGTACACTACCCCACTGACATTTACAAGGATTTCCAGGGATTATTTTTGTGATCCGTAACACAGAAAATCCGCCTTCAGTATTGCGGGCGTCTCATTATATGAAACAAATTGTCTTGCGATTCGTACGGGACTTGAACCCGTGATCTCCACCGTGACAGGGTGGCGCTTTATCCAACTAAGCTAACGAACCAAATAAAACGGGGGAGATTTCTCTCCCCCGTTAGAATCATTTTGTTAGAATGATTTTACTAACTTGAGAATTTTATTTTTCTCAGCAGTTAGAACAGGGTCAAAGCCTGAAGCACCCGCCATTAGTGTTTCAGAATTTCCACGACCAGAGCGGAAATAATCAAGGCGTTCAGTTAGAGCGTTGAATGCTCCCCACTTTGTGCCTTTGATATTAGCATTGGTTGGTGAGTTATGATAAAGGTCATCAAGCAAAACAACCTTATTCTCCCACTTTTTCAAAGCACCCTTAGCGTCCTTTTCAGGCTTAGGATAAATTGATTGAATCAACTTAGAAAATTCTGCGTCAGTAATAGATTGCTTGAACAATTCCTGCGCTTCCTTTTCGAATTCATCAAAGTATCCAAGAGCAAGCCCAAGAGTTTCACGAGCAACTTGAATTCTGCCTTCGACAGATTGAGTATGGCGAATCTTGAATGATTGCTTAGCATTACGCATGGCAAGATTCAAAGTGTTTTGGCATACAACACGAACAGGTGTAATCGCTGCCTGAACAGCAACAGAGCCATCGTGTGAAGTCCATACGATTAGATAAAGTTTTGTTTGGTCATTAGCACCTTGTGGGTCTAACACCATAGTTCTAGGAACATCAACAGTTCCGAAAACAACTTTACCCTTTTTTAGAGAGCCAGCAGATTCCCAGCGACACTCAGGGTTAGCGTCATGAATATTATCTGCGAAAGCAAATAACTCTTCATTCTGAACAACTTTGTAACGCTTACCAACAGAAGCGAGAACATCGGTTTCGCCATTGAATGGATTTGTGCGTAACACAAGGTGAGAATCTGAAACATCATTCCATTCAGTAGAAATGTGGTCAGTTAGTGGAGATAAACGAACATTCCAGTTCGCCAACTTTGCTTCTTCAAGCATTGTTTGAGTAGTTACATCTTCATCTTGATTGAAGATACGATTTGCGAGATTGTGCCATGCGGGTTTTCCACGCAAAGCAAAGGCAACATCGTTGCCATTTGTTTCAAGGTTATGAGCCATGAATTTATCCTTTCGATTAGTTGAGTTCTCATTATATCAAAGGGGTCTGACATTGTCTAGATTAGTTAGTCATTTGTCCGATTTGTCCGTCGTGATCAATCTCACATTTTTGGGGGTTTTCCACAAGCAGTCGTAAGGCTGTGGATAACCCCGCAGCTATTGCGGGCCAGCTGGGAAGATGGGGCGGGGATCTAGATGATTACACGACACAAACCCGCCCCAAGATTATTATCCAAGCAATTTAGTTAGTTCAGTTTTCTTAGGAATAACTTCCATTGGTAGAAACAAAGCAGTTGTTTTCTTTTTCTTTAGATTATCATACACAAACGCTTTGACATTTCCTTGAAACCTGCGGAGATTAGAAAATACAATTTCAGTTAGGTATTCTTTATCCACGCCTTGTTCTGAGTAAAGAGTAAGGTCATTAGCCTTTACTTCATCATAGATTTCTATTCTATAACGATTTTTCATTTTGTTCCTTTGTTAGTAGGGATTGTAATTATAACATTGGGGGCTAGATTTTGTCTAGCCCCCATAAGATTATGCGCCGATTTTTACCATAGCCCAACGCATACCCTTTTCAGTATTCAATCCTAGTTTAGTTAGATTAGGACGAATAGAAACGATTTCTGCGATTGTTCCTGTAATACCCGACTTGCCTGTGGTGAATACATCTCCCTTGCGGTAGAAGCGACCCTTAGCAGTATCTAGTATTGGTGCCATTTGTTTTTCCTTTCGTTAGTGGGTGGTTGTGAGCAGTTTATAGACTTGCTCAGGTCGTTGCTTGTTATTTATAGATAACGAGCAATAGCGTTGTAAGTAGAAGTTGAAACTACTTCCTCATCTGTCATTTTCAGAATACGGATAGCGTTTTCAATTTCCTCTTTCATCTCGTTGTAAGTGTGTTGATGAATTACCTCGTAGTCCTTTTCAGGTTCAGCAGGAAAATCGCTTTCATTTACAATCAGGTCAAAATCTACATTGAGAGTTTTGTTCCAAGAGCGATAGTTTGTGCGGAGATTTTCTGCCTTTGAGAAGTGTTCAATAGCCCACTTACCAATTTCCTTCTGCCATTTTTCACGGGCTTTCTGATACTTTGCCTCGTTAGCACCTTGCTCAGCATAAGCCTTCTTGACTTCTGCTAACTTGGTTTCTAGTGCCTTGATTACCTTTTGTGTAGGTATCTTGACATTTATTGCTTTTCCTCTAGCCATTTGATTTCCTTTCGTTTGGTTGTTGAGAGTATTGTAGCAGGTGGGTCTGACAACCCACCTGCCATTTGATTACTTAGCAGATACGCTTGTCCAGCGTTCTTGTCCCTCTACATCAAGTAGCACACGATTTACACCGCTTGGGTGGTTGTCAATAGCCTTGACAATACCTGTGATACCGCTTGTAGTTGTTGTGTAGGTCTGCCCTACTTCTAGTGTTGTTGCCATTTTTGTTTCCTTTCGTTTAGGGGTTTATTGTAGCAGAAGCCACCGACAATTAGTAGCCTCTGCCTGTGTGATTTTAGTCACAATTCGGTAGCCACGCATCTAAGTGGTGTTGTTCCACAATAGCCGATGCGGGTGCGTATTTACTTCCTCGATACGATACGCCTTCAGGCATTTCGATCAATTTGTTATAGTCCTCATCCCAATAAGCGTCAATAGCCTCGATGCAAGGCTCGACCATTGAGAGCGGGACGGGTGGATAGTGGTTGCCCTGTAAGTGCCAACCGATAGAAGTTTCTAGGTCTAAGCCTAATTCATCTGACGCAAGGTCATAAGCAAGATTACTTCCCATTTATTCGTTCTCCTCTAAGATAGTTTCTGATAGGTTGTCCATTTCATCTATTGTAGCAACAAGGTCTGACATTTCCTGTTCCGTCAATAGGATTTTAGTTACGCCATCTGCCACCTTGCTTGAAAGAGCGGCAGAATACATAAATAAATACTTAGCAAAGATTTCATCTGAGAGTTCATTTCTGCGTGTGTGTAATTCACCCGCAAGAGCCATTATGTCCTCATCAAAGATACTATCTTTAGTTACATCTAAGATTTCAATAGCAGTAGATAGCATTAGTTAGCCACCTTTAGAATTGCGTATGAACCGCCTGCGTTGATTTCGTCAATAGTTGGTTGGATAGCAGGCAAGATAAGTTCTTTTAGCATACCTTCTAGAATAGCAATTTGTGAGTATTCATCTAAGGATAAGAAGCGTTGCGCTACTGGGTGAGTTTCATCAAACTCGGTTACAAAGTTTAGGGAGTGTTTTACTGTTTTCATTTTTTACCTTTCGTTGTTGTTATTCCGCAATTATAGCCGAAGCCACCGACATTTACTAATCCATTATCGGCGTGTCGCTGCATTTGTGAGATTTATCACAAATCCAGGGTTATCCACAACTTACCCGTAAGCCTGTGGAAAACCCCGCAGTAATTGCGGGCCCTTTACTCCTCTTGATCCCAGATCTCAGGATCTACTTCTTTTAAATATTCAATTGCAGCTGCACGTTCCTCTTCATTGCCAAGGACCGTGGCCATTAATGCATTAAAGTATTTCATTTTTATTTCTCCTATTTTTTAGTTGCGCTAAATCTAATATCTGCTTTACCATAAACACATAAGCCACATGAAACGCATGCGGACCCATTGCTAGAGATAAGCGGAATTTGTTTATTATTTTCAGGACACTTAGCACCAGGCTTGCCCGTTAATTCTTTCATTGTGTTTTCGGTGACAGCAAAAGTTTTACCTAGATAAGCAAGTCTAATACCGTCATTAAGTTTTAATGCATGAGCAGTATCTTTATTTTCATCATCGGTAGAATAGTAAAGTGATAAGTTAGCGATATCTTTTAGAATAAGCGCTGCAGACTTAACTCGTGTATATACCCAAAATTGCACATCGGGATGATTAGTAATAACAGTCTTCCACGCATATGCGTAAGTATCGTTAAAGAAATCTCCGTCCCAGTGGATACGGAATAACTTAGGCGCATTCTTCTTATCGCAATCATTGACAAAGTCAACAATCATTTCATCAATCATTAGACACATCGTGTCCATATCTGCATTACGTAGTAATTCCCAGTTGTGTAAAAGTACAGCCCTTACGCCCTTGTAGACTTTTTCAAGTTTTCCTGCGTAGCAAACGCTCTCACAAATACTAGTGGCACCAGGACACGAGAAAGCCTTACCAGCAGGCAATCCAAAGGTGTTGGCAATTGTTGGGGTTTTTCCATTTTTAGAGACAGCATTAGCGACCTTTCTATCGTTAGAACGTTTTAGTTTAGCAGAGTTCGAAGTAGTCATGAGTACCTTCCAATTCTCCAAAAGTTTTTTCGGCAGCCCATTCTTGATAGTGGATTACACATAGATTATTAGGCTTGATAGAGTAGGCGGTGAGCCCATGAGCATTACCATAACAAACAGCACACATAAGTTTTTCCTTTCGTTTATACGGACATTATAGCAGGGGGTACTGACATTACCACGACGACTGATAGTAAAAAGACAATTCGTCAAAATCGGACATTTCGGTCAAGCGTTTTAGTTGCTTGATAGTGTCCTTGATACCATGCCAATACCATTCGTCAATATCGGTATTACCAAAGAAAAAGCCAGACTGAGGCGGTAGTAGATTAGGGTCTTTCTTGAATAAGCATTGTTGAGCAGTAGCCAAAAGTTCCTTTAACTTAGTATTAGATACATAGTATTCACCGCAGTTATCCTCACCGCCCTGCACATTATCGACAAACCATTTATGAACAGCATTTACCTTGCGCCAATAAGCAGCATTTACGCTAACGCTTACGCCATAAATATCATTCTTGTCTGCAATATGAGACATACCAGAAGCCTCGACTACATCATTCCATTGTGGCAAAGTTGCAGCAGCATAATCACGCTCATCGCTTTCTTGCAACGACTTCCAGTCTATTTTTTCCACGTATTTACGTGCTGACAGATACATATCTAAACCCATGAGAGTTCCTTTCGTTAAACCGCTATTATAACAGAACAGACTGACATTTTCCACGACACGCCCGCAAATCTAGGGTGATTTTTATCACACCCGTAACGACACGCCCGAGGCCGCAGCTATGTGCGGGCTTTTGATCAATTGTCAAGTTTATTTTTGTGTTTTATTTTTCTTGTGTATTTTTTTTTATTGCGAACAGGTTGCGCCGCATTACTGCGACGCAATTCCTGAATGCGTTTTACTTTATCTCGAAGTGAAGTTTGGAACATTATATCCACTCGCTTCGTGAAATCGTTTTACATCAAATCGGGGATTATCTTTTGCGAACATCTCCGCAAAATCATTTACCATTTTAGAAAATAAAGCAGGGTGAGTTTTATTACTCGCATACTTTAGAATTTCTGCGGTTGAAATATAATCTTTTCTAGTCATCATTTTACTACGACCCTTCTACCTTCACGATAAAATAATTTCGTGTAGCATTTTCCGCTAGGTGTGTATAGATTTACAGTTGAGTATTCGTTAGCGAATCCCCAATCGGTGAATAGGAAAAAGTTTTCCCAAGCCCCGTATTCATTTTCGTATTCTGCTGACCAATGCGGAGCATTTGAGTCATAAGCGCAAGTTAGTTTATACATTAGTTTCCCTTTCGTTTTGGCATTTACATTTTGTTAGTTGAATTGTATCACCAACCACCGACAAGGTGGCTAGTGTTGAGCAGTTGTCGCAGATAAAGATTTCCATTTTAGAAATCCTCAGTTGGAATTAGGTTGAATGGATTACAATCGCACCATTCAAAATCATAATCTCCGTCAGGTGATACCCAACCTGCTGAAATTCCTGAACCATTACAAGTATCGCAGTTTAGAATATCTGCGAGAGCGTTTTTTACTTTTGCCATTTTTAGTTTTCCTTTCGTTTTAGTAAATCAGATTATAGCACCCACCACCGACATTTAGTCGGCTTCGGGGGTATGGAATAAGGCTCCCTCATTTAGTAAGCCTAATTCAAGATTGAACAATTCATCGGGGGTTGCTTCAGATAAATCAACCCAACCTGCGCCATTTTCATTTAGGCGAAAAATTTCAATGTATCCCATTATTATTCACCAACCTTTACTGCTACTGAGCGATAAGTATAACCGCCATTTGATTTGCGAATTTCTACAAGATAACTTTCGCAATCTTGATACCACACCGCTTGCGGGTGTTTTTCTGCTGAGATAATTTCTCCCTCAACGGAACGAGAACGATAATTTTTTCCTACAAGTAGGTTTTCGATAGTATAGACATTTGCTGACATTTAGTTGTCCTTTCGTTTGTTTCTATGTCTGGAATTATACACGACCCCACCGACATTTTTCTACTTACTAGCCAGTAATTCCAAATAATGAGACGCTCAAGTCATGTGATAAATCTCACAAGATCTCGGGCGTGTCGCAGGATTTCGGGAAATCGGACATAAAGGACGTAAGAGACAAATCGCCCCCTTAGCTTTTGCGGGCCTGTCAAGCCGACACGCCGTTGTGTCGGTGTGAATTACCTCACAATTTCAGTAATCTGAAATTCTGACCGCAACTGTTGCCCATTCATCTTTGAATGAACCTGTTGGGCGATAGCGAATTGAAAACGCTTCATAACCTTCAGGCGGATAAACATTTTCACGCTTTTCCGCAAAGTTAATTACCCCGCCATTAAATCGGCGTCGCATTGAAGTCGGTGAATAAAATTGATCCACCAATAAATCTACAATAGAATAACCTCTCATTGGTTTTCCCCTTTCTTTTCAGTAATTTTAGCAGATAGCACTGACAAGGCTTCAGCCTTGCTTGCTTCACGTTGCGCTAAAACGTGTTTTTTAAATTCATCTAAATTCATTTTAGTTTTTCTCCTTAGTAGGTAGAGCGAATAAATATTTTAGCAGAGCCTTGCGCTCATAAGTAGTTAATTCTGGGTGATTAGAAATCACGCCACCATTTTGGTATTCCCAAACAATTTTATTAAAAGTTTTTTCGGATAACATTACATCACCCAACTTTCTTGAGTGTATGCTAACCACTCACCAAGGGTCATTAAACCCTTGTATTCATTACATTTTACGCAATAAAATTCAGATGAATAATCTGAACAAAATACGCAAACAATTAAATTCGCTTCATCAGCGCTTACATTTTCGAGAGTAATCTCTCGGATACTTAGTGTAGTCATTTTAAGACCACCTTTCTTTTAACGATTAAAACCTTATTTAATCTTGATACTAGTATCCTATCACCTACCACTGACATTTTGACCCGTTTTTCGGGCGTGTCGGGAAACTATTTTTGTGATTTAGGTCATGTGGATAACTCACGCTCAGAATTTGGGGGATTTCCACACCTGTGCATAAAGCTGTGGATAACGCCCGCAAAAGACTGCGGGCCGATCTGACAAAGTCAAATCGACACGCCGACTATAACCCGTTTTCTTTTATGTCTTTTATCACAGCGATTAGTAGCGGGATAGTCACACCCGCTAACGCTAATTGGACAAGGGTAGTTAGTAAGCGATTAGTAGTCATTATTTATTTTCTTTCTCTTGTAGATTTTGTAAGCAATTAGTAGGGCGGTAGCGATACCGATAGTATGCCAAGGTAAGTAGATAGCCCCTAAGAAACTATCTAACTCTAAGCCATAGTCATTAGAAATTCTTATTTCAAATCCGTTAGGTATCATTATTAGTTATCTCCAAACATCTTAGAGATTTCGTCTAACTGTTCATCTGTTAGATGGTCTATCTCAATAGCCTTAGCAAATCCGAAGAAATCTTCTTCTTCATTTTCTATTTCTTCTACATCATCAAGGTGGCGGTAAGCATCTGCCACATCTGCTTGAATAGTATCCCATTTAGTCATCATTATTTGTTATCCTGTTCTACTCTAGAGATAAACGCCTCAAACTTAGGCTTAGCACCTGTTTCATTTAGTTCATCTATTGTTTTCATTACTTCTTTCATTGTGTTAGCGGTAAAGTTGCTACCCTTGATAAGAGAGCCTTGCCAAACGCTGTATGTGATTTTCATTTACTGTTCTTCTTTCTGTTAGTTTCTTATAGTGATAATACTAGGGTATAGGGCTGACATTTTCAACCTTATAGGGGGTGTGTTGCGTGTGAGTTGCCTCACACTAGACTAGGGGACTTATCGTAGGTGTAGCCTACGCCCGCCTCATAGTATGCGAACATCTGTTCGGTCTTATGAGTTCTATCTACAGTGCAGAACCTATCTTGAGGTTCGCCTGTCCATTGACAGGATAGGCATTTACTTACTAGATGAGATAAGGTTTTCATATTAGTTACCTACTCTCTGAGAGAATACCCATTTACTCTCATTAGGTGATAGGTAGCGGTGAGAGATTAGGTTCTCACTCATTACCATATAAACATAAGCCATACGGCTAATGTAGTTACCATTAGCAAGGCGGAAGATATTGTTATCCTTAGTATTACTAGAGGACATTGGATGAGTAGGTTCTACTACTACGCTTACATTTAGTGAGTTCATTTGAACTCCTTTCTTTTAGATAAACTTAGGTAACTTATTTGCTAGGCTCACCTTTCGGATTATTTGCTAGGCTCATTTACCTTTATTTAATTTTTCTTATACTATAATCATATATGGGGGGTCTGACATTTTCAAGGGTGCAATTCGGACATTAGGGACAATTTGAAAAAAAAGTGTGTGATTAGCGTCACAATTAGCCTATATCTGTACGCACTATATGGACAAAACGGACATTTTAAAACCCTGGATCATACAAATTAAAATCCTATTAACATTTTCATAAATCTGATATTGTAGTTGACTAGAATAATTATATTATGTATAATCTCAATATGGAAGAAATATGGAAAACTATACCTAAGCTCATAATAAGAAGCGGCAGAGAATTTACTCCAGATAGATACGAGGTATCTAGCCTTGGAAGAATTCGCACAAAGAAACAGCGCTATGGACAACCTAGAAAAGATTTAGGAAATAAAAGAGGGGAACTGACAGAGTATCGTTATTTGACAGGAAGACCTGATCAAGCAGGATATATGCAGGTAGATCTATTTGACGCTAATTCTGTAAGATCTAAATATCGTATTCATACTATCGTTATGCAGACATTTATTGGTTTGCCAGAAGCTGGACAGGTTATCTGCCATTACGATGATATTAAAACAAATAATCAGTTGACTAATTTAAGATACGATACTATTAGCGCTAATGGTCTTGATAGGGTCAGAAATAAAAAACTTTCTTTAATCTCTTGACCTAGCAATTTTGATCATGTTATACTAAAGACTGGTTTGTGGGGGCTTACACTGAAACTCATAATGACGGAAATGTGTAGCTTCTCTATCCTACAAAATTGATTTTAAATTTTGGGGGGTAGGGGGGCTTTCCTAAAATCTAAAAATCTGGAAATGTAAGTAAAAAAAATATATATTAACATTTTATATATTATAATATTATAGTCGACTAGGATTAATATGAATACTAAATGTGATTTCTGTGATAATCCAAAGTATGTAGAGAGATTAAACAATAAAGGTGTACTAGAGAATTACTGTGTATCATGTATTGAAAAATTAAAAAGGCGGGGAAGCTAGAAAACTCTCTTGCTATAATTAACCTATATGATCCTTATATTAGGCATTATAGAATGAAGAGTGAAAAACTCTCAATAGCCAAGCAGAAGGCACATTTGGCTGGATATATACGCAATCTCAAAGAATCCTCTCCTTGCTTAGACTGTAAGGAATATTACCCATACTATGTCATGGACTTTGACCACGTCCGTGGCAAGAAGCATGCAAATGTTATGGAATTAATTCCTACTTTGTCTAAAAAGAAAATTGATGAGGAAATTGCTAAGTGTGAATTAGTATGTTCTAATTGTCATCGTATAAGGACACATATGAGACGTATTGCTAAAAAGGTATCTTGACGAGCTTTTTATCTCCCGCCCTTTTAAGGCCTGTTGTACCCTTGGGTACCAGATATGGCTACTTCTGGCTTCTATGACCCTGTAGAGGGATTTTAAGGCATATTCTGGAAAATGGGGTAGATGTTAAAATGGGGTTCTTTCTACCGTCGCACTTTTCACTGCGGTAATGGTAAAATATATTAATGTCTATTTTTTATTTAACTCCAGAAGAAATCCGTAATGATTTCAGAGTAGATCCTGATGAACTAAAAGAATATATTTTAGATGACCAGGAATTAAATGATACTTTAATTAGACAAATAGAAGATAAAGTATATAAGCAAAGACTTAGAAATTCTCATAAAAGTTATCCTAGGCAAGAGGGTCAAAATATTAGAACATCTCTCTATATCTCAATTAGAGATCATTGGGTACTTACCCCAGTTGAGTTATCTAAGGAAAAGTCTATTATCTGTGATGGTCTACATAGAATAGCAATTGCTCACTCATTACATCAATTAAGACCGATTCCAGTAATTTATAAAGACTTCTTCTAGTCCCGCCGCACTTTTTCGGACGCACTTTTCAATTCGCACTTTATTTAGTATACTTAAAACATAATGGACCATAGCTCAGTTGGCAGAGCGTAGAGCTGTTAACTCTAATGTCCCAGGTTCGAGCCCTGGTGGTCCAGCTTTACCTCTGTAGTTCAGTGGACAGAACAATGGACTTCTAAGCCATGTGTCGCAAGTTCGATTCTTGCCA
>Ga0315904_10007516_pt1 | contig 14628 bp, 14 predicted proteins | sample LakEriMetagenome_6_FD_203529 | JGI IMG/M metagenome (GOLD analysis project Ga0315904, IMG submission 203529) | Freshwater fungal communities from buoy surface, Lake Erie, Ohio, United States - Buoy 12 MA120 | ecosystem: Environmental > Aquatic > Freshwater > Lake | place: USA: Lake Erie, Ohio... | reverse complement strand
ATATCTGTATTTAAATCTACACCAAAGTTAGGAATTCGTCGGTGTATCTCAATAAACAAAGCTTCCAAATTCCGCTTAGAAATCCTTCTACACAGAGGAATAGACAGACCCCAATTTTCAATATTGTTAATAAACACATTTGAAAGTTTAACCTTGAAAACATCAAACTCAATGTGCATCCATGACTGACAAAAATCCAGCATTTTTCGGTCTGAATACTTCGCGTTGACACCTATAAGCAACAATAGCTCATTCTTCAATGGCAGAACATGAAAGTAAAAGTTATTTAGATCTAGTTCACCAAGCTCCGGTGAATCATCAAGGCTGGTAGCGCTAAAAATGGATGAAGCGTAAACATCCAACTTCGGGTATCTATATGAGAAGAACACAAAATTCTCATTGGGAGACTCAATCTCATCTTCCAGATCATGTTTCAATATATTAAGATCACGCAGACCCAGAGAATTTCCAGTAATCATATCTTTTAGCATATTCTCATCAACAACATCTGAAAGGGTTTCTGCCGACAGCATTCTGGAGAATTTCTCTATATTCAACTCCTTCTTTCTTATTTCCGCACAAGTAGCTCTGTAACTAAATAACAAAAACGCCTCGTAGGTTAACAAATCGCAAGAATCATGTTCGATTGATCTGAATATCTTAGTGTCATGCACATTACAGAACAACTTATGCGATAGTGCTTGCCTAACACCGACTTGCTTCAACTCAAAAGGCGAACCAACATTTCCCTCCCAATGATTCACATCTTTAACTCTAAGTTCGACAACCTGCCCATTTACTGAAATGTTATTCAAAATACCATTTCTTTGAACTAAATGGGAGTTTATTGCCATTTCCTCGCATCCTTTGGCAAAGCACTTCCATCCTTTTTCTTTTACATTTTTGTCAATTTGAGCGATAACACTTTTCAGATTCTGCATATTCAAGGTTTAAGAAAAAATCAGATGACCGTTTGCTTCCACTATTATAGTAAACAACCCTAATAATTAAGGCAAAGATTACTCCTACTTCTGCGCAAACCGGTACAATACCAATCCGATCGCCGCAAAAATGACATTCGTAATCCATACAGCTACCAAGGGATGGATGAGGTTGGTAGAACCCATTGAAATAAAATACTTGCTTACAAAGAGGTAGAAGATGATGATGAAGATGCCGATGCCGAGGTGCAGCCCCAGGCCTCCGCGCACCCTTCTCCCGGCCACACAAACGGCAATAAAAGACAGGATAAAGGTGGAGAAAGGCGTGGCGTAACGCCGGTGCAACTCCGTCTGATAAAACTCAATACCGTCGGCTCCGCGCTCCTTTTCCTTGGCTATGAAGGCCTTCAGTTCGCCCATGTCGAGCGATTGCACATCTTCGGGCCGGAAAAAGAAATCGCTCGGTGCAAAAGCCAGCGCCGTATCCATGTTTTCAATCAGCTCCAGCTTTTGTGAGCCGTCTGGATTGAAGCTGCGCACTTTCACTCGTTGCAGGCGCCATTTCTTCGCCTGGTAATTGTAATTGATATTCTGGGCGAACAGCACGCTTTGCATGCGGCTGTTTTCAGATTTCTCGATGGTTACGCCACCGCCGGTACTGTCGTTGTTGTTGAAATACTCCATGTACAACAACACACCCGGCTTGATCTGGCGGTAGATCGTGCCTTTGAAATTGCTCCAATAGCCGCGGGTATAGCGGTTTTCGAAAGCCACCCGTTTCTTGTCTGATTTGGGAATCACCCAGCCGTTGAGGTAATAGCTCAAGCCGGCCAGGAGCAGCGACGCAAGCATATAGGGGTACAGGATGCGTTTGAAGCTGATTCCCCCGGCCAGCATCGAAATGAACTCGCTGCGCATCGCCAGGCGCGAAGTGAAATAAATCACCGCCACGAAAATGAAAACCGGCGAAAACGTATTCAGGAAGAAGGGGATATAATTCAGGTAATAATCAAAGATGATGGCATTCACCGGCGCATTGCGTTCCAGGAAGTCGTCGAGCTTTTCACCGATGTCGAACAGCAGGATGATGGCTACAAACATCACCAGCGTTACTGCAAACGTGAGCAGGAACTTTTTGATGATATACCAATCGAGCATTCCGGGCTTGAGCCGCATCACATCTTTTGCATGAGTTTAACAAGCATTTCTGATTTCCAGGATGCAAAGTTCCCTTCCAGTATCTGTTTCCGCGCTTCCCGCACCAGCCAGAGGTAGAGGCGCAGGTTCTGCAGGCTGGCGATAATCGGCCCGAGCATTTCTCCGGCCACAAAAAGATGACGCAGATAGGCTTTGGAATATTCGGGCGTCAGGAGCGGGTCGATCGGGCTGTGATCGTTTTCCCATTTCTTGTTGCGCGCTGCGATAACGCCTTCAGTCGAGAACAGTGTGCCGTTGCGGCCATTGCGCGTTGGCATCACGCAATCGAACATATCGATGCCGAGGGCGATGGATTCGAGGATATTGGCCGGAGTGCCCACACCCATGAGATAGCGGGGTTTTTCCTGCGGAAGGATGGCGCAGACATCGGCCGTCATGGCGTACATGTCTTCAGCCGGCTCGCCCACACTCAGCCCTCCGATGGCGTACAAAGGCGCTTCGTGTTCGAGCACGCGGGTGGCGCTTTCCTTGCGCAGGTCGGGATAGACGCTGCCCTGCACGATGGGAATCAGGGCCTGTTCGTTGTTGTACAAAGGCGCCGTTTCGCGGTAGCGCAGCATGCAGCGGTCGAGCCAGCGGTGCGTAAGCCCAAGGGATCGTTTGGCATAGCTGTGCTCGCAGGGATAGGGCGTGCATTCATCAAAAGCCATCATGAATTCGGCCCCGATGCTGCGTTGGATGTCTACGACGCGTTCGGGCGTAAACAAATGGCTGGAGCCGTCGATATGGCTGCGGAACTTGACGCCTTCTTCGGTGAGTTTCCGCATGGCCCCGAGCGAATACACCTGGTAACCGCCGCTGTCTGTGAGCACCGGCCGGTCCCAGTTCATGAACCGATGGATTCCGCCGGCGCCTTCCAGCACCTGTGTTCCGGGCCGCAGATAGAGGTGATAGGTATTGGCCAGCACGATCGGTGCATCCAGGTCGTTGAGCAGGAAATGCCGGTGCAGGCCTTTCACCGTCGCCGCTGTGCCCACCGGCATGAAGATCGGCGTCGGAATCAGTCCGCGTTGCGTGCGCAAGAGCCCGGCCCTGGCTGCGCTGTCGCGGTCTTTATGCTCGATGACAAAATCCAAAATGCGGCCTGAATCAATATTCAAAAAGCAGGGAGAACTGAAAAATGCGCGGATGCAGGCTGTTGAGTGATCCGGAATAGATACTGCCGGGCACCTTCACGAGGGCATTGCTGATGCTGTTGCTCATCTTGAGTTCCAGCCCGAGCATGATGTAATCGAGGTGAAACTCCACGCCTGTTCCAAATTCGTAATAGAATACGTTCTTCTTACTGGCGACGATGGGCTTCACCGGATTGAGATCAGCATCTTCATTGGATTGAAAATCGTGCGTCCAGCGGGTGCCTCCCAAGGCGTAGAAACGGGTATTTTTATGGCGGTCGCTTTTGTACTTGAACGATATCGGAATATCAAAACTCACGGTTTCCATTTTGATATCATCCAGGCGGTCGTTGAATTGGTATTTCAGGTTGCGTTGCAGCAGGTGAAGCATGGCAAGCGTCCGTACCTCCATGTGTTCACTGAGCCGGAAGGCCACCAGTCCGCCGAAACCGATCCCCGGAAAGCCCTGGGGCGTTATGGTATAAAGAGAATCGGTGGTACGGAAATAGGATTCGGAGAACGTCGTTTTCATCTTGGCATTGGCCAGCGCGATGCTGATGCCAAAGTGCATGGGCTTGTATTCGCGCGTCGGGTCAACCTGCTGAGCAGACACAGTCTTTGCGGCGGCTGTCAGGGCGATCAACAGCAGCAAACCGTTCTTGTATGTGCGCCATATGTTCAACGTGTGCCGGTGTATAAGGTACAAATGCCAAAAGTAAGGGGTTCTGCAGTGGCTTCGCTGCAACCGCAATTTTTCATGATGGTTGTGAAGTCGTTTCCATCGGGGAAAGCTTTCACCGAAGCCGGCAGATACTGGTAGGCATTGGAGCTGCCTGAAATGAGTTTACCCAGGAAGGGCAACACTTTGCCAAAATAGAACCAGTACAGTTGGCGGAAAGCGGCCGAGCGCGGACGGGAAAACTCCAGTACGATGAGTTTGCCTCCGGGTTTGAGTACCCGCGCCATTTCCTTCATTCCTGCTTCCAGGTGCTCGAAATTCCGCACACCAAAACAAACGGTGCAGGCGTCGAAGCTATTGTCTTCAAAAGGAAGGGATTCAGAATCGGCCTGCATGAGGCGGATCTTGTGGTTGAGCGATTTGCGGGTAATTTTCTTGTCTCCCACGCGCAGCATGCCGGCTGAGATATCTACGCCGATGATTTCTTTCAAGGCAGGCAAACGGCTCAGTTCGATGGCCATATCGGCGGTTCCGGTGGCCACATCGAGCAGGCGTTCGGCTCCGGAAGCTTCGATCTTCCTGCGCACTTTTTTACGCCAGCCCACGTCGACGCCGAAAGACAGTAGCCTGTTCAGCAGATCGTAACGGCCGGAGATATCGTCGAACATCTGTTCAACCTGCTCCTTTTTGGAATCCGAAGATTCGGGCGATGGTTTTACCTGTGCGGTCAAGGGCTGCAAATATACAATCCACCTAAGTTACCGACCTTTGCAACGGATGGACAACAAACAAGTGGTAGCCAACTTCATCGGTTCATGGCCTACAGCCGATATCATGCCGCAGTATGACAAGCCCGAATTTGCGTTCATCGGACGAAGCAATGTCGGTAAGTCATCCCTTATCAATATGTTATGTTCCCGCAAGAACCTGGCCCATGTTTCATCCAACCCGGGCAAAACCCAAACCATCAACCTGTACACCTTGGGAGAGACCTGCTTGCTGGCCGACTTGCCGGGTTATGGTTATGCCCGTGTGTCGAAGGAAAAACGCGGGGATTTCGACAAAATGATGCGTGGCTACTTCGAAAAAAGACCAAATCTTTACTGTGCCATGGTGCTGATCGATGCGCGCATTCCGCCACAAGCCTCTGATATCAATTTTCTGAACTGGCTTGGCTCGAACGGCGTGCCTGTATCGATTGTTTTCACGAAGGCCGACAAGAAAAAATCTTCCGGACTGGAAAAGCAGCTGCAAGCAATACGCGATGCGTTGCTGGAACATTGGGAAGTGCTGCCGCGCGAATTCATCACCTCGGCCAACGACCAGAGCGGCCGGACCGAACTGCTGGAATTCATGCTGAGTGCGGGTTGAGACCCGATCGCTACGGTCGGAATTCAATCCTCTCCTACTTGCATCAGACCTGCAGCGATGGCATCGGCATACAGCCTGCCACTGCGGCTCAGGCTGAAGCGCGGCCCATCGTGTTGCACCCAGCCCCGGGTTTCGAGTTTCAATAGTTCATGTTCCAGACCGGGAACAAACGCAGGCCAGTGTTGTCTTGCCCAATCCAGATTGAGCCCTTCGCGCATGCGCAAATGGGTCATCAGCCATTCATTGTAGCGTTCCTTAGGGCCGAGTAATTCGCCTTCCTTTTCCATTCCCTCGGTGACGGCACGTATATATGAGGCATTGTCGGCGGGGTTCCAGCTGCGGTATGCTCCGTCGTAGGAATGGGCCGAGGGACCGAGACCGAGGTAGGGCTGATTTTTCCAGTAGGCGCTGTTGTGACGGGCGCGGTGGCCCGGTTTGGCGAGGTTGCTGATTTCGTAGTGATCCCAGCCGGTTGCTTCGGCACGCTCGCACAGCATTTCAAACTGCCTTGCCTGGTGTTGTTCTTCCGGCGCTTCGTATCGGCCTGTATGCACCAGTTTTTCGTACGGCGTACGCTCTTCCAGTGTCAGGGCATAGGCGCTGAGATGGTCCACGCCCGAATTGAAGATAAAATCCAGGTCGTGCAGCCACGATGCATCGCTTCGGAGCGGGCCTCCGTAGATCAGATCGGCGTTCACGGAAGGGAAACCGGCTTGCAACAAGGTATCCAGCGAATCGAGGGCTTCTTTGGCGTTATGGCTGCGGTTCATCCAACGCAATTCTTCGTCGTTCAGGCTTTGCAGTCCCAGGCTGATGCGGTTCACGCCGGCTTCAAGCCAGGTAGCAGCGGCAGTCGGATTCACATCGTCCGGATTGGCTTCCAGCGTAAATTCCGCATCTGCTTCCAGGGGAAAGACAGTGCGGAGTTCATACAGAAAGTCGGCCAACAGCGCAGGCTCTATGACCGAAGGTGTGCCACCGCCGAGGTATAAAGAAGAGAAAGTCGCCTCGTTCCAAACGGCGTCATCCCGCTGCCTGCGCGCTTCTTCCAATATCGCCTGGAGCATTTCAGGCTGGCCTTTGCGGTTCACAGTGAAATGAAAATTGCAGTAAAAGCAGGCTTTTTTGCAGTACGGGATATGGATATAGAGGCCGGCCAAGGGGTTTCAAAAATGCACCCGCCCTGCGTAATTTGCACACATGCGGCTGCGGCGGGGACTTAGTTTTTTGTTATTCCTCCTGCCCGTCATGATTCAGGCGCAAGACAGCATGCGCGGCAACAGGCAAACCCGAAGCATCGCAATGCTGCATCAGGCGGGCTATCTCGAAGCCGGCTGGATCCATACAGGCGATGATCGATGGCAATTGCAGCGTGGCCCGCGGTATTTCTGCGACAGCATCCTGGCTTCTGAATGGCCGGTGGTTCCTGCTATCAACAAGCAGAAACCGATGCGATTGGACAAGCTGGATGCGCTTTGCCACGAACAACTGCAGCTTGCACTGGCCAGTGGTTATCCCTTTGCGCGGATTGAAACCAGGCACAGACCTTACTTGTCTGGTTTCTGCATCACAGAAATCAAGTCTGACAAAGGTCCCTTGCTTACCTGGGACACCTTATTATTCAGTGGCAAGCCACCATTTGAAGCCGAATGGCTGGCGCGGGCACTTGGCATGCGCAGCGGCACACCGTTTTTCGAACCAGACCCGGAATGGTTGCGCAACCGATTGCGCCTGGCCGGACCGGTGCAATGGCGCGGCCAGCCGGATGTACTGTTTACTTCTGACCGTGCGTATCTGTTGTTACCCATCACCTTGCGCAAAGCCAATGAGGCCCTCTTGCTGGCAGGTTTATCCAATCCGGAAGGGGAACGATGGCAGCTCACAGGCGAAGCACGGCTGCACCTGGAGAATATTGGTTCAAAAGGCAAAGGTTTGCATGCCGAGTGGCGCAGTTTCAGTGGTTCGTCGCAAGAATTGCGATTAAGTGGTTCGTGGGCTTATCCCTTGGGATTGCCCTTGCGGCCTGAAGCGCATTTTTCCCTTTTCCGGCTCGACAGCAGCGTCAGTTCACTGCAGGCCGGGCTAAGGGCTGACTGGCCCTGGAGCAACAAGCTCCGCATCGGTGCCGGATTTTCGGTTCAAGACCACAGCCAGCAGGCCACCGACACGGCCTTTGTGCGCAGTACCCGAAGTTTACCCGACAACCTGGGCAGCAGGGTCAACATGTACAGCCTGCGCATGGCTGTGGGCGGCTTTGATGAGCCACTGCAACCCAAACAAGGCGCCGAAATGCAGCTGGAGGCTTCGTTGGGCTTTCGCAGCCTGAAGCGCGATGCGCGCATCGACGCGATGGAATGGGCCGGCCTTCCGGGTTTGTACGATTCGCTCGAACTGGCCGGAGCGCTGCGCAGCAACCCGATACAAATCCGTTTTCGCGGCGCGGCAGCACTTTCACTCGGCCGCAGGCTGGTATGGTTCAACAGCGCACAGGCACAGTGGTTGAACGATCAACGCATAGGCAAAGCACAGGCAGAGCGCCTGGGTGGTTACAGAAACCTCAGGGGTTTCAGGGAACAGAGTATTTTTGCAACCTCTTACTTCATGTTCAACAGCGAATTGCGACTGCTCACAGGCGATTATACCCATATCGGGATTCTGCTCAACGGAGCCATGACGCAGTTCAATGCTGTATCGGGGGTTCAGCAGCGCAGGCTTGGAGCGGCTGGTATCAGTGCGGTATTTGAAACCGGAGCCGGCTTGTTGCACATGGTTTGGGCGGCAGGAGCAGAACAGGGTCTTCCATTCTCGATCAACGCATCGCAGTTTCATGTTGGCTTAAGCAGTCGGTTCTGATGTATCGCTTTCTCAGTTTCTGGTTTTTCATCTTCAGCCTTGCAACGGCCTGGCAAACAGCGGGAGCACAGACTGACAGCAACGCGGTAAGACCGGCATTCGACAGCACCATGCGCTATCGCAGCTGGCAGGGGAATATTCCCTTTGCCGACAGCAACCGTACCGATTCGTTGCGTCAGGCACTCGACATGCTTTACCGGCCGGCGTTCAACCGCACGCCCATGCCTCCCGCCACCGAAGCCTGGTCGCCTTTTAAGAACCTCGTTTACAAAAAGCAGGTGAACGCACGGAACTGGTTCTTTTATATCAGCCTGCTTATTCTGGCCTTGGTACTCATCAATAAGAACAGTTTTCCGGCGGTATACAGCGTGCGGCTGCGTTCCGTGTTTTCCAGATCAGCCTTTCATGATCTCATGGAAAACCTCAAGACCCAGACCGAACTGAGCAGTGTTCTGGCCATTTTGACAGCACATGCCGTGATGGCGCAACTCATTGTAATTGCCCTCATGGCCTTTGGTTATTCGCTGTTAGCCAACAATTTCCTGTTCTTCCTTTCGGTTTTCATCTTTTTGCTGGCCTGGTGGATTTTACTTTTCCTGGTTCAATACCTCCATACACGCATTCTCGGGATGGGTGGCATGCACAGAACGGCCATGATGGCAAAGACAAATCTTGAACTTTTGCTCAGCCTGGGGCTGCTTCCGATAAGTCTTTTCGTTTATCTGAATCTCGACCGTTTAGACACTAACGTGGTCGGAGCGGCTATGTTAGTGCTGCTTTCCGCTCTGCTTGTCGCGCGGTTTTCGATTGCGCTCTTTCAACAATTCAAGTTCGGACATCTGAATTTCTTCGGGTTGTTGTATTTTTGCGGTCTTGAACTTTTGCCCCACTTGCTGGTGCTCACGTTCATAACCCAAGCGCTTCGATGACAAGGGAAAACAAGGTAAAGAGTATCCTCATTACGCAACCACCGCCGGAACCCGGCAAGAATGTGTACGAGGAGCTCGCCAAAAAGCACAAGCTGAAAATCGACTTCCGCTCATTTATCCATATAGAGCCGCTGATAGCCAAGGAGATACGTAAACAACGCGTCAATATTCTGGAACATACAGCTGTCATTTTCAACTCCCGCAACGCGGTAGACAACTTCTTCAAGGTTTGCGAATCTCAGAAGATTGAGATGCCAGCCGATATGAAGTATTTCAGCCTGAACGAAGGCATTTCAAACTATGTGCAGAAGTACATCGTGCTGCGCAAGCGGAAAATGTTCAGCGGCAAGGGAACAGAAAAAGACTTCCTGCAGCTCTGCAAGGCGCATTCAAAAGAAAAATACTTATTTCCCTGCAGCGACATCCGCAAGCCGAGCATTCCCGATTTCCTGACTGCCCAAAAAATCGCGTTCAGCGAATTCATTATCTACCGGACAGTCAGTAGCGATTTGAGCGATCTGGCAGATGTGTTTTATGATATCCTGGTGTTCTTCAGCCCGGCGGATATCAAATCGCTGTACGACAACTTCCCCGATTTCAAGCAGAATCTCACCCGTATTGCAGGATTCGGTGACAGCACGCAGAAAGCCATTCTCGAGCACGAACTGATCCTTGATATTCCTGCGCCGACGCCCGATGCTCCGAGCATGGTGGCCGCACTGGAAACTTACATCAAGCGAGCCAACGCGGGCTGATCAATCGCGCAAGGCCTTGCCTGCAACGAGCCAACGCGTTTTTCCCGCCTGGCTCAGGTATATACGGTACTGATCTCCTTCTTTCATGTGCAATGCGTTTCTTGCCTCTTCGGAACGCAAGGGCATTTCACGCGATTTGACGGATGCCGCACTGATTCCTGCAGCTTTCAAAGCGGCGGCCGATTTGCTCATGGATTGGTTTTCCAGCAACAACACAATTGCAGTCCAACGGCCGGGATAATTACGGTCAATGGCAGGCGTAAACCACAAAGTGCCCCGTGCATTTCCGGAAATCCAGCCCTGCGGCGGATTCCTTTGCAGGAGTTCCGATTTTATCAGCCCCGGGGAGGGTTCAAACAGGAAATCTCCGCCCGTGCCTGGCAACACAGCCTTTGGCCAGGGCAAGAGCGGAGCCTGCAATCTATGCGTTTCGCTTGCTTCGTCCATTTCAACTACACAAAGCTCCGGCGAAACAACATTTCCAACGCCTGGCTGTAATTCTGCCAATAGTTCTTTCACTTCGCCCTGATGCGACATTACCCAAAGCCTGGACAGGCCGGGAAAGGCATGATAGATGGCCTGGATATCGTCGAGGGGAGAAAGCTTTATCATCCAGTTTTTCCCGCGTTCAGCAAACTGTCTGTATAGGTTTTCCGGTTCAGGAACATAGTGTTTGAACCCCGTTTGCCGGCGGCCTTCGCTTCTTCTGTCCGGATCGAAATAGACCCAATCGGCCACAGCTTCAGCGTTTTGGAGGAAGGATTCTGCCACAACTGCCAGGCGCTGTACATGTGCAACTCCCATACGTTCAGCATTAAAGGCGAACAGATCAAAGAGTTCTTCATCCGGATCGCAGGAAAAGACCTGTTGGAATCCAGGGGCCAGGTTCAGGCAATCTGCCCCCAGGCCGCCGCATAAATCGTACAGCAGCGATCCCCTCATTTTGAGCGCTTTCCACTTGGCCAAGGGCTCTGAGCTGGCTTGTTCCAGTCCCTGCCGGGTAAAAAAACAGCCAGCGGCGGCCATTGCAGGCAAGCGCTTCATCGCTTTTTGGTAAAGTTCATGTTGAACAAGCAGGAATTGATCAAGCAATTTCGATTTGACCGTCAATGACTTAGCATCAACATGCCCACTAAACAATACACGGCATGCTTCTTGCGTTAGTGTAGATGAGGCGAGTATCTCCTTAAATTTGTAACCCATTAAAACCGGAAAGCCGTGAATAACAAGTTCAAAATTACCGCAATGTTCCTGATTGGCAGCACGCTGGTATTGCAATCGTGTGTCGCCAAAAAAGGCAGAGGATGCCCTTCTGTGAACGGCATGAAAGATGTGAAGACCGAGAATCGCCGTTGAAAACCGATTTTCAGTACCTCGAAAACGAACAACAGTTGGAAGCATTGCTAATAGCCAGCCATGCAAGTCCTCAGTTCGTTTTCAAGCACAGCACGCGCTGCAGCATCAGCAGTACTGCTTTAGGACGCTTTGAGAAAGTGCAGGACCCTGCTGCCATGCCCGAAGGATGGTACCTCGATCTGATCAGATACCGGCATTTGTCTGACGCGCTCAGCGAGGTGTCCGGTGTTCAGCACGAGAGTCCGCAAGTATTGCTTTTCCGCGAAGGCCGGTGCATTTACCACGCTTCGCACCTTTCGATCCGTCCGGAAGAGTTGGCTGTTGCAGCCTCCGGTTAATCCGGTTTCCGCGCTGACGTCCAGACGCTGACCCCACAGGGTGCATTGCGTCGAACAATCCATTTGTTTTCTAGTTTCAGCCAACCAATCAACAGGCTATTTACCCAGGCAGGCAATGCGAAAATGGCAGGTGCATTTTCAGGCACGGGCGCATTTTCAGCAGGTTTTCTGCGCAGCAAGCTCATGATGCGCAAGGGCAGGAACAGCAAGGCGTTCCAGTATGCTGTCCGGCCGACTTGATAACCGGCGGTTGATACTTTTTCCTGCATTTCGGCAAGTGAATAACGGCGGTAATGGTGGTTAATCACATCGTGTTGCGACCACAGTGAGGCGTGTGCCGGTACCAGGATCAACGCGCGTCCTCCGGGTTTGAGGTTTTTAAACCAGGTTTGCAATGCCAGTCGATCGTTTTCAAGGTGTTCGAGGCAATCGGATGCGATAAGCAGATCGAACGGCTCTTCGAAAGTAAAACGCTGTGCATCGTGCACAAAAGCCTCGCTGATTCCACGCGCCTTGCAAACGGCGATGGCGTCTTCACTGAAATCGATGCATGTAACATTCGGGTAACCGGCCGCATGCAGAAAGAGTGCGAGTGCTCCTCCCCCGCTTCCCACATCGAGGATACGGATATTGTTGGTTATTCCTTCCTGGCGCATCCACCGCAGAATAAAATCGCGCCGTGCAACAAACCACCAGTTAGACTCTTCGGAGAGATGGTATTGGGCTTCGTAAGCTTTGTCCATGTAAGTTGGCTGGCAGCGCTCAGTTTTGCGCTGCAAACTGCAGGTTCAGCACCTGTTCGATATCGGGATGGAGGCTGCGTGCAACAGGGCAGGTTTCTGCCACTTTGCGTAAAATTTGTTTCAGTTTTTCGTCTTCCATCCGGGTTGTTGACAGGAAGATTGTCATATCGACTTCGATGCGGGAGATGCGGCGTGGATCGGATGCCATATATTTGGTGACACTGGCTTCCATGCCGGGCAAATCCACACCATGCGCTTCTGCGTAAATACCGAGCGTGGTGATCATGCAATTGCCCAGGCTGGTAGCGCAAAGGTCGGTCGGTGAAAACGCTGCGCCTTTTCCTTTGTTATCTACAGGTGCATCGGTTTCTATCATCTGTCCGGAACGCACATGGGTCGTTTCGGTATGCAGTGCGCCTTTATACACGATTCTTGCCGTTGTCATGAATGCAAAAATGCCTAATTTTGTTCAAAGCCTTGAAAGTTTCCCCTAAGCTCTTGCTCCTGTTGCTGACCTTGCAGTTGTTTAATCTGCTGCAAGGGCAGGAAGACCGCAGTCTGTCTTTCTACATCAGCGGCTACGGAAAAGGCATGGGCATCGGCATCAACAGCACACGGCAGGCCGGAGAAAAGTCGTCTTTACTCTACGCTGCAGAGTTTGGCAACCTGCGCCATCCCAAGGAAATCGACATCATCAATTCGTTGATCCCGAACAGTTCGGCATATGTTTTTGGGAAAGTAAACCGCGCGTATTTGCTGCGTCTGCTGGCCGGGAAACAGTTTAGCCTGTCGGAACGGAGAGACAGGAAAAGTGTAGGCTTGAAAGCCAATGTGCAAGGAGGACTTACGATGGCTTACCTGGCTCCGGTTTACGTTGACCTGCTGTATATCGACAATGCAGCGGCCTATTACAGGCCAACGCGGTACAATCCGCTGTTGCATCAACAGGCCAGGATTGGCGGACGTTCGGGCTTCACGTATGGATTGGGGGAAGGCACGCCGAGACCGGGATTGCATATCCGGGCCGGTCTGGAAGCGCGATGGGGCAATTACCAGAACGATTTTAAGAGTATCGGATGCGGCGTAATGTTCGACATCTTCCCTAAAGCATTGCCGATCTTTTATGCAGGAGATAACCAGGCCCTCTTCTCCTCCTTTTATCTTACTTTCGCGCTCGGTTCCAACCGCTGAAAATCGTGATAGAATTACCGGTTACAACACCTGAAAAGAAAGGCATCTCGAAGCCTTCATGGTTAAAAATCGAATTACCTACAGGCGAAAATTACTCGCGTGTCAAGAAGATTGTGCGCGAACACAAGTTGCATACGATTTGTGAAGACGGTCGTTGTCCGAATATGGGGGAATGCTGGGGTGCCGGTACGGCCACCTTCATGATCCTGGGCAATGTTTGTACCCGAAGTTGTTCATTTTGCGCAGTTGCAACGGGCCGCCCGGGCGAATATGACCTGGACGAACCGGTGCGCGTGGCCGAGGCCATTCGCCTGATGGGTGTAAAACATGCGGTGATCACTTCGGTAAACCGGGATGAACTAAAAGACAAGGGCGCTGGTGTATGGGCTGCCACGATTCGCGAAGTGAAGCGCGTAAATCCGCAAACGACGATGGAAACCCTGATACCCGACTTCAAGGCGCATTGGGATTTGCTGGAAATGGTGATTGCTGAAAAGCCCGAAGTAGTAAGCCACAACATGGAAACCGTAGCCCGGCTTTACCGCCTGGTGCGTCCGCAAGCCAAATACGAACGCAGCCTCGAGCAGATCAAACGCACGAAAGAATGCGGATTGCGCACCAAATCGGGCGTAATGTTAGGATTGGGTGAGACGGACGATGAGATACGCCAGATTATGGACGATCTGGTGGCGCATGGTTGCGAGGTACTCACCCTGGGTCAATACCTACAGCCTACGAAAATGCACCTCGAAGTGCGGGAGTTTGTGCACCCGGACAAGTTTGCTTTTTGGAAAGAGGAAGGCGAGCGTCGCGGTTTCAGGCATGTGGAAAGCGGGCCGATGGTTCGTTCTTCCTACCATGCGGAGAAGCACGTATTCTAAAGGAATACAGCACAGTTGCGTAACCTGAATGGCTGTCTGAAAAGCCCGATTTCAGCCGTTCCTAAAATTTGACATTCCATTGCGGAAATCGGACTGAAAAGGGGGATTGCGTTTCGTTTTCTTGTCCTAAATTGCGCGTTGAATCCAGAATAAAACCATCTATGAAGAGATTATACGTATTGCTTTCTGCCAGCGCGCTGTTGACGGCAGGTGTGATCACCTTCCGCGGCAGCGGGGTTATTCCGCAGCCATTCGGAG
>Ga0315904_10007514_pt1 | contig 14629 bp, 10 predicted proteins | sample LakEriMetagenome_6_FD_203529 | JGI IMG/M metagenome (GOLD analysis project Ga0315904, IMG submission 203529) | Freshwater fungal communities from buoy surface, Lake Erie, Ohio, United States - Buoy 12 MA120 | ecosystem: Environmental > Aquatic > Freshwater > Lake | place: USA: Lake Erie, Ohio... | reverse complement strand
GTCGGCCTCGAGCCGGCCGACCCAGGGGCGCCGCAAGGGCTTCAGAAGGCCGTCGCCGTCCTCGTCAGCGACCCCGTTCTGAACAGCCTCGAGACCGAACTCGAGATCTGGGATCGCGACCTCGCGGCCCCCGAGTGGCAGCTCGTCCAGCAGGCGCTCACCCAGCAGGCGAGCCTCGACCAGGTGTCGAGCTTCAGCCCGATCGTCGCGGAGAACCTCGCCGCCACGGCCGTGGTGGCGGTGATCCTCAGCCTCATCGGCATGCTGGCGTACATCTGGGTCCGGTTCGGAAGCTTCCGCTTCTCGACGGCCTCGATCATCAGCCTCACCTTCAACGTCGTCGTCTGCCTCGGCTTCCTGTCGCTCTCGATACCGCTGGCGAAGACAGGCCTGGGAGCCGCGCTCTACATCGAGGAGTACCGCATCGACCTGAACGTCGTCTCGGGCCTCCTGACGATCATCGGCTACTCGATCAACGACACCGTGGTCATCCTCGACCGCATCCGCGAGAACCGCGGCAAGCGCACGTGGATCAGCCGCGACACCGTCAACCTGTCGATCAACCAGACCTTCAGCCGAACCATCCTCACGGGTGGAAGCACGCTCGCCACAGCGATCGTGCTGATCGTGCTCGGCGGCACGGGCATCCGCCCGTTCGCCTACACATTCCTCATCGGCCTGATCGCAGGTACGTTCAGCTCGGTGGCAATTGCTGCGCCGCTGGTGTACAGTCGCAAGGAGGAAGAGGTCGAGCGTGCAAAGGCGGCAATCGCCCCGTTGAGCGCGAAGCCTCTGACTGCGTGAAGCATGCGCGAGTGACGGCTGTGTATTTCAGCTGATTCTCGGGCAAAAACATTGATTTTCGCGGGCGCTCGCCGGAACGGATGCCGGAGCACGAGTCCCGTTCGCACTTGCGATACCGTCGCACAATCGAGCACACCATGCCGACCGGTACCAAGATCGCTGCCATCGTCGCCGTCGTCCTTCTTGCAGCAGCGGGGCTCTACTACGCCTTCGTTGCTCCACCCGCCTCCAACACCTCGGCCACGAAGCCGTCGACTTCCGCGAACGGACTCTCAGCCCAGACGCCGTCGACCCTCGCCCCGACCATCCCGAGCGTCGGAGCTCCGCCATCCTCGGCGAGCTCTACCCCGGCGGTGGGAGCGCTCGGCCAGAACTCTGGTTCGACCTCGATCCCGACCCCGACCGGCCTTCCGGCGGGAACGGGCACCGCTGCGGGTCGCGAGCAGCCCGGCTTCACGCCGGGTTCGCTCTCAAGTAGCAGTGGTGGAAAGGGTGACTTCCCCGGCGTGACCGGTGGAAGCCGTCCGACCGCTGCGCCTGCCCCCGGCCTCGGGTCGGGCTCTAGCACCATCAACGGCCTCCCCGTGGGCGGAACCGGCGCTGGCTCGACCTCGACCACCCCGGCGACCGGAACCACCACTGGGACGACCGCGGGTGGACCTCGTCCGACCTCGCCGACCCCGGTGGGCACCGTTCCGAACGCTCCGGTTGGCGGCACCGTGACCGGTACTGCCGGCGCGACGTCGCCGTCGACCCCGACCGGCTCGACCACTGCCACCACTGCCACCACTGCCAACACGGCCTCTCGCGAGACGGTCCACACCGTTGCGTCGGGCGAGACCCTGAGCGGTATCGCGAAGCGCTACCTCGGCAGTGAGAACGCGTGGCGCGCCATTGCCAAGGCGAACCCGACCGTTGATCCGACGGCAATGAAGATCGGCACCAAGCTCAAGATCCCCGCTCGCGAGAGCGGCTCTGTGGCGTCCTCTGGCAGCTCGTCTGGCGGTTCGGCGACGACGGCCTCTCGCACCACCGCGCCCTCCACCAGTGGTGCCTCCGGCGACATGCACACGGTCGCCTCCGGCGACACGCTCGCCTCGATTGCGCGTCGGTACTACGGCAACAGCAAGCACTGGCAGCGCATCTACGACGCGAACCGCAGCGTGATCGGTTCCGACCCGGCCGCCCTGAAGATCGGGCAGAAGCTCTCGCTTCCCTCGAAGACAGCCGTCGTCGGCGCAGAGAAGGTCGAGCGCTGATCAGGCTTTCCACCGCAGAGGCATCGCCGTCGCGCGACTGCCGACATCTGCGATCCGATCGCGTGGTCCGATCTTGATTCCATCCTGATTCAAGCCACCTGATTCAAGCCACCTGATTCAAGCCACCTGATTCAAGCCACCTGATTCAAGCCACCTGATTCAAGCCACCTGATGTAACCGACGGCGCCTCCTCGCGGGGCGCCGTCGTCTTTGCTGCCGCCGCGCCGCGCTCGGCTCCGGAGCGAGGTTCCGCGCGCCGCGCCTTCGGCTATTCTCCGCGTGGTTTTTCGCGCGCACCCCTCGCTCCCATCCATGCCTACAAACGTCGTTCTTATTCCCGGTGATGGCATCGGCCCCGAAGTGGCCGCCGCCGCCCAGCGCGTTCTTGACGCGGCCGGCGCCGATCTTGTCTGGACCACCTCGCACGCCGGTGAAGCTGCCATCGCCGCGGGTGAGAAGCAGCTGCTCCCGCAGAAGACGCTCGATCTCATCGAGCAGTATGGCGTCGCACTGAAGGGCCCATGCACGACGCCGGTCGGGACGGGCTTCCGCTCGGTCAACGTGCTCCTCCGCAAGACGCTTGATCTCTACGCGGCGGTGCGTCCCATCCGCTCGATGGCCGGCGTCGAGACCCGCTATCAGAACGTCGATGTCGTGATCGTGCGCGAGAACACCGAGGGGCTCTACGCGGGCATCGAGAATGAGATCACGAAGGGCGTCGCGACGAGCATCAAGGTCGCCACCGAGGGCGCGTGCCGTCGTATTGCGGCGTACGCCTTCCAGTACGCGCGCGATCGCGGACGTCGCAAGGTCAGCGTGTTCCACAAGGCGAACATCATGAAGCTGACCGACGGCATGTTCATCCGCTGCGCGCGCGAGGTGCATGAGTCGCGCTATCCGGACATCGGCTACGAGGAAGTGATCGTCGACGCCGCCTGCATGAAGATGGTGCAGGATCCGACGAAGTTCGACGTGATCCTTGCGGAGAATCTCTACGGCGACATCTTGAGCGATCTCTGCGCCGGCCTCGTCGGCGGACTCGGCGTGACGCCGGGCGCGAATGTCGGAGAGAAGGGCGCCGTGTTCGAGGCCGTCCACGGGTCGGCGCCCGACATCGCCGGCAAGGGCGTTGCGAATCCGCTCGCCCTCATCATGTCTGGCGTGATGATGCTGAACTGGCTTGCCGCCACGCGCAATGACCCGCGCATGCGCGAGGCCGCGTCACGCATCCGGTCGGCCTACGACCGCGCGCTCGCCGAGCGTGTCGTGACGCGCGACCTCGGCGGAACGCTCGGTACGAACGAGTTCGCCGACGCGCTGATCGCCAGGCTCTCGTGAGCCCCGCGGAACGCTGCATGGAGCACGTTTCCTATCACCCCGACTACGTCATTCCACTCCCGGAGGGCCACGCCTTCCCCATGCGGAAGTACGAGTTCCTGCATGCGATCCTCGCGGCCGAGGGGCTGCTTGGCCCTTGGAACGAGCACCGGCCCGCGGAGGTCCCCTGGGAGACGCTCGCCCTTGCGCACGACGAGGCGTATCTTGCGAAACTCCGCGATGGCACGTTGAGCGCGGAGGAAGAGCGGCGGATCGGCATGCAGTGGTCGGATCGACTGGTGCGGCGCGCGCGCCTCGCCGTGCAAGGCACGATCGATGCCGCGGAGGCAGCGCTCCGGGGGCGTGATCGCCTGGCCGCGAACCTGGCCGGAGGCACCCATCACGCGCTGCGCGACGCTGGCGAGGGCTACTGCACGCTGAACGACGTGGCCGTCGCCGTGCGGTTCATGCAGCGCGAGTACGGCGTCGGCCGCGTGCTTGTCGTCGATCTCGATGTGCATCATGGCAATGGCACGGCTGCGATCTTCACGGGCGATCCCTCCGTGTTCACCTTCTCGATGCACGGCGCGAAGAACTTTCCGCTGAAGAAGCCGCCGTCGAGCCTCGATGTCCCGCTTCCGGACGGCCTCGGTGACGACGACTACCTTGCGACGCTCGAGGAGCACCTGCCGCGCGCGGTCGAGTGCGCGAACGCCGACATCGCCTTCTATCTGGCTGGGGTCGATGTGGCGAAAGGCGACCGTTTCGGTCGCCTGGCGTTGAGCGAGGCCGGCATCGCCATGCGCGATCGCCTCGTGCTTGAGCGTGTGTGGGGGCAGGGGATCGCGACCTGCATGACGCTCTCGGGCGGATACGCCACCGGCGTCGATGGGCGGACTTCGTCGCAGCGAACGGCCGAACTGCACGCGATCGCCCACCGTGAGGCAAACGCCGCGCTGCGCCGTTCGCGCGCCTGAGATGCGTGCGATGCGCGACGGTCAGCCGGCGCGACGGGCAACGCGCGAGAGGTCGTCGAGCACGGCGCGTGAGAACTCTGCGCTTGCGATCGCGAGTTCTGCGTTCTTGCGTTGGCGTGCGCGCAGACGTTCCTCTGCGACGGCTGCGACGATCTGCGGGCTTTCCGACATCTGCGAACCGCAGGTGTCAGAGAGAAGCTGCCGCGCCTCGCGGACGAGTTCGATGAAGAGTTGGCTCGGGTCGGGCTGCGTTGAGTGACTGTTGCGTGGCGAACGGTCCATGGTGTTTCTCCTTCCCCTCTAACGTGGGAAATCGCCACGCCCGATGCGAGTCGCACGGACGTCATTTGCGGCAGATTTGACGCGGTGCAGTCCGCGCAGGCCGCACAGGCCGCACAGACGGCGTCGCCGGCAGTTCGCGGGCGCGCTCGAGAGCGCGCTGCTACGGGGTTTCGTCCTGGGTCGGAGCGGGTGCAACCGGCGGCTTCCCGTTCCCGCGGCCCGTCTCGCGCAACTTGATGCCGGAGTAGCTCTGCTCGGAATCGATGACGGAGCCGCCGCCGATCTTCCATCCCCACACGGCGTAGCGGTCGGCGCGCTCGAAGCCCACTGGGACGGGCGCGACCGCCAACGGCAGCACGGCCTCGATGTCTGTGACGTCTGCGAAGCCCTTGATCGGACCGATCGACGTGCGCGATCCGGCGCCGGCGCCGCGCATCTCGATCGGATCAAACGGGATCCAGCCGATCTCAGGAAGGTAGAACTCGCAGATGTATCGGAAGGTCAGTCCGCCGCGGGCACGCGAGCGGCGCTCGTCCTCGTCGCCGCGGTCGCGCTGCCTCAGGTTCGCATCGGTGATGCCGTACACGATGCGCGAGGGGATGCCGATCGCGCGGAGCGCGCTCACGCAGGTGGTGGCCAGTTCGACGGGGGTGCCGCGCCCGACAGCGAGGCCAGGCGACTCGCCGGTGGTGAAGCGCATGCCGCGAAGCGATCCGTCCGGTGCGAGTTCGCTCCCAGCGCCTGTCATCGCCCGCCAACGCCCGAGCACGCGCTGTATGACGCCCTGCGCTGCGACGTAGGGCGTCACGCTGCGCGCGCCTCCGTCGATCGCCTTCTCGGCGACTTCCTTCGTGACGGGATCCTCAGGGTCGATTCCGAGTTCCTTCCCGAGGTAGCGCTGCGTCCACTGTGGCCACTCGCGCGGCCATGTGGCCTGCGCCGCGCGCTCGCGGTCGATCTCGAGCTTCCAACGCTGGGTCGAATAGCGGCCGACGAAGCGCAGGCTGGTCGCTGGCTGGTCGACCGTTCCCTGGAATCGCAGCAGGGCCTCGACCCCGGCTCCGGTCTTGGAGAAGACCTTGCCGGCCTCGAGCTTCGACTCGCGGCCATCGACGAACACGCTTGCCGCGAGCGGCGCGAAGTCGGTGTCGAACCAGCTTGTCCGCGTGAGGACGGGAATCGCAACCTCGATCGACGGGAAACGGAATCGCTCGGGAACGACATTGACGCCGTTCGAATCGAGCACCGGCGAGTCGAACAAGGTCAGGGCGACCTCGAGTTCGACATCGACGATCTTGGGATCGCGGCGGAGGATGACCGGCCTCGCTTGCTGCGGCCTCGCTTCCTGCGGTTTCGCTTCCTGTGTCTTTGCCTTGCTGCGCGACGAGGACTGCGACGGAACGGTCGCCTCGGCCAGCGCCTGCGCGCTGACGGGCGACAGCAGAAGCAACAGCGTGAGCAAGAACATGAGCAGTGCGGTCAGGCGTCGCATGGCGGACAGAACCTAGCTGACGAGCGTCTTCATGCTCTGCGGGTCAAGCAGGCGCTGGAGCTCTCCGAGGAACTGCGCGAGCACGAGGTTGATCATGATGATCGCGAGGAAGCTGGTGACGAAGCTCTCGGTCGCCGCGCGTCCGACGCCGGACGCGCCGCCCGTACAGTTGAATCCCTTGAAGCAGCTGACAAGCGCGATGGCGAGGCCGAACGCCACGCTCTTTACGACGCCGGTCATGGGATCCCACGTGGAGACGAACTGTGCGGTGTAGTGCCAGTAGTCCGCGTTCGTCACGCCGAAGTAGCCGGTGACGATCGCCCATGCACCGAGGGAACCGACGATGTCGGAGTAGATGGTGAGGAGGGGCGTCATGATCACGCAGGCCACGACGCGTGGCACGACGAGGGTGCGGATCGGATCGGCCGCCATGGCGCGCATGGCGTCGAGCTGCTCAGTGACGCGCATCGACCCGAGTTCCGCGGCAAGCGAACCTCCGACGCGGCCGGCAAGCATCACAGCCGCCAAGACCGGGCCGATCTGCTTCGTCACGGCCGCGTTGATGACGCCGCCCATCTGCTGTTCTTGTCCAAGCGCCGCGAACTGGTCGTATCCCTCAAGCGCGAGGATCATTCCGATGAACGCACCCGTGAGCGCCACCACCATGACGCTGGCGGCGCCCACCGAGTAGAGCGGAGGCGCGATGTTGCTCCACCGCATCCAACTCCTCGGTTCGAGGATGATCGTGCGGAACGTGATCAGGCTGAAGATGGCGAATCGCCCAAGACCATCGAGCGCCGTGAGCGTCGCATGGCCGAAGTGGGAGAGCGCCTGGACAGCGGGCATGATGGTGTTATACGCGCTCAGGCATGCGCTGTTGTCACCTTGATCCAACTTGTGCCGCTTCCGTCGCGGTCTCGCGCCGCCGCCGATCGTGCCACGGGAAAAAGAAAGCCGGCGACGGGTATCCGTCGCCGGCGTGAAGAAACTCAGGGGTGCTCGGGTCGCTTACTGGCAGGCGCCCCATGCCGACAGGAGGTCGCCGAGGTCGGCCGAGTCGGTGGTGCCGTCGCCGTTGGTGTCGCCACCAGCGGTGCCCCACGCCGAGAGCAGCGTTCCAAGGTCAGAACTGTCGACAATGCCGTCGCTGTTGAAGTCGGCGGGGCAGGCTGGGCCGGTGTAGTCGCAACCGAAGTTGGCGACGCCGGGGCTGTCGACGGTCTTGGCGTTGACCGCGAAGGTTCCGATCGTCCACGCACTGGTGGACGGGCAGTAGGCGAGCTGGCTCGGGACGAAGTTGCCCGAGTCCGGTCCGACGCGCACGTCGCCGTACGCGTAGCCGGTTCCGACGGGCGGGGTCGCAGCGCTCTCGATGAAGGCAACCGACTGGATGATGTTCGTCCACGGGGTGATGTCGAGGACGCCGTCGTTGTTGGTATCGAGATCCTGGTTCAGCGTGCCCGTGAAGCCCCAGACCAGCATGTGGGTCACGTTGTCCGAGTTCTCGAAGTTGTTCGAGGGCAAGCTCAGGCCGATGTCGCGCTGCGAGGCGAACTGGGTCGACGGCTCCCCGAGGGCGAGGAAGAACCCGTCCTCGGAGATTCGGTTGCCGTTCAGGCTCTGGATGTACTCGATGCGGCCGGAGAGGTCGCCGGTCGCACCCGTACCGGAATCGCCGATCACGACGTACGTGAGGCCGTTGAGCAGCGTGTTCGGCTCGCCCACGATCTCGAAGTACTCGTCGTTGTCGTTGCCCTGCTGATCGATGCGGATCTCGCTGATCTCGACGGCCGGCGGTTCTGCCGGGATGAAGCAGTTCAGCGTCGCCTGCTCGGCGCAGCTCGCGTCCCACGAGACTTCGCAGCAGGTCACGTCGATCTGGCAGACCGACTCGCAGCACGACGCATCCGAGCAGCCGAGGCCGCCGTGCGGATCGAAGCAGCTCGGGCCCTTCGGCGTACCGCAGGCATAGGCCGGCGGGCAGACGAGGTTCGCCGTACCCGGCGTTCCGAAGCCGTCGGTCGCGGCTGGATCGAGTCGACCGAAGCGCCATGCACCGTCGTTGCAGCGGACGATGTGGGCGGGCAGACCGGAGTAGTCGGGCCCGACGGTGGTCGTCGAGTAGACGCAGCGACCGTCGCGGGAGCGAACGCCCACGCTGTCGATCGTCGCATCCCACGGCTGCGAATCGAGGGCGCAGTCGTCGCCAATGTCGTAGTCGGTGTTGTTGAGGCCCGTGAAGTTCCACACCAGGAAGTACGTGACCGAATCGCCGTTCTCGAAGTTCAGCACCGCGGTCTTGTCAGCGGTGCCGAGGGTGAACGTCGACTCTGCCACGAGGAAGTGCCCGTCGTTCGGAATGGTGCTTCCATTCAGCGAGACCACCGCCTCCACGACGCCGTTGACGCCGAGGCCGTCGCCGACGACGACGATCGAGACGCCGTTCAGGTTGGTGCCCGGGGCGCCCTTGATCTCGAGGTACTCGTTCGGATCGACGTTGCTGGACTCGTCGATGCGGACCTCGTTCAGCGTGAGTGCCGGCGGGTTGCCGGCGGTCAGGCACGAGGTGCGGGCCTGGTTCACGCAGGCCTGGTCCCAGGTATCCGAGCAGCACGTCGGGTCGGCGACACAGACCGCGTTGCAGCAGGAGGTGTCGACGCAGCCAGGCGTCGCATGGACGGCGTGGCAGTTGCCGGCGCCAGGACCGCACACCGTGCAGCCGGCGTTCGAGTTGCTCGGGGTGTCCGAGTTGCTCGCGGTGGTGACAGAGAAGAGTCCGATCTGCCAAGTGCCCGAAGGCGAGCAGCGGAAGATGTGGCCGGGGACGAACGTTCCATCCGGCCCGACGCGCACGTTGGTCGGCGCGTACACCCACTCGTCGCCCACTGCCGGGGGAACGGTCGGGTTCTCGACGATCGCGACAGCGTCGGCGATGCTCGCCCACGGAGTGAGGTCGAGGATGCCGTCGTTGTTCGTGTCGAGGTCGTTGCCGACCGCACCCGTGAAGCCCTGCACAAGCATGTGGGTGACGTTGTCGCCGTTCTCGAAGAATCCGCTGTTGTTGGTCGGTGTGATCAGGTAGTCAACGGTCCCGCCCACGTTCGGGAGGGTCGCGATCTGCGCGAAGGATGCAAGGCCGTCGGCCCCGAGCGTCCTGCCGGTCAGCGAATAGGCGTTCTCGATCACGCCGCTGCCACCCGTGCCATCGCCGATGACGATGTAGGTGTAGCCGTCGAGCGACTGGCCGGGCGCCCCCTTCAGTTCGAAGAACTCGTTGGGGTCGTTGATCGGAGAGGCGGGGGGGGGCGGAACGAAGGCCGGCGCGTTGTCGTCGATGCGGATCTCGTTGATGATGATGCCCTGCGGGACGCATGCCTGGTTGGCCACGCCCGGCGAGTCGACGCCCTCGAACGGGTTCTGCGTGCCGATGTTCCACTGCGCGGAATTCGCGCAGCGCCACGCCGCCGCCGGCTGGCTGCCCTGGTCAGGGCCAACAGTCGTGGTCGAGTAGAAGTAGTCGGTCTTCACGCCGTTTGGCGACGAGTTCGCGACGACCGCGAGGCTCGAGACGACCGACGTCCATGGGGTGACGTCCAGCACGCCGTCGTCGTTGGTATCGAGCTTCTGGCCATCGAAGCCCGTGAATCCGCGGACGAGGAAGATGGTGACGTTGTCGCCGCCCTCGAGATTGAGGGTCGCGACGAGGTTCGGCACGCCCAGCGAGAACTTCGGGCCAGCGACCACGAAGAAACCGCTTGTGGGGACGGTCCGGCCGTCGAGCGAGACGACGCTCTCGATCGTTCCGTTCTGTTGTCCTGGAAACGCGAAGTCGTCGTCGCCGACCACGACGATCGACACGCCGTTGAGCGACTCGCCCGAGGCGCCGGCGATCTCGATGTACTCATCGAGATCTGCGCCTGCTTGCTCGAGACGGATCTCGTTGAGGCGAAGCGGCGCGTCCGCAAGGGCGAGCGACGCAACGAGGGAGGGAAGACAGACGACGCCCGAAATGGCCAGTCGACGCATCGGAAACTTGCTCCTGCTCTTCAAGATGTGCCTCGGGGACGGCTGCCGTGTCTGGCTCACAGGTCCAGAACTCGCTCGAAGCACATCGAGCGTGGCAACCGCCGTGAATCCCGGGGCGGGGATCGTGCATGCCTCTCAAGTGAGGCGAATCCGAGTGTAAGACCAACTCGTTTGGCTTCGATTCACGGAGCCGATCTTCGCCGCCAATTCCCGGTTCAGACTCGCGGGGGACCATATTCTCGGACGAGAAAGCGGTCGTCGGGCGGCTCAGCGCGGCGGGTGTACGGCGCGAGCGGCACGTGCGGCGCGTGACTCGAATCAAGCAGATCAACCCACGCACGATGACGCATTCGGTGGCCGCGCGCGTCGCAGCGGCCGGGTGGCAGCAAAAACCCGAGGCCTCTTGCAAGGCCTCGGGTTTGTTCTGTCGAAGCGACGCGCTGTCAGCGCATCACTTGAAGTTCTCTTCTTCAACCGCCGCCGCCTTTGCCGGCGCGGGCGCAACCGTCTGCGTGCGCGCAGAGACGTTCTCGACCGCTGGCATCGGCACGAGGAAGAGCTCGACGCGGCGGTTCATCTCGCTGCCACGCGCGCCGTTCGCCGTGATCGGGCGGAACTCGCCGTAGCCAGCGACCATGAAGCGGTTGGCGTCGATGCCGTCGCCGACGAGCGCATCGCGGACGGAGATCGAGCGGTGCGCGGAGAGGTGGATGTTCGTCGGGTGCTGCGCAGCAGTCGACGAGCGGCGGATCGGCACGTTGTCGGTGTGGCCGACGACGCGCACTTCAAGGTCACGCGCCTCGCTCGAGTTGAGGATCGACGCGACCTTCGAGAGGACGCCGGCCGCCTTCGAGGTGAGCTTCGCACTGCCGAGGTCGAAGGTGACGTCGCTCTTGAAGCGCAGCATGCCGCGCTTCTCGTCGTACTCGAAGATCTCGGGGTTCGCTTCGGCGAGATCGCGCAGCGGAGCATTCACGCTCTCAGGCAGCGGGCTGAGCGAGTTGACTTGCGCGAGCAGATCTTCGTAGCGCTTCTGCAGCGCGTCGAGCGCACCCTTGTCGCCGCCCACGAGTTCACGGGCACGCGCGAGGTCGGCCGCTGCTTCAGCGAGCTGCCGACGCAGCGCTTCCTCGTTGGTGCGCGAGGTGTCGAAATCGTTCTGCAACTGGAGGAGCTGCTGCTCCTTGCTGCGATACGCGTTCATGAGATCGTCGTATTGGCCCTGCGGAACGCATCCGCCGAGTGCGAAGAGGCTGGCGCCGAGGAGTGGGAGTGCAAGACGCATGGTGAACCTGCTGAAAACGTGGGACATCGTTGGCGTTGACGTACTGCGTCGCGCGACGCAGCCGGACTGTATGGTTTGGGTCGGGGTGACCCTTGCGCGGGAGCATACGAAAAATCCCGCAGAAGTGGGGTGGGCGGCGCGCGCTGCGGGAAGATTCCCGAGCCGCTTCAGGTACCGATCCGCTGCGACAACTGCGCTGCGCTGAAGGCTTCCTCGAAGTCGTACACCCCGGCGAAGTCCCGCTCGGAGTCGTCCGGGGTCTTCGACATGATCTCGCCGTCGATCATCGCGTAGACGATCCGTCCGAAGTCCTCCGTCCTTGTGATGTGCCAGTGGCGGAGGACGGCAGGGGCGAGCATCCCGTACTGGAGGATGGCGTAGTCGCGGAGTCCGAGACAGAGTTGCTGGCCGCTCACGTGGCGGCTCTCCGGGTTTGCAAGCTGGCCGCTGCGGTCGTGGCCACCGGCACGCCCGAGTGCGGAGGCGCGCTCAACCGTGTGATCGAGCCCCTCGCGGACGAACCGGAACGCTTCAAGCGGATAGGAGCCGGCGCGCTCCATGATGGAGCGCCAGTCGACTTCAGCCTGGATCTTGCTCTGGTCCTTGCCGACGTCCTTGCCGACGTCCTTGCCGACGTCCTTGCCGACGTCCTTGCTGACGTCCTTGCCGACGTCTTTGCCGAAATCCTTGCCGGGCTGTGGGTTTGGCTGCGGGGGGGTAGGCGGAGGCATGGAAATCACTCAGTTGCCGCGACCGACATTGTATCGTCGCGGCAGCGCGGTTCGCGTGCGAATTCCCAGATCCGCGCATGCGCTCGTGTGGCGTTCGCAGAGCGGGAACTCCGGGAAATCGCTACCTTCCTCGGGAGACGCGTTCGCAGCGGTGCAGGTGCCGGCGAGCCGTCGCACGACTCACCGCGCTTCCCACGTTTCGACGGCGCCTCCGGCTCGTCGATCTCCCGGCAGCACTTCTCGGAAACGGACACGGATGGACGCCCCCCGAACGAAGGACGAGAACAGCGCTGCCTCGAATGGCGGCAAGGCAGTGGATGGTCAGGCGCCCCAATCGCCCGCGGCGCTTGACCTCCGCACCGCGCACCTCTGGCATCTGCAGCCGGTGCGAGACGTGCTCGTCATCACGATCGTGGTCCTGACGATCTACGCGGGCTACGCGATGCGCACGGTGACCGTGCCGCTCCTCGTTGCGTTCGCGCTTGCCTACCTCGTCGAGCCGGTCGTGGCGCGCCTCGCGCGGTGGCGGAACATCGGCCGCCCGATGTCGGTGGTCGCGATCCTGGGAGCGCTCGGCGTCGTGATCGGCGTGGGCTTCGCGATCGTCATTCCCCTCGCCGTCGGCCAGACCCTCTCGTTTGCCGAGAACCTCCGCTCGCACAAGTACGACGGCGCGATCAACCGCGCGATCGAGTTGGTGCCCGAGCAGTATCGAGACGAAGCGCAGGGCATCGTCGACCGCATGGTCTACCTGAAGACCGCCGGTGGCGATGGAACGCAGGAAGCGCGGCCAGATGCCGCCGCGGCCGAGCCTGCGAAGGGCGCAGAAATGCCCGGCGGCGATGGGGCGAAGCCAGCCGCGCCGGCGGCGTCTGCGGAGGCCGCGACGACACAGGCGCAGCAGCCAGGCGCGGGTGCAGACTCCGGGCTGTTCGGCGCGCTTCCGTCGGCGGTCGGCGAGGGCGTGCTCGGCGGACCGATCGTCTCGATCCTCGGCGCTGGCTCGAAGCAGGTCTACGGCTTCATCCTCACTGTCCTGCAACTCGGGCTCGTCGCGTTCCTCATTCCCTTCTACTTCTATTACTTCAGCGTCTACTGGCCCTCGATCACGGGCTTCTTCTCGCAACTCGTGCCCGACGAACGAAAGGGCACGGTGTTCGGGATCGTCTCCGAGATGGACCGCGCGGTGGCGGGGTTCGTCCGCGGGCGCATCGTGATCTGCCTCCTCATGGGCGTGATGCTCGCGGTCGGCTGGCAGATCTGCGGTGTCCCCTACGGCATTGCGCTCGGCCTCCTGACCGGTGCGTTCTCGATCGTGCCCTACCTCGGCGGCGTTGGGGTGCCGATCGCCGTGATGCTGCTCATCGCGGATCAGTTCGGACTCCCGGCGGATGAGCGCATGGCGGTGTGGGGCATGCTCCTCTGGCCGACGCTCATCTTCGGCGTGGTACAGACGATCGAGGGCTACCTCTTGACGCCAATGATCGCAGGCAAGGCCACGAACCTCGACCCGGTCACGATCGTGGTGGCCATCCTCGCGGGCGGCTCGGTTGCCGGCGTGTACGGCATGCTGCTTGCGATTCCGATCGCGGCATGCGGCAAGATCGCCTTGAAACGCGTGGTGATGCCGAGATTGATCGAGTTTGCGCGGGGACGGGTGTCCGACCCGCTCCCCATCGATGGCGCGATCGACGAAGTGAAGGAGAAGCGCGACGCATGAAGCTCTCGACATTGATTCAATCGACCGACGCATCGCGCCTTTCGACGGAACTCGATCCGGACATCTGGAACCTCGCGGAAGACTCGCGCAAGGTCCGCCCCGGCGCCTGCTTCTTCGCCCGCGCCGGAACCAAGGCCGATGGTCGCGCCTTCATCGCCGATGCGATCGCGCGCGGCGCGGTCGCGATCGTCGCCGCCGCCGGCTCGCCGAAGCCCGAGGACCTTCCGTCGACCGTCGCGTGGGTGGAGGTGCCCGACACTGCGCTTGCGGCTGCGCAGATCGCGGAGCGATTCCACGGGCTGCCGTCGCGCACGCTCGAACTCGTCGGAGTCACCGGGACAAACGGCAAGACCACCATCGCGTATCTCGTGCAGCAGCTGCTCGCTGCTGCGAGCGTGCGCACCGGCCTCATCGGGACGGTCGAGATCGACGACGGCGCGTCGCGCGTTCCCTCGATGCTGACGACGCCCCCGGCGCTCGAGTTGTCCGAGCTCTTCGCGCGCATGCTTGACCATGGCTGCCGGGCGGTCGCGATGGAAGTCTCGAGCCACTCGCTCGACCAGAAGCGCGTGGCGGGCCTTCGCTTCCGCACGGCGATCTTCACGAACCTCACCGGCGACCACCTCGACTACCACGGCACCATGGACAACTATGCCGCTGCGAAGTCGAAGCTGTTCTCGATGCTCGATGGCGAGGGCGCCGCGATCATCAACATCGACGACCCTTGGCACGGCGC
>Ga0315904_10007513_pt1 | contig 14629 bp, 10 predicted proteins | sample LakEriMetagenome_6_FD_203529 | JGI IMG/M metagenome (GOLD analysis project Ga0315904, IMG submission 203529) | Freshwater fungal communities from buoy surface, Lake Erie, Ohio, United States - Buoy 12 MA120 | ecosystem: Environmental > Aquatic > Freshwater > Lake | place: USA: Lake Erie, Ohio... | reverse complement strand
AACTCAACCGGCTGTAGCCACTCCCACTGGTTAGAAAAAGCTTGCGGTCTGGAGGCCACCTCGGCTTCGGCCTCTGCCGTCCTTGACACCTCAACCGTTCCTGCTGCACCAAAAGATACGGCCCCAAAAGATGCGGCGGATCCAAACTGCGAGCTGTGTCAGTTTCTTGCGGGGAACGTCTTTACTCCTGCTTTAAGTTTTGAATTTGCCGGCGCAGTGGCTGTTGTTGAATTGCTGCCTGAGCCTTCTTTCTCAATTCCCCAGCGTGAGTTGCGGCCTGCCAGTTGCCGCGGCCCGCCTCTTTTTGCCTAAACCACCCGCGACAGGGAGGGTGATGGCCGCAACGACTCGATGTGCTCAAGCGGAAACGGGCTTGGCTTTGTTCCGGTTTGACTTCTCGGGGTTGGCGTCCAATTTCGATCAGGATGGTCCGAGGTTTTGGGAGCCTCGGCAGCGACGACTTCCACCAGTTGCTCGTCTTGTAACCAAAAGATTGGGCTTGAGCCCCATTCTTCAGAGGTGCCAGCCGCGAGTGCGGGAAACACCCAGTCAGGCAGCAGTGCAAGTTTGAGGCGAAGTCGGTTTCGAACATTTAAGCCGAGCACCACTTCCGCCGGGTCACTTCCGGCCCCAGATGCCTGCCGCAAAAGTACCGTCCTCATTCATAACTCATTGTTCATAAAACGTTTGCCAGAGAATCGAGTCATGTCAAAGAAGAATGGTTTTACGCTTGTTGAATTGCTGGTGGTGATTGCCATCATCGGAATTCTGGTTGGCTTGTTGTTGCCGGCCGTCCAGTCCGTGCGGGAGGCGGCTCGCCGCACCCAATGCTCCAACAACATTCGCCAGATTGCCTTGGCGATGCACAATCACGAAAGTGCGTTCAAACGCTATCCACCGGGCTGGACCGCCATGAATGCGGGAACGGCGCCGGCGACTCCAGGCTGGGGATGGGGCTACCATGTGCTTTCGCATGTCGAGGCCAACAACATTTACGACCAAATCAATCCGAACCTGCCTATCGACCACGACTACCACACTGCGAATACTTTTTTCCGCACCCTGATTCCGGTTTTTCAATGTGCTTCCGACCCAGCTCCGGACTTGGTCAATCTTTACGATCACATTGAGCACGGCGACGGCGGTGACCATCTGATTGCGCATGATGGTGGACACGACCACGACGAAGAGTTGCTCGCCGGACGCAGCAACTACTCTGGCGTCTTTGGATCGCTGGAGATTGAGGCTGCTCCTTTTGGCGGCAATGGGATGTTCTTCGGGAACAGCCTGATTCGGCAGCGGGATGTGATCGACGGTTCGAGCAACACCTTGATGATTGGCGAGCGACGGAATGATTTTGGCTCACTCTCCTGGATGGGAGCCTTGGAAGAAGCCGACGAGCCGTTCGCTCGGGTGGTCGGTTCGGCTGACCACACTCCCAATTCGCGCGAGGGTCATTTCGAGGATTTTCGCAGCTATCATCCGCAGGGCGCCAATTTTGCTTTTGCTGATGGCTCCACGACCTTGCTGAATGACACGATCGACTTGGAGGTCTATCGAGCCTTGTCCACCCGCGCCGGCAGCGAGGTCAATCGCTGGCAGCAGTAGTGGGCAAGCTTTCGGTCGCGAGTCCATACTCAAGCCAGCCGGATGCAATCAAATCAGCCCGCAGGCGAAATCAGACCGCGGGCGAAATCAGACCGCGGGGGCGGGTAGCCTGAAAGGGTGCCACCGGGCAGCCTCAGACTTCAGCGCCCAGATAGCGATGGATAGCGATTCGGCGCTTCAGCCAACCGTGGCCGCACAACACACGCTCCCTTTGAATGGCCCGCGCCTGGTTTCCTGAGAACCGGGAGCGGGCCTTTTTTGGCTCAGGCACGCGTTGGTGGCAATTGTTCTGCGGCGCGGGAGGGATGGCGCCATGTGTCAGGGAAGCGTCGTGTCAGGGAAGCGTCGTGTCAGGGAAGCGTCGTGTCAGGGAAGCGTCGTGTCAGGGAAGCGTCGTGTCAGGGAAGCGTCGCGATTGCTCAGGAATCTTCTGACTCCGGGTCTTCCGCAGAGTCGCTTTCCGACTGGGTACTTTCCGACTGGGCGCTTTCTGGCTGGACAACGCGATCGGCAGGCAGTTGGCTTTCCAGTCGCTCCAGAAGCTGACCGATTGCCGTTCGCTCGTATTTGAAATCATCAAACACGAACTGTCTCTTCTTTCCATTTTCGAGGTAATCGACTCGGGCGATGCCCTTGTCTTTCCAGCGCCGCTTGTTCAGCTTGGTAACGTTGGTGAAGTCCACGCTTTGCCCCCAACTGGTAGTCAGCCCAGTCGCCGTTTCTTCGACCCAGGAATTGCGGGCGATCAGAAGATAGCCGAGCATTCCGGCTCCCACCAGCGAGGCGATTGCGCCGTAGATGTACTGAAACCGGATCGATTCTTCAATTTCCTTCGCCGGTTTGACGGGCACTTCCTGCGACCACCCTTTTTCCGCCGCTAGTTCCCGCCAGCGTTCTGCGCGCGGGCCGCTCTCGAGGTCCGCGAGCCCTTCCCAGGCTTGGGCAATTTTGACTTTCTTGGGATAGCCAATGGTGGCGTCGTAAAAAAACCAGGCGGCCGAGCCGAGCCCCATCAGGATGATCACCCAGTAACGCCAGAGATAGCTGCGATCGAAATTGGCTCGAAGTCCCATGATGGAGTACCGTGTCTGCAGGGTAGGGGAGTCTCTTGAATGCAATGGTGCAGGGAGTGTCACCAGGATTCTGTCTCATCGCTGCAAAAGGCGACGATGATTCCTGATTATAACTCCGCCCGAGGAGGGCTCGGCGCAGCAGCAGAATGAAATGAATGCGCAGGGCCGGTTTGTTCGGTTCGCGACGGTATTTCTGCCCCAAAACTGAAGGCCTAGCCCGGAGACAGGTCAGTTCGGGGACCGATCGACAGGGTTCGACAGTTGCCGAGCGGGTATTTTTTGGCGACTGCGTTGACCTGGTCGAGCGTCACACAGCGATACTGATTGGCGATTTCGGCCGGGGTCTTGAAGCTTTGATTGTTCAGCCATTGGCCGCCGACAGAGAACATGCGGGCTTCGGTCCGCTCGCTGGCCAGGAGGATTTGAGCCACAATTTTCTGTTTGGCCAGTTCGAGTTCCTTGGCCGTCACCCCGGCGAGAGCTTCGGCCAGAATCGAATTCAACAGCTCGAGATTTTCCTGCGCCAACTTGGGTTCGCAGCAGAAGTAGCTCATCGCAAGTCCGGCCCCGAGATATTCATAGCTCCCAATCCCGGCTGATTCAGCCAACCCGGAATCGAGCATTTTCCAGTAGATCCGACTTCCACCATCGTCGCCCAGAATGGTCGCGAGGAGGCGCATCGCGAAGCGGTCCTCATCTTCGGTGGCTGGTCCGGGCGAGAGTTGCAGGACGTACTGCAGTGTCGAATTCGGTTTGTGCAATGTGGAAAAGCCTGAGCGCGGTGTGACTTGGGCCACCGGACGCTGGACAGTGCAAGGCGTCCAGGCACCGCACAGTCGCTCCGCGTCTTCTACCAGTCGCTCGAAGTCGACCTTTCCGGCCGCGATCAGCGCCATATTGCCCGGGCTGTATCGCTGGGCAAAGTAATTCCGCATGCTTTCCGGTGTCAGATTCCCGACTGATTCGACTGTGCCCAGCACGCTTTGTCCCAGCGGGTGACCACCAAAATACTCAAGCATCAGTTGCTCGTGACCGCCGTAGGGAGGCTGGTCCTGATACATCATGATCTCTTCGATGATGACTTTCTTTTCCGTTTCAAAGTCCTCAAGCCGCAAGGCTGGTCGCATCAGGTCCGTCAGCAGCTCAATCAGGGCCGTTTGAAATTCGGGCAAGACGGCCGCGTGGTAGATCGTGCTCTCCTCTCCGGTCCGCGCATTGCTGCTGCTGCCCAGTTCGTCGAGTTCCAGGTTGACCTGCTCCGCCGACCGCGTCGGGGTTCCCTTGAAGACCATATGTTCGAGAAAGTGGCTGACGCCGCCGATCTCCGCCTGTTCATCGCGTGAACCGGCGCGGACGAAGATTCCATAAGCCCCGAAATAGGCATCTGGATTGCATTCCGCCAAAATGGTCAGGCCATTAGCGAGCTGATGCTGTCGGAATTCCATCGCGCAACTCCAGAGGTTGTTCGCCCAGGGTGACCACGTCAAAGGGACCGGGAGGATGAGCCTGCAACCACTCATTGATGTCGGCGGTCGTCAGGCCGTTGATCCGCTCGCTGACCTCATCCAAAGTGCGGACGTGGCCAAGATGCAGGACATCTCCGGCCAGATTCCCGACACGGGCGCGACACGATTCCTGCTGCATGATCAAGCCGCTGCGGATTTGAACCTTCAGTCGTTGTAACTCTTCTTCCGAGATCCCTCGCGAGAGCAGTTGAAATTGCTCAACCAGCACATCGAGCGACTGCTGGGCGTTGTCGGTGGTCGTACCGCAATAGCAGACCACGCTTCCCTCAGTCCGCAGTGAGTGGAGATTGGCTGATACGGTATAGCAGAGACCGCGACGATCGCGGACTTCGCGGAACAGCCGGGAACTCATGCCATCGCTTAACACTCCGACAGCTCCGCGGGCGAGATAATATTCGGGGTGATTGTAGGGAACACAGGGCCAGGCGATTCCGATATGCGTTTGATGGCTGGAGAACGGAATGTGGCAAACACCATGCTCGGGGGGAACGGTCGGGGGATCGCTCACCGGCCGCCCCGTCCAATCGGAGAAGAGCGCGGTGACACGGTCGAGCAACCGCGGCCATTCCAGTTTGCCGGCGACGGCAATCACGGCATCCCTTGGTTGGTAGCAGGATGCATAGAAACTTCGGATGTCGGCGAGAGCAATCTGATTGACGTGTTCGATGACTCCTTCGGCATGCCGTCCCAAGGGATCGCCGTAAAACCTTCGCCGCAGTTCGAGCATGACGCGGCTGGAGAGGTCATCCTCCAAACTGTGGATTTCCTGCAGGCAGGTCATTCGGCCATCTTCGAGTTGATCTTCCGGCAGTTGCGGACGGCGGAGCACATCGGCGTAGACGCCGAGCGCTTCCAACAGTCCTGTCGCCGGCATCGCGCCCCCGAAAAAGCTGTGGTAAATCGAAGTGCTGGAGAAGTAGTCACAGCCAAGGCTTTCCAGTTTCTCAACCAGTCCCCGATTGTCGTATTCGCCACCTCCGCGAAAGACCATTTCACAGCAGAAATTTGCCAAGCCCCGCTGTCGGGCTGGCTCGCGACTGCACCCGGCGGGAATTGCAAAAGAGAAGGCCGCCGATTCCAACCAGGGCATCGACTGAGCGACCAAGGTCAGCCCATTGTCGAATCGGTGCTGGAAGATGGCTTGGCGGTCGGTCATTCAGTTGGCTGCGGGGGAAAAGAGAAAGAGTACCGGGGCCTTGGAACCCGGGGTGATGATTCATACAGGCCGGCTGGGGATGCCGTTGCCCCTCCGTCCGTCGAGCAGGCTAAATGCCGGCAAACAGGGCTCGGTTACAACGGCTGGGCAAGGAAAACGGGTTCCTCTGCCGGCCGGCAAAACCGTTGATTTCTTTTCACTTCAGAAAACCGTCAAGAACCTGCCGAAACTCATTTACCTTGGACAGGACTGGCTGTAGCGACTGTAACAGCTGGGGATTCGTCAGCAGCCGCGACGTGAACTCCGAAACCTGCTGCTGTAGTTCGGACTTTCGCCGCGAAATCTCCGCGGTGATTTTGGCTTTGATTTCTGGCGTTAATTCTCCCGTCTTCCGGATTTCGTCGACTAATTTCACGACTTGGGACTTGAGCTGGTCCAATCCGTTATAAGCCGCTTCGGCCGACTGCTGGTCTTTAATGCCAAGCAGCAATTTGGTCGCCTGATCCTGAACGGCAAAGGCTTCATTGACGAGCCGTTCCTGTTTGGCCGCAGGCGTTTCAGTAGCCTGCGGCGCCGAGGGAGCCGTTCCGCAACCGGCGAGCAAGCCGCACGCCAACATCCCAATTACGAGGCCAGCGTGTTGGAAAGGGCGATGAACCAACCGGATGCGTTGCCGAGTCGATTCGCCGGGAAGCCTGAAATGACTTGTTCGCATGGGACGTGGTCCTTGGGAAGCGTGGAAGCTCAATGTCACTCAGGATAGGGGAAGCTGTGAAGATTTGCCAGACTTGCGGGTAACGCGGAGCGACCATTCGCTAGTCTGGAATCAACCCGCTCATTCCGCACTCTTTGCCTCGCGGAACCGTTTTATCCGACAGAAAGAACCTTCACCGGTTTGGCGCCGGGAAAGTCGTTTTGCCCGGTTTCGGAGCAGTCATTACGTCTTTTCAGACGATTCCCGTTGACGTGCCTGTGCCAACTGCAACTGCTCGTCTTGCTTTGCAGATTGGACGGGGAAGGTCGCATTGAGCCGGTCGCGTTGGGGATGGCTGCTGCCAAATCAAATTTTGCGGAGGAGAGGGACGTACCGATGAAATCGCAGTTGTGCGGAGGAATGGGGTTGATACTGGTCTTGGTCGCGACCGGAATGGCCAGCGGTCAAGATTGCGGCTGTGGTTCGGCACCAGAGGGTGGGCATCGCCATTTTTGGCCAGGGCCTTACGGCGGACCGAATTGTGGGCGAGAGTACAATCAGAGTCAGGCGGAGGCCCTGTGGGCCGGTTATTGCACTGAAAACTGCTCCCTCTGCGGCCGCGGCTGTGGCGGAGCTTGCGGTTCGCAGGGCGCTTGCGGCTGCGGTCCTTTCGGGGGCTTTGCCCACTCCGGCGGCAACCAAGGCGGCCATCTGTTCTCCCGCTTGGGTCACGGTGCTCACGCCGGTGGAGCTTGCGAAGGGGGCGGGAAAGCCTATGGTCGTTCCTCCTTCGGCTGCTCTCAGTGGGGCTGGGGCAATTGTGGTCAAGGGTGTGGTTGCAGCGACTGCGGTACGGGAGCCAATCGCGCCGGATGCCAGCACTTGGGGCATGTCGGACGCAAGGGAAGGTATTTTCATCCCGCTTCCTGCCCTGGTGGGTGCGACCAAAACGCTGAAGTCGCGGCTCCACCGCACGCGTCTTCTGTTCCGACCGACTTTCACCGCTACCAATCCGGCGAGAATCAACTTAACCACCCCGGCAGTTCCTTGCCGGGAAATCAGTTTCCCGGGAGCCAATCGCCGTCCGGCGCTGGCACTCTTCCTGCCTCTGGGTACTTCGGAAGCTGACTTCGACCGATTGACCCCGAGTACGGCTGGCTTGAAACCAGCTGCGTTTGGCTCTCATCCCCGACCCGACTCGCAACCAGCCCGGCGAAATTGCCGGGCTTTTTTGTTTTTGGCCCTCGATCAAGCTGTTTGTTCATCGGCCAATGGATAAAATTCAAGCGGGCAGGGTGTATGGTGCTGGCGAAAAATCCATTCCCGCAAGGGGAATCAGGTTTTCAGCCCAAGAGGAGTACAGACATGGCGAAGCTGCAAGCTGGCTGTGATGCAGGCGCGAGAAAGAGAACGTGTTTGAGACCGGCCAGCGTTCCCTTGGCTACGGTTCTTTTGGCTTCACGACTCGATCGAATAACGCCCTGCTCGGGCTCGATCTCAGCGCTCTCAGCTTGGCTGTTTGTGGTATGCAGCGCAGCGTTGGCGGCAGAGGCATACGCCCAGTCGCAAGCTCAATCACTGCGAAGAGACGAATTGCTCAACCATGGCGAATTCTCTTTGGCGCTGGAGCAGGTTGGAACATTGTCGACGCTGGATGCCGACCGTGGCTTGCAGCAGATCGCGATGGCTCAGGTTCTCGGTGGCGCGAGCCGAGGCGCTTGGCAGACGGCAGGAAGAATTCAAACCGCGCCCTTGAGGAATGAAACGCTCGGGGGACTTTTTCAGGCGGGGGGCGACCAACGCGGGACCTCGGGCGGTGTAACGGAAGCAGACTTTCAACCGCTGATCGACTTGATCCAATCAACCATTGCCCCTGACGAGTGGTCCGAGACGGGGCAAGGGGATGGCACCATTCAAGCCTGGCCGGCAGGGGTATACGTCGATCCCACAGGCACGCTCAAGCGAATTGGCAATGACCGCTCGGGCGAGTTGGCGGGCGTGAGAGCTGTCCTCGAGGCTCGGCCGGTTACTGGTTTGGAGTCGACTGTCGCCGCGGATTTGCGAGCGATTTCCCTGCGTCAACTGGAACGCGCAGCCGAGCTGGCCGCCGCGCGAGGCGAGCCCCTCTCGCCTTGGGTCAGGAACCTTGGCGGACTGGTTTCGATCAAGTACGTAGTGGCTCAACCCGAGCGGCGGGATATTCTGCTGGTCGGTTCAGCCGGTCCCTGGAAGCTTGACTCCGAGGGGCGGGCGATTGGCGTGGAGAGTGGCTTGCCGGTGCTGCAATTGGATGACTTGGTCACCTGCATCCGCAACGCGCGGGATTGGAATGGGGTTTTTGGCTGCTCGATCACACCGCGGCAGGAGAATCTGGCTGCCGCCAAAGAGTTTCTGGCGACTACCCAATTGACTGGTTCAGCCTTTCGCGAGCGGTTGCGTGAGGTGCTGGGTGAGCAGGATATCGAAGTCTTCGGAATTGCTCCAAACTCGCATCTGGCAAGCGTTCTGGTGGAGGCTGACTACCGGATGAAGTTGATCGGGATGGGAATCGAACCTTCGATTCCTGAGGTCCCGAGCTATCTGGACCGAGTCCAGTTATTGCCGGATGGGACCGCTCCGCCCTTGGATGTCGCGCGATGGTGGTTCACCCTCGATTACGATCAACTGCAAACGGATGACCAACGGCTGGCCTTCGCTTTCACGGGCACAGGTGTCAAGGTGCTGGCCGAGACGGAATTGGTCAACGAGCGGGGAGAGCGGATTCATACAGGCAAGGCGGTCGGCCCGACCAGGGAGTTCGCTGCAGATTTCACGCGGCATTTTGACAAGCTGGCGCGGAAGTACCCCATTTATCACCAGCTCCGAGGCGCTTTCGATCTGGCGATGGTCGCGGCGATCCTGGAGCGAGAGCAACTGCGGCAGCGGAGCGGATGGGAACCTCAATTCTTTGCCCCGGCCAACAATCCGGGCGAACTGCGATACATCAGTCCCGCTGCACTGGTGGCGAAGCAAGTTGATTCGGTGATGAACCATCGGGTGCTGCGCGTCCGAACTGGCAACAAAACTTCCGTCCATACGCTGATTGGCGTCAGCGGTGGAGTCCATTGCGATTTCGGCGAGTGGCTGAACGAGGCTGCGGGGAAACGAGCCCGCTCGGCAGATATTCCCGCGGAAGTGAAGAGCCTGACCACCAGTCCGTCTCCGGCCGAGCGTTGGTGGTGGGACGATTAGAGACAGGCCCCGTTATCTGATTTTGTTGAGGCCTGAGTTGGAGTCAGCTCAGCGAAAGCGCCCGCGGGTTTTCCCGGCGCCCACTCGCCTGCTGGAAGGAAACGGGGAAGTTCAAGCGTTACGCATGTGGCTTACCGACAGCGGTGGCGAATGCAACCGCATAGTGTTCGGTATGCGAAATGGAGATTAGGAACTCGCTGATACCGCGTTGAGTCGCCCAGTTGGCCGCGGCATTTCGCAGATAGACCCGGGGCTCGCCGCCCGGTTCGTTGAGGATTTCGAGGTCGGTCCACTGAATACCCTTGGCCCAGCCGGTCCCCAAGGCTTTGAGCAATGCCTCTTTGGCGGCCCAACGGCCCGCGTAGTGTGGGGCCGGGTATTTGTGTCTGCCGCAATACTCGATCTCCGAGGGCGAGAAGACTTTCTTGAGGAAGTGCTCGCCGTGCCGATCGATCATCTGGGCAATTCGCGCGCACTCGATGATGTCAGTTCCAATTCCCAGCAGTTGCATGGCATTCTCAGCGTGGCATTCTCAGCGTGGCATTCTCAGCGGGCGGCAGATGAAACCTCGAATAGCGAAATTGGGCAACACCTCTTTTCGCGGCGCCGCCAGCGATGGACCCGCCGGCAGATTTCTCGGCTGGGCCTATTCTAGCGTGAGGCTATTCTACCGTGACGCTTTTGGCTAGGTTGCGGGGCTTGTCCACATCGCAACCACGGAGCACGGCAATGTGGTAGGCCAGTAGTTGGAGCGGGATGATCGAGACAATCGGCTGGAGGAATTCATGGATTTGCGGGATGTAAACGACATCGTCCGCGACCTCGGCGATTCGCTCGTCCCCCTCGGCAGCAATCGCAATCACCGGGCCACCGCGAGCCTTGATTTCTTCCAGATTGGACATCACCTTGTCGTAAATGAATCCCTTGGGCATGACGAAAACACTCGGCGTATTGCGATCGACGAGGGCGATCGGGCCATGCTTCATTTCCGCTGCGGGGTATCCTTCCGCATGGATATAGCTGATTTCCTTCAGTTTGAGCGCCCCCTCCAGCGCCGTGGGGAAATTGAAGTGTCGGCCGAGGTAGAGGAAGTTGTTGCAGTCGTGATATTTCCGGGCGATTTGCGAGACGACTTCGTTGGTCTTGAGGGCTTGGCGCACGGTTTCCGGCAATTGCCTCATCTGCTCAATCATCTTGCGTCCGGCGTTGTAGCTCAAATGACGCAGTCGTCCAAAATGCAAGGCCAGCATCGCGAGGGCAAGGCATTGCGAGGTGTAGGCCTTGGTTGAAGCGACACCGATTTCGGGACCGGCGTGCAAATAGACACCGCCGCCTGACTCTTGGGCAATCGAGCTGCCCACCACGTTGCAGATGGCAAGTGTCAGATGTCCCTTTCGCTTCATTTCGCGCAAGGCCGCCAGGGTATCCGCTGTCTCGCCGCTTTGAGTGATGGCGAAGACGAGCGTATTCTCGTCCATGGGTGGATTGCGATACCGCAGTTCGCTCGCATACTCGACTTCCACCGGGATTTGGGCAATCTCTTCCAGCAGGTACTCGCCCACCAGCGCCGAATGCCAACTGGTTCCGCATGCGGTCAGCACAATTCGCTTGATCCGCCGCAATTGATGGGGCGTCAGGTTGAGACCGCCGAGGACGGCCGTGGCGTCGTCCTCGCTGAGCCGTCCGCGGAGGGTGTTTTGCAGTGATTCGGGCTGTTCAAAAATCTCTTTGAGCATGTAGTGGTCGAAGCCGTTGAGTTCCACCTCGCGGGAGTCGATCGCCAACTCCTGGACATCGTGCTCAATAATGCCGCGGTCGCGGTGGGAAATCTCGAGTGAATTCGCCTGAATGACCGCCACCTGATGATCGGCAAGGTAGACGATTCGGTCGGTGTAACCGACCAGGGGAGAAGCGTCGCTGGCGAGAAAGTGTTCGTTGTCGCCGATTCCCACCACGAGGGGACTGCCCAGGCGGGCCGCGAAAATGGTCTCGGGCCATTGGCGAAAAATGATGGCCAGGCCATACGTGCCCCGCAACTGGCCAATCGCTTCCTTGATCGAATCTATAGCGGTTTCGATCTCGTGGGCTTCACCCTGACGGCTGGCCCGCTGGTGAGCCTTCAGGCAATCAGCGATCAGGTGGGCGACCACTTCGGTGTCGGTCTCAGAGACGAACTGATAGCCTTTTTTCTGAAGTCTCGATTTCAATTCGGCGTAGTTTTCAATCACGCCGTTGTGGACGACGACGAGTTGGTCATCGCCGCCGAGATGGGGGTGGGCATTGGAGATAGTGGCTGCTCCATGCGTCGCCCAGCGGGTGTGGCCAATTCCAATTCCGGCGCGGCAGGGATGGGTCGCGATTTGGGCAGCCAATCCGCTGATCCGGCCGACTGACTTGAGAATGCGAAACTCGTAATTCTGATCGAGGGTCGCCGTTCCGGCGCTGTCATAACCGCGATATTCGAGTCGACGCAGCCCCTCCAGCAGGAATTCCTGAGCAGACCGGGGGCCAACATATCCAACAATCCCGCACATCGGTACAAGCTCCGGAAATCATGGAAGGGAGGAAGGCAGCCGGGAGCAGAACCCGGACTCAATCAAGACTGAGCGAACAGGCCCAACGGTCAGTGGAACCGTCCTTCAATTTGGTACGCTGCAGTTCTGGTATCGAACCGCAGAGGCTACCCGATACAGACCAAGTCCTCGGCAGGGGGAGGCTGGCAAGACGGAACTCGCGTCGGCTGTCAAAAGATATCGATCGCTCCGAATTTGCCGGGAGGGCCCGGTTGCTGTTCCACGCCAGAGGCAGGCTTTAGAATAGTCGCGTGCTCCGGGCCGGAGCAGTCTGGGGGTTCGTTTGTTCCCCGGCAATTTCTTTCATTGGCCAGTTTTTCACATTCCACTTGGAAATTTCATCATGGCGATGCGCATTGAGCTTCCCCGTTTGGCTGCTCCCCCCAAAGTCGGACCGCAGGAGGCTGTTTTGGTTGCGAGCGGGGATTTACGGCTTTCGGCCAATCGCGGATGCTGGCCGGCCCAACAGGAAATGGAACGGCAACTCGCGCTGGCGGTAGCAGATTGCGGCTGGAAAATTCGCCGCGGACACGCCTTCGACAAACAGGCGGGACATGGGTTCATTGCTTCCCAGCGACAAGGGATGGATGTTTTCTCGAAGATCGACCGCGATGCTCCGCTGATTGTGGCCGAGGCCGTCTGGCAGTACTCGCACCACTTGCTGCACGGACTTGTTTCCCATCGAGGCCCGATCTTGACGGTCGCCAACTGGTCCGGTCAGTGGCCCGGTTTGGTCGGAATGCTGAACCTCAATGGCTCGCTGACCAAGGCTGGGGTCAAGTACAGCTCACTCTGGAGCGAAGATTTCTCCGCTCCGGACTTTCGCAGGAAACTGAAGCAATGGCTGACCAAGGGGAAGGTCGCTCACGATACGTCGCACGTCCAGGCGCTGGACGAATTGAAGCTCGACTCGACTGCCGTCAAGCTCGGGGAGGCGCTCGCCGCTCAGTTGCAGCAGGAAAAAGCGATTATGGGGGTCTTCGATGAGGGATGCATGGGAATGTTCAATGCGATCATTCCCGATCATCTGCTCCACCCGACTGGAGTTTTCAAGGAGCGGCTCAGCCAAAGCGCTTTGTATTACGAGGCGACGACCGTCGACGACCAGCTGGCCCGACAAACTCTCGACTGGCTCAGGAAAAAGGGGCTGAAATTTGAATTGGGCAAAGACCACGCAACCGAGCTGACCGAAGCGCAGATGCTGATGCAATGCAAAATGTACATTGCTGCGGTGCGAATTGCGGATGACTTTGGCTGCGACACGATCGGCATTCAATATCAGCAAGGCTTGAAGGACTTGATGCCGGCCAGCGACCTGGTGGAAGGGATTTTGAACAACACGGATCGACCTCCAGTGCCCAGCCGTGACGGCAAACGGGTTCTTTATCGGGGTCAACCGTTACCACACTTCAATGAGGTCGACGAGTGTGCCGGGCTGGATTGCCTGATGACTTATCGAATTCACAAGGCGCTGAACCAGCCGGTCGAGAATACGCTGCATGATTTGCGTTGGGGGGACTTTGATCCGACAGGAACCACCGATGACTACGTCTGGGTATTTTTGATTAGCGGTGCGGCCCCGCCAGCGCACTTTATCGGCGGCTGGAAGGGCGCCTCCAGCCTGAGGCAAGTTCCGATGTATTTTCCCTCAGGCGGCGGCACGCTCCGAGGCATTTCCAAACCGGGCGAAATCGTCTGGTCTCGGATCTTCGTGGCGGATGATCGCCTCAACATGGACCTGGGCCGAGCCAAAGTAGTCGAGTTGCCCGCCGCGGAAACCGAACGCCGCTGGAATCTGACGACGCGGGAATGGCCGATCATGCATGCCGTGACCTACGGAGTGACCCGCGATCAGATGATGGCCCGCCACAAAAGCAACCACATCCAGGTTGCCTATGCCGATGATGCCGCCGCTGCCGACCGAGCCTTGCAGGCCAAAGCCGCAATGGCTCGGGCTTTGGGCATGCGGGTCTCAATTTGCGGCACGCGGTCCAAAGGCAAGGCTTGGTAGTCGCTTTTGAGGATGGGCCGAACAGGATGAGACGCGCATGGTATTGAAAGTTGAGATCATTTCCATCGGCGACGAGATGACCACCGGTCAACGGTTGGATACCAACTCGCAGTGGTTGAGCCAACGGTGCTGTGAACTGGGCCTGGAGGTCGCCTTCCATACGACCGTTGGCGACGAGGCAGCGGATAATGTGGCTGTATTTGAACAGGCGATACGACGGGCTGACTTGATCGTGGCCACTGGGGGACTGGGGCCCACGGCGGATGATTTGACCCGCAGTTGCCTGGCAACCGTGGCGGGAGTCGAACTCGTTCGCGACCCCCAGTCAGTGGCCCACATTGAGTCACTCTTTCAGCGGGCGAGTCGTCCGATGCCAGCTTCCAACCTGGTCCAAGCCGATTTTCCCGCTGGGAGTCGAGTCATCCCGAACACGCAGGGGACGGCACCTGGCATTGACCTGCAAGTCGAACGTGAAGGACGGCGGGCACGTTTCTTCTGCTTGCCCGGTGTCCCCGCGGAAATGTTCGAGATGTGGCACAACTGGGTCGCACCGGAGATCAATCAATTGTTCGGCGATGGCCAGCAGCTGTACATGGAAGTGCTGAACTGTTTTGGAGCGGGTGAGAGCCAAATCGAGTCGATGCTGCCTGACCTGATCAATCGGCAGCGTACTCCCCGGGTTGGCATCACCGCCAGCCACGCGACCATTTCGCTGCGAATTCAGGCGCGCGGTCGAAACGAAGCGGAAGCTCGAGCG
>Ga0315904_10007508_pt1 | contig 14633 bp, 11 predicted proteins | sample LakEriMetagenome_6_FD_203529 | JGI IMG/M metagenome (GOLD analysis project Ga0315904, IMG submission 203529) | Freshwater fungal communities from buoy surface, Lake Erie, Ohio, United States - Buoy 12 MA120 | ecosystem: Environmental > Aquatic > Freshwater > Lake | place: USA: Lake Erie, Ohio... | reverse complement strand
TTGTGCAGCCCGGAATACACCTCCAGGAGCGTGCCGCCCGCGAACATTCATTTTCCTCATCAAGATACAGCGGCACTGGAATAAATCAAAGACGGCTATCCACCTTAGGTCCGGGTTGAACAAAGCCACATGTTATGTGAAGAGACTAAAGCCAGCTCTTGCTATTCTTCCCTCTACAATTGAAGGTTTTCGCACGATGCAAAGGAAAGACACATCCAAAGTACACCTCCTTACCCCTAAGCTATACCGGAAGGAAACTCAGCGCCCTCCCGCTGCCCACATTCCCGGAAACCAAAACTGAATCCACTTGGTCCAGACAAGTGTGGGTATTTTACACACGCAGGAAATAACAGAACTCAACTGCTGCTAGTCTTGCGCCTGAAATGCCGATCCCTGATCCCGCCAAACATGCAGAACGATGTTACAACCCAGGCACAACCACTACCCAGTCAACTATTCCAAACGGCAAGACAACAACCTTATCCAGCCGAGCTATCCAAAAGGCGGGGCATAACACGAAGAAGGCTACAAACTGAAAAGCTGCCGCATCAAGGACGAAGTATACAATTAGGGACGATGGCAGTCTAAATACAAGACCCAACCATAGAAGATATTTCAACCATTACCCTGCTACTACCAAAACGCAGTGGCACGGAACTTCACATAACGTTTTGCGGCTTTGCGAAGAAGCGGATTTCGGAGCACAAAACTGTCAACATAGCACAAAAGTTGATGCGAGGTAGAATGTTCAATTAACCACTGAACGCGCTTTTTTGCAAAGCCGCTGTTATGCACCGTTTTTCTCATTCTTTCAAGATTTTTATTGTCTGGTGATTTCCATTTTTGTCAGTTAGTTTAATAAAAAGTAGCTGACTTGGAATACCACTTATTTCTAAAGTTGTTTGACCATTTTGAATACTATTTTGTTTTGACATAATTAAGCGACCTTGTGTGTCAAATATTTCAATCTGCACTAACTCATTGTTTACTTGATTTGTTTTTATTTCAATCAAATTCTTAGCAGGATTGGGGTAAATTACAAACGACGGAGTGCTACCCATTTCATTTATTCCTGTTACACTTTGACTTTTAGCATAAGTAAGAGAATAGGGAACGGTTTGAATATTTGAACTCAAAAGACCTTTACTGATTACTAGATTTTGAGTTGTAATGTCTTTTTGCAAAGGATTGTTTGCACTGATTTGCTCGTACTCAAAAGTACCTGTAATTACAGCATTTAGGTCTAATGCAAAATTGGTGTTTGACAAATTCAAAATATAGAGTTCTTTATCTGTTCCGTTATCGAATACCCAGCCAATTAAGGAAGGGTAGTTGGTAGTGTTTACGGTAATTGTCGGATTATTTGAAAAACTCAGTTTTGTTGCGTTGTTGTTGCCTTTAACTGCCTGATGAATAAGTCGCATCGCATTACCTTCTGCTGTTAGTTTGTTTGTTAATGTATCACCAAACGGGGTGTAACTTGCCAACGATGCAAATGCAGGTGAACCTGTTATTTGATGGTTCAGAAGCATTTTAATTTTAGGTTCTTCAAGCATTAAGCTAAATAATGACGCTGTATAAAGTCCGTGTGCCCAACTTGAAGCAATGGCATATGTAGTCTGATTGCCGTCATTAAGATTGTATTCAGTTATCCAACATTCCATTCCGTTAGTTACATTGTCTAATGTATTTGTTTTTAAAGTTGGCCAATGTCTGAATGGCGCTGCTAATGCTTGTACGATATTCGGATTTGATAATGTGGTGGTATTTGGTGGAATGTAGTAGTGAAATGTAATAGCATTTGAATTGATATTTTGAGCAAAAAGGGTATCATTCCATGTTGTAATTCGAGTTGGAACTGAGTTTCCGTTCAAATCAGTTAATCCATCATAACTGCCAATTACTGCAATTTTCGCATTCGGGAACAAAGCACTTATTTGTGGTAACCAATTATTTTTTATGTCTAAAACATAGTCGATTGGATTTGGGTATTTGTTCACGAAATCTTGGTCTGTAAAATATAACTCATTGCCTAATTCAATATACTCAATAGGAATGCCCAAAGAGTTAGCTGCTTGAAGCATTTGAATTTGGTTGCTTAAGGTTTTTGTCAATAGGTTTAAGCAAAAAACGGGTTTTATACCTGTCTGCTGATAAAAATAATGCAATTGGGAAAGGGGGTAAGAAATGTGCGGTACTGTGCCAATATAACTATGGTTGAAGAGTGTTGCATTAGTCCACAATGAAGAAGGAACGCTGCGTCCTGTTTGCCAATCGAAATATTGAGATTCAGTACCACCAGGGTATCGTATAATTTCAAGATTTAAAGTTTTAACACTGTCAATAAAACTCTGATTTGTCCAAGTTGGTTTGGTTAAATAGTTTAGCATATGACCCACCTTAGGCACAGGTCTGTTCATACTACTTGCCGTTACGATTGATGTCTGTCCGTATGATGCATCAAATTGAAATAATAAAAATATTGCCAGTATTGTTGACTTCATATGTATTTTCTCACTAGATAGTTTTTAGCTGTCATGGTTTAAAATGGTGCATAACGTACCGGGCTTGACGCAGTCCGGGCCCGGCACGATCCAGGCTGGCGAAATTGGCTATCCTACCCTATAAAGCCAATTTACGCCAGCCGTTGAATTAAAACAAACATCGCGGGCCCGGATTGTGCCAAGCCTCATGTTATGTGCAACTTCATTTCTTCTTAATGCCCATAATAATGAATAAAATTCCTGCAACCACCAAAAGCCCAGTCGAAACAAATTCACTTTCCTTGGTCTCATTTACATAAAGAAATAAATCTGTACCCGGTGTATGCTTTAATTTTAGTGTCTGCCCAACTTTATATTGGTCACATGGAGCTCCAATACGCTTTGAATAAATCTTACTGTCAAACCGAAACTTAATAAAGTGTTGCACCCTTGCTCCAATACAGCTAGGAACATCAACTACAACAGCTGTAATCAATTGTCCATTTTTTTGGGTATCGTACTCTCTTAAATCTCTATTGAGTGGAACTAAGCATGCAAAGATGACTACGAAAATGCCGCCAAGAATGAGAAATGTCTTCATTAGGTTCTATGATCCGTTGATGTCTAATTCTAGATCGAAGCTATAAAATTAATCTTCAGATTCTACCCTTGAAGGCTGTTCGAAAGTTGCACATAACGGTTACGGCTTTGTGCAGGACGGGCATTCGTATTCTGTCGCTGGGTTGGCCGGGCACCGCTATGTTAGTTATAGTTTAATGTCGTTAGGCCAAATTACTGAAGCTCGGTCAGAATTACAAATGCCCAGGATATATTCTGTCGCCCGGCTTGCATAAAGCTGATGTTATATGCAACTTATCTTCAAATCCTTAAAGAAGCCGCGCTTTTTTTCTTAGATGACAACCACCGCACCAAATAAATAACAAGCACAAGAGCATTTATAATGTATAGCACGATGTTCAACACGGCAAATGCCCTCACGTTTGATGGAACAGGTAAATTCAAATGAAATATTTTCTTCACAACTATATATGCATTCACGCAAGTCAATACACAGCACCAAAAGGCTTCAAGTCGAACAACTTTTAACCCTATCTCTTGCACTCCTTCTATATCCTTTCTAAATATTAACCAAATCAGCATCGGGAAAACAACACCGAGCACTGGATGAATTAGAAAGCAGAATGCAGAAAGAATCAGTGCACTAGGAACATCCAAACTGCCATTCATCATCTTTCCCCTCTCGATACTCTCGTGAAAAGGATCAGACGTTAATGACTCTACAGGCACATTCAATGCCGACGCAAGACGTTTTAAAGAATCTCCCCTAGGAATAGTTCTGCCATTCTCAATTCGTTGAATACTCCTTACAGTAAGCCCGGACGCGGCAGCAAGCTCGTCTTGAGTTAAAGCTACGTTTGCTCTTAGCTCTCTAATTTTTTGGCCAACTTGAATTAGGTTCATAACAACTTATTATCTGTACCTGGGCAAAGTTATATCTGAAACCACTTGCTTCGAGCGCCATTTACCCGACATATTGACGACATTTTGCCATAATGAGGGCTGATAAGTTGCATATAACGTCACGGCTTGCCGCAGCCCGGGCTGAATGCCAGGAACGTGCCGCCGTAAATTGGTTAACTTTTATTCCAAACCAATTTACGGCGGCGCCGGCATAAATCAAAGTCAGCTATTCCATCTTAGGCCCGGGTTGTGGCAAGCCGATGTTAGGCGCGGAAGAGTTCAACAAATAACAAATCCAAGATCTTCCAGAATTATGAAATGCCAGAGAACTTGAGGGAAGGTGCCCAAAAAAGAATTTCCGATTTCTCGCATACTCATTTGATATTGATGAATAAACTCCTCCATATCAACTCGGGTGGGCAAAATAAGAGTGGTCCTTCTAATATCCAAGTTCAAATAGTCTGCTTTCTGCCTCCATTCGCGTTCGCAACTCCAGTCGACCTTTGGGTCTCTTGCTAATTCCAACTTCACATGCTTGTATTGTAACTCCTCAGGCAAAAGAGCATATTCCTCTTCAGTTTGATATAAAACTGGCCTTGCCCCCTGCTCAAAAAGATAGTCTTTAGAAAACATGAACCCATAAGGCCCATATCTTATTCCACTATCTTGACGAGCTAATACTTGTCCTATGGCAGAAATAGGTGCTTCGCTGAAACATACGCATGAATAACCTCCCCGAATGTCTCTGACACTACCAGATATTCTTCCCCCAGTCAATATCTTCAAGAAACGCTGCCTTGCATTAAGGCCCTCTACATCACGTGTAAGATTAATAAGTCTTTCGAAAAGGTCTTCTCTTATTATTCTACTAATAATTCTCTTAATCGACTAAGGAGCTAATACAGATTGTAGGAGAATTAGTCCAATTGAAAAAGTTATAATAATGTGAGGTAAGAATGACGGCCAAGCATCATTGAAATACATATTACCAAGCATAATCCCTGCGAAACCAATTGCCGACCATATAACTATTGTTACAAACCAACTTGACAAAGTTCTCTTTCTGATTGATATAGCCGTTGACTTATAAATTAGGAAAAGACCAATTACCGCTGGAAGGAATATCCAAAGAATAGTTTCCGTATTCAATTATACCTATTTGATGGTGATTAGTATCGCGCCTAACACTTAAATATACGAAGGGAAAGTTCAAACTGCAACATGCGGAACTTCAGTTCAATGATGGTGGCGATTTCGTATAGCTGATTGGAGTAACTGAAGTGCTGGAATTTTAATGCTGGGTATGCGATTGCGGAAGACGAGTTCAGATCGGGCAGGGGCCGCTGGTACAATAGCGGTTTCGCTATTTCTTGATTCGTATAATAGGTTTTCCAAAGAGGATGGATTTAATACCCTCCAGCTCGCTACAATTCAAGGTCATCGAGGGGGCTGCGGATCTGGGAAATGTGGCGGAGGCTGACGTGCGTATAACGCATGGTGGTCAGCAGGCTTTCGTGGCCCAGCAACTCCTTGATGAAGCGGATATCCGTGCCGGACTCCAGGAGATGGGTGGCATAACTGTGCCGCAGCGTGTGGATACCCCCGGGCTGCCGGATGCCAGCGGCTTTCTTGGCGTCCTTGAATACCTGCTGCACGCTTCGCTTGGAATACTGCCTTCCTTCTACGCCTTCAAATAGCCAGTCCTTCGGGCGGTAGGCCCGGTAGTAGTTGCGCAGCTGCTCCAGCAGCACCGGCGATAACGGAACAATACGATCCTTCTTCCCTTTGGCGCGGCGCAGGTTGATGCACATCCTGCATGAATCGATATCGGTAAGTTTCAGGCCAACGATCTCGCTCACACGCAGACCGGCGGAATAGGCCAGCATCAGCATTGCCCTGTGCTTCTGGTTCTCCGTGCCCTTGATGATGCCGCTTACCCCCTGTTTGCCGATCACCTTGGGCAGCAACAGCGGCTTCTTGGGCCGGGGGAGGTCGTAAACTACCCTCGGCTGCATCAGCACTTTCTCGAAATAGAACTTGATCGCATTCACCGCCGTATTGGCGTGTGACTCTCCATATTCCTTCTTCGTGATCAGCCAGTACAAATAACTCTTGATGTGGTCCGGGGTCAGTTCGCCCACGAACCGCGGACCAAGCAGCAACAGAAGTTTGAGAAACTCCTGCTTGTAGTTATGAATGGTAGCGGGACTGTAGGCCTTGATTTGCAGGGTCTTCACATAACGGTTCAGCGCGTCCAGGTTCCGAGGATCCAAGACCTTGGGTATGGTCACGGCCGCTGGCAGGGAATGACCTAACTGCCGCATCTCCCATTGTTTCCTGAGCAGGTTGGTGGACACATCGGCCCTATCCTTCATCAGCTCCATGAACTGCAGAATTACCTGCTTGTCCGCCGGCAAATGCCATCCCTCATGGTGCTTTGCCCCGGGCAGGCATCGTACCTCATTCTCCAATGCCGAGGGTACAGAAAAGTCTACCCGCACACGCTCCTCGCCCTTCACCACCGCCAAACTCAACGATATCACCAACCTTGCTTCCACCCCCCAAAAATGCAAAAACACCGCCTTGGAACAAGCGGTGTTTTCACTGACAATTGCATGTATCTTCACCCTGCCAGCCGGTCAATCATCATTTGACATCTAAGAAATGCCGGAACGAACTCTCGCATGTAGTAAAATCGCTGCACGTCGAGTTCCCTCTCCCAACCTAAATGACAGTTGTTGAATCACCGTTAGCTTTACTACTCGGGCTTAGGGCCCTTTGAAGATATTTTTCTCACCATGCCGGGAAACCAGCGTTGCAACCACACGATTACCCGGCCATGTGTTGTGAACACATAATTTCTCTTGCGCTTTATGATAGCCTGCACCATCACTTTTGCAGCCTTATCCGTCGGCCACATGAGCTTGGCCGGCCGCGGATCCGGGCGCTGAGGGTCCCAAACCCCGTCATTATCCACCCTGGCGATCTCCGACTCTACAAATCCGGGATGGATGGTAGTACAGCTCACGCCGGTACCCATCAACTCCACCTGCAAAGTCAATCCGATAGAGTTCACCGCCGCTTTCGATGCACCATAGGCCCCAACATTGGGATTTGGAACATATGCTGCCACACTCCCCACTAAACCAATACGTCCCTGGCTCCGCTTTAAATAGGGCAGCGCATACTTGACGGTTAAGGCTAAACCGGTAACATTTCCCTGTAATTGCCTGCTCCAATCTTTTGCAGTCAGTCTGTCTATACTTCCAAAAACGCCAAATCCGGCATTGGCCACAGCAACATCTAATCGCCCCCATTGGCTGATGATTTCCTGAACCGCATGTTCAAGGGAAGACTCCTCAAGAATGTCAACAGGCACTACCAATGCTTCGCCACCCGAATTCCTGATCTGAAGAGCTACCCCCTCCAGCAACTCCTTTCGCCTCGCCGATAGCACCACCCTATACCCCAACCTTGCCCATTCAAAGGCCATAGCTTTACCAATGCCAGACGACGCACCGGTTATCCAAACAACATGTGAGCTACTCATTTCGAATTCAATTTACTTTAATGATATACCCGTTTAGAAAGACGCCCTTCACTTCACCCCTATCCTTTATACTCTATTCAGCCTCGTAGAATGGAGATGCTTTACCTTCCATTGCTTTCTCTGCTTCTCTAAAAAAACCGTTTCCAGCCATTCCATACTCGTCTTCTTTCCATCTTTTGTGATAACCGAATGCAGTCGATAGGTGACCCAGCCGGTAGTTTTACCTGATTCAGTTTTGATGAACTCAAAACAATCGGTACAACTAAAATCCGCAGCCTGTTTCATCGCCATTGCCTTCCTGATCAGGGTATCTATAGTCCATATCTGACTGCTGTATTTCCCGCTGTTGTTTTGACGGCAATTGTTGTCCTTGCAGAAGACCTGCAACAAATACGCCAATGAGTCAATGAGCCAATTAGCCAATTAGCCAATTGTCAGCTCTTCCCAATACTCTGCCGCCCTTCGCGTATGGGGAATGACGATGGTACCGCCAACGATGTTGGCCACAGCAAAGATCTCGTACATCTGATCGGTAGTAACACCCAACTCGTGGCACTTGCCGAGGTGGTACTTGATGCAGTCATCGCAGCGCAGCACCATCGAGGCTACAAGGCCAAGCATTTCTTTGGTAGTCTTATCGAGGGCACCGTCTTCGTAGGTGTTTGTGTCAAGGTTCCAAAGCCTTTTCATCACGAGGTTGTTCTTGCTCAGGATCACCTCGTTCATCCGCTCCCGGTAATCATTGAATTCTTCTGTAATTTTTCCCATTGTTATATGTTTTATGGCCTGACAGCCTCAACAAATATAGAATCAAATCCGGGAGCCCAACAGCCCGAATTTTGTCCGCGCCACGTTTATCTTCCCGCATTATTGTAATATTGAAACCATTACCCAGCCCCGCTATCAAAACCCAATATGCGTTATTCACGACTCCTGCTCCCGATCGTAATCCTGGCCATCAGCAGTTCCATGAACCCAACCGCGGCACAGAAAAAATCGGCATCCCTTGCACAGCATACATCTACCGATCCCTACACCGCCATGAAAGCCAACTTCCGCAACCCGCCCGCCTCCAGCGGCGTGAATTGCTGGTGGTGGTGGCTCAACGGCAATGTTAACAAAGCAACGATCACCAAAGACCTCGAAGCGATGAAGTCGCGCGGCTTCCAGGGTGCCATGATCTTTGATGCGGGCGGACATAACCAACGCGGTAATAGAGATATTCCCGAAGGTCCGCTCTTCGGCTCCCCCCAATGGAACGAACTCTTCCTGTTCGCCATGAATGAAGCGCGGCGACTGGGCCTCGAAATGGGCTTCAACATCCAGAGCGGCTGGAACCTCGGCGGCCCACGCGTCGCGCCCGCATACATGGCCAAGCAGATCACTTATAGCGAAACCAGGACCAGCGGCAACCAGTCATCACCCATTATCCTGCGACAGCCGAACGCCAGGTACGATTTCTATAAAGACATCGCCGTGCTGGCTTTCCCGATCTCCGAAGCCCAAAAGACGAAGGATTATATCACCGATCTCCGGCTGAAGCTGGGATTCTCAGAGCTCGGCGGTTCAGCACCCGATACCCGATTCCTGTTGGGCAACCAAACGCGCGATAACAAGAAGTATCCCGACAGCACTGCCGGCCTGGTCAGAACAAACCAAATCATCGACCTCACTACAAAGATGGATGCCAAAGGCAACCTGAACTGGAATGCACCCGCAGGCGAATGGACGATCCTGCGCATTGGCTATACCTGCACCGATGCACACGTGTCAACCTCGAGCGGGAAATGGCAGGGCAACGTGCTCGATTACATGAGCAGAAGCGCTTTTGATTTTTACTGGAAAGATGTGGTGGTGCCGATCCTGCAGGCCTCCGGCGACCATGTGGGCACTACCCTCAAATACATGGAAACGGATAGCTGGGAATGTGGCGGCATGAACTGGACAGACTCCTTCGACCGCGAATTCAAGGCTTACCTGGGCTATGACCTCAAAGCGTTCTTACCCATCCTGGCAGGCTATGTAGTAGACGATATCCAAACCTCCAATGCCTTTCTCGCCGATTTCCGGAAGACCCTGGGCCACCTGGTGGCCACCAACCACTACGCGGTGTTCCAGGAATACGCGCATAAATATGGCCTTGGCATCCAGCCCGAGTCCGCCGGCCCGCACGCCGGACCACTCGATGGCATCAAGAACTACGGCTACAGCGATATCGTGATGAGTGAGTTCTGGTCGCCCTCCCCGCATCGGCCTAAACCGGAGGACCGCTTCTTCCTGAAACAGGCTTCATCCGCGGCACATATCTACGGTAAGAAGATCATCGGCGCGGAATCTTTCACCACCATTGGCCCGCATTGGAACGATGAACTCTGGCACGACCAGAAATCAGCCTTCGACCACGAGATCTGCGCGGGACTGAACCGCCTGTACTTCCACACCTTCAGCAGTTCACCACCGGAAGCGGGTTTACCCGGACAGGAATATTTCGCCGGCACGCACGTGAATCCCCAGGTAACCTGGTGGAGCCGATCCGGCCCCTTCATTGACTACCTCCACCGCGTGCAGTCGGTCGTGCAACAGGGACGATTCGTTGCTGATATCCTCTATTATTATGGCGACCATGTTCCCAATGTGTTCCCGTTCAAACATGCGGACCCTGCAGGAGCGATACCGGGGTTCGACTATGACGTCACGGATGAAAACATCCTGCTTAAACTTTTGGTAAAGAACGGATCGGTAGTTACACCTACAGGCATGAACTACCGCGTGCTGGTACTGCCCGATCATAAAGTGCTCTCGCTGGCCGCACTGCAAAAACTTGAGCCCTTATTGAAAGCCGGCGCTACCATCATCGGCTATAAACCCGAACAACTGATCAGCGTGGCGGGTGGCGCTAAAGCCCAGCAACAGTTCAAACAACTGGCCGATGCCCTCTGGGGAGGAAGCCCCGCTGAAAGAGGCGAGAAGACTTACGGGAAAGGAAAACTGGCCTGGGGTATTTCCGCTCGCGAATTCCTGCTCGCAAAAAATCGGCAGGCCGATTTCGATGTGCTGGAAAACGACAGCAAAACGGATTTCGACTATATCCACTACATCATCGGAAACAGCGAAGTGTATTTTGTCTCCAACCAGACCGAACAACGGCAGCAGATCAAGGCAAGATTCCGGGTTTCCGGGAAAAGACCGGAACTATGGGATGCGCTCACTGGCGACATACGCCCGGCCCTTGCCTTTCAACAAGATAAAGACCTGACCAGCCTGCCCCTGGTACTGGAACCCTATGGCTCTGTGATGGTCGTGTTCAACGAACCCATCAGCCCAACAACGAATGGTGTCGCTGGCCAAAACTATCCCGATTTGCAAACCATCAGTGAACTCAAAGGCGAGTGGTCCGTAGCTTTTGATGAACGCTGGGGCGGTCCTGCCTCAATTTCTTTCCCTGAACTGGTTGATTGGTCGCAACACGCCGACGAGCGCATCAAATATTACTCGGGCTCTGCCCAGTACAAGAAGACCTTCTCGATGGAACAGTCGCTCCAGAAAGACAAACGCTATTACCTCCAACTGGCTAGCGTGAAAGATGTTGGCATCGCGGAGGTGAGTATCAATGGTAAGAACAAAGGCATTGTGTGGACGGCCCCATTCCGGGTTGACATCACCGATGCATTGAAACAAGGATCGAACCAGCTTGAGATCACCGTGGTGAACTCATGGTACAACCGGGTGGCGGGAGACCAGACGTTCCCGAACAAGAAACAGTATACGCAAACCAACATCGACCTCAAACATGATTTCAGGGGTAGGCCGACGGAGAAGATCGATCTGGAGCCATCAGGGCTTTTAGGTCCGGTCACGATCGCGGAAGGGACGATACATTAAATTCAATTGCTGTTCTCTGCTTTCTTATGTCGCCGTGAGAAAACTTCTTTGAGTTCTTTCCAATTGAAATGATACGACCAACCTCTACAAGGGTGTCAAGCCACGATGCCATGCGTTAAACTTATTTATCATTTACTTAGTGTCTCCATGGGATATCATCTTTTGATAATCTTATACTCAAAATTCACAGAGCCGGAACTCCCTGTTGTACTGAGGCCTTCAAGCGTACCCCTCACAGTTGTTTCGAAATCATGATTATAAAATGATACCGATGCTCTTCCAGATGAATCAGTTTGAATATAAGGTTCCCAAAAAAGCGTAACCCGTTTGTCAGGCTTGACATGTTCCTGTTCTTGAACATCATATTTGGGAGCATAAAATTCTCTTTCAAACTGAAACCCATTACCGGAAAACGTAATCGAACCTTCTTCCAATAAACCCTGACCGTTAGCTCCCTTTCTGGTATAGAACCCGATAGCCCCATTACCACCTCTTACACCAAAAACGGCAGCATCAGCACCTTTCCATACCGTAAATCTTTCGATGGCCTGAACAGGTATTCCATTCAGACTTTCAATGTCCACAGGCATGTCATCAATCATAATCAGTGGATTTGCTCCTGCATTAACTGATGACATCCCTTGTATAAGTACGTTCCAGTCTTGTCCACTCTTTCTCACCAGCACACCCGCTACCCTCCCCTGAATAAGTTGCAGCGGATGTTGTATAACTCCCATATCTTTCTCTTCTGGCACTATCACATTGACTGAACCCTTTCCAAATATTCCAGACTCCGAATTTGGTCTTTTCGATCTTTTTGCACGGACCTTCACTTCTTCAAGTGTAACTATCTTATGATCGAATGCGTACGCATTATCCATCTCGTTCCGTTCCACAGCTTTGCCAATAAACGACTTTTCAAACTCATTCTTTGTCCCCCTCAATGACAACAAAGGATACTTCAGTACAGGATAATTATGTAAACTGTCAACTATTATCTTGACTGATTTACTTCCTCTCTTTGTTTCACCTTTAAGCATAATTTTAGTCGAATCATAGTATTCAAGGTCTTCCAATTCAAACTCCCCATTTGAATTTGTACGTACACTTATCGTTTGAGGTATCGGATAAACTGAGAAGTAAGTAACCTTGCCGTCAATGATTGGCTTATTATCGAATTGATCCACCATTCTACCTTTAACCGTCAACCCCTTCTCAACCCTATACTGCGGGGTAACCGGATTCTGTTCCAACGCCTCTTTAAATGTAAATCTTCTCCATCCTTGCGTAAGCATTAGGTAATCCAGGGCTTCCTCCCGGTCTTCGTTTACCGGGTTAAAATAATATCCCGGTGTCTCGATATGACCGATGAGCTCTGAGGACAACATCAAGTAGGAGTTAATACTTTCCATGTTTCCATCAAAGAGCACTTGTTGGTTATCGCAGACACTTAAAGAAAGGTCGGCCACAACCGGCTTACCACTGGCATCGGTTGCTTGAATATCCAGCCTTACCAATTCTCTGGGGGCATATGTTACTTTGTCAGTAGTCACCTTAAACCGCAACTGATCTTTCCGATCCACAAATACCAGCCTTTCAGCCAGTGGCATTCCACTTCGATCCGTAACAGTAATCTGTGATACGCCAGGTGGTATTTCTGCTTTCGGAATCCCGGCCACTGCCACATTACTGGATAGATTTATACGGGCAGAATAATAAACGATTCCACGTGTTTGGGCAACGATATAGACTGTTTCGACGGCTTTAAAATCGGTAGTCTGTATGATTGCCATGATGTCTGCTAATGCGGGCGAATTGTTCACGGACAGCGTTAATCCAGACTCCTTAGCACTCGGAAGAACGATCTCCTTCTTATAATTCTCAATTATTGCTTTGTATGTCCTGTTCTTCCCAGGGGTTATATAAAACACTCCCATGCCCAGGGAATTACTCTTAAACTCACATATTGTAGTATTACCCTCAACTATTTTCCCGCTCACTCTCCTCCCCAGTCCGTCTGCCCCAACCGCCTTTACAGCAACCTTGCTTTGAATTCCGTCAACAAGGTCACCACCTTCTGGAAAGAACTGAACGTCGAAATCATCTGCATTGTCAACCATATTGCCAGTTATCCCGCTGTTCCATATTTTTACTGAACGATGAAAGAAATACTCTTCCCTACCGTTTCTCATCCAGTTTGTGTAGGCCCGTATCAAGTAATTACCCGATGGCAAAGAGTCCCTGACTGAGATGCTCCCTGCAGCTGAGCCATCGATCGCCAAAAGTTTCAAACCCTCAAGAATCTGCCCTTTTTCATTAATCAGCTCAACATAGATGGTATTACTTAGTGATGAAGGCTCGTGATACGCTCCTGCTGTGAGATATGTTTTGAACCATATGGTATCGCCAGCGCTATAATATGGCCTGTCAAAATGAATGTAAACCTTCTCTGTTGGCGACTTCTCAACATATGAAGCAAAGCCAGACAGGATCTTCGCCAAGGGATCGCTAAACTTCGAAAAAGAAAATAAACAAACAATAATTGAAATGAAAATAAAGATGCGTGCTTTCCTCATACTTCAATAATTTATATGCCACTCTATGGACATAACACCCTACTTAACATGATCCGCCCCAAATGTTGAAAATATGCCTTTTTCATACTCAGAATAAGTGTTGTCAAGAACTTCTAAGAATACTACCTATGGTCCTGTTTAGCAGATAATTGTCCAAAATCTAACTGTATCGCATTGAAGGAAAATAGCTTCTTTACATTAAGGAGTCTGGCAAGCTCATTCTATCTGAGCAAAAATACACCTGCGATTGTCAGCATACTGAAAATGACTATAATCGAAATAATAAGGCTAAAACCTATTCTTAAAACCCTATTCAAAAAATCAAACTGCTTGAATAATTCAAACAAGGTCCATATGCCAATCAAATAACCAGCAATGTCTGTAAAACGTGCAATTAGTTTCAAACTTTGGGAATTGTTAAACGAAAGAAACAACGGGAAAGCTATGAGTCGGATTATCAGCTTCTGCCCTGCAATAAAGGAATTGATTACCAGATGTTCAATAAAGTTATATCCCACTTTCTTAAAAGCAACATATGTCCCTATAATACTCCCCTAAATTCGGGCCACGGGCTTAGTTAAAAATATTCACTAATTTAACAAGCCAAAATGAAAAAGCAATCTCGTCGTCAGTTCTCCTCTGCTTTTAAGGCCAAAGTTG
>Ga0315904_10007504_pt1 | contig 14634 bp, 11 predicted proteins | sample LakEriMetagenome_6_FD_203529 | JGI IMG/M metagenome (GOLD analysis project Ga0315904, IMG submission 203529) | Freshwater fungal communities from buoy surface, Lake Erie, Ohio, United States - Buoy 12 MA120 | ecosystem: Environmental > Aquatic > Freshwater > Lake | place: USA: Lake Erie, Ohio... | reverse complement strand
CGACATCTCCGATGCACTCGTGAGTCCGATCGATAGCACCGTCGAGGCCGTGGCGAGCGAGTACCTCCGCTCCGAGTGGACGGTGCTCTCGCCGAGGGTCGAGAAAGACTTCGCCTACCTCCGCACGCTCGACCCGGGCGATCTCTCGGTGACGTCGCGCTCGCTCGACGACACCAAGTGGACGGTGGTGTTCTCGCACGACGACGGTCCGAGCGTCACGTACTTCTACGACCGCGCCGCGGGCAAGGCGACCAAGCTGTTCACCTCGAACTCGAAGCTGGAGGGTCTCGAGCTCGCGCCGATGCAGGCGCTCGAGATCAAGTCGCGCGATGGCCTGACGCTGCCGTCGTACCTCACGCTCCCGCCGTGGACCGACTCGGACCGCGATGGTCGTCCGGAGAAGCCCGTTCCCACGGTGCTTCTCGTCCATGGCGGCCCGTGGGCGCGGGATGCCTGGGGCTACGACCCGTACCACCAGTGGCTTTCGAACCGCGGATACGCGGTCCTCTCGGTGAACTTCCGCGGCTCGACCGGATTCGGCAAGGACTTCGTGAACAAGGGCGACGGGCAGTGGGCCGACGCGATGCACAACGATCTCGTCGACGCCGTCGAGTGGGCCGTCGCCAACGGCGTCGCCCAGCGCGACAAGGTCGCGATCATGGGCGGCAGCTACGGCGGCTATGCGGCGCTCGCGGGCGTGACCTTCACCCCCGATCTCTTCGCAGCGAGCGTCGCGATCGTCGGGCCGTCGAACCTCATCACGCTCCTCGACTCGATTCCGTCGTACTGGGCGCCGATGGCCGAGATGTTCGCGAAGCGCGTGGCCGACAAGCGCACGCCGGAGGGGCGCCGCAAGCTGCGCGACATGTCGCCGCTGACCCACGTCGACGAGATCAAGAAGCCGCTGCTCGTCGGGCAAGGCGCGAACGATCCGCGCGTCAAGCGCCAGGAGAGCGACCAGATCGTGCGCGCGATGCAGAAGAAGGATCTGCCCGTGACCTACGTGCTCTTCCCGGACGAAGGCCACGGGTTCGCGAAGCCTGAGAACAACATCGCCTTCAACGCGGTGGTCGAGGCGTTCCTCGCGAAGCATCTCGGCGGCCGCGTCGAGCCGATCGGCGAGGTGATCTCGAAGTCGTCGGCCATGGTCGTGAGCAAGGGTGCGCTCGAACTGCCCGTCGAGGAGACGAGCTGGGACAAGGTCGCGGCGCTCGACGCTCCGGTCGAGGTGCCAGCCGTCAGCTACGAGTCGCTCACCGATGCGCAGAAGCAGGTCGTCGACCAGGCCATGAGCCAGATCGGGCAGCTTCCTGCGGACGCCATGCCGATGGTGCTTTCGCAGATCCAAGGCTCGATTGGATCCGCGCCCGCTGACATGCTGCCGGCGCTGCACCACCTCGTTGGCCGGATCAAGGAGCGGATGTCGGCCAAGTGACGCGGCCTTCGCGAGCCTCGCACGGTTCACCGATGCGCTAGATTCCTCCCGCGCGCCGTCCGTCGGTGCGCGGGAGGTCTTCATTGGACGAGCAGCGGAACATGGCGGGTGATGGCGGCATCAGCGGCTGGGCGAGCGGAGTGGTGTCGTCGCGCTGGTTCCAAGGCGCGGTGCTCGGCTCGATCGTGCTTGGCGGCCTGATCGTCGGGCTCGAGACGATCCCTTCGGTTCGCGCGGCGGTGGGCGGCGTGCTGAAGGCGGTCGACGCGGTCGTCATCGCGGTCTTCGTGATCGAGGCGATGCTCAAGATCGCGGCGGCGGGCAGCAAGCCCATGCGCTACTTCGGCGACCCGTGGAACCTGTTCGACCTGACGATCACCGTGGTGTGCGTGCTGCCGCTCGAGGGCCAGTTCGCGCAGGTGCTGCGGCTTGCGCGCGTCGCGCGGAGCCTTCGCCTCATCAAGGCGCTTCCCCGGCTGCGTCTCATCGTCGACGCGCTTCTCCGCAGCCTGCCGAGCTTCGGCTGGATCATGCTGCTTCTCTTCCTCCTGCTGTACGTCTACAGCGTCATGGGAGTCTCGCTCTTCGGCGCGAACGACCCCGAGCGTTTCGGAACGCTCTGGGCGAGCCTGCTCACGATGTTCGGAATCCTCACCCTCGAGGGGTGGGTCGACATCATGCGCGACCAGATGGCCGGGATTCCCGGCCCGGGCGGCGAGGAGCCGCTCCACGCATCGCCCGTCGCCGCGCCGATCTTCTTCGTCACCTTCATCCTCGGGGGCACGATGGTGTTCCTGAACCTCCTCGTCGGCGTCATCGTGAACAGCCTGAGCGAGAGCGCGGCGGAGGCCGCGGAGGAGTCCCGTCGTTCGCCGCTTCCGACCCTCGAAGCCGTCGACGCGCCGCATCCGCCCACGATCGGCGATCGTCTCGCTCGCCTCGAGGCTTCGCTCGACGCGACGCTCGCGGAGATTCGCTCCCTCCGCGAGAGCACGCGCGGCTCCGGCTGACCGCCGCGACCTTCGAGGCGAGGTCGGGGAACCTTCCGCGTCGCCGCGACTCACTCCGCGCGCAACACTCTGCGCTCGAACTTCCAAAGGGGAAGCTCGACGGGCGCGCTGGTGCGCGTTCGCGGACGGTTTCGCCACCACCTGCGCAGGCGGCGCCTGCGCTCCACGGAGAGACGACATGTCGATTTCCATGCGTTCCACGCTCACCGCAGCGATCCTCGGATCCTGCATCCTGATGACGTCCGGCCTCGGCTGCCAGAGCACGCAGCCGACCGAGGAGCGCGCCGTTGCCCGCGCCAACGAGCGCTACTTCCCGACCGGCGAGAAATCGACGAGTTCGGTGCTCCTGCGGCAGTACGCGCCGCGCGAGATCAAGGTCGGCCAGGAGTACGACAGCACGATCGAGGTCGAGAACCTCACGGGGGGAACGCTGCGCAACGTGTCGGTGAATCTCGAGAACCTCTCGAACGTCCAGCTCGTGAGCTCGGCGCCGGCGGCCACGCGCTCGGAGCAGGGCGACATGGTGTGGCTCGTCGACGAACTGCCCGCGCACGGCACCAGGACGATCAAGTTCCGCGCGCGACCGACCAGCCCCGGCGTCGCGTCCAACTGCCTGAGCGTGAGCTTCGCGAACATCCTCTGCGCGTCGTCGACGGTCGTGCAGCCGTCGCTTGTCCTCGAGAAGCGCGCGACGCCAGAGGCCTGCGGCACCTGCGAGGAGATCAAGCTGACGTACGTCGTGCGCAACGCCGGCACCGGAACGGCCGAGCGCGTGGTGATCAAGGACGTGCTGCCGGCCGGGCTTCTCGCCAACGACGGTCGCTCGACCATCGAGATCGACGCCGGCGACCTCGCCGCGGGCGTCGAGAAGACCTTCAACGTATCGGCGAACGCCGAGAAGCGCGGACGGTACTCCTCGAGCGCGAGCGCGACGAGCGCGGCGGGCCTCTCGGCGCGTTCGGCCGACCCGGCGACGATCGTGAAGCAGCCGGTGTTCGCGTTCAGCTGCGATGCGAACAACCGCGTGTTCCTCGGGCGGGACCTCGACTACCGCATCACCGTGCGCAACATCGGCGACTGCGCCGCGCACAACGCGATCATCCGGGCGGAGCTTCCCGGCGGCGCGAACTACCTCTCCGCCGACAACTCCGGTGTCCTCGAGGGACGCAATGCGGTCTGGAACATCGCGAACCTTCCCGCCGGGCAGGCGGCGACGGTGACGATGCGCATCCGTCCCGCGGGAGTCGGAGTCGCGCGCGTCGAGGCGACCGCGTCGAGCCCGTGCGCTGCGACGGTCTCGACGACCTGCGCCACGGAGGTCGTGGGCGTTCCGGCGATCCTGCTCGAGGTCGTCGACACGGTCGATCCGATCGAGGTCGGCGATGAGACGACGTTCGTGCTCACCGTGACGAACCAAGGCTCGAGCGACGACACCAACGTGAAGATCGTGGGCACGCTGCCGCCGACCTTCGAGTTCATCTCCGGCTCGGGCGCGACGCCGGTCACGGCGAGCGGCCAGTCCGTCAGCATCTCGCCGGTCGGGAAGCTCGCGCCCGGGGCGAACGCGCAGTGGCGCATCGTCGTCAAGGCGAAGGGCGTCGCCGATGCGCGCAGCCGTTGGGAACTCACGAGCGACCAGTTCAAGTCGCCGATCATCGAGACGGAGTCGAGCAATCTCTACGCGCCGTGAGCGCGAAGGGCGGTGGGGGGACGGATGGGGCTCGGACGCGGGGAGAGATGCGTTCGGCGGCCGCGGCGGGTGCGAAGCATGGCTTCGCCTCGCCGCGGTCGCGCTTCGTCGGCTGCACAGCCGATCGGGTGAAGCGGCGAGCCAAGCCGTCAGGGCGTGGCGGGCGGCCTGAGCTCGGCCATCGAACCCGGCTCGGCCATCGAACCCGGCTCAGCCATCGAACCCGGCTCAGCCATGGGACCCGGATCAACCCAGAAACTCGGGCTGCGCCAGGGCCGCTGCGACTTCGCCATCGGCGCGTTGGGGTCGGGATTCGGAAGCTCCGCGCCCGCGACGCGCTCGGCGTTCGCGTAGTCGAACAGCCAGCTGCGCATCCATCGGCAGTTGGCATGCGCACGGCGAGTGTCCGGCGTCGAGACGATGCCACGATCGCCGCCGAGTCCTCCGAAGGTGATGCCGTCCTCGACGAACGCCTCGCGCGCCTCGGACGGACGGCGGAACGCGGGGCGCTTGGACTGCTCGGCGAGACGCGACTCGAGCTCGGCCAGTTCCGCGTCGCTCAGGAGTCCGGCCGCGTGCGCGCGCCGGAGGTCGGTGCGCTCGCGATCGACGGGCGGATAGAGGCCTGGCCCGCGTCCGGCGTACTCCGCCACCGTCGTCGGACGTTCGTCAGGGCGGCCCTCCCAGAGCTCCGCGTACATCGAGGGCGGGTTTCCGAGCAGCCGCCCGCGCAGATCCTGGCACCAGTTCGGCAGACGCTCGCGCATCGACGCCAGCCGATCGGGTGCGTGGATGTCGAGCTCCCACCACGGTTCGCCGCGCGCCGCCAGCTCGATGGCGCGCAGTTTGTCGCCCGTGGTCAGGCTCTCCTGGGCGCGGGGCTCGTTGATCGAGATGCAGCCGGCGCCAAGTGCGCCGAGCGTCCACACCGCGAGGTTTCCGAGGTGCCTCATGGCGCGTCATCCTCCTCCGGCACCTCGACCGTCGCGGTTCCGATCGCCTTCCATGCCTCGATCGTCTGCGCGCGGCGTGCGGCGAACTCCTCTTCGGTGAGGAGTCCGTCCCGGCGCGCGGCGTCGAGCGAGAGCAGTTCTTCGCCAAGGGTCGGAGGCCGCGTGACGACGGGGTGGAAGTGCCGGATGCAGGAAGGCGGGGCGAGCAGAAGCAGCGCCACCGCAAGCGCGCGCGCACGCCATGGAGCGTCGGGAGACATCGAGCCAAGTCTACCGTGGCACGCGGAGGTCACGCCCCGTCCGCTGCGGCGGCTCGCAGCGCGCCGCCGTCTCGTCTGCCTCGCGGATGAGACGGAGAAACTGCTCGGCGGAAGGCGGGAGGATGCGATCCTCGAGCTCGATGATCGCGAACGAGCGGCCAAGCCACGGCGCCTCGACCGGCAGCGCGACGAGCGAGCCGTCCGCGATTTCCCGCGCGATGAGCGACATGGGCATGAGCCCGATCGCATCGCTCGCCGCGACGATCGACTTCATCATGCTCGGCGAGTCGCAGGTGATCGAGGGAAGCGCCGCCGGCAGCGCCCGCGGCGCCGATTTCCCGCCGCGGCTCTGGAGGAAGTTCGACAGCATGTCCGGCGGCACGCGCGTCGTCAGCGTGAGTGGATATCGGAGGACGTCCCGCAGCCTCACGGTCGCCGTCGCGACGAGCGGATGCCCCGCCCGGACGACGAGGTGGCCGCGGTGCCAAGCAAGCGGCGTCACCCGGAGCCCGCGCTCGAGTTCCGCCGTCTTCGCATCGCCGATCGCGAAGTCGATCTCGCGGCGCCGCAGCATCTGCAGCAGGGTGTCGACGCCGTTCGAGACCGCTGTGAGCTTGACGGCCGGGTGGGCCGTCGCCATGCGGGCCATCGCGTGCGCGACGAACATCTCGGAGGGGTAGACGCCCGCGCCGAAGCGGAGCTCCCCGACCTCAAGCCCCCGGATCCGCTGCAGCTCGCGCTCGAGGTCGCCGGCCTGCGCGAGCACCGCGCGCGCCTTGCCGAGGTAGATGCGTCCGACGTCGGTTGCCTCGACCCCGCCGCGGGCGCGACTGAAGAGGGTGGCGCCCATGCGCCGCTCGAGTTCCTGAATGCTGCGCGAGAGCGCGGGCTGCGAGATCTCGAGGCTTTGCGCCGCCCGCTGGAAGTTGCGGTGCTCGGCGAGGGCGATTGCATGTCGGTGGTGCCGGAGTTCGAGTCCCATGCACACAGAGTATCGAATCGACAATCTCGATGCATTGGACGCATGCCAGCGGGGGGCGTAGATTCCCCGAGCTATTCCCCCGGGAATGACAGATCCGCACTCGAACATCAGGGACTCCATGCGTCACGCAAAGCCTCGATTGGTTGAACGATTCTTCTCCGCACTTCGCGGCGCGCTTCCGACGCTCGCCATCGCGGCGTCCGCCGTCATCGCGGCTCCTGCCGTGCACGCGGCCGATGCAGGGGCCGAGGCCGCGCAGAAGGCGCCTGCCAAGAAGAAGCCCAACATCCTCGTCATCTGGGGCGACGACATCGGGCAGTTCAATGTCAGCGCCTACAACATGGGCATGATGGGCTACAAGACGCCCAACATCGACCGCATCGGTCGCGAGGGCGCCATCTTCACCGACTGGTACGGCCAGCAGAGCTGCACCGCCGGCCGCGCCGCGTTCATCACCGGCCAGTCGCCGATCCGCACCGGCCTCACCAAGGTCGGACTGCCCGGCGCGCCCGAGGGCATGCGCAAGGAAGACCCGACGGTCGCGACGCTCTTGAAGGCGCAGGGCTACGCGACCGGGCAGTTTGGCAAGAACCACCTCGGCGATCGCGACGACATGCTTCCGACCGTGCATGGCTTCGACGAGTTCTTCGGCAATCTCTATCACCTCAACGCCGAGGAGGAGCCGGAGAACCCCGATTACCCGAACGATCCCGCGTTCAAGAAGAACTTCGGCCCGCGCGGCGTGATCCACAGCTTCGCCGATGGCCGCGTCACCGACACCGGCCCGCTCACCAAGAAGCGCATGGAGACCTTTGACGACGAGGTCAACGCCAAGGCGATGGACTTCATGGAGCGCACCGTGAAGGAGGGCAAGCCCTTCTTCCTCTGGTGGAACTCGACGAAGATGCACATCTTCACGCACCTCGCCGATGGAGTCGACGGCAAGACCGGCCTCGGCATCTACGCCGACGGCATGGTCGAGCATGACCGCCAGATCGGCGTCTTGCTTGCGAGGCTCGAGGCGCTCGGCGAACTCGACAACACCATCATCATGTACTCGACCGACAACGGCGCCGAGAGCTTCACCTGGCCCGACGGCGGCACCACGATGTTCAAGGGCGAGAAGAACACGCAGTGGGAGGGCGGCTACCGCGTCCCGACCATGATCCGCTGGCCCGGCACCATCAAGCCCGGCACGGTCGTCAACGAGATCGGCGCGCACGAGGACATGCTGCCGACGCTGCTCGCAGCCGCGGGCAACGCGACCGTCATCGACGACCTGAAGAAGGGCAAGGCCGTGAACGGCCGCGACTACAAGGTGCATCTCGACGGCTACAACCTGATCCCCGCGCTCAAGGGCGAGTCGGCGTGGCCGCGCCAGGAGTTCATCTACTGGACCGACGATGGCAGCGTCGCGGCGCTTCGCTACGGCAACTGGAAGGTCACGTTCCTCGTGCAGGAGGCGGAAGGCCTCGAGGTTTGGCAGCAGCCGTTCGTCGAGTTGCGCGCACCGCTTCTCACGAACCTGCGCATGGATCCGTTCGAGCGCGCCCGCGAGGAGAACGCGATGGGCTACCAGCGCTGGTATCTCGAGCGCATGTTCATGATCGCACCGGCCGGCGCCTATGTCGGCAAGTGGCTGCAGAGCTTCCGCGAGTTCCCGCCGCGGCAGAAGCCCGGCAGCTTCAATCTCGAGCGCGTCATGGAGGCGGTGACGAAGCCGCAGGGACAGTGACGAGGCGCGCGCGTTTCGCCGCGGCGGCGTGCCTGCTGTGCGCCGCGACGATTCCAGTCTTGACGACCGGCTGTGCCACGGCGCGTGATTCGCGCGCCGTGGCACGGTCGTCTTCTCAGTCGTCTTCTCAGTCGTCTTCTGCGACGCTCGATTCGTGGCGCGAGGGCGCGACGCGCACCGCGATCGTGTCGTTCGTCGCGCGCACGACCGATCCAGCGAGCCTCGACTTCGTGCCCGAGGCCGAGCGCATCGCCGTGTTCGACAACGACGGCACGCTCTGGGCCGAGCAGCCGATGTATGTGCAGCTCGCGTTCATCATCGACCGTGTGAAGGCCTTGCGGGCCGCGCATCCCGAGTGGGAGACGACCGAGCCGTTCGCGTCGCTCCTCAAGGGCGACGCGAAGGCGGTGGCCGCGCAGGGCGAGCACGCGCTCGGGGCACTCGTCGCGGCGACGCACGGCGGCATGACCGATGATGAGTTCCGCGCCACGGTGCGCGCGTGGCTGGCGACCGCGCGCCACCCGACGACGGGGCTCCGCTACGACGCGATGGTGTACCGGCCCATGCTCGAGTTGCTCGAGTATCTGCGCGCGCATGGCTACCGCACCTTCATCGTGTCGGGCGGCGGCGTCGACTTCGTGCGCGCGTTTGCAAGCGAGGCCTACGGCATTCCGAGCGACCAGGTGATCGGCAGCACCGCGAAGTACCGCCACGAAGTGCGCGACGGCGTGGCGACGGTCATCAAGACCGGCGAGATCGACTTCGTCGATGACGGCAAGGGGAAGCCTGTGGGGATCGCGTCGCGCATCGGCATGCGGCCGCGCATGGCGTTCGGCAACTCCGACGGCGATTTTGAGATGCTCGCGTGGACGACGGCGGGTGAGGGCCCGCGTCTCGGCGTCCTGATTCACCACACCGATGCCGCGCGCGAGTGGGCGTACGACCGCGTGTCGCACATTGGGAAGCTTGCGCGAGGCCTCGACGAGGCGCCCGTGCGTGGCTGGGTCGTGGTCGACATGGCGCGCGACTGGTCGGAGATCTATCCCGAGACAAAGTGAGCCGCCAGAGCGGCGGATTTCAAGCGCTCGCAACCTGCTTCGCAACTTGCTCGCTCTGGCGTGACTCGCGCCAGAGGCCGCCGCCAGAGCGGCGGCCGCTCGAATCACGCGCCGCGCACCATCGACAGGACCTTGCGCGGGTCGAGCGTGCGGGCCGACTCCTCGATCTGCGGCTTGTGCTGCGCGTAGAGACCCTTCGCGCGCTCGACTTCGCGGCCAAACAGCGCGCGCAGATCGACCGACGAGAGCTTGCGGCCGCCCGCGTAGTACTGCTTGGCCACCTGTCCGAGTGCGTACGTCGTGGCGAAGCTCATGGCGGCGCCGGTCGCGACGCCGACGACCTTTCCCGCGGTCTTGCCGAGGTACTTCTTCGCAAGGCCACCGAGGAGATCGCGCGCGAAGTTCTCCACGACCTGCGAGGTCATGCCGACGCCAACGGTCGCGATGAGTTCCTTGATGTGCCCCTTGTCGAGCGAGAAGCCGTAGGCCTTGCCGACTCCGTAGACCATCTTCATCTGGAGCGGGACGATCGCGAGGGTGGCGAGCCCCTGCGGCAGCAGTTCAAGCGCACCGTTGAGGATCGAGTACTTGAGGATGCTCGAATCGACCTCCGTCGAGACGTTTCTGGCATCGGGCGGAAGCGCCGGCGGGATTGACGGGCGCGCGCCCGCGCCGACCGCAGCACCAGCTGCCGCCGCGGTCGCGGTGACAGCGACTGGAGTCGCGAGGTCGAGTTCAGCCAACTCGTCGGCTTCACGCAGCACCGACGCCGCATCGGAGCTCGAGACGCCGAGCGAACCACGGAGTCCATCGAGGAACTTGCCTTCGGCGTCGCTGTGCCGGCCGTCCGCGTCGCACACCGCGACCGCCATCTCGTAGGCATACGAGCGCGCCTCGGGCGAACCGAGAGCCTGGGTCTCGGCCTCGAGCGAGGTCTGCTTCATCATCACGCGGCGGTAGGCTGTGGCCAGCGCGCGCGCCTCGTCGCCGCCGTCGGCGAGTCCCTTGAAGATGCCTTCGATGCGCTCTCGCTCGGTGGGGCTCGTGGCTCCGTCTGCGAGTGCGGCCATCACGCAGATGGCTCCGATTGCTTCGATCTGGCGATTGTCCATGGATTTGGGTCCTTCGGTGCGGGGCGGCGAAGCGTAGCCAGTTGCCGGGTTCCGCGACGGGATTGCGCGCGATCCTTGGCAATCGCCTGCGGCCGGTTACGGCGTCGCGCCCGCAGGAGCGGAAGGAGGCACCTTCGCGTCCTGCACGCATCGGAAGCCGATGTGCTCGGTGCCCGTGTCGGGTGGCATGCCGCGCCGCGCGGTGGCACGGTAGCTCTCGCAGTAGCTCGGGTTGCAGAGGTAGGACCCGCCCTTGGTCACACGCTCTTCCGATGGCGGCACGGGCCGCGCAGGGTCGTGGGACGTCGCAGGTTCGCGTGGGTTGATGCAGCAGCCCTCGGGCGACTCCTTTGCAGTCTTCTGCCGCTCGGCGTGCGCGTCGGCTCGGTAGAGATCCGACGTCCAGTTCCACACGTTTCCGACCATCTCGTAGAGCCCGTAGCCGTTCGGCGGGAAGCTCTTCACCGGAGCGACGAGCGCGAAGCCGTCCTCCTTGGTGTTGCGGTGGGGGAACTCGCCTGTGAACGTGTTCGCCATGAACGCGCCGGCATGCGGGCCGTCCTTTGGAATGAAGTCGTCTCCCCACGGGTAGCGCGCGGAGCGACCGCCGCGCGCGGCGAACTCCCACTCGGCTTCGGTCGGCAGCCGCTTGCCCGCCCACTTCGCGTAGGCGTTGGCATCTTCCCACGCCACGTGCACGACGGGCAGCGTGTCCTTGCCGGCGATCGACGAACCCGGCCCCTGTGGCTGCCGCCAGTTCGCGCCCGTCGTCCACGTCCACCAGTTCCGCATCTCGCGAAGGTCGACCGCGTGGGTCGGCGGCGTGAAGACAAGCGAGCCGGGCTGCAGCATCTCGTCGGGAGGCTTCGGCGTGCCGGGCGGGACCTGCTTCTTGAGTTCTTCCCAGTCGATCGCGCGCTCGGCAATGGTGACGTAGCCGGTCGCCTCGACGAACGCCCGGAACTGCGCATTGGTGACGGCGGTCTCGTCCATCCAGAAGGCGTCGACCCGCACGCGATGCGCCGGTCGCTCATTCGGAAACGAGCGCTCGTCGTCGGTCCCCATCGTGAACTCACCGCCCGGAATCCACACCATCCCCGGAGGACTCACCGGCTTCTCCGGGGCCGCTGCGGGAGGCGCGGGCTGCTGCATCGCTGCGACGGCGAGGAAAACGAGCGACGCGCAGGGGGACATGATTCCCCATGGTACGGCGGCAGTTCCGCACCCGCTCGAACGCGATCCCGTACCCTGCGGCGTCATGGTCAAACTGGGTCACGTCAACACGCTCGCCGCCCTCCGCGAGACGCAGTCGGGCTTCTACCTCGACGGCGAGGAGCTCGGAGAGATCCTGCTGCCCGGTCGGCTGATTCCGCGCGGCATGAAGGCCGGCGACACCGTCGAGGTGTTTCTGTACCGAGACTCCGAGGATCGCCCGGTTGCGACGACCGAGCGGCCGCTTGCGTGCGTGGGCGAGTTCGCCTGCATGCGCGTGAAGGACATCCACGAGCGCGCGGGCGCATTCCTCGACTGGGGGCTGCCCAAGGACCTGCTGCTTCCGTTCCGCGAGCAGGATCCACCGGTGCGCGTCGGACAGAAGGTCGTGGTGCGGGTGATGCTTGACCAGCACACCGACCGCATCATCGCGAGCGCGCTCGTCTCGCGCCACCTGAGCCGCGAGCGGCCGCAGTACCGCGCGGGTCTCGAGGTCGACCTCCTCGTCTACGAGGAGACGTCGCTCGGATACAACGCGATCGTCGAGGGCACGCACCGCGGGCTGATCTACCGCAGCACCGTGGGCGCACCGCTCGAGATCGGCGCGCGCCTGCGCGGCTTCATCAAGGAAGTCCGCGAAGATGGAAAGATCGACCTTTCGCTCGACCGCTCGGGCTACGAGCGCGTCGCGCCGCTCGCGCGGCTGATCCTCGAGGAGCTCGAACGGCTCGGTGGGCGGCTCAATCTCGACGACTCGAGCGACCCGGCCGAGATCCGCCGTCGCTTCGGCGCCAGCAAGAAGGCCTTCAAGCAGGCGATCGGCGCGCTCTACCGAGAGCGACGGATCGCGATGCTGAACCCCGGCATCGAGCTCGTGCGCGACAGAACCTAGCCCCTCGCAGGTGCAAAAGAGTCAGCCGCGGCCCGAGCCGCTGCTACCATTCGCGCCCTACCTAGGAACCCCATGACCGAATTCCTTCTTCTCGCCACCGACACCGCCACGACGGTCGCCGCCAATCCCGCCTCTCTCAAGATGTGGGCGTACGTCGGCTTCATCGGTCTCGTCATCGTCTTCCTCGCGCTCGACCTCGGTGTCTTCCATCGCGAGGCGCATGAAGTCTCGATGAAGGAAGCCGCGACCTGGTCGGTCATCTGGCTCTCCTGCGGCATCGCGTTCGCAGGATTCGTCTACAAGGCCTACGACGCGCATTGGCTCGGGCTTGGCCTCGATACGCCGCGCTACAACACGCACGAACTCGCGGGACAGGTGCCCGAGCAGCCCATCATCATCTCGGGAGAGGTGACGGGCGCCGAAGCCGCCAAGCAGTATCTCGTCGGCTACGTCGTCGAGAAGTCGCTGGCGATGGACAACATCTTCGTCATCGCGCTGATCTTCTCGTTCTTCGCGGTTCCCGGGAAGTACCAGCACCGCGTCCTCTTCTGGGGCATCATCGGCGCGCTCATCATGCGCGGCGGCATGATCGGGATCGGCGCAGGTCTGATCCTGAAATACCAGTGGATCCTGATCGTCTTCGGCGGGTTCCTGGTGCTGACGGCGCTGAAGATGGCCTTGATCAAGGGGAACGACGACCCCTCGCAGAACATCGCCGTCAAGCTGGCGAAGAAGTTCCTGCCGACCGTCGAGTTCTACGACGGACAGCGCTTCTTCACGAAGCGGACGCTGAAGCCGACCTACAGCATCGACCCGAAGACCGGCAAGGAGACGATGGATCCGCCGCCTCCGGGCTCGCTTTCGGCGAAGTGGGCGATCACGCCGCTCTTCCTCGCGCTGATCCTCGTCGAGATCACCGATCTCGTCTTCGCGGTCGACTCGATCCCGGCGATCTTCGCGATCACGCCCGACCCGTTCATCGTCTTCACGAGCAACATCTTCGCGATCCTCGGCCTGCGCGCGCTCTACTTCTGCCTTGCCGCCCTGATCTCCAAGTTCCGCTTCCTGAAGCCGGCGCTCATCCTGATCCTCGCGTTCGTCGGCGTGAAGCTCCTGCTTCTCAGCGTGCCGCCGTACCTCGACGTGATCGGCATGGAGCCGCAGAAGTCGATCAAGATCGACACGACCGTGTCGCTCGTCATCGTGCTCGCCACCCTCGCGCTTGCGACGGTGCTCAGCGTGCTGATTCCGGCGAAGGCGAAGGAATCGGCGAAGTAGGGTCTGTCTGGCGGATCGGCAGGGCTTCGATCCGCACGGCATCCCGGCTGGCCATGATTCGTCTTCGTCGGGTTCAACCCGCGGTATCGCGTGGTTGGATCGTCGGGGACACAGCTTCGTTTCGCCTCCTTGCCAGCCGGGCGCCGCGCGGATCCCAAAGCCTTGGACCTTGGGCTTCGGTGATCCGTCAGACAGAACCTAGACAGCGCCTGGCGTCCTTCGCGACGAAGTCGACGTCCTCGATCACACCATCCTCGCTCACGCCGTCCTTGCCGAGTCGCGCCGGGCCCGGGCCGACGGCCTGCTCGACGTGTTCGCGCGATGGCCGCGGGACCACGACGTGTCTGCGTGCCTGTTGCGCGGATTCTGGCCCAATTGGGGGGTTGGCAACGCAGACAGGCGTTTGCGTAGGCAAAAAGGTGTGAAAAACGATTCTTACAGAGAATCGTTCAGGGCCGACCGTGCGAACAGGGGTGCACTTCCGCCCCGTCTGGCTCGCGGCGCAAGTCACCTCTTCACCAGCCAGCACACGTCCACTCCAAATCAGGAGTCTCCAGCATGTCTCGCATCGTGTCCGCTGTTGCGGCTGCAGTCGCAGTCGCGCTCTCGTCATCGGCGATGTCCGATGTTCCCTTCACGCAACTCGCAGACCGCGGTCTTGGCGGCGCTCCCTATGACGTGAACGCCTCCGGCGTCATCGTCGGTGCGGTTCGCGTCGAGGACGGCCCCGGCCTCTACCTCCCGGTCATCTGGCCGACCGCGGCTTCGCAGCCCGTCGACCTGCCCACCGTGAACGGCGGCTACGCGGTCGCCATCAACTCGAACGGCGACATCGTCGGCACCGAGTTCCAGCCCTCGGGCATCTACGGCATTCCCGTCCTCTGGTCGAGCGGCGAGCGCATCGAGCTTCCCGACCTGGGCGAGGGCGGCTTCGCGAACGACATCAACGAGGCCGGCGTGATCATCGGCAATGTGATCAGCAAGGGCCAGTACCGCGCCGCGCGCTGGATCAACCGC
>Ga0315904_10007503_pt1 | contig 14635 bp, 8 predicted proteins | sample LakEriMetagenome_6_FD_203529 | JGI IMG/M metagenome (GOLD analysis project Ga0315904, IMG submission 203529) | Freshwater fungal communities from buoy surface, Lake Erie, Ohio, United States - Buoy 12 MA120 | ecosystem: Environmental > Aquatic > Freshwater > Lake | place: USA: Lake Erie, Ohio... | reverse complement strand
TGCAGGAACTCGGGCAGGTCTTTGCCGGGGGAGATGACCAGGCCGATCTGTTTCGGGCCTGCCTGCTGGTGGCCCGTCTCGACAATGAAGAAGTCGAAGTCGAGGCTTACCTGCGTGAACTCGACCGCATGGTGCGCGACATCAGCCGGGACCTCCCCGCCGACGCCACCGAGGTCCAGAAACTGGCGGCCCTCAACAAGTACCTGTTTGCCGAATGTGGGTTTCATGGCACCCGGGGAGACCACTATTACCATCGCTCGAACAGCTATGTGAACGAGGTGCTGGATGACCGGGAAGGGCTGCCGATCACCCTGTCGATCATCTACATCGAACTCGCCCGCCGCCTGGGAGTACCGGTCGTGGGAGTGGGACTGCCAGCCCACTTCGTGGTCCGGCACGAACCGCAGGCCGGTCCCGGGCAATTGATCGATGTCTACGAGCGCGCGGCGGCACTGTCGCATGATGAAGCCGACGCCCTCGTGCGGGCCAACGTCGGTCGGCCGATGCAGGCCTCGGACCTCGAATCGATGACGCGGCGGGGGATGGTGCTGCGGGTGCTGCGGAACCTGCGCGGCCTGGCCGAACAGCAGCGCGATGCCGACTCGCACGCGCGGTATCTCGACGCGATTGTGCTGCTGGATCCCGACAACCCCGAGGAACGGGTCCGACGGGCCATTGTCATGTTCTCGCAGGAACGGCGCGACGAAGCCCTCAGCGACGTGAACTGGCTGCTCGAGAAAAAGCCGGATGGAATCAATCTGAACCAGGTCGAAGACCTGCGGCAGGCGATCCTGCGCAGCGATCGCTGAGGCATGCCCATGGGAACCGAGTTGAAAACATCACGCCCGGAATTCAAGAACGTCAGGCAACCCGGAATCGGCGGCCTGGCTCTGCTCTTGAGCCTGCTGTTCCAGGTCCCCGGTTTGGCCGACGACGCCGACGACTGGTTCGAAAGCCGGATTCGGCCGGTGCTGGCCGGGACCTGCTTCCGCTGCCATGGTGATCAGAAAACCGGGGGTGAACTGCGGGTCGACTCGCGTGACGCCCTGCTGAAGGGGGGAAACTCAGGCCCGGCCATCGATCTCGAACAGCCCTCCGCAAGCCTGCTTTTGCAGGCGATCCGGCGTGAGGCCGACGTCGCCGCCATGCCCCCCGATGCCAGTCAGAAACTGCGTCCAGAGCAGGTGAGCGACTTCCAGCACTGGCTCGAATCGGGGGCTCCGTGGCCGAGTCAGTCGTCACGCTTTGCCACCTCGCAACACTGGGCCTACGAACCACTTCGCCAGGCACCACTCCCCTCCGTTACCGATCGGGACTGGCCGCAGACGACGGTCGACCATTTCATCCGTCACGCCCAGGAACAGCGTGGACTGCAGCCCGCACCGCGGGCCGACCGCCTGACTCTCATCCGCCGCGCCACCTTTGACCTGACGGGACTTCCCCCAACACCGGCCGAGGTCGCCGATTTTCTCAGCGATGAATCTCCCGACGCATTCGAACGGCTGGTGGAGCGACTGTTGGCTTCGCCCCGGTATGGAGAACGCTGGGGCCGGCTCTGGCTGGATGTGGTGCGGTATGCCGATACCGCGGGAGAAACCGCCGATTATCCGGTCCCCACCGCCTGGCGATACCGGAATTACGTGATCCAGTCTCTCAACAGCGATCTCCCCTACGACCAGTTTGTGCGGGAACAGATCGCGGGGGACATCCTTGCCAACCGGCAGCCCGGCCCACGCTATGCCGACCAGGTCACCGCCACCGGTTACCTGGCCCTCTCGCGGCGGTTTGGGTTCGACTCGGAGAATTATCACCATCTCACGATTCATGACACCATCGACAACCTCGGACAGGCGTTCCTGGGGCTGAGCCTGGGGTGCGCCCGCTGCCATGACCACAAGTTTGACGCGGTCTCGATGCGGGACTACTACGGGCTGTATGGAATCTTCGACAGCAGCCGGTATCCCTTCCCCGGTTCCGAGCAGAAGCAGCGGGTCCGCGCACTCGCTGGACTCGTGCCTCCCTCCGAGGCAGCCAACCTGTGGGAGGCTCATGAAGCCCGCATCGCCCGACTGGCCACCGGGTTGGCACAGCGGGGACAGCCCGTTCCCAATGCGTTGTTGCGCTGGCTGGGAGAGATGGATGGTGACCTGGAACTGCAGGCCCCGGCGGCCGGAGGGAGCTATGGCGTCCTGGTCCCCCCCTGGAGATACCGCGGGCCAGTGGCGGTCACCACGACAGCCCAGAGTCCCTATCGGCAGCTGTATGGCACGGGGAGGGTGGGAGTCAGCCTGCCTGCCGCCCCCGGTCCCTACCAGGTCTCCCAGGCCCTCCCCGACTGGTTGAAGCGGGCTTGCTCCCCCTCCGCGTTTGTCAATCTCGACATCCGGCTGGGTGTCCCTGAGGCAAGTCACACCGGCCGACACCGATTCGCCGTGCTGGATGAGGCCGGCCATTCCGCTGTGGAACTGCATTTCGGTGCCGATGGCGTCTGGTTGCGCGGTGCCGGAATCGACCTCCGGGTGGCTGACGTGATTCCGCAACAGTGGATCAACCTCCAGGTCCACTGGAACCAGGAACGGGGCGAACTCCGTGGACAGGTCGGCCACCCCGGAGCAATCCAGACCTGGGGACCGCAGAGAATTTCGACCAGCGGGAATGGACGCCTGGATCGGGTGGTGTTCGAACCGCTGGATGACCGGCCGACACCAGCCCTCGAATTCGACAACCTGGGAATCCGCAGCCGGCCGATCCCACCCGTCTCAACCGAACTCCCCGAGCTGCCCGGGGAGGATCCCGAGGCGAATCCCGCCCGGATCACTGCCGAATTGCAATCACTTGCGGGGATTGGGGGGGACCTGGAACTGCAGCCTCGCAATGGTGCCCTCACCACTCCCTGGAATGCCGGCCCCAACAGCGTTGTTCGGCTCTCTCCCGAAGCCCAGAGTCCGTTCCAGAACCTCTACCCGGCGGGAGAACAGGGATTGGTGATGCCGAATCGGGCCGAGTACGACGGCTTTGGTGTCACGCTTCCCCCGATCACTCTCGATGCCGAGGGACGACTGCACCTGGGCTTCGACTTCCGACTCGGGAACCAGGCGGCGGGTGGCGATGGATCGTGGCGGTTTTATGTGGGCCAGGGAGCCGGACCGTCGGCGGCGATCGAACTGTTTTTCACTGGGCGCGAATTCTTGCGCCGCAGTGCCGACGAAAAGAGCGTTGTCGCCCCCCTCCAGGGAGAGACGTGGTACCAGGTACGGCTGGTTCTGGACACCCGGACGAGGACCTACCGGGGAGAGCTTTGTCACGCGAAGGAAACGGTCCGTTTCGAAGGCGAGGTCGCCACTGGATGGGATGGGAAGATCACCTATTCGTTCATCGACAGCTATGGCCACCGCCCGGGCGTTCGCCCCGCCCTGGCTGTCGACAACTTCGTGTTCCAGGGGGAGCCCCTGCGCCCCTTCGACGCTCTCCCGGTGACCATTGATTCGACCGACACTGTGGCCCGCAGAGACAGGATCGCCCGGCTTCAGGCACGGCTCGCCGAACTGCAGAGCCGCTCGGAACAGGAACGGCAGGAACTCGAACGACTGCTGCTCGAAGGCCCCTTTCCGCTCGCCTACGCCATGGCCGAGGGAACACCGCACGCGGTGCACCTGCAACTGCGTGGTGAACCTTCGACTCCGGGAGAGGAGGTTCCCCGGGCATTCCTCACGGCACTGGGCGATTCCAGCCTGCCGACCGGCACCGCAGGGAGCGGCCGACTCGAACTGGCCGACTGGCTGACCCGTCCCGATCACCCCCTGCTCTCCCGCGTCCTCGTCAATCGGGTCTGGCAGGCTCATTTCGGACAGGGGCTGGTGAAGACTTCCAACGACTTCGGCGTCCGGGGTCAGCCTCCAACCGATCTCGCCCTGCTCGATCATCTGGTGGGACATTTCCACCGGCAGGGCTGGTCATTGAAAGAGTTGCACCGGCTGATCCTGAACAGCGCGACCTGGCAGCAGCAGGGTTGGTTGGCCGAACGCGGCGAGCGGTCGCCCGAGGCAGCCGAGCGACAGGTTGGATTTGCCCGCAGGCGACTCTCGGCCGAGGAGATGCGCGATGCGATTCTGGTGGTGACGGGTGAGCTGGATCCCACACCGGGAGAGGCTCATCCCTTCCCGGCAGCCACCGCTTTTGGCTTCAGCCAGCATGCACCGTTCAATGCGGTCTACGAGCACAACCGCCGCAGCGTCTACCTGATGACACAGCGGCTGAAACGCCATCCGTTCCTGGCCTTGTTTGATGGTCCGGATCCGAACACATCCACCCCCCAGCGGCTCCCCACCACCGTTCCCACGCAGGCATTGTTCTTCCTGAACGACCGCTTCCTGCACGACTGCAGCGACCGCTGGGCCAGCCGCCTGAGGCAACAGTCGGCTGACCCCGCGGAGCAACTCACGAGTGCCTGGAAAACCACCTTCGGCCGCGCACCGCAACCTGCCGAGTTGGCCGAAGGACTGGAGTTTCTCGACCAATACCGTCGTGACCTCGAAACATTGCAGAACCCCGATCCGCAGCGGCAGGCGCTGGCCGCCTGCCTGCGACTTCTGCTGGGGAGCAATGAATTTCTCCACCTCGACTGAACCCACGTAGAACACTCCGGGCCTGCGACGGTTCCGGAATTGCCCCCTTTCGGGACCGGATGATCGACATGGATCCCTGTGACAATTCACTCTGCCGTCGCTCGGCCCTGCGCTCGATGACCCTCGGCTCGCTGCTGCTGCCGGGAATCGTGTCGCAACTGGCGGCGGACGAAGAGGGACCGGCGGCACTCGATCCGCTAGCGCCCCGCCGGTCGCACTTCGAGCCGAAAGCCAAGCGGGTGATCTTCCTCTTCATGAGCGGCGGGGTCTCGCATGTCGAGAGCTTCGATCCCAAGCCGAAGTTGAAGGCTGACGCGGGAAAGACGGTCACCGTCCCCGAGTTCCAGGGACGCAAGGGGGAGTTCTCGATGTTCCTGACGGCTCCCCAGTGGGAATTCCAGCGCCATGGAGAATCGGGAATCGAGGTGAGTGACCTGTTTCCACACGTCGCGAATTGCGTTGATGACCTGTGTGTCATCCGGTCACTCAAGTCGGACCACACGAACCACTACGAGGCGACCCTGGGGATTCACACCGGGTCCTTCACATTCGCCCGGCCCAGCCTGGGCTCCTGGTTGAGCTATGGTTTAGGGACACTCAACAGCAATCTGCCGTCGTTCGTGGTGATTGCGCCGTTCACTCCGTATGCGGGAGGTCAGGTCTGGGGGAGTGACTTCCTGCCGGGGTCGCACCAGGGGACGCTGGTGGTGCCCGGTCCGGAACCAGTGGCGAACATCCGCCGTCGTGTTGCAACCAGCGGTCTGCAGGAACGGGAACTGGCGTTGCAGGCCCGTCTCAATCGACGGCACCTCGCCGCCCGGGGGAATGATGGGGCACTGGCCGCCCGCATTCGGTCCTTTGAGACGGCGTTTGGAATGCAGTCGGAACTGCCCGACGTCTTCGACCTGTCCGGCGAGACCGAGGCGACCCATCGCCTGTATGGCCTGGAACCGGGCAGTACCAGGGGGTTTGCCTGGCAATGCCTGGTCGCACGCCGCCTTGCCGAACGGGGGGTCCGATTCGTCGAACTGATTGACGTGGGGTCGTCCAACAACTGGGATGCCCATGGCGACATGCAGACCCACGCGCCGCTCGCGAAGAATGTCGATCAGGCGATTGCAGGCCTGCTGACCGACCTTCGGCAACGGGGATTGCTGGATGACACGCTGGTGGTCTGGACGACGGAGTTCGGTCGGACCCCATTCAACGCGGCCGCCAATGCCCGGGGACGGGAACATCACCACTGGGTCTTTTCATCCTGGCTGGCGGGAGCCGGGGTGCGCTCGGGACATGTTCACGGAGCCTCCGATGACTATGGCATCGACGTCGCCACCGACCAGGTCCATGTGCACGACTTTCATGCCACAATCCTGCACCTGATGGGGTTGGATCATGAGCGTCTGACCTTCCGGCATAGCGGGCGCGATTACCGACTGACCGACGTCCATGGAAACGTCGTCCACGAGATCCTGTCCTGACACCCGGGATCTCAACGGGGTCGAATCGCGTCCAGGTACACCGGGTTCGACAGGATCCAGGGGAGCCATTCCCCGGCAATCTCCAGCCACGCCTCGATCCGGTGCGGACCCGGCTCGGTTGGCTGCCACGTGCAAGTCAGACCTTCAGCCTCGTGCACCTGTCGGCCACGCGCCGAGATCCGCCACATGACCGGCAACGGAGCCCGGGCTTCCAGCGAGATTCCGCGGTGGAAGGGGAGCTGTGATCCCATGGGATGCCGGATTCCCTGTGAGACCGCGACAAAGTCGAAACCGACCGAATCGGCCAGCCAATCGAACGCCACGAAACAGCGTCCCGATTCGAGGGCATCCCAGACCGCGTCCTGCGTCAGTTCACTTCCCCGAGACAGCAGCAGGTGAGTTCCCACATGCCGCAGACTCTGTTCATACCCGTCGAGTCGCAGGGCAAAAACCAACTCCTCCGGTTGCCTCCCATCGACCAGCGCCTCGAGCACCGGGTTGCCGGCAATGTCGAGTCGGACCAACTCCTTGTCGAGAGCATCCGACACCCGGACCTGCTGGTCTCCCAGGCGGCGAAGCATGATTCCCACGTTCTGGTGGGCGTCGTTTGCGGCCACACCGGTGTGGGGCCGTTGCTGGCACAGCTCGTCGTACTTCCGCAGGTAATCGGTCGGGTAATCAAGCAGGGCCGACATCGCCTCTTGCGGATATTGACGGAAGAGATCGGCCGATTGCAGCAGCCACAGGGGATTGCGAAGCTTCTTCAGCAGGGCAGCCTCGTCCTTGAAGTCGGCATGCGTGTTGTAGATCTCAATGCCGGTGATTCCGGAGAGTTTCCAGTTCATCCGCTCTTCGGGATGCGAAACGAACATGAGGCCACCGCGGCCACATACCAGGTCGGCAAACTCCTGGGGGGAACCGAGCTTCAGCCCCTGGAGACTCTGCCTGGGATAACACAGGAAACCTTCGGTCTCGGCTCCGGGAATCAGCAACACTCCATCCTGCAAGCCACGGTGCCCCTCTGTGAAGAAATCCTTCGACGTCGAGGGATGCTCCGTGAACAGGATCACCTCGGTTCCCACCTTCCGGGCAGCCGCAACGATCTCATCCACCGTCCCACGGCTGTCATGCGACAACAGCGAATGCACATGCAGATTCGCCCGGACCTGTCGCCAACCGTCAGGGCTGGGGGTCGGCATCCTCCGTCTGGCCAGATCGGCAATTGCCTGGTGGGTCGCTTTCAGTCGGGACAGCGACAGGCGATCGAGATGACCCTCGCCAGCCGGACTGCACGTCGACACGGAGAGCAGCAGTCCTACCCACAGCCAGAGCCTGCAGTTCCACCGACCGCAATCCATTCGGAGTTTTCCAGGTTCACAGTGAACCTGGAAGACCGACCGGCTGTCTGGCCCAATCGTTGCCCCAGTGAGGTTCGGAGGGGCATTCGGCTGCTGGCCGGTTCTCCCGGAATGGGGGAGTCGCCGCGGGAGACCGGCAAACTTCGGTGCACAGAAAGGACTGGCCATGTCGGATGTCAAAGGTCACAGGCTCGTGGTGAACCTGGGTGCCTCCCAGGTCCGGCGACGATTGAAGGGACACGGGTATGGAGTGCGGCAAATCCAATCGGCAGGACGAAATCGGGCTGTGGTGATCCACACCGCCACAGGGTCCCATCTGACCGCGCTGGTCGAACTGCTGGCCCCTTTTGCCGAACGACCCACTGCAGACGACGATGAGCCTGCCTCTCCGCCGCAATGAGCGCCGTCCGGACCAATTCGCCAGTGGTCCAGTCGATCTCTGATGGATCAGAGGGAGGCCTGGGAGACTGCTGCGGCCTGGGGAGCCAGCTTGGCCGGGGGGACACCCCTCATTCTCAGAAAACCCGAAATGGCCAGAATCACAACCGCCAGCAGGAAATTGACAGCCAGCCACTTGCGGGCGTTCTGGCGAATACCGGCTGTTCCGGTCGACCGTCCCACCAGGGCCGAGGCGATGAAGAAGATCCCCAGTGCCAACAGGATCTTGGTCCCGATCAGCCCATGGTACAACCCATCCCCCTTGTGCGATCCTTCCAGAATCACTTTGAAGTAGTTGAACAATCCGGTCAGCAGCATGACGGCAATGCCACCATGCACGAATTTCTTCCAATTCCCGACGACCGCCCCCCGCAGTTTGTCATGATCGAGGGTTGACAGCGACCCTTCAGCAGCAGGCATGAGCACATACCGCAGGAAGAACCCGCCCCCCACCAGGATGACTGCCGTCAGCACGTGAAGAATCCGGGAGGCCACGAACAAAGCAAACAACTGGGAAAGATCCATCTGGGTCGCCCGGTCAGCAGGAGGGAAGATGAGGAAAGGAAGATTCTAGGCTCTCTGCGCACGGGTTTCGACAGGCCGTGGTGGCGACGATCGGACTGGTTGGATACAGTCTGTCTGGATTGGTCGGTTCGACACGTTTGATGAAGGCGTTCGCGATGAGTATTTACCTGGGAGTGGATATTGGGACCAGCGGAACCAAGACCCTGGCGATGCATCGCGATGGGAAAATCCTGGCCTCCGCGACCGCCGAATATCCCCTGTTGTCCCCCCGACCGGGCTGGTCGGAACAGGATCCCGAACACTGGTGGCAAGCCACCGTGAAGACCATCAAGGCGGTCGTCAAGCAGGCCAAGCTGAAGCCTTCGGACATTTCGGGTATCGGACTCTCGGGCCAGATGCACGGCAGCGTCTTCCTGGACGCCCAGGATCAGGTCATTCGTCCTGCCCTGCTGTGGAATGACCAGCGAACCGCCGCCGAATGTGCCGAAATCGAAAAACGCGCCGGGGGTCGCCGGAAGCTGATCGACATGGTGGCGAACCCTGCCCTGACCGGTTTCACTGCCCCCAAGATCCTGTGGCTCCGCAACCACGAACCGGCGAATTACGAGCGTGTCAGACATGTGCTGCTCCCCAAGGACTACGTGCGACTGCGGCTGACCGGAGAGTTCGCCACCGAGGTCAGCGACGCCTCCGGCACACTGCTGCTGGACGTCTGCAACCGCGTCTGGTCGAAGAAATTGCTTTCAAAACTCGACATCGACCCGGCCTGGCTGCCGCGGGTGTATGAATCCGAAGAGGTGAGTGGACGCCTCACCATGGGCGCGGCCCGACTGCTGGGGCTCTCGACCGGCGTTCCCGTCGTCGGCGGGGGGGGCGACCAGGCGGCCAGTGCCGTAGGGAATGGAATCGTCAAGCAGGGAGTCGTCTCGGCCACCATGGGAACCAGCGGGGTGGTCTTCGCCCACAGTGACCAGGTGCAGTATGACCCACAGGGCCGACTCCATACGTTCTGTCATGCGGTTCGCGGGAAATGGCACATGATGGGGGTCGTCCTGTCGGCCGGCGGAAGCCTGCAGTGGTACCGCAACCAGCTCTGCCAGGCCGAAATCGCCAAGGCCCGCAAGAACAAGGTGGATCCGTACGAGTTGATCACCGAAGAGGCCCGCCAGGCTCCGGTCGGGAGCGAAGGTCTGGTCTTCCTTCCCTATCTCACTGGCGAACGCACGCCGCATGCCGATGCGAACGCCCGCGGTGCCTGGATCGGGTTGTCGCTACGGCATGGCCGGCCGCACCTGGCCCGGTCGGTCATCGAGGGGGCCACGTTTGCCATGCGCGACTCCCTCCAGATCATTCAGGGATTGAAGGTCCCCGTCAAAGAGGTCCGCCTTTCTGGGGGGGGTGCCCGCAGCCCATTTTGGCGGCAGGTTCAGGCCGACGTGTATGGCCTCCCCACAGCCGTCACCAACTCGCACGAAGGGCCTGCCTACGGCGTCGCCCTGCTGGCTGCAGTGGGGACCGGGGCCTATCGGACAGTGGCCGAGGCGTGCCAGGCCACCATCAAGGTGGTCGATCAAAACACTCCCAACGCCCGGGCCAAGCGCACCTACGACGACCTGCATCCCCTTTACCAGGGCCTGTACCAGTCGCTCAAGCCGGAGTTCGGCAAGTTGGCCGAGTTTGTGACCAGCCATTCATAGGTTGCCCGCTGACTGACCCGCGGGGATTGCATTGGTGGCTGGCACAACTCCGCGGGAGTCGTGCCCCCAGAGCTGACATTCACCATCACTCCCTGCCCAATGAGAAACCATGCCGGCCCTGTACCTCACTGAGGCGGATGTCCGCGATCTCCTCGATATGGAGATCGCCCTGTCCGCTGTCGAGGAAGCCTTTCGTCAATTGGCCCAGGGGCGTGCACAGAACGAGCCCCGTGCCCGGGTCCGTGGGGACCGAATCATGCTGCACAGCATGTCGGCCTCTGCCGATTACCACGGAGTTGTCGGCTGGAAGTGCTATACCACCACTCCGCGGGGTGCCCGGTTTCTTGTGGGAATCTATTCTTCGCAGACCGGTGAGCTGATCGCGCTCATCGAAGCCGACTATCTCGGTCAGCTGCGCACAGGAGCTGCATCGGGAGTCGCAACAGCAATTCTTGCCCGCCCCGACAGCCGGGTCGTGGGCCTGTTTGGTTCCGGAGCCCAGGCCCGTACGCAACTGCAGGCGGTCTGCCATGTGCGGCGGATTGAACAGGTCGAGGTCTATTCCCGTCAGGTCGAGCGCTGCCAGATCTTTGCAGACGAAATGGGGGAACTCTGTCGCACCCGGATTGTTCCCGTCCGGTCTCCCAATGGCGTGGCGGCCGACAAGGACATCGTGATCTGTGCGACCACCGCTCATACTCCTCTGTTTGAGGGTCATGCACTCAGCCCAGGTACACATTTGAACGTCATCGGTTCGAACCACCTCAACAAAACGGAAATCGACGTGGCCACTGTGCACCGGGCCGACACCATTGTCTGCGACAGTCTGGCCCAATGCCGGATCGAGGCGGGCGATTTTGTGCAGGCTCTGGAGGAGGGTGCCGCCGACTGGGCAAACATGTACGAACTCTCCGAGGTCCTGACGGGCCGTGCCCCAGGCCGGTCCACAGCCGAACAAATCACCCTGTTCAAGTCAGTGGGCCTGGCCATCGAAGATCTGGCCCTCGCGGCCCGCTTGCTGGAACTGGCTCGCAGTCGTAACGTCGGACAGGCGCTTCCTTTCTGAAGTACGGAACGACAGACTCACCTTGCGGGAGTCCCTCTACCGTGACGATCCCCAGCGTCGAATCTCTCCGCGGGACCACACCCGGTCACCCAAGCCATTCGGAGGTCCTTGGTGTTGCCGAATCCATTTTCGTGAAGCAGCCTCGACACCTTCCTCAGTGACCGAGGCCAGCCGCCGCTTCCCCCTCGCCGTGACCCAGGGGAAGTCCCCGTGAGAACCAGGGATAGATGGCGGGCAGCACCAGCAGAGTCAGCAGGGTTGAGGTGACCAGGCCGCCAATCACGACGGTCGCCAGCGGGCGCTGCATCTCGGCACCATCGCTGCTGGAGAGGGCCATTGGGAGGAATCCCAGCGCCGCCACCATCGCAGTCATCAACACAGGCCGCAGCCGGCCTTCCGCTGCCTCGTGAGTGGCCTGTTCTGCGGGAGTTCCCGTCCGACGGAGATGTTCCGCGGCACTCACCCAGACCAGGCCGTTCAACACGGCAACTCCAAACAGAGCAATGAAGCCAACGCCCGCCGAGATGCTGAACGGCATCCCCCGGAGCGCCAGCGCATACACTCCGCCCGAGGCTGCCATCGGGACGGCGAGGAAGATCAACAGTGCCAGTTGGGCCGAATGAAACGTCGAATGCAGCAGCAGGAAGATGATCATCAACACGACCGGGGTGATGATGGCCAGGCGCAGTGCCGCCGACCGCAGGTTTTCGAAGTCCCCCCCGAAGCGGAGTTCGTATCCTGTGGGAATCGGTACATTCTCGGCGATCTTCTGCTGGGCCTCGCTGACGAAACTGGCAACATCACGGCCGCGCACATTCGCCGAGATGAATGTTCTCCGACGGATCTGCTCATGATCAACGGCCGGCGGCGTCTCTTCGAGGATCAGATCGGCCAACTCACCCAGGGGAATGGGATCTCCCCGGGAGGCGGCGACGGGCAATTGCTGCAGTCGGGCGATATCCCGCCGCCATTCCTCCGGCACCCGGACGATGATCGGAAATCGGGCACGGCCTTCGAAAATCACGCCGGTTTCCCGTCCACCAAGGGCCGAGACGACATCCATGACCCTGGCGGCGTCGATTCCGTAGCGGGCGAGAGCATCCCGTCGGGGTTCTATGCGGAGCGTCGAGAGATTCGCCTGGAAATCGGCCTTCACATCGACCGCTCCGGGAATGGTCTTCAATACACGCTCGATCGCCTTCGCCTTCGAGCCCAGCACATTCAGGTCATCGCCGTACAACTGCACCGCGACGTCCGCCTTGACCCCCGCCACCAACTCATCAACCCGCATCTCGATCGGCTGGGTAAATCCAAATGCCACCCCGGGGACACTCTCGTTCAGCCGCTCCGACATCTGCGCAATCAGGTCATCACGCGAAATATGTTCCGGCCATTCGGCATGTGGCTTCAAGAGCACCCAAACATCGGTCTGATGGACCCCCATCACATCGTTGGCAATCTCGGGACGCCCTGTCTTGCAGAAGACTGTTGCCACCTGGGGAAACTCGGCCAGGGTCTTCTCGATGCGGGTTGACATCTCGATCGATCCTTCGAGTGATGCCGTCGGCAACCGCACCGCCTCGATGAGCAAATCCCCCTCCTCCAGGCGGGGCATGAACTCGGCCCCCAGTTGCCACCCGACCGGCAGGCTGAGAAGAAAGACACCCATGGCGGCCGCGATCGTGAGGGCTGGGTGGGCAATCGCCCGTTTGACCAGTGGCTCGTAAAACCGCCGGATGAACCGAACCAGCCAGACATCTTTTTCATCGACCTCGCGGGGAAGAGCGAGGGAGGCCATCGCCGGCATAAAGGTCATCGACAGGAAGAGAGAACCGAGCAGGGCGAACAGAACCGTCAGCGCCATCGGCCGAAACATTTTCCCCTCCATCCCCTGCAGGGCAAGGATGGGGACATAAACGACCGCGATGATCAGTTCGCCAAACATTGTGGGCTTCCGGACCTCGATGGCCGCGTCCCGAATGATCTGAAGGCGGGACTTCCGGCTGCGGTCGTGCGACAAGTGGCGGATGCAGTTCTCCACCATGATCACAGAACTGTCGACGATCAGTCCGAAGTCAATCGCTCCCAGGCTCATCAGGCTGGCCGTGATACCGGTCAGGTGCATGAGGTTGGCGGCAAACAGCATCGAAAGGGGAATCGCCAGCGCCGTGATGAGGCCGGCCCGCAGGCTCCCCAGCATGACCAGCAACACGATGATCACGAGGGCTCCTCCCTCGACAAGGTTTTTCACGACTGTCTTCAGCGTACGGCCAATCAGGGCCGAGCGGTCGTACGTCACGTCGATCCAGACCCCCTCCGGCAGCACCTTTTGCAAACGTTCGATCCGTTCCTTGACCGCAGTCACCACCACCCGGGAGTTCTCTCCAATCAGCATCATGACCAATCCGGTCACCGCTTCTCCGCGACCATCGCGGGTCACAGCCCCCTGGCGGGTCATGGGGGCCATCTCCACCGTCGCCACATCCCGCATCAGGATCGGGGTTCCATCAGCCTCGCGCTTCAGCACGATTTCAAGAATGCCATCGATGTCCGTCAGCAGGGCCTGACCGCGGATGAACCGCTGTTCGTCGTAATGCACGACGTAGCCCCCCCCGGCAATCAGGTTGTTTTCCTCCAGACGCTGAAACAGCTCGGCCAGGGTGATGCCGTAGCTGGTCAGGCGGTCGGGGTCGGGACGCACTTCGAAAGTCTTGTAGTAGCCACCATGCGTGTTGATCTCCGTGACTCCCCGCACCTCACGCAACTTGGGGGCGACTTCCCAGTCCAGGATCGTGCGCAGTTGCATCGGGGTGTAACGTTCATCTCCCCGAACTTCAAATTGCAGGATTTCTCCCAGGGCCGTCGTGAGCGGGCCAAGACGCGGCGTGCCGTACCCGGCCGGGATCTCGGCACTCGCCACCGGCAACCGCTCAGTCACCAATTGGCGGGCGCGATAGAGATCTGTTCCCTCCTGGAACACGATCGTCACGACCGAGATTCCAAACTTCGAGACACTGCGCAGTTCATCGATCTTCGGGAGGCCACTCATCGTGGCCTCGACCGGGTAGGTGATGTACCGCTCAACCTCCACGGGAGACAGCGGGCCAGCCTCGGTCACGACCTGAACCTGGGTATTGGTCATGTCCGGAACTGCATCGATCGGCAGGTTCACCGCCGACGCCAACCCCAGCAGCGACACCACTGCCGTGATCGCGAGGATCAGGAAGCGATTCTGCAGTGAGAACTCAATCAGTCGGGTCAGCATCGTTCTATTCCTCCCGTTCCAGGAGAAGTTCCGATTTGAGGATGAAGGCTTTCCCGGTGACCACACGGTCTCCCTCCTTCAGCCCCGATCGAATCTCGATCCAGCCCTCGGAATTCCTTCCCGTCTTCACTTCGACGCGGTGAAAATGCCCGGGATCCTCCTCGCGGAACACGAACTGTCGGC
>Ga0315904_10007502_pt1 | contig 14635 bp, 18 predicted proteins | sample LakEriMetagenome_6_FD_203529 | JGI IMG/M metagenome (GOLD analysis project Ga0315904, IMG submission 203529) | Freshwater fungal communities from buoy surface, Lake Erie, Ohio, United States - Buoy 12 MA120 | ecosystem: Environmental > Aquatic > Freshwater > Lake | place: USA: Lake Erie, Ohio... | reverse complement strand
CTATACAGTAAACGGGGGGTCGTTTGAGCTCAAACTATTGAAGTCCGCGTAACCATTGGACTTAGTGCCTACTGACTTGACGCTGCGGTTCGAGGGGGTCGTACCTATGCAGGGAGCCCAGTCGGTGTACGGGGCTACCACGAACCCGGTCCATAGACACCCCATGTACCCTGCCAATAAACACCCCACGATACGGGGCGGGAAACCGTTTCTCGGTCTATAAACACCCCACGATACGGGCCCATAATGCCTAGTTATACTAGGTCTGTTCTGGTCAATATTCGCTCCCCCTATACAACGCAACTGCCCGATAACAGGGGGCTATCTCCGAAAGAGTCTAGTTGCAGGGGTTCGACTTTTCTAAGCCGCGGGCGCGTCCGTTCGCGTTCGTGCCAGCGTGCTCGCTACCCGTACGCACTCGGCGCAAAAAAAAAGTTCTGGGTCTGGGGAGCGAAGCTCCCGCGCGTGCGTGCCGTTGTCGCGCGGACGCGCACGCGAGAGAGCACGGGGGCCGTCGGCCCCCGTCTCCGTTGCCCGTTCCCGGCCCGCCAGTGGCCCTGTAGCAGCGCCGTTGCTGGGGGCTGCGACGAGGGTAGCCGCCGCGTGCTCGCGAGCCCTGTAGACGCCTCTGCGGGGCAACAACCCACAAGTCGCAGGATTCCTGCGGCGAACGCAGTCGGTGGCAGACTTTCCAGACTTCGGCCCCCTGTAGCCCGCCCCGCACCGACCCTGGAAAGTCCACCACCGCCCGGTGCCGTACCTGGGCGCGGGGGCCGCGAGGCACCCCTGTACCTGGGCTCGGGGTCGGAGCTCGGTGCGACGGGCGCTGTATGTGGACCGCGCGGGCGCGCGCGTGCCATAGGCCGCGACGGATTACAAGGCCGGGAAACCCCGATGCATAGCCGCGCTGTTCTTGCAAGGGTTTTCGCGTTCTGCGGCGCGCTGTGGTACCCTCCCGCACATGGCTATTGACAGCACCCCCGCACCTGTGGGCGCGCCTTGGGCACAGCGCCCGAGGGAGCCCGCGGGTGCGTACACCGCATTCTGCGCGTGGCTCTATACGCGTCACGCTCCGCGAGGCTTCGACGCGCCCGACCGGCTCACCGCATTCCGCCCGCCGCGCCGTTCCCTGCGCGCGACCGCTGCATACCTGCGCGTGCGCGAGTCGGACCTTGCGACCCTGGCAGCGCGACATGAGTGGGAAGCCCGTGCGTCGGCGTTCGACGCTTGCTGTGCAGAGCAGCACGCGGCGCGTGTCGCTGACACCGCAGCCGACCAAGCGGCACGCCGCGCCGCTCTGCTGTCCGAAGGGGAGCACGCTCTCGGGCTCGCGCTGTCCCGACTGAGCTCGTACCTAGAGCACGGCGACAAGGATGACCTGACAGCGCTCAAGGCGCTGCGAATCGACATGCCTCGGCTTCTCGATACGATCCTGCACCATCGAAACGAGAGTGCGAAGAACGCTCCCGCACGCGACGAGGTAGACCTGTCGAAGCTTTCCGATGACGAGCTCTCGGCGTACGAAGCGCTTGTGCGGAAGGCTCGGCGGTAGCCGTGCGAGTCCGAAGGGCGCGCCCTCTCGACCCGCACAAAGCGGGTACTCGCGACGAGCAGCGGGTGGACCGCGAGCGCGTGCGTCGCGGCGGGCTTGTCGAGTTCGTGCGCCGTGCGTGGCATGTTGTCGAGTCGGGCGAGTACCTTCACAACTGGCACATCGAATTGGTGTGCGCGCACCTCGAAGCAGTGACCCGCGGCGAGATAAGCAACCTGCTTATCAACGTCCCGCCAGGGTGCATGAAGTCGCTTCTCGTAAGCGTGTTCTGGCCAGTGTGGGAGTGGGTCGAGTACCCCGACACGCGCGGGCTGTACGCGAGCTTCGATGCGTCGCTGTCGAGACGCGACGCGAACAAGGCGAAGGAGCTTCTGACTTCGGACTGGTTCCGTGCGCGATGGGGCGACCGCGTAGGCCCCGCGACCGAAGCCACGCGCGCGGACTCGGGTACCGAGTTCTACACGGACGCGCGCGGGCTGCGCTTCTCCACTTCGGTGCGCGGCAAGGGTACCGGGTGGCACGGACACCGCCGCGTCGTAGATGACCCGCACAAGCCTCGCGACACGAAGGGGTCTAGCGAGTCCGTAGCGCAGCGCATGGCCGACGACCGCACATGGTGGGGCTCGACCATGAGTTCGCGCCGTGCGGACCCCAAGCGCTTCGCGAGCATCATCGTAATGCAGCGCCTACACCACGATGACCTGTCCGCGTGGGCGCTGTCTCAAGGGTCGTTCGTACACGTCTGCTTGCCTATGGAGTTCGATCCTTCGCGGCGCTGCGAGACGCAGTGGGGGCGCGACCCGCGCACTACGGAGGGAGAGCTGCTGTGGCCAGAGCGCTACCCTGCGAGCGCCGTAGCGGACCTGCGAGACGCTGTGACGGGCCTCGGCCCCGCGGACTACGCAGCGCAGTACCAACAGCTCCCGCTTCCGAAGTCCGGCGGTGTGATTCAGGTGGCGCACTTCGGACGGTACCGCGAGGTACCCGACACCGCTTCGCAGCTCCAATCGTGGGATATGCGGTTCATCGCGAGTCACACCCGAGGTGACTTCGTTGTTGGGCAAGCGTGGGCCTACGAAGGCTCGCGCTTCTACCTGCTGAAAGTGGTGCGCGGGCGATGGTCGTTCGGTGAGACTTTGGAGCAAGTCCGCTTGCTGTCCGAAGCGTACCCGCGCGCGACTCTGAAACTCGTCGAAGACAAGGCCAACGGCCCTGCCATCGTAGACGTGCTGCGCGCCGAGCTGACCGGGCTTGCGCTGGTAGCCCCCGACGGCGGGAAGGAAGCCCGCGCGAACGCGGTGTCTCCGCTCATTGAAGCGGGCAACGTGTACTTGCCTGACGAGTCGCTAGGTGAGCCGTGGGTGGCCGACTTCCTGGCAGAGTGCGCGGCGTTCCCGCTGGGCAAGCACGATGATCAGGTTGACGCGATGACGCAGGCTCTACACCGAATGAAACGGCACTCTGTCAGCAAGTGGCTCGACGCCATGCGCAACGTGCGGAAGCAGTAGAGGGAACGATGCCTACTCCGAAGGAACTCGCGTTGAAGCTCGCCGCTACCGTGCGCGGCGCGCTGCGCTCAGACGGATGGTCGAACGCTGTGACGGGCCTCGGGACATACGAGCGCGACAAGGTAATGTCCGCTCGTGTCTCGCGCACCGCTGCGGTCGGTGATGACGAGCTACAAGAGCTGTACGAAACGGACGACATCGCGGGTGTGCTCGCGGAGACGGAAGCGGAGGATATGCTTCGCGATGGCTTCTCCCTGTCCGTCACACCCGATGACCCGGACGTGACGCAGGCTGTGCAGTCGGAGTGCGAGCGCTTGGAGCTTGTGCAGAAGTTCACAGACGCGCTGGTTTGGGAGTTTGTTTACGGCGGTAGCGCGATTGTTCTCGGGCTCGACGATGGCTTGCCGCCCGAAGCACCGCTCGATATCGAGCGCTTGCGCGGCGTGCGTTTCGCCAACGTCCTCGACCGTCGCGACCTGACTCCGCAATACTGGTACACCGACCCGCGAGCGCCGAAGTACGGGCGCCCCGCGGTGTACCGCGTGGTCTACACGCCGCGCGGGCAAGGCACCCTCGAAGAAGTCGCGAAGGCCGCTGCAACCAATCGCGTCATGTCCGTACATGAGTCGCGAATGATTGTGTTCCCTGGCTCGCGTATCAGCCCGCGCAGTCGGACGTACACACCGGGCTGGGGTGTCTCTCGACTCGCCCGACTTTACGGCCCTATGCGCGCCTTCGCGTCCAACTGGCAAGCCGTCGAAAACCTCATGGTAGACGCATCGCAAGGTGTGTTCAAACTGCGAGGTCTTATGGATGCAATCTCTCAGAAGGGGTCCGACGTTGTTGAGACGCGAATGCGACTTCTCGACATGAGCCGCAGCGTCGCGCGCGCTATCGTCGTAGACGCCGACTCCGAGGAGTTTGAGCGGAAAGACACTACGCTGTCGGGTCTGCCCGACCTACTCGACCGCACCGCACAGCGCCTCGCTGCGGGCGCTCGAATGCCGGTGACGAAGCTCATGGGCATGTCTCCCTCGGGACTCAACGCGACGGGCGAGAGCGACACGCGGAACTGGTACGACGCACTCGCAGCGCAGCGAACGAAGCGTTTGGAGCCGCGAGTGCGGAGGGTGCTCCAACTGCTTCTCCGCTCGAAGGATGGGCCTACGCGCGGGGTCGAGCCCGAGAAGTGGTCTGTACACTTCCCGCCGTTGTGGCAACCGACGCAGCTCGAAGCAGCGCAAGCGAGTGCGACGCAAACGCAGTCGGACGTGGCGTTGATTCAAGCGGGGGTCATCGTGCCTGAGGAAGTCGCGATGCGCCGAGCGCAAGAGCTCGGTATCGAAGTGGACTCGCGAGAAGCCGAGTTGGCGCTGTTGCGTGACCCGACGGCCGGTGTGACGAACACCTCGCCGTCGAGCGCTACGACCCCGCCAGTGGCTTCGGGCGACCCGACCCCGCCGACCCCTGCGGGTGGTGCGGAGAAGGCCGCTGACACGGCTCTGAACGGCGCGCAGGTGTCGTCGCTGCTCGAAGTCGTCGCGAGCGTGGCGCGAGGTGCGCTCCCTCGCGAAACGGGTGTCGAGATTATCACCGCGGCATTCCCCGTGTCGCGAGAGCAAGCCGAGAAGATAATGGGTACGGTCGGGCGCGGGTTCGTGTCGAGCGAAGTGGCGCCCTCTGCACAGCCCGCAGCGCCCGCTGTGACGGGAGCGGAGTAGCCCCGTGGCGTCGGCCCGCAGCGCCTTGGTGGCCCGCTCACGGGCGCGCAGAGGGGTCGGCGTACCGACCCTGCCAGCGGAGCCCCCCGACGGCGTTGCGCTGGCGCTCGCGAGCCTTGCTGACGCGAGGCTTCGCAAGTGGCTTGTGCAGTACACGCAAGCTCTCTGGAAGCTGCGCCAGCGCGGCGACGCGGGGTTACCTGTGTTCAAGTCGCTCGACGAACTCGACGTGTACTTTGCGGAGTTGTTCGTACGCGACTTCGCGAGCGTACTCGGGTCGCTGCTCTCGGGTGTGACTGACTTCAACCGCGCCTCTCAGAAGCTCGTGTGGCAGCGCGCGCTAGGGATTGACCCACCCACCGAGAGCGCTCGCTACAAGGCTGTTCTCGAAGCCGCGCGCAAGCGCAACGTCGCGCTTATCAAGACGGTGGGCGAGACCGCGAAAGCGCGCGTGTTCGAGACTCTGAACGCGAACGTAGGTGACCCCACTCCGGCGCTGTCCCGAAAGCTCCAACGCGATATCAGCGTGAGCGCGTCGCGAGCCCGACTGTGGGCGCGTGACCAGACGTTGAAGCTCAACGGAGAATTGACGCGAGCCACGCACGAGGAAGCGGGGGTAGAAGAATACGAGTGGGTTACGAGCGCCGACGAGCGCGTTCGTGACTCGCACAAGAGACTCAACGGACTTCGCTTCAAGTGGGATGACCCGCCCGTCGTAAGCGACGACGGCAGACACGAGCACCCCGGCGGCGACTACCAATGCCGGTGCATCGCAAACCCTGTAATCAATCTCTCTAGCCTGTAGGTGACACCATGAGCTCCGCTCCCAACCCGTCTCTCGGAACCCTGCAACCGACGCTGGAGTCTCCCATTCGCGGCGCCGCTGCGGTAACTCCGCACGCCACGAACCCTCTCGCGACACCCGCCCGCGCCCTCTGGATTGGCACCGGGGGCAACGTACAGGTGACGCACCTTGACGGAACCACGGCGGTCTACAGCAACGTTCCGAGTGGCTTTCTGCTGCCTGTGAGCTGCACGCACGTTCTCTCGGCTTCGACGACGGCATCGAACATCGTGGCGTTGTTCTAAGATGATCGGCGTAGGAGTCGGCATCACGGGAGGGGGCTCGCGCTGGAGTCCCGAAGCGCTCGCGCCTCCACTGTGGCTTCGGCCGGATGTCGGGAACATCACACTCGCGAGCGGCGACCTCGCGGGCATCGCGTCGAAGGTGGGAACGCGCACGTTCTCGCAGAGCACTGCGGGTGCGCGCCCGTTGTATTCTGCCAACGGAGCTCCGGGTGGCAACCCGTACATGGAGCTTGGCGGAACGCGCTGGCTACAGGGTGACGGTGGTGTCAGCCCGTGGGCCTTCCTGCACACGGGCGCGCTGGTCTTGTGGGCAGTGGTCTACAAAGTCGGGGCTACTGTGGACATCACCGCAGCGCTCGCGACGCAGGCAACCGCTGCTCACAAGGGTTCGCTGTTCACTCTCGACAACACCGGCTCGCTCTATCGAACAGGGCAAGCCGTGTACGCAGGTACGGGAGTGACCACGCCGATTGCGTACGCGACGAGCAGCAACAACGCCGCGCCGAGCAACACTTGGCGCTGCGTTGAGTGGCGCTTGAACCCGGCAACAGGGGTCGTTGTGCGGAGCAACGGGGCCGACGTTCACACGATTGCAGGTGCATACACAGCGCCCACGGGCAACCCGACGAACGCCGCGCAGATAGGGCGCGCACCTGGGTACACCTTCGGAGCGCCCATCCGAATCGCAGAACTGCTCGCGGTGTCGGCTGTACCCGACACCGCGACGCTTGACTTCGTGCGCGGGTACTTCCGTGCGCGTTACCCCGGAGTGACAGCATGAAGGCTCTGCTAGTGACTCGCGAACAAGCGCTCTCGCTGCAAGCTCGGTTGCGAGCCGCGATCGTTACGGACGGCTCAGACTTGGTGCAAGTCGGGTCGGGGCCGCACACCCCGCGCGAGCTGTGCAGAACACGCGAAGCCGTTGAAGTGGTCGAACACGACAACGGCACTGCGGAGGTGCTTGTGCCCTCGCGCTTCGAGGCCCGATTGTCGAAGGCAGAGCGCGACGCTCTCGCGACTGTGGTGCCCCGCTTGACTCCGCTCAGGTAACGTGGTAGGGCCGTTGTAACGTGGCACAACGGTTCGACTTTTCGGAAGTCAAGGCTACCCGGGTGACCCCGGTAGGCGGGCTAGTCGCCCCCGCCGCGGTCACCCGGGTAGGGGTGTTCGTGTACCGCACTCCCGAGGGCGGCGAGGTGCGCGAGCTCCGTAGTGCCGAAGAAGTGTTCGCTTCGGAGTCGCTGGCCAGTCTCCGCGGCGCAGCCGTGACCGAGGATCACCCCGCGGTGCCAGTGACACCCGAGAACTGGGCAGAGCTCACGCGAGGCCACGTTATCGAGAGCTCCGTACAAGCGGAGCGCGAGAGTGGACACGTCGCCGCAGAGCTCGCAATCAACGACGCTGCGACCATCGCGAAAGTGCAGAGTCGCGAGCTTGTCGAGCTCTCGTGTGGCTACTCGTGCGACCTCGACGAAACTCCGGGCACTACGGAGTCGGGCGAGCGATACGACCGGGCGCAGCGGAACATTCGATACAACCACGTCGCTCTCGGGCCGCGTGGGTGGGGTCGCGCGGGTAGTTCCGTTGCGCTCCGTCTCGATTCCTCGGGGGCGCAGTTGCCCCCGTCAAACGCTGCGGAGCGCAGCGGGAGCACAAGGGCAATGCTGAAACTTCCTGCCATCGGACTCGTCAAGCGAGAGCTCCGCGTTGACGGAGTGGCCTACAGTCTCAAGACCCCCGAGGGGCGCGCGCAGGCTCGCGCGGCACTCGACGCGCTCGCGCGCTCGCACAGCAACGCGCTCGTCAACGCGCGAGTGCGGAAGGACGCCGCGGACCCGGCCGCGGTCGAAGCAGCCGTGGGGGCGCTGGAGTCCGCGCTCACGCAGCTTCGCGAAGTGCTCGCGTCGATGACCTCGGAGGATGCTGCGGAGCCCGAGGCCATGAAGGCCGACGAGGATGCGATGCCCGACGAGTCGAAGGCCGACGAGAGCGACCCCGAGGAGAAGGGGCTGACTCTCGACGCTCGCGTGTGGCACCGCGCGCGCAAGCTGCTCGGCACCATGCGGCACGCCGAGGCCCTGAAGCCCAGCATCAAGTGCGACGGCAAGAGCCCGGTGGACATCATGCGCGAAGCGCTCGCGCACGTTCACGGTGCGGAGCTCCGTACCGACTCGCTGAGTGCGGAAGCGCTCCGCGGGGCCTTCCTGGCCACGAAGCCGGTCGCTGCGGTCAACGCGCTCGCGGAGCTCGGCGAGGCTACCGGGGCGGGTGTCGGCCGCACCGACGCTGCCGAAGCGGCCGACCCTCGCGAGGCGTACCACGCGCACCTCGCCGCGGCGTGGCGCCGCTAGTTCCGAGCAACCGACGGCGCAACTCGTAACGACAAGGTGTAACGCACATGCAGACTTCGTACTCCCTGAACCCCGCCGTCGGACTCGACGGCGCCCTCGCGGACACGCACCGCTACGACGCGGTAACCGCGGTCAACAGCGAGAGCAGCGCTGCCATCGCGCCCGGTCGCTTCGTGCGCCGCGTCGCGGGCTCGCCGCAACTCGTGCTGCTCCCGACTCTCGCCGCACACATCACGGGCGGGCTCGCGGGTGGCTTCGCACTGTTCGACCCGATGCACATCAACCCGAACACCGTCACGAACGTCGAGCGTTCGCTGTTCCAGCCCGAGGAACAGTTCGCCTACGTCCGCAGTGGCTACCTGTGGATTCAGAGCGAACAGAACTTCACGGAGGGCGGGAAGGTCTACGTTCGGTTCCTGGCGCGTGATGCGTTCCCGGCGCTCGGTCGCATCCGTGCGGACGTGGACAACTTCGACCCCGGCGGTGGTGCCGTCAACCACGCCGCGGAGTGCCAGTTCGCTCGCTTCGTCACCAGCGGAAGCGCGGGCGACTTGGCGAAGGTCCGCGTCGATATTCTGCCCGGTTCGTAAGAACTCGGGTGTAACGAACACTCAACGGAGTTCAAACGAATCATGCAGAAGAACAACAGCGTTCGCCGCTACGACAGCGCGACCCTCGCGTTGCTCGCGAGTGCGATGGGTCGCATGGGCTCGGGCCGCACGTTCCGTGCGGACGCCAACGAGACTGCGGTTCTCGCGAGGCAACTGGAGTATATCCAGAGCACCCTGTTCAATGTCGAGTACCCGATCCCGCAGGCGCTCCGACACGTCCCGCTCGACACGGAGATTCCCGCCAACGCGGGTACCTTCGTGTACCGCGAGTGGGATGTTGCGGGGCGCGCCGAGCGCATCGCGAACTATGCGCAAGACCTGCCGCGTGTCGATACGACTGTGAAGGAGTACCCGAAGCCGATTCGGGACTACGGCGCAGCGTACGGCTACACGTTGCAGGACATGCGCAACGCGGCGTTCTCGGGTGTGCCTCTCGACACCTACAAGGCCAAGGCCGCGCGCGAAGCGATTGATCGCAAGATCGACGAGGTAATCGCGCTGGGTGACAGCGCCGCGGGGATTGAGGGTTTCCTCAACCACTCCGCACTCCCGACCGAAGCGGTTGACGAGGGTTCGTGGCTCACGGCCAACGCTGACGACATCATCAAGGACGTCAACGAACTCGTCACGAAAGTCGTGACGCAGACGAAGGATATCCACCGGCCGGATACCCTGCTCGTTGACCTCTCGCGCTATCAGCGCATGGCCACGCTCCCGCGCGCGACTGGCACTGACACCACGGTGCTTGAGTTCATCCTCAAGACTTCGCCGTATCTCAAGAGTATCGAAGCGTGGGATCGCCTCGCGACCGCGGGTAGCGGCGGCGCTGCGGTCGCACTCTGCTACAAGAAAGACCCCTCGGTCGTGCGCGCTGTGGTGCCCGTCGCGTTCGACGTGATGGCCCCGGAGCTCCGCAACCTGGAGTGGGTCACGAACGCGCTGTGCCGCATCGGCGGCACCGTGTGGTACCGCCCGCTCGCTGCGGTCATCGGCACGGGAGTCTGACCCCCATGCGAGTCGTGAACAAGGGCAAGGGATCGTTCACCTTCCGAGGTGTCACGATTCCCGCAGAGGGCGCCACCGAGGTGCCTTCGGAGTGGGTGTCCGCACTGCGCGAGCGCAGCGAGCGGGTGCTGTTCGAGTCGGGTCGACTGGTGTGCGAGGCACCCTCTCAGCTCGTCGAGAAGGCCCCCGCAGCGCCCGCGGAAGCGGCACCCGCCCCGACCCCCACGGCGCCCGCTGCGAGCCCTCTCGCGGCGCTCACGAAGGGCAAGGGTAGCAAGTGAGTTTTGACCCCGCACTGTCGGTAGCAGAGTTCCGAACTCGCTACCCTGAGTTTGCTTCCGCCACTGACGAGCTCGTTGAAGCGCGGCTTGCGATGGTGGAACGGACGCTGTTCCCGGCGGTGTGGGGCGACTCCGCGCACGAAGGTGCGTACCTGCTCTGTGCTCACTACTTGGCGCTGAGTCCGTTTGGGCTTCAAGCCCGACTTAGCGCAAGCGGAGTGAGCATCTACGGAGAGCAGTTCGAGGCTTTGAAACGGGCCGCGGTCATCGGACTGCGGCGGACCTAGAGCGCGCACGGCGCAGAAAGGTGGGGTCTACTGTGGCAAACTCCGCTACTGTGACAGTGCGTGACTTGGGCGCCGAGCGCTTCGTGAAGGTCGCGGCTCGTTTCAAGCCCTCGATTGACGTGGGCATTGTCGGTGACAGTGCTCGCAAGCGTTACGGAGAGCGCGAGCTTGCGAGCTCTCTAAAGTCACTCGCGAAGGCTAAGAACTCGAAGCAGCTCGCGAAGGCTCAAGCGAAGGTTGTCGCAGCGCACGCGAAAGTCGCGAAGGCCAAAGCGACGCTGGCAGACGTTGCCGGGTTCCACGAGTTCGGTACGGACACCATCCCAGCGCGCCCGTTCATCCGCGGGTATGTCGAGAACTTCTCCGATGACATTCGCGAGTTCGGTCGCGAGGGTGCGCGGCTCGTGCTCGAAGGGCGCATTGACGCGGAACGCTTCGGCAGACTGTTCGGGGTCAAGATCGTAGGCGGGATTCGCAAGTACATGGCCACGAACATCGCACCTCCGCTCAAGCCTGCGACCATCGCGCGCAAGGGGTCAAGTGTCGCGCTTATCGACACCGGGCTCTTGCGAAGCTCGATCATCTACCGACTGAACACGAGCGGACGATGATTGACTTCGCCGCTGTACGCACTGCGCTCAATGCGTGGTTCGCAGCCGGGACTGGCGTACAGATCATCGTCGAGAACGAACAACGTCCGTTCGTTGAGTCGCGCTACATCGCGTGGGCGTTCTCGTCGGTTGGCGGGGCTGCTCTCGACGACGTAGGGCAGGTGTTCGTGACAGTCGGGACGCCGCCCGACGATGTTGAAGTCGCGGTTGCGCGTGTGTCGGGGCAGAGGCTTTTCACCGTCGAAGTCGAAAGCTACTCGCACACCCAAGCCCCTGCGGACTTCGGCCCGGTCGCGCTAGAGCGGCTTCGCACTCTCGCGAGCACTCCGAGGTTGCGCGCGATCCTGGCAGCAGCCGGTGTGGCACTCGCGAGCTTCGGGCCGAGCACTGTGCGTGACACTTCGCAGGATGAACGGCAAGTGTCGGTGTGGGGTGCGACGCTGGAGTTCAGCGTAGCGTTCACCTTCACGGCGGACTCTGGCGTCGAAGCGAACCGCGAGAGCGCGATTGAAACCGTCAACGGAGAAGCCGAGGTGCCTGACGACAGTGCGCCGCGCGCGTTCTCAGTAACCAGCGTCAGCGAGGAACCATGAGCGTCGCAAGCATCGTCAACGTTACTGTGTCTCTCGCGACGGTTCAGCCGTCGCAAGCGGGGTTCGGCACTCCGTTGATTCTCGCGCACCACACGGTTGGTGCGGGTGGGCCGCTCGTGCAGAGCTACTCCGACCTTTCGGAGTTGCTGGACGCCGGGTTCACCGTCGACTCGGCGGTGTACGTTCTCGCGAGTGCGATGTTCTCGCAGAACCCGCGCCCTCCCGTGGTGAAGGTCGGGCGCCGTGCGAACTCGAACCCGCAGGTCACGAACTTCCTCCCGACCGTGACTACGGAGGGGAAGGTCTACAAGCTCACGATCATCGCGGGTGGCGAGACGTACACGTTTGAGTACACCGTGCAGTCTGGAGACACCGCGGCGGATATCTCAACGGAGCTCAAGGCGCTCATTGACGCAGAGAGCCTCGTAGGGCTCACCACTTCGATTAGCACTGCGACCCTGGTGTGTACGGCTGCGGCGGGTAAGCGCTTCCGCTTCCGTGACTACTCGGCGTGGCTCACGGTGTCGGATGCGACGGCTTCGACGAACTTGACCGCAGACCTCGCGGCCGTGCGCGCCGAGGATGACGACTGGTACGCACTCGTAACGGACGCCAACTCGGAAGGGGCCATCGCCGCGGTCGCTGCGGTCGTCGAGACTCTGGAGAAGGTGTACGTCGCAGCTACGGGCGACTCCGAAGTTCTCGACTCGGGCGACTCCGACGATATCGCTTCGACGCTCAAGGCTGCGAACTACAAGCGCACCTTCGTGCAGTACCACTCGGAGATTGGTGGCGGCGCGCACGCGGCGTTGCTCGCGCAGCGGCTCACTGCCAACCCCGGCAGCGCGACGTGGGCTTACAAGACTCTCGCGGGCATCACGGCCGACGTGCTCACGACTTCTCAGCAGAGCGCGGCGCTCAACAAGAATGCGAACGTCTACGTCGCGCTTGCGGGACTGAGCATCACCCGCAAGGGTGTGATGGCCAGCGGAGAGTACGCCGACGTTGTTCGCGGGGTGGATTGGTTGATCGCTCGGATTCGCGAGCGCATCCTTTCGCTGCTCGCGAACAACCCGAAGGTGCCGTACACCGACCCCGGCATTGAGAGCATCGGCAATGAGATTCGCGCGCAACTCGCGATTGCCGCGGGGCCGGATCACAACTTGATTGTGCCCGACAGCGCGGTTGTTTCTCTGCCGAAGGCTGCGAGCGTGAGCAGCGGAGACAAGCTCGCGCGTGTGCTGAACAACGTGCGTTTCAGCGGCAACCTGCAAGGCGCGATTCACACCCTGACGGTCGCAGGCACGCTGTCTCCGTAGGCGGTGAACAGCGTTCAACGGGTGTAACAGACACGCGGGAGACAGACAGTGAAGCAGTACGATCCGAAGCAGGTTGTCATCTCGATTGCGGGGCTGCTCATTGCGAGCGGCTTCGCAGAAGATTCGATGGTCAAGGTGGCGTTCACCACGCCGCGCTTTGAAACCAAGGTCGGCGTTGACGGGGAAGTCACTCGGGCGCGCATGTACGATCGGCGCGCGACCGTGACGGTTTCCCTCATGCAGAGTTCGCAGGGCAACGACGTTCTTTCGACGCTGCTCAATCGCGACACCCGCGGAGCCAACGGCGCGGGGGTCGGTGCGTTCCTGTTGAAAGACCTCAACGGGACCACGTTGCTCGCGGGCGCTGCGGCGTGGGTCAAGGGCATGCCTGAAAGCGAGTTCGGCAAGAGCGTCGGCACTCGCTCATGGGAGATTGAAGTGGCCGAGCTCGAAGGTGTCGTAGGCGGGGAGTACGGGACGTGAGGCGCACCGAGAGCTTCGACGTTGACGGGGCTACCTACTCGCTGACGCAGTTCGGAGCGAAGCAGGGGCAGCGCTGGCTTGTGCGATTGGCCAAGGTGTTCGCACCGGCTTTCGCACACGCGGCGAGTGTCACAGACACCGCGGCCCTGGCAGCGGTCCTAGACGCCGCAGCGTCAGACCTTTCGCCGGAGTTGTTCGACGAACTCTGCGCCGACTTCGCGCGAGCGTGCGTGGTGAACTTCGACGGGAAAGAAGTACCTCTGCACAGCGTCTACGATGACCACTTCGCGGGTCGCTACGACGCTCTGTTGAAGTGGCTTCGCGAGTGCTTCAAGGTCAACTTCTCGGGTTTCTTCTCCGCGCTGCAAGCGGCCAGCGCAAGCCCGAAGGCCAGCAAGTAGAGACGGACTCCGAAGCGCTGCCCGATACGGTGGACTGGTTCATACACCGTATCGCTTCGAGCCCGCTCTACAGTTCATCGCTTATCGAAGTCGAGACGCTGTGGAGTCTCGACGATGCGCTCGACGCGCACGCAGTTCTAGACGCGCACGAAAGGCTACAGGCTAGACAATGGCAGGGCCGCTGAAAGAGCTGTTTGCGCGCTTCGGGTTCGACTTCGACACGAAGGAACTCGACCGCGGCAACGCCGCTGTCAAAGGTGTCTCGCAAGCCGTTGCGAACTTCGGTGCGATGCTCACCGGCCCCGCACTCGCGACGGGCATCACCGCGTTCGTGTCGAGAATGGTCGAGTCGGGGCAAGAGCTCGCAGACACCGCGACGGCGCTCCGCACAACGGCTTCCGAGCTGACTGAGTGGCGCCTCGTCGCGGAGTCTGCGGGTGTCCCGGTCGAGCACATGAACAATGCGCTCGGGTCGCTGAGCGCGAACCTTCGCGCCGCAGAGCAGCGCAACGGCGATGCCGTCTACTCGTTCCGACGGCTCGGCGTTTCGATCCGCGACGGCTCGGGTGCGATGCGCTCGACTGCCGATGTGATGACAGACGTAGGCGCCGCGATTGCGCGCATTGAAAACCCGGTGCTGCGCGCCCGTCTCGCGACTCGACACTTCGGAGACGCGGGGCGGTACATGGTCCCGACCTTCGAGCAAGGTGCTTCGGCAATCGAGCGCGTGCGCTCCGAGGTGCGGGACTTCGCGGGGGCAGACCTCAACGAGTTCTCTCGTGCCTCGCAAGAGGTGCGTGGCGAACAAGCTCGAATGCGACTC
>Ga0315904_10007500_pt1 | contig 14637 bp, 11 predicted proteins | sample LakEriMetagenome_6_FD_203529 | JGI IMG/M metagenome (GOLD analysis project Ga0315904, IMG submission 203529) | Freshwater fungal communities from buoy surface, Lake Erie, Ohio, United States - Buoy 12 MA120 | ecosystem: Environmental > Aquatic > Freshwater > Lake | place: USA: Lake Erie, Ohio... | reverse complement strand
GTCACCGGGCTCCACAGCAGTGGTTTTCGAAAGAACTGATGACTGTAGAAGAGATGGTTACACTCCTGCAGGATTGTTTTACCGCATTTTACAGGCTCCGCCCCAATGCGCATATTGTGGTAACCGTAAGCCCGGTTCGGCATATTCGCGATGGAGCCGTCGAGAATAACCGTAGCAAGGCTCGTATATTCGAAGCTCTGCAACGTCTCGAAGAGAAAGCTGTACCTTTTTATTACTTCCCGGCTTATGAATTAGTGATCGATGTACTGCGCGATTACCGTTTTTATGATATTGATCTGGTGCATCCCAATTATGCGGCTACTTCGTACGTGCTCGAGCAATTCATGCAACATTGTGTCAGTACCGAGGCTAGGTTAGTTGCAGAGCAGATCAAAAAAGTAGTAACGGCCATGCGTCATCGACCACGTCAACCCAATACCCACTCTCATCGACAGTTTCTGTCGCAGCAGCTAGATCTAGCACGAACATTGCAAGAGCAGTATCCCCAGATCGATTTTAGTCGCGAACTGGCTTATTTTAAAGAAGCATCTGTAAGCTGAACTAAGCGATGCTAAATTGATATTTTTTTTCTAGTAAATCCTCAAGAGAAGAGAGCAAGGCAAATTGGTGCTCGGCACGCTCGCGGTTCTGACCAGGTCTTTGGATTTGATAGTAGTGATCGCCTTGCAGATAATCTGTTAAGAAACGCAAAGTCTGCATGTAGATCATTAAAGGACCTGCCGCGTGCAGCAGCGAGCTCTCTGCTGCCGTTAGTTGATTTAGAATGGTGTGGCGATAGCAATTGAAAATAGTTTCATAGGCTGCTGGCAAAATAAAGACGGCATCTGGGTGATTGTTGTTTTCGTCAACCGAGGCGGCCATAGAGCGAATCATATCGCCCAGATCCGAAAAAAAATAGCCCGGCATCGTGGTATCAAGATCAGTTACAGCTACCACTTGTTGGCCACGGTTATCAAAGAGCAGATTGCTGAGTTTCGCATCGTGGTGCATCACTCTTTTTTTAAAGTCAGTGGGGGCTTCGCACATTTGACGATATAATTGTACATATCCGATTCTTGCTTGCAACGCTTCAATAAGCCAGCTTGTTTCCGCAAGTCGGGTCTGGTCTCCTTCACCTATCGCTTGTTGAAACTGCTTAAATCGTAGCGAAAGATCATGAAAGTTATCTAAGGTAGGGTAGAGTAAATCAGTGTTTAAATCACTCAGCTGTGTGGTAAAGTTCGCAAATGCTTGTACAGCCACCTGTAGGGTAGAAAGATCGGTAGTATGGTGAAGAGTCTTGGAGGATAAAAAATCGGCCGCTCTCCAAAAATATCCTTTTGAATCACAGAACAACCAGGCATCATTCTTAAAAGAAAGGGGTCTAGCCATTAGATGAGTAGCGTTTTTCTCCTTTAATGCCGAGTAAATTAGCTGCAAATTGCTGGCAATCCGATCGGGGTGTAAGAACACCACTTGGTTAATCTGTTGTAAAAAAATCTTGTCGTTATGTTGGGTAGTAACACAGTACGAATAATTGATGAGCCCGCCGTTAATAGGTTCATAGTGCGATGGAGCATTTGCTCCCTGCAGGGCTGCCATGGCTTCTTGTACAAGGGGTTTATTCATACTTAGTGTATCCGATCTCCTCTTACTTCCAGTGAATCGATTACCTGCGCTTCGTAACGGAGCCATTCCTTCCATCTGTTTCTGACCTTTTCTTTGTTGATGTAGTGGTCGGCTAGTTTAATAAAAAGCGTATAGTGTCCAGCCTCGCTTTCCATAAATTTTCGATAGAATTTTCGCAAATAAGGATCTTGAAGTCCTTCGCTAAGTCTTTTAAAACGTTCGCAGCTTCTGGCCTCAATAAGGGCCATCGTTAGTAATTGATCTAATAATCTGCCCTCGGGACTGCCCCCTTTTTGCTGAAAGTCCAGCAGCGCGTTTACGTAGAGGTCTTTGCGCTGCTTGCCTAATCGCAGCCCTCTTTTATCTAACTCGGCCAGAACCGCGCGAAAATGACCCCATTCTTCGGTTACGATAGGTGAAAGCTCTTTAACGATTAGTTCGTGCATCGAATATCGTTGTATCAGTGAGATGCAGGTGGTAGCCGCCTTTTGTTCACAATAGGCATGATCGGTTAAAATATCCTCTAGCGAAAGGGCTGCCAAATCGACCCAGCGGGGATCGGTTGGTAATTGCAGCCGCAAAATGGTTTGGGTGTCGGTAGAATGATTCACTGGCCAAAACTAAGCTATCGTCTGATAATCAAGGGTAACGAGGGCTAAATTTGTAAAAAATCCACCCCTGAATCCTTGCTATTCAAGGCGTTTTTCTTACTTTTGCGGCCCTGATGTCGGATGAATCAGATAATCGGATGAAAAATTAAAATTTACCAAGATGCCTTTAGCAAAAGAAAAAAAAGCAACTATTATCTCTCAGTACGCCGGTAATGCTACAAACACGGGTTCTATTGAGGGACAGATCGCTCTGCTCACCGAGCGGATCAGCCAGATCAGCGATCATCTTCAAGCCAACAAAAAAGACTTCTCTACACACCGCGGCCTTATGCAGCTGGTAGGTAAGCGTAAGCGTCTTCTCAATTACTTACAAAAGCATAACCTCAGTGGTTATCGTAAGCTGATTGAGCAGTTGGGAATCAGAAAATAATTTATTGGGATTGATGGATGGATTAGCCTGCTGTCTTTTTAAAAGAGACCAGCTGATGCTGATTGCCAGACACTGCTAATTCCCCTTCATTCTACTTGTACACCAGAGACACTGTCTCTAAAAATTTCGTGTATGTTACAACAACCTATTAGTAAAAAATTTGATATCGGTCAAGGTCGGATCGTTACGATCGAGACAGGCCGGATAGCCCGCCAAGCCGATGGTGCAGTTACCGTTTCTATGGGCAATTGCATGATCTTAGCCACTGTGGTAGCCAACCGCGAACCCAAAGAAGGGCAAAGCTTTTTTCCTTTGACCGTCGACTATCAAGAAAAATTCGCTGCAGCCGGACGTATTCCGGGGTCTTTCTTCAAACGCGAAGCAAAGCTCAATGACTACGAGGTGCTTACCAGTCGATTGATCGATCGCGCGCTTCGCCCGCTATTTCCCGAAGATTATTTCTGCGATGTGCAGGTGTTAGTCACCCTTGTTTCTAGCGATCCTGAAATTATGCCCGATGCATTGGCTTGCCTAGCCGCCTCTGCTGCTCTTGCGGTTTCTGATATTCCTATTAAAGAGATCATCTCTGAGGTTCGTGTCTCTCGTGTAGACGGGGAGTTCGTTATCAACCCGACACGCAGCCAAATGGAGAAATCTAATATGGATTTTATAATAGCCGCTACCGAAAAGAATCTGATGATGGTAGAGGGGGAAGCACAAGAGTGTAGTGAGGAAGATCTTTGTAAAGTGCTCGAACTAGCACATGATGCCATCCGCATACAGGTAAAGGCCCAGCAAGAGTTAAGAGCGATGGCCGGAGTTACCACCAAAAGAGAGTATACAAAGCCCGCCTCAGACGAGGCACTAAAGGCTAAGATCTATGCTTTTGCACAACCCAAAGTGTATGAGGTGGCAAAAGGAAAATTAGGCAAGCACGAACGCTCCGACCGCTTTGATGCTATCAAGACCGAGCTGATGAGCTATCTTAAAAAGGAAGCTGGACTTTCTGACGAGGAGAGTTTACCCGACCTTACCAAGAAATTGGCTGGTGTTTATTATGGCGATCTGCAATACGACGTAGTCAGAGATATGATACTCGATGAAAAGGTTCGCCTCGATGGCCGCGATCTCGAAACGGTTCGTCCGCTCGATATGGAAGTCGATGTATTACCTTCTCCGCATGGCTCATCTTTATTTACGCGCGGAGAGACCCAGTCGTTGACGACAGTTACCCTCGGAACGCCCATGGATGAATTGCTGGTGGAGAGTGCTGCTAAGTCCGTTGATTCCAAATTTTATTTGCACTATAATTTTCCTCCCTTCTCGACAGGCGAAGTAAAGATGATGCGTGGACAAAGCCGTCGCGAAGTAGGACATGGTAATCTTGCCCAGCGTTCGCTCAAGCAAATGATGCCTTCCGGAGACTTTCCATACACGGTTCGTGTGGTAAGTGATATTTTAGAATCCAATGGATCTTCTTCGATGGCTACGGTTTGTGCCGGTTCGCTGGCTCTGATGGATGCCGGTGTGGGTATTCCCAAGCACGTATCGGGAGTGGCCATGGGCCTTATTACCAAAGGAGATAAATATGCCATTCTAACCGATATCTTGGGGGATGAAGATCACTTGGGTGATATGGATTTTAAAGTGACAGGTACCCGCGATGGTATCTGCGGTGTGCAAATGGACATCAAGGTAGACGGCCTTAAGATGGAAGTGATGCGTAAGGCACTCGAACAGGCCCGTCGTGGTCGCCTACATATTTTGGATGCCATGTACACTTGTATTCCCGCTTCTCGAGAAGAGGTTAAGCCGCATGCACCCCGTATGGTCAAGTTGTTTATCGATAAAGAGTTTATTGGAGCCGTTATTGGGCCCGGTGGTAAAGTGATTCAAGAGATTCAGCGCGAAACCGGAACTACAATTACTCTAGAAGAGATCAATAACAGAGGTGAGGTTAGCATTTTTAGTGTTAACAAAGAAGGGGTAGATAAAGCCGTATCGTGGATCAAGGGTATTGTTGCTGTGCCACAGATCGGCGACACCTATGACGCCGTTGTTAAGTCTATTATGCCGTTTGGCGCATTCGTAGAGTTTCTGCCTGGTAAGCAAGGCTTGGTTCACATTAGTGAGGTGAGTTGGAAGCGACTCGAAACACTCGAAGGACTAGTAAAGGAAGGTGATCCGATGAAAGTAAAATTGATCGGCACCGATCCCAAGTCTGGAAAGTTCAAGCTTTCGCGCAAGGCGCTGATCCCAAAGCCCGATCAGCAAACACCTGCTGAGAATGCCTAATCTGTAAAAAATGTAAGCCCTGCTTCGGCAGGGCTTTTTTATAACAAGTCGGCTCTTTTTATACGTTCCTATTTATGACAAGTTCGTACACCGAAATTACATTCATATCCGTATCTGCTGAGCAAATCGATACCTTGATCGCTTTGCTGGCAGAGGCCGGTTACGAGGGGTTTGAAGAAAGGGAGCAATCGTTGCTAGCTTACCTTCCTACCAAGCAATTCGACCCGGCAGAACTGGCACAGATAGTCGAGGCTTTTACAATCTCTTACACAGCAAAAGAGATACAATCCACCAATTGGAATGCACAATGGGAATCAAATTTCGAGCCCGTTACAATCGGTTCATTTTTGCACATTAGGGCCTCTTTTCATCCTCCAAACCTCAACACCCAACACGAGATCGTCATAACACCCAAAATGAGTTTTGGTACGGGGCATCATGCTACCACGCAGTTGATGGTAGCCGAGATGAGTAGGTTGAACTTACAAGGTCAAGAAGTATTTGATTTTGGAACTGGTACCGGTATTTTAGCAATTGTGGCCGCCAAGCTGGGTGCCCGTCGTGTAGTGGCCATCGACAACGATCCATGGAGCATAGAAAATGCCATCGAAAATATGGAAGCCAATAGTTGCGATCAGATAAAGATCGAGCTGGCACATCAACCTCCCCAGTCTGATAGCTTCGATTGTATTGTCGCCAATATCAATCTCAATGTTCTAGTAGACTATATGTCCGATCTGGTTCGCTTGCTTCGCAAAGGAGGACATTTACTATTAAGTGGTCTGCTTATTTCTGATCGTGCTCTTATAGAGCCTGTCTGCACGTCTAGTGGTCTTCGCGTGGTATCAGTTAAAGAACAAGGGGACTGGATGATGCTGCGGCTGGCATATTAACAAATTGTCATATTTTTGTTAAGTCAGTTTGTGATGAATGAGTTCCTGCTAGCCCTCATTGCCTACCTTTTGGGTAGTGTTCCCTCGGCCGTACTGGTCAGCCGTCGTTTTTTTGGTATCGATATTAGAGACTACGGAAGTGGAAATGCCGGAGCTACAAATGTCTACCGAGTGCTTGGGCCTAAATGGGGGACGCTCGTAATGGTCGCAGATATGCTAAAGGGGGTGATGGCAGTTCAACTAGCCCTGTTGCTACCCGATTATGAGCCCGAGGGGATCGCTTTTCAAAATCTGCAGACCTTGTTGGGGCTGGCCGCAGTACTGGGGCATATCTTTCCGATTTGGGCCGATTTTAGGGGAGGAAAGGGGGTAGCCACGATATTTGGAATGGTGCTGGGTATCTCTCCACTCACGGCCGTAGGTTGTGTGAGCATCTTTTCGCTGGTGCTGTTCTTAACCCGCTTTGTTTCGTTAAGCAGCATACTCGCCAGTATTAGCTTTCCCATTTTTATTCTGGTGGTTTTTAATGTCGATAATCCGTTGTATCGCGTTTTTGCTATTACCATAGCCTTGGTGGTCTTGCTTACCCACCAAAAGAATATTGGTCGCTTATTAAAAGGCAAAGAAGGTAAACTCCCCATTTTAAAAGGTCGCGATCGCCGTCGGGAGCAGCGCAACAAATTGCGCTAGTTTAATCTATTGATTTTCAGCATTTATCTTGATCAATTTCTACTTCTATCGTAGATTTTCACAGTATAATTTGAGCTAATTAGGCGAAAAATCGTTATTTTTACAACCCTGCTAAACTTTGCCTATGTCACAACATTTGTTTGATAAATTGCAATTGGCCGACGAAAAAAATCTCTTGATCCAGGGCCTTCCTTCCTCTATAGAAAAACAATTCAGTAAACTTTCCTTTGCTAAAAATATGACTCCGTTGCTCAAAAGCAGAAAGATCGATTTTGCTTTGGTGTTTGCAGTTAACGAGAATCAACTCAATGGTATTCTGAGAGATGTGATGCCTTCTTTAAAGGAAAATTCTAAGTTTTGGGTAGCCTATCCCAAGAGCACATCCAAAATTGTGACCGACCTTAATCGTGAAACTAGCTGGAACCAGCTTACTGGTGGCGGTTACGAAAGTATCGAGCGTGTAGAGCTGGATCATGTGTGGAGTGCGCTGCGCTTTACCCGTTGTGAAGTGGCTGTGGCTAGCGAATAATAACGCTTCCTGCCTGCCTGCCTAATGCCATCTCCATTTGTTTTAAATGGTCGTGTGTTTGCAAAAGCACGCTGAACTCTTCGGCACTATGCTGCTGTTCCATATCACGCTGGTTTTCGAGCAACATTCGCTTGATTTTGCGAAGCTTCAGGTAATGAATAGCCGACAAGATTGCTTCGGGAGAACGATCTTCTTCGGCCTTTAAAAATTGTTGAAGGCTGCTTTCTTGTCCTGCTGATAGGGTAGCGATAAAATGATCGTAGTCCTGTTCGAACAATTTTGACTGGTATCCCGTTTGTTGGCTAAACTCCGTTTTCCAACGACTGCTTTCTTCATGTGGAAATTGAATGAGCGAAACGGCCAAGGCGCTAAGTTGTTGATCGGGGTGCTGTACAAAATACTGAGGCCCCTTAGGATCTTCTCCTTGCGAACGAAGGGTGCGGTAGGTAGTAAAAAGTTTTTGAACTTCTTGATTCTCTAAGAGACTCTCATCTGCGATCTCCTCCAAAATAAAGTCGCTAACTTTTTGCGACGCATTCCAAGGTCGATGTCCATATTCTAGTAAAATGCGAGCTACCTCTTTTTCTTGCAACTCATCGCGAAATAGTAGCAAGAAGGTGGCGTCATCAAATCCGCTAGCTGCCGATTTTTGTGCATTTTCTTCGATCACTACCGAAGAGAGGGGCGTTGCCTTTCGCTCTTGGGCCTGAATGCGATCGCGGATATATTTATTAACGAGCGTATGAAGACCAGCCTCGTCAATTTTTAATACGGCCGCGCATTGCTTTATATAGTCTTGCTGTTTGGTAAAGTCCTCGGCCTTATTGATACGAGAGATGGTCTCGGCCATTCGATTGACTACGGTTGCTTTTTGAGCGGCATCATTTCCGGCATCTCGTAGGGCCACTTCTAATTGAAAGAGAATCACATCTTTCTTATGCTGTTGCACAAAGGCGCGAAAGGCAGGGGCACCCACTTTATTAACATAGCTATCGGGGTCATCACCATCGGGTATCAGTACGAGTTGTACTTGTAATCCTTCTTCGAGGGCCAGATCGAGTCCGCGCAGCGCCGCTTTAATGCCCGCGGCATCTCCATCGTAAATGATCGTAAGGTTATTGGTGTATTTCTTTACCAGCCGAAGTTGATCGGCAGTCAGGGCCGTTCCGCCAGAGGCTACCACATTCTCGATGCCGGCCTGGTGAAGGGATAGTACGTCTGTATATCCTTCTACCAGTAAACATTCATTGGCCTTATCGATAGCCTGTCGTGCAAAATAAGAGCCATAGAGTATCTTGCTCTTTATGTAGATCTCGTTCTCTGGAGTATTAATGTATTTGGGAGCCGAATCGTTTTTCTTGAGTGTTCTTGCGCCAAAGCCTAGCACCTTTCCACTGTGATTGTGAATAGGAAAAATGACTCGTCCGCGGTAATTGTCTGTCAACTGGTCATAGCGGTTAGCCACCAGTCCCGATTTAATCATTAGTTCGGGATTAAACTGTGCTGCTGTGGCAGCCCTTGTAAAGGCGTCTTTTTGCTCGGGACTGTAGCCCAGTTGAAACTTCTGGATGATGGTATCAGTAAACTCTCTTTCTCTAAAATAGGCAACTCCTATATCTTGTCCCTCTTCGGTATCGAGTAGTTGTTTGGTGAAAAATTGTTGCGCAAATTGGTTGAGCGCATATAGACTGTCTGCGGTTTGAAGTTGTTGCCGTTGTTCATCGTTGATAAATGACTCTTCGATCTCAATGCCATAGCGCTGCGCCAGCCATTTGAGTGCCTCAGGATAACTGTACTTTTCATGCTCCATCACAAAGCTGATGGTATTGCCGCTTTTGCCACAACCGAAGCACTTGTAGATCTCTTTGCTAGGAGATACAGTAAAAGACGGAGTCTTCTCGTTATGAAAAGGGCAAAGCCCAAGTAGATTGGTGCCTCGTTTCTTAAGCTTGACAAAACTTCCGACGACGTCCGTAATGTCGGTTTTTGCCAGAATTTGTTGTATGGTAGCCGGTGAGATCAAGGATGGGCAAGTTACTTAATAAAACCCCATTCTTATCGACTTAGCCCTGGTCGTCGTAGCGGATACAATCCTCTAAATCCTTTTGGCTGTAGTCTAGCCCATGTTGGCTAAGCACTTCCTGAGGTACTCCATCCCAGCGATTTGGTTGGTTTCCCTGATAGTCCAGGTCTTTGATGCCTATCGATGAGGTATAAAAGCCTGTGGCCGTAAGATCACGTAGTAGCGAAAAGAACTGCACGCCTTGTTGCACTTTTTTACTGGACATTTTTGGATAGGCTATCTGGTCAATTAAGGCCAGCTGCTGTTCCTGCGTGCAGGACCTGAATGGGTGTCCGTAGGAACGAATACTATACAGTTCTAGCCAACGAAGCCCGCCCCGCAGGGGCACCTGGTGCTGTGGCATATCCTTTACTATAAATTCTAGAAATGCTGGCACGCCTGCTTCGCTGGCACTACCACTAACGTCGTCTTTGGGTATGATGATATCGACCAAAACAGTTAGTGTGGCCATTTCGTCTGCCGTAAAAAAGTTTTTCTGATCCAATAGGTTTTGCTCCATAATCACCTCGTCAGGATTTCTATCGAGTGAGAATGAGGTTGTCTCTTTTTGTTGCTCCTTGCTACTAGGAGTGCATGATCCCAAAGCCAAGGGTGTAGCCAAGGCACCGGTCGCCAACAGCTTTAGCGATTTTCTTCTATCCATTAGAGTTGATTTTTTTTGAGTTGATCGACGATGTATTCGGAGGCACGCATCGAGAGGGCCAAAATAGTCCACGTTATGTTTTTATCGGCTTGCGAAACAAATTGCCCTCCATCCACACAAAATAAATTTTTACAATCATGAGCCTGACTCCACTTATTAAGTGCCGATCGTCGAGGATCATTGCCCATGCGCACTGTTCCGGCTTCGTGGATGATCTCACCAGGTTTGCTGAGACCCCAATTGTTCGAGGCGTCATCATCACCACCCCAGGTTACGATGGCACCCATGTTATGCATAATTTCCTTAAAGGTCTCTTTCATGTGGCGAGCTTGCTTAATCTCGTGCTCACTCCATTTAACATTGAACTTTAGTACGGGAATTCCGTATTGATCGACCTTGCCAGGATCGATAGCGCAATAGTTGCTCTCGAGCGGTATCGCCTCGCCTCGACCGGCCATTCCAACTCCACAACCATAGAAGTAACGGTAATCTTCCTTTAGCGAGGCTCCATATCCTCCGGCCTCTTTCTTTTTTCCTTTCACCAGATATTTTCCATTGAGGTGTTCGATGCCCCAGTTAAATCCATAGGAGGGCTGACTCATACCACCCCAATATTCAATATGATATCCTCTTGGAAAATCGAGTTTCTTATTATCGAGCCACCACGGGGAGTAGATGTGGGCCCCGCCTACGCCATCTTCGTTGTATCGTTTTCTTCCGAATAAAGAGGGGAGGATACCGCCCATAGCGGCACCTGTAGAATCATGCAGGTATTTGCCGACTACATTGCTGTTGTTGGCCAGTCCGTTGGGATGTCGAACAGAAACGGAGTTGAGTAAGAGTCTAGCGCTCTCGCAGGCACTAGCGGCTAAGATAACGACACGGGCTTCGACCTGGTATTCCTGAAGGTCAAGTTTGTTAACATACGAAACGCCGGTGGCTATACCCTCTTGGTTGGTTTGTACCTCGCGCACCATCGCATTGGTAATGAGGTCTACATTTCCTGTTTGTAGCGCGGGATAGATAAGCACATTGGTCGATGAAAAATCAGCTTTGGCCATACTGCAGTTTCGGTTGCATTGACCACAGTAAAAACAAACCCCTCTTCCGGCATCATTGGGTATAGACTTCGTTAAAATGGATAATCTAGAAGGGATTACTCGCACACCACTTTGAACGGCGCTGTTTCGGATCATCAGTTCATGAAGCCGGGGCTTAGGCGGAGGTAAGAAATAACCATCGGGGTCATTATCTAGTCCTTCATTAGTGCCGAAGATTCCAATGAGTTGATCGATCTTATCGTAGTAGGGCTTGATGTCTTCGTATCCAATGGGCCAATCGTCTCCGAGACCATCAATACTTCTTCGTTTAAAATCTTTGGGGCCAAAACGCAGCGAAATACGACCCCAGTGATTGGTTCGTCCACCCAGCATTCGGGCCCGCCACCACATAAAGTCTGTGTCGGACTCAGTAGAAAAAGGTTCTCCTTCTATCTTCCATCCTCCATAGCAAGCGTCAAAGTCGCCAAAGGGTCTATGTGATGTGCTGGCACCTCTGCGTGGAGAATCCCAGGGGTTCTTGAGTTGGGTAATATTTTTTTGCGGATCGTAATGATGTCCGGCCTCTAACAGGCAAATCTTTAATCCGGCCTTAGCCAGCACATATGCTGCCATGCCACCTCCGGCTCCCGATCCTACAATAACGGCATCATATCGCTTGGCTTTTTTCTTAATTTGCAATTCTTCCATAGGTACGATTGTAAGAAACAACAATATAAATTAAATTACCATTACGCCCATGCGTTTTTTATCTTTCCAATTCAGTTCCCTGCTATTGATAGCCACTTTTGCAACTACACATGTTTTTGGGCAAGTCTCTATTACACAGGATTGGCCTGTTTATGCCAAAAAGGATTTGGGCCTAACGTATGCGTCATCAGGAACAACCTTTAAGGTTTGGGCACCCATGGCCGCTGCTGCTCGGGTCTTACTTTACAAAGAACCAGTGTCTGGAGAAGCTCGAGTAGTTGATATGCAGCCTGGCGAAAAGGGTAGTTGGCAAGTGTCCTTGCCAGAAAATTGCGAGGGGCTTTATTATACCTATCAGGTTTATAACAAGACGGCAAAAGGCTATACATGGTCTAAAGAGGTATCAGACCCTTATGCAATTGCTACCGGGGTAAACGGGGTTCGAGCAGCTGTTGTAGATCTTGCAAAGACCGATCCACCAGGTTGGGATAGGGCTCGCCTGCCCATAAGTGCCATAAACACTCCTGTTATTATTTACGAGTTGCATATTCGCGATGCCAGCATGCATGCCAGCTCGGGTATTGTGCAAAAGGGCAAGTATATGGGGCTTACCGAAGCGGGCACTACAAATAATTTCGGAGCATCCACCGGGCTGGATCATATGGTTTCACTGGGCGTAACTCATGTGCACTTGCTTCCTTTTTTCGACTTTAGATCCAGCGATGAATCTGCTCCGTTACCGCCCTACAATTGGGGGTATGATCCTTTGCACTATAATACTCCGGAGGGCACCTATGCATCGGCAGTGAGCGATCCTGCAGTTCGTATTCGCGAATTAAAAAAAATGATCTTGGCTTTTCACCAGCGTGGTTTAAAAGTAGTAATGGATGTCGTTTATAATCACACCGGTCTAACCGAAGATTCACATTTCGAGCAACTGGTGCCGGGTTATTATTATAGACGCAAAGCCGATGGAACATTTTCTAATGCATCTGCCTGTGGAAACGAAACCGCCAGCGAACAACCCATGTTTAAAAAGTTTATGCTCGAGTCGCTGCTATTTTGGGCTACTGAATATCATATAGATGGTTTTAGGTTCGATCTGATGGGTATACACGATCTGGCTACTATGAACGAAATTGCTTGTACGTTGCGCAGCTACCGGCCAGACTTGCTACTTTATGGAGAGGGGTGGACGGCGGGATCTTCTCCGCTGCCCGATTCGTTGAGGGCTCTAAAAAATCAAGTTAACCGACTTGAGCAAATAGCGGTGTTTGGGGATGAATTTAGAGATGGCATAAAAGGTTCTGTCTTCGATTATCACCAGCCTGGGTTTGTGAGTGGGGCCTTCGGTAATGTAGCTTCTATACAGTTCGGCCTTGTTGGGGCCGTCGATCATCCCCAAATAGATTTTAGCAAGGTTAATTATAGCAAGGCCGCTTATGCTACTTCTCCACGACAAATGATTGCCTATGCCGATTGTCACGACAATCATACGCTTTGGGATCGACTCTCACTGTCAGCAGCTTCTTACACTGATGTGGAGCGACAGAAAATGCATCGATTGGCACTGGCTATGGTACTGACTTCGCAAGGAACTCCTTTTTTACATGCCGGATCGGAATTTTTGCGTTCCAAAAAACAAAATGAGAACTCGTACAATGCCCCCGATAGTATCAATGCTATCGATTGGAATCTAAAGTCCATTTACCAAGATAATGTAAGAATGGTGCAAGCGCTGATCGAAATGAGAAAACGACATCCTGCCTTTCAACTTGATGATCCTGCAACGCGACTTTGCTTTTTGGATGCACTCCCTTCTGATAATATCGCCTTTGTGATCAATGCCAAGGGGCTGGGTGATAGCTGGAAAAAAGTAATGGTCCTTTTTAATGCAAGCAAAGAAAGTCGCTCAATAAAATTACATACACCGCTAACGAGGGGTAAGTGGCATTTTTTTCTTCGTAATAGCAATCCAATTGGTCAGGGAACAATTCAACGTGGTGAATCTATCTCTTTGGAGCCACTCAGTTGCACAATCTTATTTCAGTAAAGTCTAATAACGGCCAGAGGGTCTTCCCGATCCAGGTCTATAGGGGCGATACGTAGAGTTTGGTGTTCGCGAGTTTTGTGAGGGCATTCGCGATGCGGGCGATTCAGTCGCTTCTTTTACGACCAAAACTTTTTTTCCGATTCCTAAATTATTAAGTGTGGCAATCGCTTCACGGGCCTCAGAAGAAACTGGCATTTCTACAAAGGCAAAACCTCTGCTTTTTCCTGTTTGTCTGTCTATGGCCACTTTTACCGATTCTACTTTACCGAATTTCTCAAAGAATTCCTCAAGTTCGGCATCGTCCATATCTAGCGGCAATCCGGCAACAAAGATTTTCATGTGCTCAAGCTATTGGTTGGGAATACAAAATTAAACAATCAAGTACTGAGTTAGGTGTTAAAAATCCGGCAGGCTTTTTTTGTCAGCAATGACCAAAATCAGGGGCTGTCTGACTTTAGACGTTGATGATTAACTTTACATACAAATTTACCTCTTTATGAACGAAGTTGTTATTGTATCTGCCGTGCGTACCCCCATGGGCAGTTTCGGCGGGTCACTCAAAAGTTTATCTGCTACGCAGTTGGGATCCCTGGCCATCAAGGGCGCACTAGAAAAGTCGGGCCTTGATGTGGGTCAAGTTACAGACGTTTTTATGGGGTCTGTTTTGCAAGCCAACTTGGGTCAGGCGCCTGCTCGTCAGGCCGCTAAGTTTGCAGGACTTCCCGATTCAGTTAATTGTACCACCGTTAATAAAGTATGCGCCAGTGGAATGAAAGCCGTATCCATGGCCGCACAACATATTATGCTGGGAGATGCTTCTGTAGTGGTGGCTGGTGGGATGGAAAGCATGAGTAATACTCCTTTTTATACCGATACCATGCGCTGGGGTAATAAGTACGGTCACGCACAACTTATCGATGGCCTGGCAAAAGATGGCCTTACCGATGTCTATGATGGAAAGGCCATGGGCTTTGCTGCGGAACATTGTGCTTCGAATTGCGGTATTACACGCGAAGAGCAAGATGCCTTTGCC
>Ga0315904_10007499_pt1 | contig 14639 bp, 17 predicted proteins | sample LakEriMetagenome_6_FD_203529 | JGI IMG/M metagenome (GOLD analysis project Ga0315904, IMG submission 203529) | Freshwater fungal communities from buoy surface, Lake Erie, Ohio, United States - Buoy 12 MA120 | ecosystem: Environmental > Aquatic > Freshwater > Lake | place: USA: Lake Erie, Ohio... | reverse complement strand
GGTCCATGGCGCTCTCCTCAGCCGACGCCGTCGAGGTACTCGACCTCGGGTCGTCCGGCGAGGACCGCGCCGAACTTGGGACCGGCGGCCTTGAAATACTCGGTGCCGCCATGGTGGGTCAGGGCGTCCTGATCCTTGTAGAGTTCCAGCACCTTATAGACGTTGGGCTGGGTCCGGCTCTTGGTGAGCTGATAGGCGAGGCAGCCCGGCTCATTGGCGCGCACCTGCTTGGCCAACTCGGTGAAGAAGGCCTCGAACTCGGCGCCCTTGCCGTCCTGAACCGGAATCATCGCGATCACGCCGATGGTCATCTAAAGCTCCCAACAATTGTTTGAAACGAAGGTAGAGAAGTGGGCCCCTACCGGCAAGCTGCGAACCGCGCCGGCCTTCGCGTGGAGCGGGCGCAGCACTCGCGTGTGGGGGGAATCAAGTTCGCCGCCAGGTTAATCCGTGCTTCCCTACCTTTGGCATCAGTCATGTTGCCGATGACGTTTGAGGTGGAGGGCACCAAAATGAAGCTCAAGGCACTGATTCTTGCAGGTGCCATGGCGCTGGTCAGCGGCACTGCAGCGGTCGCCGGACCGGCCTGGGAATTTGACACGCCGGGGAACGACTTCTCCAACGGGATCTGGAACTTCGGCCAGGCCTTCACCGTGACGCAGGATGTCCAGGCCTCGGGCCTCGGCTACTACGCCGGTCCGAACGACGGCCAGGTGAACGACAACCCGGTCGCCCTGTACCAGTGCGACAACAGTAACTGCCTCGGCGGAGGCGCGACCCTGCTGGCTAGCGTCGTCGTCGACAACACCTACGCGCTGCTCGGCCACTTCCGTTACGTGACGATCGCGCCCCTCACGCTAAAGACCGGCGTGGGCTATGCGGTGCAGGGTGTCAGCTCGGGCAACAACTACACCTGGAACAACCCCGGCTTTGCCACCGATCCGCTGGTGACCCGCCTCGGCGGCACGCGCTGGAAAGCGCAAGGCACGCCCGACTTCCTGAACTTCGAAAAGAACGACCAGAGCGATGGCTACTGGGGGCCGAACGTGTTCCTCGGCGATGCCGGCGGCTTCACAGGCGCGATACCGGAGCCTTCAACCTGGGCGATGATGCTGATGGGCTTCTTCGGCCTGGGCTCAATGCTGCGTTCGGCCCGTCAGCGCACAGTCGCTGGCTGAGTCATCTACCTGATCAGCTGGTGGATTTGGAAGGGCGGAGGCGTGAGCCTCCGCCCTCTTCTTTGCCTGATTGTCAGTCTGCCAAAGCGCGCAACAAGCTTCGGTCAGCTGAGCAGCGAAGCCAGTCCAAGGTCCAGACACGCCGCCTCGCAACGGGTCGACATGGCCTCGATTAGGGCCGCGTTTCGCTCATGCTCCAGATTTGAGAAGGCGCCTGCCTGTACGGCGTAGGTGAAGCCGATGAGCAGCGCCCGACGATAGTCTTCCAGGCACTCTTCGAACGGGTAGCCCTCGACGCCGCCTTCAAAGAGTTGAGTGTGATAGCTGCGGAGGAGATCCATCTCGAGATTGCGGCGGGTCTCCGGCGTCACGCTGGCCGACATCAGGTAGCCGATGTCGAAGGCCCCCGGGGCTTGGATCATGATCTGCCAGTCGAGCACGGTCAGATCCGGATCGCTGGGATCGCCGGTGAACATCAGGTTGTCCGCGCGGTAGTCGCCATGACAAAGCGTCCGCTGACCTTGGCCGTTTTGGTCCATCAGGCCCTGCAGGTCGGTGCAGAGCCGCTCGCCCACCCGCATCATTTCGGGACCTATACGGGCCTTCATCCAGGGCGCGACGATCTCCCAGGCTGTCGTATGCATCCGGCCCGTTGAGTCCCAGGGCGGCTGATTGTGCGCCGCGATCACAGCCTCCAAGGCGGGCAAATGAGGATGCCGCCACCAACGTGCATGCAAGGCGGCGACATCGCGGATGGCCCGGCGGGTCTGCGCCTCCGTCAGGCCGACAATCTGGTCGCCCGGCGTCACCGCCGAGAGGTCCTCAAGAAGCAGGAAAATCCATTTGGAGTCCGGGTCGAAGGCCGCGCCGAAGCACGCCGGCGCCCCCACCGAGATGGTCGGCGCGACATCTCAATAGAAGGCGACCTCACGTTCATAGAATCCGTAGTTGTTGGCGAGGCCGCGCGCCTCGGCCGTCCCGGCAGCAATCTTGGCCACCAGCGTCGCGGGACCGGGTCGCCCGCCGGGCGCATACTGGATCCTCAGCCGATAGATCTCGGACATCACGCCAACGCCCTCGCCGATCCGCTAGAGCTCGACCTGAGCTACAGGTCCGAAGGGGCCATTCGGCGTGGCGGCCAGAACTTCGGTCAGCCAACCGGCGGTGATTTCGTTCGCATTTGTTGGAATGCGCATCTCGAAGTCCCCCGGGTCCTCGCCATCGAAACGGCATAGGACGCCCCAAACCCGGCGGCGACAAGTCGTCAGTCCGGGGCGTCGAGTCCCCAGGTCAGCCGGGCCGCCTCGACGCGGGCGAGCTTGGCATGGAAGGGCGTCCAGTCGTCGGCTTCGGCGATGGGCGCCCAAAGAGCTTCGATCTCGTCGTAGAGCAGTTCCTCCGGATCAGGGTTCGCGAAGACCCTGGCGTCCAGCCGCTCCGGTCGGACCGGAGAGTGGTCGGCCAGCCGGGCGCGGAACTCACCGAATGCGGGCTCGGAATAGATTGCGCCGCGCGGCCCGCCCATGGCGCGGGGCGCGTCACCGCAGAACCAATCGAAGAAGAACGGCTCCCAGCGCAACCGCTCGCCGCCTTCGGCCAGCGCCCGGAACGCCGCCTGGGCCAGGGCCGCATCCTCCGTCTCCCCAACTGACGCCACGCCTAGCCTGGCCAGCATGGCGAAGGCCAGTTCGGACCTATAGGCCGGCGCAAAGCCGTTCAATGCGGCGACAAGGGCGTCACTGTCGGTAACCAGCGTAAGACATCCGGCGAGTTGCTGCAGGTTCCAGAACACCGCCTCGGGCTGACGACCGAAGCTGTAGAGGCCGGTCTGGTCGAAATAGGCGGCCACGTAGTTGGGATCTGAGTGGGGCAGGAACCGATAGGGCCCGTAGTCGAAGCTCTCACCGGTCAGGTTCATGTTGTCGGTATTGAGGACGCCGTGAACGAACCCAGCCGCCATCCACCGGGCGGTCAGGTGCGCCGCCCGGGCGACCACGGCGGCGAGGAGCGCGGCGGGTCGATCCTGGGCCTCCGTCAGTCCCGGATAGTAGTGGGCGATGGCGTAGTCGATCAGCGCGGCGATCCGGTCCTTCGCCTCGAAATAGGCATGACGCTGGAACGTACCGAAGCGGATGTGGCTGTGCGACAGGCGGACCAGCACGGCGGCGCGGGTCGGGCTGGGTTCATCGTTACGTTCCAGCGCCTCACCGGTCTCAATCAGAGAGAATGAGCGGGAGGTCGGAACGCCCAGCGCCTCCAGCATGGCGGTGGCCAGCACCTCGCGGACCCCGCCCTTGAGCGTCAGCCGCCCGTCGCCGCTGCGCGACCACGGGGTCTGCCCGGAGCCCTTGGTGCCGAGATCCAGAAGCCGATCCGTCCCGACTTCGCGAAGCTGGGCGAACAGGAAGCCGCGACCGTCGCCCAGGTCGGGGTTGTAGCTGCGGAACTGATGGCCGTGGTAGCGCAGAGCCAAGGGCGGATCGAGGTTGCCTGGCAGCGGTTGGAAGCGGCCGAAGTGCGCCGTCCACTCGTCGTCCGAGAGCGTCTCCAAGCCCACGGTCCCGGCCGCCCGATCGTTGCGGAACCGGAGTAAGGTGTTGGGGAAATCCGCCGCCGCTACAGGGTCGGCGAACTCGGCGCCGAGGTCGGGGAAGCGGGGATCTGGGCGATAGGCGGGGGATACCGGCATCAGGCGGGCCTCCAGCCCAGGATCAGCATGGCGACAGCATAGCCCGCCACATAGCCCACCGGCACGAACCAGCCCTGCCGCACCCAGGCGACGACGGAACGTCCCTGCGGAAAGATCGTCGTCAACGCCACCCCGGCGGAGGAACCGAACCAGATCATCGACCCACCGAAGCCGACGGCATAGGCCAGGAGCGCCCAGTCATAGCCGCCCTGCTCCAGCGCCAGCGCCGTCAGCGGGATGTTGTCGAACACCGCCGACAGGAACCCCAGACCCAGCGTGCTGACCCAGCTGGGCGGGGGCAGCGCATCGACCGGCATCAGCGAGGCGGTCGCCACCAGCGAGACCAGGAACAGCGCGCCCTTGGCGGCCGGGCGGATCAGCGCCCAGTCGGGCCGGGCGAAGGGCGCGGTGGCCAGGATCGCGGCCCACACCGCCAGCCCAAGCCAGGGCGCATCGGACGGCGGACTGTCCAGCCAGTTGGCCGTGATGTTGGCGGCGATCGCCGCGCCCAGGATCACCGCCACGATGACCACGCGCCGCCAGACCAGCGGGTGGCCCGGCTCGTCGTCGACCTGGATCGGCTGCAGCCGCTGTTGCGCGCGGGCCGCGAACACCGCCACCACGGCGAAGGCCACGCCGGCCGGGACATAGGCGGCCAGCACCGTCAGCGGTGAGACGCCGTTCAGCCACATCATGGTGGTGGTCGTGTCGCCGATCACGCTGCCCGCGCCGCCGGCGTTGGCGCTGGCCACGATGGCGGCCAGAAAGCCGACGCCCACCCGGCCGCGATAGACATGACGCGCCATCACGCCCCCGATCACGGCGGCGGCGATGTTGTCAAGGAAGGCCGAGAGGCCGAAGACGACGGCCAGCAGCGCGACGCCGCCGGTCCAGTCGTCAGGCAGTAACCCTGGCATTCGGCCAGGCAGGTTAGACTGCTCGAACTGGTTGGAGAGCAGCTCGAAGCCGACCAGCAGCAGCATCAGGTTGGCCAGGATCACCCATTCGTGGGCGGCGTGGGTCGCCAGCGCGCCCAACCCCTCGCCGGAGGGGAAGGCGCCCACGATCCCCTGGAACAGCAGCACCGCGACCAGGCCGGTCAGCGCGATAGGGAGCGCCCGCCGATGGAACAGCGCCACGCCCGCCAGCATGGCGGCGAAGATCGCGAACTCGAGCGGGACGCCGTAGTGCGTGGTCGGGAAGCTCGTCACCCGATGCGGACGCCCATGCCACCATCGACGGGCAGGATAGCGCCGGTGATGAACCGCGCCTCATCGGAGGCCAGGAACAACGCGGCATGAGCGGTGTCCCAGGCCGTGCCCATCTTGCCTCCAAGCGGCACGCGGGCGTCGCGCTCGGCCCGCACCTCGGCCTCGGATCGACCCGAGCCGGCCGCGATGCCGGCCACCGCCATCGGGGTGTCCATCAGACCCGGCTGGACGGCGTTGCAGCGGACGCCGTAGCGGGCCTGGGACTGGGCGGTCGAGGTGGTGAGCCGGTTCACCGCCGCCTTCGAGACCTCATAGGCGAGTTGGATGCCGCCGCCCCGGGCCGCGAGCGAGGAGATATTGACGATGGCGCCGGCCCGCTGGTCGCGCATCGGCGCGAGCGCCGCCCGGGTGGCCAGCCAGGCGCCCTTCAGGTTGACCGAGAGGATGCGGTCGAAAGCCCCCTCCTCCAGCCTGTGGACCGGACCATCGCCGCCGCCGATCCCGACGTTGTTGATCAGGATGTCGAGCCGACCGAACTGGGCGAGCGCGTGGGCCACCATGGCCTGGCATTGCGCCGCGCGGCTGACGTCGACGGTGAAGGCATGCGCCTCGCCGCCGGTCTCGGCGATCATGGCGGCGGTCTCTTCAGCGCGCTCGGCGACCCGATCCACACACAGCACGCGACCGCCCTCGCGGGCGAACAGCAGCGCCATGGCCCGGCCGTTTCCGAGCGTGCTGCCGGGCGTCTGACCGGCGCCGGTGATCAGGCAGGCCTTGCCCTCGAGCCGCCCGGCCACTTCAGTACCCCTTCAGCTCGGGGTCGAGCGTCTGGCCGGCGTCGAGCTGAACGCCGAAACTGTTCAGGATCATCGACACCTGGGTGTACTGGCCGGTGGTGAAGACAACGTCCATGCACTGCTTGGTGGTGAAGTGACGGCTGAGTTCGGCCCAGGTCGCGTCACTGATGAAGTGATCCTTGTGCAACTCGTCGGTCGCCCGGATCAGGGCGGCGTCCGCGGCGCTCCAGCCGGCGTCGGCGCCGCGCTTGATGGCCTCGATCTCGGCCGCCGTCAGGCCGGAGTCCAGCCCGATGCGGGTGTGCTGTGTGAACTCGTAGCCAGACTTACAGAGGTATCCGACCCGCAGGATCACGATCTCCCGCTCGCGCGCCGGCAAGTCGTTGCGCCGCGACAGCACATAGCCGCCCCAGCTGTTGAACCGGTCCAGCGCCTTGGGCGCATGCGCCAGGGTGCGGAAGATGTTGAGCACCCCCAACTTGCCGCTTCGCAACGGCTCCACCGCCGCGAGCTGGTCGGCGGTCATGTCGGCGTCCGCCAGCGGCGGGATCCTGGGCTTGCTCAGTCGCATGGCGTTTCCCCTTAGTGATTGGGAACAGCCTACGGCGCCCGGCGGCCACGGCAAGGCGCGAACCGGCCGTCATGAGAGCCGCCTAGGCCCAGGCCCAGGCCTCCGCCTGCGGAACCAGTGGGGCCGTCGCGTCGATGGGAAGCCAGCCCGCGGGCGGTTCAGCGCGCTCAGCCTGGGCCCTTAGAACCTCGACGGTGGCGTCGGAGGCGTCGCCCGTCCGGGTCGCAACCCGGGCCTCCAGCACCGCCAGCGGCGCGGACATCCAGGCGCCCTTGAAGGGCACGCCGGCCTCGGCCGCCAGGGCCTGGGCGCGCCCTTGCAGCGCGTGATCGAGGAAGGTCGCGTCCAGAATCACGGCGCGCCCCGCAGCCAGCAACGCACGCGCCTCGTCCAGCATCCGGGAATAGGCCAGGGCCTGCGCCTCATAGGCGTAGGCTGCGGGCGGGAGAGGGTCGGTGGGTCCGACTCGCGCCAGACGCTTACGCACTTCGTCGGTCCGAAGGACCACTGCGCCGGGCGCGGCGCCCAGGGCAGGCGCCGCCAGCCGTGCGAAGGTCGTCTTGCCCGATCCTGAGAGCCCGCCTACCGCGGTTAGCATCGGCGGCGGTGGTGAGAGGTGGGTGATCGCCGCCTCGACATATGCACGGGCCAGCGCCGGATCGTTCGAGTGAGCGGCCACATGCGCGCGCACCGCGGCCCGCACCGAGAGCATCAGGGGCAGAGCGGCCAAGCCATCGTGCAGTCCGTCGCGGAAGGTTCGCGCCGACTCGTCGAGCCAGGCGGACAAGGCGCGGGCGGCGGCTTCACCGCGCTTCCGGAACACCAAGTCCATCAGCAGGAATGCCAGATCGTACTGAACATCAATGTCAGAGAGCAGATCATCGAACTCGATGCAGTCGAAGGGCACTGGCCGGCCGGCCTCGAGCAGGATGTTGCCCAGATGCAGGTCGCCGTGACACCGGCGGGCGTAGCCGATGGCCGAGCGATGAGCGAGGCGCGCCGCCTGGCTTTCCAGCTCCAGCTCGGTGAGCTCGACCAGCGTCTCGACCTGCCGCGCATCGAGGCCCTCGCAGGTCTCGCGCAACAGCCGTGCGTTGGAACCGACGGTATAGGCCAGAGAGGCCAGCCCGCCTTCAGGGCGCAGCGGGGCTGTGGCGTGCTGGCGCGCGATCATCCGGCCCATCGCCTCGGCCAGCGGGCCATCCACCGCCTCGGGAATCGCCGATAGCACCGCGCCCTCGTCGAACCGGCGCATTTCAAGAAGGTAGTCGAGGGTTTCGCCCGTTCCGTCGAAGACCAACCCCCCGTCAACGGTTCGGGTGATCCGCCTGACCGCTCGGTAGATGTCGGGCGCGCCCGGCCTGTTGAACTCCAGCTCCCGGTCCAGCGCCCACTTGCGCCGATCCAGCGTGGAAAAGTCGGCATAGCCCAGATCGGTATGCCGCTTCATCTTCCAGGCGACCTCGGGCGTGAGCGCGACGTGAGCGCAGGCCGTGTCGATCACCCGCTCGGCCTGCCCTGAGAGCCAGGCCAGGATCTCCGCCTCCAGCGGCGGGAGTGGGCCGCTCAAGGGAAGAGCCGGCGGGTCGTCCAGCCCTCGCCCGAACCCGACTCTGCGCGGTCGAACACCAGCCGCTCATGCAGGCGGAACGGCCGGTCGCGCCAGAACTCGAAACTCTGGGGCCTGAGGCGGAAGCCTGACCAATGCGGCGGGCGGGTGACCCGGCCCAGGCCGAAGCGCAGGCCGACCTCGGCGATCCTCTTCTCCAGCGCCAGCCGGTCCGGTAGCGGCCGGGACTGTGCGCTGGCCCAGGCGCCGATCTGGGCGGGGCGCGCCCGGGTGGCGAAATAGGCGTCGGCCTCTTCCGGGGTGGTGGGCGTTACGGTTCCGCGCACGCGCACCTGTCGGCGCAGCGACTTCCAGTGGAACAGCAAGGCCGCCTTCGGATGGGTCTCAAGCTGGCGGCCCTTGTCGCTCTCGAGGTTGGTGTAAAAGGCGAAGCCCGACGCATCGACATCCTTCAGCAGCACCATGCGCACATCGGGCAAGCCGTCTGGGTCGACGGTGGCAAGCGCCATGGCATTGCCGTCGTTGACCTCCTTTTTCACCGCTTCGGCGAACCACTCGCCGAACAGCTCGAAGGGATCGCGCTCGGCCAGCAATGGCGGCGGCTCGGCGGCGGTCACCTGGCGGACATACTCGTCCTCACTGGGCGACGCGGGGATGGCGGGTTTGTCGGTCACGAGAGCCCTATAGCGCGCCGTCCGGGCGTCGCGCGAGGCTTAACCACGTGTTCAAACGGCGGCGCCTAGCCTCGGCGCTCATGAGTCGGCCCGCACCGGACATGTCACCGAAAGACGCCCGCGAGGTGCTGGGCGTAAGCTCGGCGTCGACCGCCGCGGAGCTGCGTCGCGCCTATCGAATCGCAGCCAAGCGCGCCCATCCGGACGCCGGGGGCGACGAAGGCGAGTTCCGGCAGGTCGTTGATGCCTATCGTGTGTTGCAGGATCCACGCGATCCGGACCTCACCCATGCGCCGCTCCGGCCGCGCGGCGCATTCCGTCCGGACCTGGAGATCACGCCCCGTCTGGCGCTCGACGGCGGCGAGGTGGATCACGACCTGACGGACGGTCGCCGCATCCGAATCACCCTGCCGCCGGGCCTGCGGGCGGGAGACCGGGTGCGCGCGGCAGGGGCTGAGCTTCGCGTCTATATTCGCGCCGAGGACGGCGTGCTGGTGCGCGGCGACGACATCTGGATAACCGCCAAGGTTGCGCCGGGCGTGCTACGCAAGGGCGGGCGTATTCGGGTGGAAACGCCGCTCGGAACGCGCAGCGTCTGGATCGACGCCAAGGCGGCGGAGCGCGGCTTGGCCAGCGTGGACGGCGAGGGCCTGCCGGCGCGGGGCAAACGGCCCAAGGGCCGGCTGTACATCCGCCTCGCGGCCGTCGGACCGGGCGTCGCCGACAGCGCAGCCCTGGCGCTGTTGAGACGATTCGCCGCCGCCTGGGCGGCCTGAGTCCTCAGGGCGCGTAGCGGGCCGCCCACTGCTCAGCAGTGATCTCCCAGTAGACCGAGCGGCGGATCGAACCATCGGGCCGAACGGCGTCGCGTTCGCCCATCCGGACAAACCCGGCCCGGTCGATGCCCTTCTGGACGCGGATGTTATCGAGGGCGGCGGTCAGGCACATCATCCGCACGCCCAGGGTCGCGAAGATCCAGCCGAAGCTGCGCGCCATCCCCTCCCCGCCGCGTCCCGTGTTCTGCAGGTCTGCCCGCATGGCGCCGCCTAGCTCGGCGGCCGAGCGATCCGGCCAGACCGTGACCTTGGAATAGCCAGCCACAAGGCCCGCTTCATCCAGCGAGACCATCAGCAGGCCCTCTCCGGCGACCCGCTCGGCCAGTCCTTGGGCCACCCAGGCCGCGACGTTCTCGCGGGTGAACGGGCGGGGCAGATCATAGATGGGATCGGAGACCCGCGGGTCGGACAGCAGATCGAGCAGGCCGTCCACATGCTCGGGGCCGGCGATGGCCCGGCCCGGCGCCAGGCTTTCCGGATCGGCGGCGCGGACGGCGGCGCGGATGGCCCGCACCTCATCGGCGCTCACCTCCAGCACGGTCTTGGGCGGGGCGCTCATCCGGCGGCGAGCCTTTGCAGCGCCTCGCCTTCCATCCGGCGGGTGGTCCACTCATTCATCGTAAGGGCTCCCAGCGAATCGTAGAAGGCGATGGAGGGCGCGTTCCAGTCGAGAACCGACCACTCCAGCCGCGCCAAGTCCTCCGACGCGCAGCGGCGGGCAAGGCCCGCCAGCAGCGCCTTGCCGGCGCCTCTACCGCGCGCCTCGGGCTTGACGAACAGGTCCTCAAGCCAGATGCCGGCGCGACCCCGGAAGGTGGAGTAATTGTAGAACCAGAGCGCGAAGCCGACCGGCGCGCCCGCAATCTCGGCGATGTCGGAGAACGCGCGCGGATTAGGCCCGAACAGGTCACGACGGATGTCCCCAAGCGTGGCCCGGGCCTCGTGCGCCAACTTCTCGTAGTCGGCCAGGGCCTGGATGAACGCCAGGATCAGCTCGGCGTCATCCGCCGTCGAGGGCCGGACCCTCACGTCCTCCGCCATGGCCCGTCAGACCCGAGCGCCAGTGGTCTCCTCCGAGACCGCCCAGAGCCGTTCGGCGCCTTCCGGATCCAACGCATGGGGCAGCACGCCTTCAAAGGGATTGGCCTCCGTCCACGGCTCTGCCTGGGCGCAGTTCTCCAGATAGAGCCCGCCGACGCCTTCCAACTCCGGCGCGAGGGCCGCCCAGACGCTCGTGGAAGCGCCCTGCTCGGTCGACTTGAAGCGCGGATTGACGTTGCCCTCGGCGTCTATCCAACCGAATGCGATCATCTCTTCAACCGGCAGGTGGCGCTGCAGCGGCGTACGGATGCCGCCCGGCATCACCGCGTTGGCGGTCACGCCCAGGTCGGCGAAGCGGGCGTGGAAGCCCACCGCGAACAACGAATTGGCGGTCTTGGCCTGCCCATAGGACTCCCACTTGTCGTAGGGCCGGTTGCGATAGTGGATGTCGTCGAAGTTCACCCCGCCCCGGCGATGTCCGATGGACGACAGCGAGACCACGCGCGCGGCGCGACCCTCTTCAGCGCCGTTCATCAGCGCGCGGGCCAGCCCCAAGGTCAGCAGGTAATGGCCGAAGTGATTGGCGCCGATCTGCATCTCCAGGTCCTGGGCGGTGTAGGTCAGCGGACAGGCCATGACGCCGGCGTTGTTGATCAGGATATCCAGTGGCTTGTCGCCCCAGGCCGAGGCAAAGGCGGCGACGGTCGAGAGATCGGCGAGGTCGAGCTGGCCGACGCTGACCCGGCCCGGCGCGGTCTTCTCAATATCCGACTTTGTGGCGGCCCCGGCCTCGGCGTTGCGGACGGCTAATGTCACGTCGGCCCCGGCCTCGGCCAAAGCGCGGGCCGTCTCGACCCCGATGCCCGAAGCCCCGCCGGTGACGATGACCGTACGGCCGGATAGCTCATGACCGGCGGCCACTTCACGCGCGGTCGAGCGGAGGCCGAAGGCCGAGGTGATGCGGTGGGTCATGTCAGGAAACCCTTGAGAAGTCGGGTTGGCGCTTTTCGCGGAACGCCGCGAAGGCTTCCGCGGCTTCGGCGGATTTCAGTTGGGCGGCGAAGTGAACGCCCTCGTCCTGGATCCGCTGGGAGAGGCGCGCCGTCTCGCGCATCAGCGACTTGGTGATGGTCACCGCGGCAGGAGGACGGGCGGCGACCGCATCGGCGGCGGCGCGCGCCCGGGCTCGCAGATCGCCGGCCGGAACCACCGCATTGGCGATGCCCCAGGCCTCGGCCTTGTGGGCGTCCACTGCCTCGCCCAGCACGAACATGGCGAAGGCGCGGGCATGTCCGATCCGGGCCGGGAGAAGAATCGAGGACGCGGCTTCAGGCACCAGGGCCAGATTCACGAAGGGGGTGGTCAGCAACGCATCCTCGGCCAGGAACACCAGGTCGCAGTGGAGAAGCATGGTGGTTCCCACGCCCACCGCCCTGCCGTTGACCGCGGCGACCACAGGCTTTTCCGCCCGGGCCAGGGCATTGATCAGCGCGCTACCGCTGCGACGCTCGCCGCCCGGCTCCGGCGCCCCGGCGTTGGCGGCCTGGAAAGAGCCCAGATCATTGCCGGCGGTGAACATGTCGCCATTGGCCTGGATCAGGATGCAGCGCACGGCCGGGTCGGCGTTGGCGCCGTTGATGGCGTCGCCGAGGGCTTCATACATCTCACCTGAGAGCGCGTTCTTCTTTTCGGGGCGGTTCAGTGTCAGCGTCAGCACGCCGCCGGTGAGATCAATAAGGACCTGTTCGGTCACGGCTGCTCTCCTTCGCAAATTTACGGCGTAAGCCTTTAGGCCGCCACGCGGTACCAGTCCACGCCGTTGGAGTCGCGCTCGCGCACCGCCTCGCCCCGCGCGATCAGACAGTTGAGGTGGGCGAGGCTCTCGCCGGTGGCGAGACCCAGCAAGCCCTCGTCGATGCGGCGACGGAACAGCACGGAAAACACATCCACCACGCGCTTGGGTTCAGCGAGAAACGCCTGCAGCCGGAGGAGTCCGCGCTCATGACCGCCGATCAGGTGGTCCAGCCGGGCATGCAGGCCGAAAAACGGATCGTTGTGGGCCGGCAGCACAAGCACGTCGTCGGGGATGCGGGTCTTGATCGCCGCCAACGAGGTCAACCAGTCGGTGAGCGGATCGCCGTCCGGCTCGGTGGGAAACACCGAGACGTTGGAGGATATCTTGGGCAGCACCTGATCGCCCGAGATCATCAGCTTGAGGTCCGGGCAATAGAGGCAGGCGTGCTCCGGGCTGTGGCCCGAGCCGACCACGATCCGCCACATGTGGTCGCCGATCACGATCTCGTCGCCATCGGTCAGGCGGCGGTAGCTGTCGGGCAGCGCGTACATGCCGCGGCCAAAGCCGCCGAAGCGGGCGCGATAGGTCTCCAGCGCCTCCTCGTCCCAACCCGTGGCGCGGAAGAAGTCGATGGCGTCCTGCGGCGCCTCCCGGCCGGTGTCGGCGGCGAGCGAGCGGCAGGTCATGAACTCCAGCCGGGTGATCCAGAGGCGCGCGTCGAACTTGCGGGTCAGATAGCCCGACATGCCGATGTGGTCCGGATGCATGTGGGTGACAAAGACGCGGGTCACCGGCTTGCCCTCGAGCGGACCCTTCAGCGCCGCCCGCCAGGCGTTGCGGGTCTCGGCCCCGCCGATCCCGGTGTCGACGATCGCCCAGCCGTCACCGTCGGCGATCGCCCAGACATTGATCCAGGCCAGCGAGCCGCCGAGCGGCATTCGCAGCCACTTCACCCCCGGCGCGATGTCCACCGCCTCGCCGGCCTTGGGCGCCCTGTCGAAAGGATAGGTGAGCTTGGGGCGATGGCTATCCCACGCCGCCTGTTCGATGCCGTCCCGCAAAACCCGTAATCTCCCGCCCGCCAGCGCGCCAGTATCGACCCCTTTGCGCGACGACGCCAGACGGGGGTGCGCGAGGCGCGATCCACCAGTCGAAATGGCGCCCGCAAGGCAAGCGCCGCCGTTCCCGATTCCCCGGATGTCGGGCGGCGCTCTACATTCAGTTTCCCTGCAGGCTATCGAAGTAGGCAATGAGGTCCGCGGCCTCAGCGGTGGAGAAGGTGATCGCCGGCATGCTCTCGACGCCGTGCGCGGAGATCTCGGCGAACCGGCGTTCAAGAGCGATCGGATTGTAGCGCCGCGCCAGTCGATAGAAGGCCGGTCCGTCACTGGCTCCACCGTCGTCCAGGCCGACGGTGTGGCAGCCCGAGCAACGACGGACGGCGAAGTCGCGGCCCCGGAGCTGCTGGGGATCAAGGCTGGGAAGCGAGAAATCCGCGGGCCGCGTCGAAACCCGGGGCGTTGCGGTATCGGTCGCACATGCGCTTAAGGCGAGGCCGCCGGCGGCGATCAATGCGGCCAGGCCGACGAGTCGGGCCCATGATGTGGCGGCGATCACGACGCCCACCGACGCACCGGCGCGGCGAGCGCGGACCCGCCAAGACGAACGACGCCTGCTGGAGGGCTCAATGAGAGTCCGCCGCTGTAGGGATCAATTCGGACCATCGGAAGACTCCTTTGGCGGTGGGAGCCATCAGCCCCCCGCCCCGCCCGGGATGACAAAGTCAGTGACTCAGGAGGACAAAGCAGCCGGGCCGGCGGAGGAAGCTTTCCGTAACGCCGCCGAACGCCCACTCGCGCAGGCGGCTGTGCCCGTACCCGCCGGCGACGATCAGATCGGCCCCGATCTTGTCGGCGATCCTCTCCAATTCTCGCTCGACCGAGTCGGTCCTGGTGGTTGTCATCAACGGCTCGGCGTTGACGTCATGGCGTCTCAGATTGGCAACCACATCATCAAGTTCGACGTCCGCCACGACCGCGACGTCCGGATCGACGATCGCGCTAACCACAACCCTATCGGCGCGTTGAAGGAATGGCATCGCGTCAGTGAGCGCCCGGCGGCACTCCCGCGTGTTCTTCCAGGCCACCAGGACGGTCTCGCCACTCAGCCGACGGCGCGTCGCGGGAACAATCAGCAGCGGTCGACCAGCGGTCATCAGCACGTCCGCCGGATCGGCCGACACCAAGTCGCCACGCTCGCTCTTTGGGCTGACCACGA
>Ga0315904_10007497_pt1 | contig 14640 bp, 21 predicted proteins | sample LakEriMetagenome_6_FD_203529 | JGI IMG/M metagenome (GOLD analysis project Ga0315904, IMG submission 203529) | Freshwater fungal communities from buoy surface, Lake Erie, Ohio, United States - Buoy 12 MA120 | ecosystem: Environmental > Aquatic > Freshwater > Lake | place: USA: Lake Erie, Ohio... | reverse complement strand
GGGGGTGTTGTTGATGTAAATCTTGGCTGTTGCGCTGGCAGTGTGCGAGGCTGCTGTTGTGCCGTTTTGTCCACGGAAACAATTACTCAGGGTGTTGCCATCAATGTAGTTGTAGAAAATGGTTTCGCTGTCAAGGTTGATGTAACCAATGGCGGGAAGCCCAACTACGTTGGAAAGAACGATTGTGTCTGTTGTAGCGTTAATGCTGGTGGCCAACACCGCAGAAGTTGGGCTGATTTGGCCGTCCAAACGCTGATACCAGACCTGAATTGGTCTGGCTTGGGTTAATTTGTTGGGGATAGTGGCATATGTGGATACACTGATGCGTGTGATTGTCAAATCAGACTGGGTAGAAGCCACATTTGCGTTGGTTCGGATCACATGATCCAGCAAATCAACCGTGTCGGTGGGCACTGCGTAGGTGTTCAACCCTTGCTCAAAGGTAATGGTGCCTTGCTCAAACGTCCACATGTTGACACCCCGGTTTGCCCAGTCGGCAAACAGCAAATTCAACGACCGACGTGCCGTTTTCAGGTCATATCCGGTGCGCAACTCTGAACCAGCACGCTCAAATGCCTCCTCCACCAGTTCGGTGAGGTCTAAATTAAAGCCTGCTTGTCCAGAAGTTGTTGCCATTATCTAAATCCTGCCGTTTTCTTTGCCACCTTGGGTGGCTGCTTCACGAATTGCTTTCCGGCTTTTTTCCCAGCACGTTTTGCACGCGTTGTCGCAGCGTATTCAGCAGGGCTGAGAGCTTTGATTGCAGCTTCAGGAAGATATCGCTCACCTGTGTCAGAAGATTTTTTACCACTTTTGGTTCTCCATTTTTGGTCTCCCCAATTTTTAAGGGATTGCTGCGGCGCTTTCAATCTCTGTAACCCCCGCCAGCGGCCTTGTACTTCTTGGCGACCAACTGCGCTTTACGGGCTGACCACTGGCCAGCACCAGTACCGTGGGTTGCTGCTGCCTTGACTTGGCTAACTATGCGTTTCCTGAGTTCAGGTTTGGTGTAGTTACCCGCCGCGTTGACTTTTCCACCCTCTTTGTATTGGGTGAAAGCAGTGTCATCCCGACGGGCTTTTTTCTTCCCGCCGGGCATTTTTGAGGGGTTGATGTCCCCCATACCACGGCTGGACATCATGTCAGCAGTAGGCTTTGCCGCCAGATTTCATGGTGACCATCTTGCCTTTGGTTTTGCCTTTGACAGCCACACCATCACGGCTTGGAGCTGCGGTTTTGACAGAACCCATTTTGGCGCTGGTCATGCCACCAGAAGCCATCTTTTTCATTGGCATTTCTTTTTTGCCTTTTGCCATCTCTTTTTTCTTGGCAATCATTTCCATGAAAGGGTTTGCTTTAGCCATATCACCACCTCTTTTAAAAGTTTTGCCTTTGTCGGCGTTTGAAAAATCCTTACCCACAGACTGCGGGACTCCTACCTTCTTGGCAAACGACGGGTTATTGGCCACCGCCGCCATGAAATTGTGTTGCTTCTTGCTGGTGCTTGGCATCACTTACCCAAAAAGTAATGTGCTGTTTGTACAAGCCCTGCCCCCACAGTACCCCCACTCACACCGCCAAGCAGCATGAACACTTTCCAGCCACCCTTCGCCTCAGACAAAGTGGTGTTGATTTGTGCAATTGAGCGTTTGATCTCATCCATGTCCGCCATGATTTTGTCCACGTCGTTTTGCAAATGGTCAATATTTGCCGCGTGCGTAGCCAACTCTCTGGCTGTAAGAATGTCTGCCTCTGCCATTTACACAAACCTGCCTTTTGTTTTTCCCTTGGTGGCGCAACCATCGGCCTTGGTGACGTAGCCACCATCAGCACAGTTCCACGCACGAAGGCTTTTGTTAATCCTCGAATCTGGATCGTTTGCGGTCTTGGCGCTGGTCAGCTTGGCTTTCATGCCCTTCATCCGGGCGCAGAAAGAGTCGCGGCGACTGCCGCCCTCGGGCTGAGGCGGTTTCAATCCGGGTTTCCCCGGATTCGCCCTGTTGTAAGAGGCGCGTCCTTTGGCGTTCAAACCGCCGCTCTCGGACTTCCCTTCCTTGCGTTGCCATGCAGGTGACTTAGCCATAGACAATCGTTACGCCCGTGATGTTGGTCACATCAGCATAAACGCCTATGGTAAACAAGATGCCTTCACCGGGTATTGGTAAAAGAAACGTGTTTGCTGTGCCTGCCGGAGTATCCACCTCGAGCAACAGTGTGCCAGTTGCGTCTGTTCCGTTATACAGCTTGACTGACCCTGCGCTTGCTCCCGCAAGGCCATACACGGTTTTCACACGGGTGCGGTAATCGACCGCTTGTCCGTCTGCCGTCAGTCGCGTTGACTGGACATCAGCTTGCATCGTCATGGACTGCTCCTAATCAGGAATTTGCAAATGGTGTGGCAACAGTGCCTGAACCAAGCAAAACACCTGTGACATAGTACTTCAGAGAAGCCAAAACAGTCACGGTAATCCAAGAACCTGCTGCACCACCAGTGGTCGTGCCGTCTAAGTTAATGACATCGTTTGCTGCTGCGGGTGCGTAACCAGTGGTCGCGCCAGCAGCATCGGTTGCCACCATCAACAATGAGCCAACAAATTTGTCTGTGCCATCGGTTTTGATAGCCACAGCAGTTGCGGCGGTTTCCACAAAGAATGTGTATGTTGTACCGACGTTGTTTGCAGTGCTTGGGTCTTCGCCGGGGCCGCTGGTTGTCGGATTTGCCGAGGCGTTGATGGTTGGCAGAGTAATAATCAAAGTCGCATCATTGGTGCGAATCACTTTGCCTGCGTATGTAGCAACATCAAGCGTAACGGTGTTTGTGCCGTTGGCCAAATTAACAACGGTATTTGGGCCTTGAGCGTAAAAACCAGCCAATGAACGAACTGGGCCTTGAAAAGTCGTGCGTGCCATGTTTTTTCCTTACATGCAAATTGGGGTGTATCTGTCTGCATGTCGTCAGCCGGGACTGTCAGATACACCGGAAACCCCGGAATGGTTTGAATATACCGCAAAAGAAAAGGGGACGCTAGTCCCCTTTTCTCAAGTCGCTTACGCGCCAGCAGAACCCCACATACCGAGGGGATCAGACCAACCAAAGCTGTAACGCTCACGGGCCTTGTAACGGACGTTGCCGGTGTCGAAATCACCGTCCATTGAGTTGGACAAAGGCATACGCTCGAAGTGCTTCATGCCGTTTGGAACGTCGGTAATCAAGTACCAGCCGTTTGTGTCGGTCAAGAAGTGGTTGACGGTATAGCCTTCAGGGATTGCACCCATCTGCTTCAACGCGTTGATGTCGTTGTCAGCAGTAGAGACACGCAGCTCAGTGTCAAGCAAACGCTTGGCAACGAACATGAGTGACGGAGGCACAATCATCTTGCGAGGCTTGGCAGCGATCAACAGACCACGTTCATCAGTCCATGCTGCGATTTGAATCACGGCATTTTCCAAAGAAGTTTCGTTCAAGTCCACACCAGTGGTTGGGCTGTTGTAGTTAACAGAACCATTTACCAAGGGGTGGCCAACACGAGTGCTGGAGCTGTTGTTACCAAACAAGGTAACGCCATCACCGCCCAAGTAGGAGCCATTGAAGCCGTTGTTGATAACAGAGGCTGCTTTGACTTGCTTGGTGTATGACATGGCACGAGCCAAAGCTTTGGTGTAACGAGCAGACAAACTGTCGTACAAGTTATCTTCAATCGCTTCTTCAGTGATTGAGAAACCCAAGGCGATGGTTTCGTGGTTGTACCGTGCAGTGAAGGCTTCCTGCGCATTGTCATAAGCAATTGCGGAACCTTCGTTTTTGACGGGAGCGGCACCGAAACCAGCAAGCTTGGTCTCTTCTTCAAAGCTACGCTCAGATTTCTCTGTTTCGTAGATTTCTTTGTGCTCTTCACCGTAGCGTGCGTACTCCATACCAAACAATGCGTTCAGTCCGGGGAGCAACTCTTTCAGTAGTTGTGCGCGTGAAATTGCCATTTTGAGTTACTCCTTACAGGCCAACAGCGTTGGTAAATGAGTGATAGCCGGGGTTAATCTTGACAAGGATGTCGGTGTAAGCGTCGCCTACAACTGAGAAGCCTTGCATATTAACGAACCCAACAACACGGAATGCTGCGGTGGTAGTCACAGCAGAGGAACCCGCAACGACAGAAGCCGTAGAGTTACCTGTTGATGTGCTGCCTGTTGCCACAGCGCCAGTTGAGAAAAATACGTTTGCGCCCAATGCAGCTTGTGTCACAGAGCCAGCGGACTGGACTTGGAACACAACATTGGGGTCGTCCACAACGTAAGCGTTAATCACGCCAGTTGTACCTGTTGGGTAGTACTGTGCGTAGATTACTTGGCCTTGTGCGTTGATGTAGGAACAACCAACAAACACACCCACGATACCGGTATTAGCGGTGCCAGTAGGGAAGCCATTTGTGGTCGCGTCAGCGCCGGTTGCGGTTGCCACAGCCAAATAGCCAGACGCATTCACGTACACGGGCGAGCCGTTGTAAATGTTTGAGGCAGTGCCTGCGGGGTCGATGAGATAAGTACGGGTCGCACCTGCGTATGGTGTGCCGCCCAACTCATTTACGGGTTTTAGGCCGTAAGGGGATGCTACTGATGCCATTTAAGGACTCCTTGTTTATTTAGAACCTGAACCAAAACCCGCACCGCGACTGGTTGTTGACTTACGGTCTGCAAACAGCGGCATGCGCGAATCGTTGTTTCGCATGAAGTGGTTGTCCACTGAATCCATCTGGTTCTGAGCTTGTTGCTCGTAGTACTCGTCCCGGGCGCGTGCTTTCTCGATTGGCATCTTGCAAAGCATGAGGCCACCAATTTCAACATTGCCCGTTTTTTCACTACCAGTAATCATCAACTCAGGATGGTCTGCTGCTTTCACCGGCTCCCAGCCATCGCGAAACTTGCGTGACACGTTGGTCGGTTCGTGCTGACCCAAGACATGTGTGGCTACCCAACGGTAGACATATCCGGGTTCAGGTGTCGGATCGGGCAGCGCAGTCGGCGGTACGTATACAGCACGAGCCTGCTTTTCGCGTGACACATTGTCACGAGGGGTACGGTTTTCAGCCATTTTGATTCTCCAGTTTTAAAACTTCAGCAACGTATTTTTTCGGGTCGAGGTTGTACTTTTTAATTAACGCAGCTTGAGACGGCGTTAACTGTATCTTCCTTGTCCCGGTCGAACGTGATGCGGGTGCCACCACGGATGATGGACGCCTCGGAGTCTCAACCGACCTTGGCTTGTCTTCGTTTCCTCCGAAAACTTCAGGGAACTTCGACTTCACGCGAGCATCAATTTGCTCGAAATATTCATCGGAGCGAGGGTCAACTCCATTGTTGACTAGTTTTTGGTGCAGCCCTAGTGCAAAGCTGGTAACTTCCTCGAACCCGTCTGAGCCAAACCACTGGTTTTTTGCTTGCCAGCGCAAGGTTTTTTCGTCAGCTCGCACCGGTTCGGGTGCTTGTTGTCGCGGTTGTACATCAACTTCTTCTGTTTGTAAAGGGGGTGGGCGAAAGTTTTGTGCTTGTTGCAACTTCAACTTTGCTTCAAACAACTTCTCCTGCGCCGCAATGATGGCATCAGTGTCAAATGCCTCTTGCGCCGCTTTGTACTCTTGCCGAGCTTTGTCCAATTCCGCTTCAGCCGCAGTCTTGGCCATAGCCCCGTATTGTTCGGTGCCTGTGTGAACGTACTGTTTGAGTTTTTTGTTTTCCTCAACATAGTGCTGTGCAAGACGCTCAAGTTCTTGCTTTTCCCTCAAAAGGGCTTCTTTGGCACGGCGTTCGTCGTGGCGGGCATGGGTCAACTCCTTGATGCGTTTTTGTGCACCTTGGGTGTATGACTCAATTTCGTCGTCTGTCGGGTCTTCTACCTCCCGATCAAGGGGGCGACGGCCACGGTCTTTCTCCGGTGTGTCGTCAACGATTTCAATTTCGACTTCATCTTCGGTTTGAACTTCAACCTTTTGATTTTTGTCGTCATCAAGTTCGTCGGGGAACTTGTATTGCTCTGCCATATCTGCTCCTTTTAAGCGCGGGTAAGCCCACGAGGGTCTTGCACAACAGCGTCCACTTGGTCATCATTGATGAGCCGGAACTCTTTTCCGAAAATTTTGAAACGCGTACCGGAATATGTACGCACGAGAACAAAGTCTCCTTCCTTGCACCACGCGCCTGCGGGGAACTTGGTCTGGTCTTTGTACGCGTCGGGGCCAACCTTGAGCACAAACAGAACCGTTGTGGCATGTTCTTCTTGGCGCAGGGTGGATGTGGCTTTCACGAGATCAAGCTCTGTACCATCAATTTTTTCAGAAATATCGGGTACCGCACACAAAAGTTTCCATCCTGTTGGTTCAGGAAGCATTGTGGCTTTCTCTTCGTTGGTTGCATCTGATGCGGGTGCATCAACGGGTTGGATTTCCGGCAGGGCAAACTGCCCCGGTTCAAGCGTGATTTCACTCATCGGATTTTTCTACTTTCTCAGCAAGGTCAAGAAGATGGCGCTCTGCGATGGCTAGACCCTGAATAACACCGCAAAGTTTTTGATACTCTTCAAAGTTGCGACACCCACCACCGGCGCAGTCATCTGCGTAGTTGTTCATGTCGGTGCGTAATTTGTCGCGCAATACGCGTGCGAATTCTTGAATCATTTAGTTGGCTTCTCCTTTTGGTTGTTGCGTTGCTGCATTTGCATCTGCATCTGCATTTGCTCGCGCTTGGTCTTTATGTCCCCAGCTTTTGCAAGTGCGGTGATGTTCGCTGTTGTCTTTTGGTGTTTGAGCTGGCCAGCTTTGGCCATCGCATCAACCTCAAGGCGTTTGTTCTCAAGGTCAAGCTTGCCCTCGACTTCTTGTTTTTTCAACGCCAGCTCCTGCATCTTGATCTGCAACTCTTGCTGCTGCATCTGGATAAGCGGGTCTTGCTGTTGTTGCTGAGCTTGTTTTTGCGCAGCCATTGCTTGACTTTGCTGGAGCACTTGCTGTGCGGCCTGAGCCATCATGCCTGAGAGCTGTGTCTCAATTTCTGGTGGCAGCTTCTCATCTTCCGGCGGCAAGGGCATACCCAGTTGCTGCTCAATCTTCTGACGGTAGGCAAAGCCAACGTGCTCAGCAACGTGCGCCATCATGGCCGCTTGAATCTGTGGAGCCTTGGGGTTCTGTCCAACCAACTCCATGACGATTGGATCCTGCATCGCCATCATGTGCACCTGAATGTGCGACTGGTGGTCTTGGTAGAAGAACGCTTTGAGCGGCTCCATGCGCAACGCGGCCATGTTCTCAGACACGGGGTCTTTCGGTTTCTGGTCGTCCGGCAGGGGCACAAGCTTGTCGGCATCCTTGATACCCAACACGCTCAACATCTGTCTGTGCAACTGCGGCAAGTCGTAGATGTCTGGAGCCATCTGCGCCATCTGAATGACCGCTTGGTACTGCACAACCCGCTGGCTCATGGTTGCTGCGTTGGGGTCGCTCACTGGGATGATGTCTACATGGTCGTAGTCAGCAGCCTTGGCTTTACGCGGTGCGTCGATGGGGTCGTAGTCGTAGTCTGGGTCTGTGTAGTCGCGGATGATCGCGGCCAGCAGACGCAGCTCTTGCTTGAATGTGTAGTGCAGACGCGCTTGCACGGCGCTCATGACTTTTAGCTGGCGCTCGAGCAACGCCAGTGTGGTGCCCACAGGGGCTTGGGCGGACATGTCCGACACCTTCATGTCGGCAGTGGCAGCAAACCTGCGGCCTTCCTCCACAATCTTGTCCATCAACCCAGCCAACACCATGCTGGGTTCTTTGTATGGCAGCGGCAGGATGCTGTCTCTGAGCGCCCCCGAACCAATATCTACGTCGCGCCATTCTCCGGGAGCAATCGGTGTGTCGTCGCCTTTGATGCGCATGCCACGGGATTTGAGTCCCCCGGGCAGGTTTGAGAGAGTACCTGCGTCAATAAGCTGGCGCATGAGACTCGTGGCCGATTTGGCATACCCTCCAATGAGATGGAATAGGCCAAAGCCGTACGCTCCAAAACCCGGGATGTATTGATAGTGAACAAAGTGCTGTCGTTTGATTTCAAGTGGATCGTCCTGTTCCCAGTTTCTACGGATGGCCAGAACATCGTTCGAGCCTTTTATTAAAGTAACGACGTACGGCCTTGTGATGCCTGTTGGTTCGTCATCGTCCTCATCTTTGAGTTCGTCGCCTTTGAGCACCAAGTCAACGTGGCATTCGTACAGCGTGTATCTGTCGTCGTTCAGGTCAGAGAACCCTGTCTCTTTGTCCTTGGCCTTTTTGATGTTATCTTGGTCTTTGGTTGGGTCAGGCAGCTCGATGTCGCGGTAAAAGCCTGCTTGTTGGAGCTTGACAATCTCGTTCTTTGTCTTGCGCATGACGTGCGTCAAGCGGTAACAGGTATCCAAATCGGTCGTGCCGTAGGGCAGGATGATGTCTTCTGCCGGTATGAATATGGATACTTGGCGGCCAATGTTGGGGTCGTAGTACACCTTCTTGAACGCGGAACCCGTGGCTGGCAGACTCCACAGCATGCGCTCGTGCTCGGGTCTGAACTCACGCATCACCTCTGTCAACTCGTAGTTCATGTCCTCTTGCACACGCACTGCGGCTTCTTGTTTTTCCTGAGTCTCTTTGCCCAGAATTTTTGTACGCACGGGGCCTTGCGCGGGGAATGTCTCGGTGATGGTCTCTGACTGGAAGCGCACCACGGCTTCTGTAATCATAGGGTGAAACACGCCAGACGCGCCGTTCCAAGGTTCTGTGCGCTCTTCGTACTGAAGGCCCAACAGTTTTAAGCCTTCTGTGTAGGCTTTCTCCCAATCTTTACGTGAATTCTTGTCTTGCTCGATGTCTCCGGCCAACTCAGACGCCATCGCCATGATGTCATCTTCGTCCAGCGTGTCGGCCAAGTTCTCGTTGAACTCGTCGTCCTCACCGGGCCTGATGCTTATCTCTACGTCCCCAATATCAATGTTGACCGCTTCTGGATCAATGATCTCAATCTCAATCGGTTCTTCGTCTTGCGCCAGCTCTCCGATACCTTGGGGTTGTTGAAACAGGGCTTTGTCTATGTTGGTGGCCATCATTTATCCTTAGTAGTACGCCGCTACTCGGCGTTTGAAAAATCGGGGTTCGTCTGGCTCATCTGTGTCGATACGGATGAAGCCGCCTTGTCTGACGCGCAGCAGTGCTTGGGTGGTCGTGTCCACGTAGTCATCGTTCTCCCCCACAGGGAAAGCTGCGACTTCCTCAATGACTTCGCGTGCCCAGCGTGTGTCCGGTGCCCATACCAAGCCAGATGCAAACATGTCGGCCACGGCGTTGACACGCACCATCTTATCGTTTCCACGGCTGGGTGTAAATTCTTGTACAGGGATGCCCATCGCCCGAAGCTCTTGGATCAGGGGGCCACCAGCGGCTTTCTTCTCCACGATGAACGCATCAGGCTCCCATTCCGTCCAATGTTTGAAGGCCGATTGTTTGAGTTCAGGGAACGGCATCCTGTCCTTGAACGCGTCCAGCAGTATGACCTGCGCTTTGCTATTCTCTTCCTCGTTGTAGAACACGCCCCACGTTGTGCATGCGCTGTAGTCAGATGTGCTCTTTGTCTCGTGCGCCGTATCCCAGCTCTGGATGATGTACTCACAGTCAGGCGGTGTGTCGCTTGGCCAGATGCGCCAGTGCTTTCTGCTGATGATGGCAGCGGTGTCCGAGGTAGGCTGCTGCATGTACTGCGCGTTCCAGTACCGGGGATCCATTGAGGACTTGGCACTGAGCAACGCCTCCAGCGGCCACTGTTCTGGCCAGAGTGACTTCTCGTTATCCGTGTTCTCATTCAGTATGGCGGGCAGCTCCACAATCTCCCACTGAGGTGAGTCCGGGTTATTGACTTGATACTGGATAAGCCTGCCAGTCAAGTCCAGCGGCCCCCAACGTGTCATAACAACAATGATTCCTCCTCCCGGCATCAATCGCTGCAACGGGCCAGTCTGAAACCAAGACCATGCGGTGTCAAACGCTAGACGACTGTTTGCCTTTACATCCTGCTCCGAATGCGGATCGTCAATAACAAAAAGGTCAGCTCCGCGACCAGCGAGAGCACCGCCAACACCAGCAGCGTAATACTGACCACCGGCAGCAGTGCTCCACTTTCCAGCAGCCTTCTGGTCGTCTGCCACAAGGGTTTGGGGGAATAGTTCATGGTAGCTCTCATCGTTGATTAAGTTTCTGACTCGGCGACCAAAGTCCTCAGACAAGCTAGCGGTGTGCGTGCCCATGATGATCTTCTTGTCGGGGAAGTTGCCAAGGAAGTACGCTGGGAACAGGTACGACGAGAATTCAGATTTACCCATACGTGGGGCGATGTTGATGATGACGCGTTTCTTTTTGCCATCAATCACGTCCTGAAATATCTTGGCCAGCTTCCTGTGGTGAGGCCCGACCTTGAATCCGGGGTAGACGTGCTGGGCAAACTTAATCATGTCCGTGCGCCCAGCCACCAGTTTGTAACGTTTTTCACGTTCCTCAAGCATGTCCATCAGCTCCACCTTCTCTGCTAGGGACATGGTGGGGAGGGCTTTTTGAATGGCCTGAATTTCAGTCGGGCTGAGCGTCAGGTTGCTGAGTTTCATCTGGCGGTTCGTTTATTTCTATGTCTTCAATCGGTTCCACGTCTTGCACGCCCATGAAGGCAGCAAGCTTGTCTTTGAGCTTCTTGTCGATCTCTTCGTCGGTCAGGTCGGTTTTCTTGATCTCAACCTTGTCGGTGAACAGCCCGACTTCCGTAACTTTGCCAAGTAGACCAAGAGCCTTCAAGCGGATGTTGGCGTTGGGAGACTGAGTTTCCTCAAACAACTTGGCCACCGTGTACCCACGGAGTTCTTTGGCCATCTGTACAAACTCCCAGTCATAGGCTGTCAGCATGCCCGTGATGTGGCGCACAGCGGCGGGGGTCTTTAACTGGAGCAGCTTTGTCTTTTGCTCGTCCGAGTCTTTGTCGGCAATCACCACTTTGAACGCGTCGCGAGCCGCCTGTGTCTGGGCTTCGTAACTGATCTGGTTGTCTGGCGTGACACCCAGCTCATCCAACAACTCTGCCGTGGCTATTTGCGCCGACAGTAAATCCGCTGACGAAACAGCTTTAATACCTACGAAATCGTCCAGACCGGCGTCGTCTGGGGAGAACTGCACCAAATGCTCCAACATTTTGATAGCTGTGTTTTTACACAGGGTTGTTGCGCGTTGGTTTGCAGTGTACACTTATTTCCAGCAGTTGCGCAAGCACTTGCTTCTCTCCTCAGTTGTGACCCAACTGTTCAGCCCCTCGTCAGCAATGCCGGGGGGTTTTTTTATGGGTATGGTTGTCCAACGTTTGACACAGGTTGTTTGGAATTTTTAGAAAAATTTAGGGGGTGTAGGGGTTAAGTATTACTGGGGTGCTGGGAATCGGAGGGGAATAGTGTTCACACAACGACGCATGCCTCGCTGACATATGGGGTCATGGGGGTACGGTGGGGTCTAAGGTATTCACATTTATCGTGTCAAGGGTATTGCCAAACCTGTTTGTGCTATAATAGATTTATCGATTGGGGGAACTCAGTCGTTCTGTCGCCCCGCCAGTTGCGGGGTTTTTCTTTTGGAGAGCTATCTATGAAACTCGCAACAGCAATCAATGCAAACACCTATCGTGCAATCGTTCCTACCCTGAAACTCGCAGACATCTCGTCTGCCAGTTTGCTCGACACCTTGCTTGCCAACGGTGTAGGCACACGCAAGGACGCTGTGCCTTATGTCGTGTTCTATGTGTCTGAGTTGTCCACCACCACACGCAAGCCTTACGAGGGACAGCGTGGCTGGACATTCGGGCGAGGTACTGCCGAGCAGAAACGCACCGACAGGATTCTCAACAACATCTTTGTGGATGTCGAGGCAGACGCAAAGAAACCAAAGACAAGCAAGAAGAAGGACAAGGTTGCTCGCCTTGTGACAGCGTACGAGGGAATGACTGCGGCTGAGAAGCGTCGCTTCTTGGCTTCAATCTGAAACTCGCAGACATCTTGTCTGCGAGTTTTTTCAAAGCGGTGTGGATGTCTCGTCCCACCGCTGTTTCTTTTCTTGTCCATTCACCCCCGCATCGTTCAAAACATTTGAATGGTCGCACTCAACTTAACTGGAAAGCATCATGACTAAAGCACAACTCAAAGAAATCCGTCAAATCCTTGCGCACGAATACCGCATGGCTATTGCCTGCAAGCGCACATTCTCTCCCGTCTGGTATCTGTTTGTCTGAAAGGAAGCCCAATGAAACCCGAAATCAAAGCCAAACTACAACAACTAAAAACACAACTGAAACAAGACGAGCAACTCAGGCGCAAAGACCCAAGGCGTGCCGAAGCCTTGCGACAGGCAAGGTGGAAAGAGGAGTGGCACACCATAAAAGCCCAATGCACACAACTCAAACTCCTCTGACAACAGGCAAACTGGCAGACACGATGTCTGCCAGTTTAAAAAACAACAAAAAGCTGCATGAACATACAGTAACTACTCCTTCTACTGTGTTTATATACAGTAGTGGGTATCATACCCACCATTCTGCGCAACTGGACACACTACTGGGTGCGCAATTCTTCCAGCGTTGGCGGGGCTTCAAGCAATGTCCAGCCCACAATACCTATATATATATAAGAGATTAAAAGATAGATATATATATATACGGGCAAGTGGGTGTGGTTTGCTTTGAAAAAAAGAAAAAAGGTTTGTGTTCTCTGGAAACTGGGTAGGTATGTGGGGATGATGCACTACAATCCTCGATGTTTACTGGTAAAACACCGCACCCACTAGAGTGTCCAAGTACGCAGAATGGTGGGTATCGTCGAGCAACAAGTGGGTATCTCCCACTAAAATGAAAGGTCTTTCTCATGCAAAAGGACTACAAAAAATGTGCCAAATGTGGGGCAGACAAACCCCTTGCACAATTCAAACGCCGACTGTCTCGTGCCCAAATGCAAGCACGGGGTATGAAAGGCGAGGTACTCATGACCATCAGCTCAAAGAACTGCAAGGACTGCCAACCCAAACGCACACCCCCACGCAAGCAGACACCCAAGCAACTGCACAACATGATGGTGAGTGGTGACATAAGCGAAGTGAAGGCGAAGCTGATACTGGACGAACGCAAACGCATGGCGCGGCTCATCATGAGCAAGGCGAGATACGAAGCGTGGGTTGACCAATGGCGCAGACAACTCAAAGAAACCCTTGCACCCATGACATATGAAATCAGAAAGATAAATGCACAGCTACGCTACGCCCATGAGGCGGGCAACGATGTGTATGCAGGGTTGTTGGATAAGTACGAGGGCGTACTGAAGCGGGAGAGAAGCAAGATACTGCTCGACTTCGAGGCAGACCCGCACAAGTACAAAAGGATTAAGAAAGATTGGTGGGACTTGGTGTCCGACTTCGGAGTCGAGTCCTTGCGTGACAGGTGGATGAGCATAGGAAAGGAGGAGAAGGCACGCATGAAAGTGCCCGAGCTACTGGCTCGGCGTAAGTAACTGGCAGACATGGTGTCTGCGAGTTTGTATAAACAACTTTGGGAGAGAAGAATGATTAAAGACATAGACGCACGCACCGCACAACTGGTGTGGGAAATACTCAACGCCGCCCTGTATGACCTGACGCAGGGCAACAAGGACGATGGCATAGCCGCCATTGAGGAAGCAATCAAAACTCTTGAGGGAGAAGTAAATGAGACCTGATATAGATATGTTGGAAGCGCTGGCAGACAAGCATGAGCTACGGCTCAGCGACTACCTAATCAATTTTGCAAACGATGTGTGGGCGATTGCATACAAGCAAGGTATGCAGGACGAAGCGTTGGCAAGGGAACACAACAAGGGAGAAGCAGAATGAAAGTTACAGTTTATTTTGAAGCAAATGCGGGTGCGCATATCGTGGCACAGTTTGACGAAGAGTCAACCTACATGGCTTGCCTGCCTGCGTTGGAACAGTTAGCCGCAAGTCAGGGCTACATCGTGACCGAGAGCTTGGACTACGAAGACCCCAAGCAAATTGAGATTGACAACTTGAGGGCTGAGCTTAAATATTTTTACGAAGGGAGAGCGTAATGAAATTGAAAAGCTATGAACGCATTGCCTTGCGTACAGACAGACTCAATGACGATTCAGTCGTTATCAAGTTTGATGTGTACAGCGACAAGTACCACGAAGTCACAAAAGACATCGGCTATGTACACATACGCCAAGAACTGGGGTTCTTCAATATGGTTGTCTTTGATTGTGAGGGCAACATGTTGAGTAAAGTAAATGTGCCATTTAAATTCAAGGAGTTAGAAGAATGAAATACACACCCAAGGAAAGACTAACAACATGACCAACCTCACCTTTGTACTTGTGTACACAGCCGCACTCGTAGTCCTCCTCCTCGACCTATTCGCATGGCGCATAGCGTAGGGAACACTCATACCTCTTTTTCGTAGAAAAACTCGCAGACATGGTGTCTGCCAGTTGCGTCGTTGGTGCGCTTCACCAACATTTTAAAAAGGAAAGCAATCATGAATCAAATCACTCAACCAGAAACACAAGCGTTGGAACAAGCA
>Ga0315904_10007493_pt1 | contig 14645 bp, 10 predicted proteins | sample LakEriMetagenome_6_FD_203529 | JGI IMG/M metagenome (GOLD analysis project Ga0315904, IMG submission 203529) | Freshwater fungal communities from buoy surface, Lake Erie, Ohio, United States - Buoy 12 MA120 | ecosystem: Environmental > Aquatic > Freshwater > Lake | place: USA: Lake Erie, Ohio... | reverse complement strand
CTCCTTGATAACATCAAGGGCTGTGTGCAGAACCGTGAGCGTCTTTAAACCGAGAAAGTCAAACTTGACCAGTCCAACTTTCTCTACATAGGTCATCGAATACTGAGTAACGTCGTTACCATCCTTATCGACCATCATTGGCAACAACTCATCGAGCGGTCTATCGCCGATTACCACTCCAGCGGCATGCGTTGAAGCGTGTCGAGTTAATCCCTCGAGCTTCATCGCCAGCTCGATCAGCTCAGCTCCTTCAGCCTTGGCGTACTCTGCGAGTTTGGGCTCCATCTTGAGCGCTTCAGCCAGCGGGTAATCGAATCCCTGCCGAGGGGCTGGTACGAGCTGTGCAATACGATCAGTCTCTGCGTAGCTCATGCCAAGAGCTCGACCTACATCCTTGATTGCCGCTTTGGCCTTGAGCGTTCCAAATGTCGCGATCTGAGCGACATTCTCTTTGCCGTATTTCTCGATCACGTACTTCATGACGCGCTCGCGTCCATGAATACAGAAATCCACGTCGATATCAGGCATACTAATACGTTCAGGATTTAGAAAGCGCTCAAAAAAGAGCTTATTGGCTATCGGATCAACCTCTGTGATACGCATCGCATACGCTACAAGCGAACCAGCCACCGAGCCTCGACCTGGCCCCACTGGAATTCCGTTATCCTTGGCCCAAACGATAAAGTCTGCGACCACCAGAAAGTACCCGGCAAATCCCATCTTTCCGATCAGCTGTATCTCGGTCTCAAGGCGTTCCCAGTAACGCTGCGTCTTGGCAGCTTCCCAATCACCATCCGCCGAGAGCGCCTCAAGCCTCTTGGTCAAACCCTCTCGCGCCCACTCGGCCATGACATCGTTGAGGGGTCGCTCGTCTGGCGTGGAGAACTTGGGCATGAAATACGTCTTTGACTCAAGCGAGATGTCGCACTGCGCGGCGATCAGCCCTGAGTTTTTTACGGCCTCTGCACCCTCTTTGTACTGAGAGAATTCCTGCAGCATCTCCTCTTCTGTCTTGAGGTGCAGGGTTAGCCCCTCGTGTCGTAGACGATCCGGATCGTGGACAGTTTTGCCGGTCGATACGCACATCAGGACTTCCTGTGCAAAGTGATCGTCACGATCAAGGTAGTGACAGTCAGTGGTGGCGACAAGGGGTAGTCCAAACGAGTGCGCTAGATCGATTACAGCGGCGTTGTGCTTCAGCTGTTCCTTAATCGGGTGGGGTTGGATTTCGAGATAGAAGCGGTCTTTGAAAACTCGAGCGTAAAATTCAACTAGAGCCTTGGCTCCCTTGCGATCGTCTACCTCAGTCGCCTGCGCAAGCTCTCCTGCAAGGCAGCCACTTAGAACAATCAGCCCCTCGGAGTAACGCTCTAGGAGATCATGATCCACGCGCGGCTTGAAGTAAAACCCCTCCTTGTACGCCAAACTCGAGAGTTTACAAAGGTTGTGATAGCCCACCCTGTTGGCAGCTAACACGGTCAGATGGCACGTCTCTGCGCCACCCTTCGAGGTCATCTTGCGCTCAAAGCGTGAGCCGGTGGTGACATACAACTCACACCCTACGATGGGCTTGATACCAGCGGCTTTCGCTTCGAGGTAGAACTCCACAGCGCCGTGCATGTTACCGTGATCGGTCATGGCGATCGCTGGCTGACCGAGCTGTAGCGCTTTTGTTAAAACATCAGGGAGTTTATTTGCTCCATCGAGGAGGCTGTACTGAGTGTGAAGATGGAGATGACAGAACTGAGACACTGCGCCTCTTAACTAAAGAGCTTTTAGAGCCCAAATATCACACGAATTCTTTTGTAAGACTTACGTGCTATCCAAGCAAATTTAGTCTACCCCCTCAGACCTCTTCGCTCAAGTGCTGATGGGCGCCAAACGCATAGAAAGCCGCACGAAATAGCCCAGCACGAGCCCTACCTTCTAGACCAGCCTGGTATAAGCTCTGAGCCGGCTACACGCACGATATCAGACTCACGGATGTACCGTTCAAGCGAGTCTAAGAGCTGCTGATCGGCCTGATTACCGGTAATAACAGCTGCTTCGCGCTTTTGGGTCAGATCTCTAAGCATAGATGACAGCGTTGGATGGTACGCACCCTCTTCTTCCTCAGAATCATCAACTGAACGCGCCAGCTGTAGCTTCCCCCCGTAACGATGCAGTGCATACTTACGCAACACCTCAGCCATTTTGGGGTCAGAGATACTCGCTTGCGGACTCGCTAACTGCCTTCGGGACCACAACACTTTTGCGTCTGGATTAGAACACTCCTGCAAGATCGTTTTGTCGTTTTTGAGAATTGCCCGGCTGAATATATCGAGGCTATCAAAGTCGAGCCGATAGATATCCATCTCTATGTCACAGGTGGTCTTTTCAAAGTAATTCTTGAGGGTGATCGAGCTAAACTGCTTCAACGCAGCCCGTGCCAAACGCTGCAGATCGAGATCCTGCACCGCCTGCTGTGAGATAAAAAACGGATGCTTCGCAGCACTGCGCCACACGATACACTCTGGGCTCTGCTTCTCTGAGTAGCGTTGTAGATCGACCCACAAAGCCGCCTTACCAGACGCATCCAGCAGCGTCATCGGCGTGGTAATCCTGTATCCGTCTTGCGATAGGTCATACTCAGGCTGCTCCTGCATATAAACCGTGCCTGAGCGAACGGTTGAGTGTAGCTTGCCACCCTCGTAGGCCTCAAAGCTTGTTACATCGAGACCACACTCCTTCTGCATCCAGGCGGCAACACGCATCGTCAGCACAACGTCTGCCCTCGACTCATGCGCTTGTTCACCAGAAAGCAACCCGAGCGCATGACCAACGGTCTGCAAAGATAGCGACAACTTTTTCTCACCAGCTCTCTGACCAAGAACTAGCTCGCGGAAAACAGGCGAGCTCAGATAGGCCTTCTGCACAACGTGCAACAGATCCCGGGGAATAATCTTTCCACCGAAATATGGATTAAGACCGTTTCTGACTAGGCTAGTACGCAGGTAGTTTAGATCAAACCGAGAGGAGTTGTAGCCCACTAGCGGGATTGCACCACGTGCATCCTCGATACATCCAGCCAAAAAAGCCACGATCTTCGACATCGCAACGCTCTCCGAGTCGCGAGCGATCTTCTGGTGTTCTTGCACATCAGTCCGATTCGCTAGAATTGCACCCGGATCGGGAATCTGCAAACGGGAGATGTGTATTAAACCTGAAAGTTCGTTTATGGACTGCCAATCAGCGCTACTTTGGATAAATGAGTAGTTTACAATCTGCCCAATCGGGTTCTTATCGGAGGTCTCAAGATCGTAGAAGACTGCACTCATACGGCGAGAGTCTACACGATATACCTGGCCAGGGGCGAGAGCGAAGATCAGCAAAACAGCCAAATATCGCCTAATAATTTGTGCACGCCCGCGTAGCGTCAGCCCCTAAGCTGGTCAACCAACGCGCTCAAGAAAGCCTTCTGCTCAACAGCATGGTGCTTACCTGAACCAGTAGCGGTTGCCGCCGCCGAGACTCGCCCGATATACATGGGTTCAACACCGATTGCAGCGCGCACAAGAGGCGAGATGAAAGTCCATGCACCTTGGTTCTGTGGCTCCTCTTGCACCCAGATACAGCGGGATGCGCCGCTCTTGGCTAAGAGGTCTTTAATCTGCTCTGCCGGGAAAGGATAAAGCTCCTCAACACGCGCCACGCACACTGTTGCATCAAGGCCATTTTCCTTTAGCGTAGCGGCCACGTCGTAATACACCTTGCCACTCATTAAAACCAAAACATTTGATTTTACGATGGCACCCTCCACAAGAAGTGGCGCAAAACTTCGCTCTGAAAATTCCTTGATATTACTCGCCGCCGCGGGCAGTCGTAGCAAACTCTTTGGGGTCATCACGACTAATGGGCGCTTAGGGTCAGAAAGCCCCTGTCGACGCAGAAGGTGAAAGTATTGAGCAGCTGTCGTTGGATAACAGACCCTCATATTCTCTTCGGCGCACAGCTGCAGGTAGCGCTCTAGCCGCGCGCTTGAATGCTCTGGACCCTGCCCCTCGTATCCGTGCGGAAGGAGCAAGGTCACTCCCGATAGCTGCCCCCACTTCGACTCAGAGCTACAGATAAACTGATCGATGATCGGCTGAGCACCATTTGAGAAATCACCGAACTGGGCCTCCCACATCGTTAAGCCCTTAGTCTCACTGGAAGCATAACCAAACTCAAATCCCACCACAGCTGCCTCAGAGAGAGAGCTGTTGTAGATCTCAAAGCGTGCGCCGTTGTTAAGCTTACTAGCGAGTGCTCCGAATGGACTCCAATGTTGCGGCTTCTCGTAGTCATCAAGCACTAGGTGTCTATGACTAAAGGTGCCGCGCCGACAATCCTGACCACTTAACCGAACAGGCACGCCTTCCTTTACTAGCGCGCCAAAAGCGAGCGCCTCTCCAACGCCCCACTCAATCTCCTCTCCAGCCTCAACAGTTTCAACTCGCTTCTGAATGATCTTGGCCAGCTTTGGATGAGGCACAAAACCCTCCGGAAACGCCACAAGCTCTCGTGCCAGCTCGCGTAGCTGCTCGGCTGGTACAGCTGTTTTCACGGTCTTAGGAAAGCTTCGTGCCGTAAGCGCGCGAGCCTCTCCCTCAGTTACCGCTTGCGAGCGCTCCTGTGCAGCTGCGAAGTTCTTCTTGTAACTCTCTACGCTCTCTTGAACAAAAGCTTCATCGATAATTCCAGCAGCGATCAGACGGCTTGAATACTGCTGCCAGAGCGGCTTTTTGCTCTTTAGCTCAGCGTACATAAGCGGCTGTGTAAAACTGGGGTCATCGCCTTCGTTGTGTCCGTACTTGCGGTGACCGATCAGATCAATAATTACATCTTTCCCGAAGGTGTTGCGATATTCGAGTGCAAGCTGTGAAACCCAGCACGCTGACTCGGGATCCTCAGCGTTTACGTGAAAGACCGGAACATCTAATCCTTTGGCTAAATCAGTGCAGTACCGAGTCGACCGCGACTCATCAGGAGTTGTGGTGAAGCCGATCTGGTTGTTGATTACAATATGGATTGACCCACCGGTGGTGTATCCTTCAAGGCCTGCATAATTGAGCGTCTCAAACACGATTCCTTGGCCAGCAAACGCGGCATCCCCGTGCATCAGCACTGGCAGCACGGCTTTACGATCTCCTGCAAAGAGGGCGTCCTGCTTCGCTCTTGCGATACCTTCAACAACCGGATTCACAAACTCAAGATGCGAGGGATTCGGCGCTATGTGAAGCGTTACAGACGAACCATTTCGTGAAAAGCTGCCACTATAACCAAGGTGGTATTTAACATCGCCACCACCTAGAACAGTTGCGGCGGTCTTATCCTCAAATTCAGTAAAGATCTTCTCTAGAGGTTTCCCTACGGTGTTGACCAATACGTTAAGCCGTCCACGGTGGGCCATTCCAAAAACGACCTCACTAACTCCAGAGCGCGTGCAACCCTCAAGGATAGAGGTCAACATCGGCATGAGGGTCTCACTGCCCTCAAGCGAAAATCTCTTCGCTCCAACGAACTTTCTGTGCAGCTCAGATTCCAATAACTCGCCTTTCATCAAGTCGAGAAAGATCTCTTGCCTCGCCTCTTTGGTAAAAACTCTAAAAGGTCTGGCCTGCGTCTCAATCCTCTCGCGCAACCAGGCGCGCTCATCAGCAGACACGATATGCTCGCATTCAAATCCGATCGACCCGCAATAGATTTCATTTAACGCTCCCAGCAGAGCTGGAACAGAGTCTACATCTCTACCGCCATACAAGCGCGGGTTGATCGACAGCTGCTCTGCGCCTTTCCCAGCAAGGTATGTGTCAGGCAGAAGCTCTCTAGTCGGTTGCGGGGCCATTCCTCCGGCCTTGACTGGACTTACCTCAGCGATTAGATGCCCTTGCCTACGGAAGGCGTCTACAACCGCATCCGCCAAAGGCTCAGCTGACTCAATCGTTCGGACAGTCGCCGTGCCCTCGCTCACCGGCGTTGTCGCAGCCGGTGTTGCATAACCGTTTGTTGTCTGGCCGTTAGGAGCTGCTTGGGCACCATTAAGACCTGCCTGCTTAAAGAACTCGGCCCACGCCGGATCGACCAGAGAGGGATCCTCTTTGTAGAGCTGATAAAGTTCGGCAAAATAGCCCGCGTTTGAACCAAAAAGTGATAACGCATCAATAGACATACACAAACAAATCCCAACAAAAACAGGCGCTAAGATAGTAGCAGATGTACTTAGTAGTTTAAACTCTCGCAGGGAAGGTCGGAAGGAAATCCGGGTAACTTTATTAAGATATTCGAATTAGAACTCGTCTCAAAATTAGCTTTGTCGCGAGGTTGACGAGATGCGAGACGAGACGAGGAACACGAGCGAAAAAACCGGAGGTGTATCCACTGAGATACACTGAGGATTTTTTCGTGGAGTTTGACGAAGTCGCAGCCCGCATGTGGCCAACCGGAGCAAAAGCTATGTTTGAGACCGGTTCTGGTGAAAACGGAGCCTTCGTCAGCCAAACGACGTCCCCGCCTACAAAACATCCCAAGCTGTAAGCAATAAAACCCGTACCACTTCAAAGGGTAAATATCCTGTTATATCTAAGGATTGTAAATTTAGGCATGCCGCGTGCTCTACTTTACCCAACGCACTACTGGTCGCCGGACTCTGATAATGCGGCCAAACCAGCCACCATGATTGGCTCCAGATTATTGGCCTGTGCGAGAACTGCCGCCGCTGAGGAGCGAATACGCGAACGCAGCTGCTCGGCGATCTGTTCTGCGGTCTCTGCCCCCGTCATATCGTTGGATACCTCAAGGAACGCAAATCCCGCCGCACGCACCAGAGTCATATTGTCGCCGACTAACTTAGTCGTCGTTTTCAGCGCCTTTATGTTGGTCTGCAACTTAATCTGAATATCCTGCAGCGCATCCTTAACCTTCCTAAAGAAACCGGAGCGATCGTCAGATGGGTCATCTTCGTCAAAAATCGCACTCTTAAGCGCCTTCTGAAACTCAGCCAATGGGACAGGATTTCCGTTGTTTGATATCGTGCCATCAGCCCCCACACTGGCCTCGGCAGGAGATGAGAGCTTGCGCAGCGCGGAGCCTAATTCGTCAACACGCTCACGATCAAGTCCAGCGCGTAACAAACTCGACTCAAGCTCAGTTGGATCAAAGAAATCAATCTCCCCAGAGGTTGCTTCATCAATCTGATCATCGAAGTCTTTCGCGAGCGCGTCGAATTCCGTGCGGTACTGGCGTGCATCCGAACCAGATACATTGCCTTTGTTGGCTTTGGTTGCGATTGCCTGCATCTTGTCGGTCAACTCAAGCAGCTTTTCCTGAGAGTCGAGAGCGAGGTTGATAAATGTGGCGCTGGCGTTGAGGAGCTGCATACCAGCGGCGAAGTTTGAGGCGCCCGAACGAAGAGAGTTGTACAGCGCCTGTCCCTCTAAAGCTCCGCTCGAAGACGATGAGCGGCTATTGGAGCTTCCAGAGACCCGCGAGATCTTTGTGAGAAGGGTGGTATTAATTATTCGGTCGAGGCTGATCATAGTTGCTCTTAAGCACACCAAAAACTAAGCGCGCGCGTACACCTGACACTTATTTAAGATGATCTAGCTAAGCCGAGGGCTTTAAAAAATTAGACCTGGATTTATTCCGGCATATGCCCAGAACCTATTGATATTACTCGGCTCTTATGGCCGACTTGGAGGCAATATTGTACTCTGCAGCCATTGCTTTAGGGCCCTCGTACCCTGAACCCCTACTTTGTGGCCGACTGCTTCTTCGACATACTCTACACGCACTCCGAGCGCTCTAAGCGCTTCAACCCCGCTCTGCGCCTTTGATACAGGTATAGTCTCATCTAATGAGCCGTGCGCAACGAAAACCTCGGGAATCTTGTTAAGCGAGGTTGATTCGCTGGGCAAATACACAAAACCAGCTAACACAGCTATCGCGTCAAACTCAACTAAACCGAGAAATGTGACCGCAGACAACAGCACACTGCCCTGAGAGAATCCTAGCCCAACCAAAATTGTAGGCTCTAGCCCATACAATCCGAGAAGAGAGTTAAGAGAGCTTTGCAACTTATTCGATGCGAAAACGATCGCTTCTTGCTTTGAGCCGGCCACCGTCATGTCCCACCAACTCCATCCTCCAAGTGGGTCGGACAGAAAGGCCTCGAAGGACACTACGTGGCAACCCTCAGGAATTGCTCGCTCAAAGGTCCACATAACTCCACGATTACCGGCGCGCCCATGCACTAGCACAACCAACGGCGAAGTCGGATCTGCGCCAGGCCGATAAAGGAACTTAAGCCCTACTACCGACTCTTCTGAAGTGGTGGATTCGTGTCTCACAATCATACGCAGCATATAGCGATTGACATAAAATCGGAACGAAATGCCACAGTCCAAGGGTCACGGTCCAAGGGTGGCAGACTAACTAGGATCTTTCTTTAAAAAAGCCTAAAGGCTTTTGCCGTTTATCCAGTGTCAATCGCTATGCATCTCCCCCTCCCTACGGTCGGGAGCCCCTTGACGGTGCGTCTAAAGCAAGCGACTCGATCTCGGTACGGAATTCCGACCCTTGCCATACTAGCGCTTCTGGCAGATTTTTCCAGCTACGCCAAAAACTAAAAGCAGTCTGGGACCGTTTTTGACCTAATTCAAAGGCGTGGATCGGCATCCTATTTGTCGCGCAGTTAAAAAAGGTTCTGCCACTTAGTATGGTGCGCCTTAACGACCGAATCGTTGAGGTTGTGGAGAGCGCGCGCTACATCTCGAAAGAGCTTCTCCATCAGATTCGGATTGGTACGCAGCAGCTCACGAAACTCCTGCTTGGGAAAGACCATGCAATCACAAGGCTTAGTCGCAACCACGGTCGCAGTGCGAACTCCCTCTGTCAGCGCAGCCAGTGCGCCGAACACCTCATCTTGGTGTATCTCCCCAACACGGTCACCCCGTACTGACACCTCCGCGGCTCCATCAGTGAGAACAAAGACCTCATTGCCCTCCTGGCCCTCGATAATGATCGTCTCCCCTGGGGCGAAATGCCTGTACTGCGGCGAAGGCGCCACAGAGGTTGCTTGAAACTCAGCAAACTCACTAAAAAATTTGTTGCACATCGCCATCTGTAATTGCGTCCAGAGACGCATTTTGGGAGCTGAGGCGGATACAATCTTCCAGATAAAATCCTGGCGAAATCCGAGCAGCTCACACTGGCAAGAGCCGCTGGCTCCGATACGCAGCGGTGAAACCGAAGCAAACCATGGACCGAGAATGTCATCACTATGAACGCTTAAGAGCTGTTTCTGATGGTACTCAAGCGTGGCGCTGCCGCTGACAACCCACCATATTAGCGACGAGTCAAAAACCACGGTATGATCGTCGGGAATTGTCCGACGTACACCGTGCGGTACAACAGCACTAAAGACCTCTCGCACTACCTGCTTTTGCAGAGTCTCAAGGATGATTGACTGGTTGTTCGAAGTTGACTGCATAAACGCCCCCGCTTACCGTGGTATTTCGACACAACAGCAGTAACGCTTAATAAATCAGCGCGCTTAACTTTGCCAGTATCAGCAGCTACTTACGAGCTGACATGGGGATGTAATCAGAGATCTCAGGCCCAGTGTAGACCTGGCGCGGACGGTTGATCTTATTACCCACTTCCTCACCATACTCTTTGGAGTGCGCTATCCAACCCGGAAGTCTACCGAGGGCAAACATCACGGTGAATGCTCTAGTCGGTATCTTCATCGCCTTGTAAATAATGCCGCTGTAGAAATCGACGTTTGGATACAGTTTGCGCTCAATAAAATAAGGATCCTTGAGTGCCGCCTCTTCGAGCTCTTTAGCGAGATCGAGCAACGGATCAGAGATCTTCATCTTGGTGAGCAACTTATCGCATGCTGCCTTGATAATCTTCGCGCGAGGATCAAAGTTCTTGTATACACGGTGACCAAAACCCATCAGCTTAAAGCTGCTGTTCTTATCTTTGGCCATATCAATGTACTTCTGCACTTTTCCACCCTCTGAGCGCATCTGCTCGAGCATATCTATGACTTCCTCATTGGCACCACCATGACGCGGCCCCCACAATGCGCAGATACCAGCCGTAATCGCCGCAAACAAATTAGCCTTACTGCTGCTTACCATTCGTACCGTTGACGTCGAACAGTTCTGCTCGTGGTCAGCGTGGAGAATCAGAAGCAAGTTCAGCGTCTCTGCCATAACCGGGTCGACCTCGTAGTGTTCCGCCGGAGTTGAGAACATCATATGCAGAAAATTCTCGCAGTAACTCATGTCATTCTGCGGATACATAATTGGCTGCCCGATCGATTTTTTATACGCAAAAGCCGCAATAGTCGGAAGCTTAGCCAAAAGGCGCACCGTATGGAGTGCGAATTGCTCAGGCTCGGGGCGACTCTCCTCGTGCTGATAGAAGGTCGACAGCGACGAAACCACCGAAGCCAAGATCGCCATCGGGTGAGCGTCTCGCGGGAATCCGTCGTAAAAGCGCTTGATATCTTCGTGCAGCATCGTGTGGCGACGAACACGATTGGTGAAGAAATCAAGCTCCGCCTGAGTCGGTAACTTGCCTTCGATCAAAAGGTATGCGGTCTCCAAGAAAGAACTCTTCTCCGCCAATACCTCAATCGGGATACCGCGATAACGCAGAATGCCCTTCTCACCATCGATGAATGTGATCGAGCTGGTGCATGCACCAGTATTCATGTAACCGTTATCAAGAGTGATGTATCCTGTCTTCGCGCGCAGATTTGAAACATCCACGGCGCGTTCGTTCTCCGTCCCTACGATGACTGGTAACTCAACAGTTTGATCTCCGAGTTTAAGGTGCGCGGTCTCCGACATAGTCTCTCCTAAAGCGATTTCGCTCGCGTTCTCACTTACTAAGACTCACCTAGAGCCTAAAAAGATCCTCGCTTCCGACAATAAATCTGAGCACTTATATCACTACAAAGCGCTGCATCAAACAAGCGCAGCAAGCGCGTCCGGTTTAACGTGATTCGGCACAGTAGATCTGATAGAATAATGCTGTTTGCTGATTTGACCTATACAGCCGATTAACTCATCGTTACCATAAGGGGCCCATACTTCCGTGTTGTGGCCGTGCTACTTACATGATGCTGATATGACAACCAAGAAAAGAAAGTTCGATTCCTTTGATCTAGACGAATCCAATCAACCAATGTTTGAAGGCGCTGACATCTCCAGCGGTCGGCCAATACGAAAGCTGCATCCCTTGGGGTTCAGGGTCGTTGCCAAAATCGTGAAGGATTCAAACGTTACCGATAGTGGCCTGTATCTCCCCGAAGGCGCCAAAGAGAACATGCAGGAAAGTATACTAGCTAAAGTAATCGAGGTGGCCAGCACTCTTGATAGTCGAACCGAGGAAGAGACGAACGTCAGCGGCATCCCGCTTGGCTCGCTTGTTTTAATACCCAAAACTCAGGGTATAAAGGTGCCGTGGGACGAAGACTTGAGGATCATTGACACGCGCGAGATCTTAGCTTTGGTCGATGAGATAAATCTGACCTAGCTACACCATGCAACACCGGTATAACGGGCTTTTTAGCGCATCTTTTTCAGCTTTATAAGACTCTATAGAGATAGGTGCGGATAGGATCCCTAGAGGCACCCACACCCCATCTCATGGAGCAACCATGTTAAACAAGCTTTTCTCTCCCTCACTCCTGGCCCTAACACTCTCAACCCTTTCAGGCTGCGCGTACTTGCGGATCGATCCAAACCACTTCCTGATTAGAAGTGACATGATCCAATCCGTCGAGCACGAGAAGGAGATCTTAGCCAAAGCCAAAGTCGGTTGGACTGACGATGGCAAGGTCAGGGTGCTGTACGTCTCAGGGACACCATATGAGCGCGGCTACCAGCACGGTGTGCTCCTACGCAAGGAAGTTCAAGACAACCTACTTTCGATGCATGAGAAACTTCTCGATAAATTTAGGTACGAAGAGCTTCTTGATGAAAGCTTTGAGCGTCAGCGACCTTTCATGCCTCAGGAGTACATCGACGAGATGCACGGACTTGCCCACGGAGCGCGGATTCCTCTACGGGTAGTACACGCGATTCACGCCCTCCCAGAGATCACCGAATGGGGTGGGAAGAAGAAGCTTAAGAAAGTAATCAAAGACATGATGGAAGGAGTCTACGGAACTTCGTGCAGCAATTTCAGCGCAACTGGCAAAGCCACTCCAGACACAACGATGTATACAGTACGGATTCTGGATTGGGGTCTGCATAAGATATCTAAGCTGCATGAGTATCCGCTCGTGACGGTTAACGTACCAGATAAGGGCATTCCTTCAGCCAACGTAGGCTGGGTAGGCTTCCTCGGAGCAGTCTCTGGGATGAACGCACAGGGAATTACGCTTGGTGAGATGGGCTATGGAGATCCAGAAGGCGAAACGATGCGCGGAATGCCGATGCCATTTGTTTTGCGCAGTGTACTAACATACTCAAAGAATCTGGCGGACGTGCGAAAGATTATCAAGTCAAGTCCACCAACCAACTCGTTTGTATATCTGATGAGCGATGGAAAGAACAATACATCTGAGCTTTATGTGCGAGATCCATTCCGATTTGATGTACATAAACCAGGCACACTTCTCAAGGACCGTGACAACGTCTTTCCAGCAATTCCAAATATCCTCTACGGAGGGCACTATCAGGACCGTATGACAAAGGTTCTAACAGAGAAGCGCGGCGAGATTACCCCTGAGATTATCATGAAGGATGTGATTCCATTTATCGCTATGCCTTCAAACTTTCAAAACGTGATCTACGAGCCAAAGGGCCTACAGCTCTGGTTTAATAATGCCAAGGGGCCAAAGGAGAGTGCTGCGGGGCAGCCGTATACTTACTTCAATCTCAAAAAAGCTCTTGAAAGCTTTGGACATCCAGTGAAGTAGCTATCAGAGTATTCCCACCTCCTCTGAGCGCCATTACCATGTAATCATCGAGGGTGCTCGAGGGGAGTAGTCTAACCACCATCATGCTCTGTGTTACGTGGCCTGCTATTGTAATTTCTCAGGGGCAGCTTCTGAGAAATCCGCAAGACAGCTCCTTGATTACAACGTCTCAGGGCAGGTCATATGGTGTTTCGCTGGATTATCACAACGCTCGCGGTGTGGGTCGCTGTTGAATTAGTTCCCGGAGTTAATTACGACCGCTGGCAGTCACTGGTGGTGGCAGCTCTCGTGCTTGGGCTTCTGAATGTGTTTGTCAAACCTATTCTCGCACTGCTGACAGCTCCGCTTATCGTGCTCTCGTTTGGCCTCTTCGTTATTTTAATCAACGCTGCACTACTACAGTGGACGGCAGCGATGGTACCTGGATTCTCTGTCGATTCGTGGGGTGATGCGGTGTTAGCCAGTATGATTATCAGCGTTGTTTCACTAGCTTTTGCGGGCGGGCATATTTTGCTGGCTAGAATATAGCACCTACCGCGACCTATCTCTCCTCCAACACCAGTATCTCCGCGTAATCCCAGCTGGGTTGACGAACGATACCGAATCCACAGGGCGCTCTGAATTCATCAGATAGCAGAGGATGCACATGACATGCATGACACATGAGAAGATCACCTCTAGCGATGCTAAATTTTTCAATTTGAGCCACAAATAATGGGAAAGATGACGTTTCTTTGTTAAGGTCGGAAGGAGGATATATCTCGCATGCCGCGACTGCAGGCGCAGCTGTGGAGGCTGGTCAGCTTTATTGCCGCAAGGTCCGCTATGTAAGGGCACGACGCGCAATTCAAAGGCCAGTTTCTGGCTCAGTTGGTATACGATATGAAGATGATCCGTAATGAGAGGTAGTGAGACTATGAATTTGGCCGAATTAAAACTAGCCCTGAAAGAAAATAGCGAGTCAGTCGTCCGCTTTCGCTTACCCGACGGCTCTTTATCGGCACGTCACGCCCACATCACTGAGGTCGGCCTAGTGACCAAGTCGTTTATCGATTGTGGTGGAACAACGCGGAACGAGGCTCGATGTCAGCTCCAATCCTGGGTCGCCGACGATATTGATCATCGACTTCCTGCTGGAAAGTTGCTTTCTATTATTGAGAGGGCTAACCACCTACTCCGTGGACAAGAGGGCTTGGCCGTAGAATTGGAACATGACATCGGCTTCGTCTCTCAATTCCAACTTGTGGGGGCCGAGCTGATTGCGGGAGAGCTGGTTATTAACTTAGCGGGCCGTCACACTGCCTGCTTGGCCCCTGAAAAGTGTTGTCCGCCCTCTGGGCAATCTCCGCAGGTTGTATCTCTCGGGCGTAGAGGCTAAACCGTTCCCTTTTTATGAAGAGCGCCTCTCTCATAGTGGCTATTTTCTGCTGTAGGCGGGCTACTTTTTCTGCTGTAGGCGGGCTACTTTTCTGCTGTAGGCGGGCTACTTTTTTCTGCTGTAGGCGGGCTACTTTTCTGCTGTAGGCGGGCTACTTTTTTTCTGCTGTAGGCGGGCTACTTTTCTGCTGTAGGCGGGCTACTTTTTTTTCTGCTGTAGGCGGGCTACTTTTTTCTGCTGTAGGCGGGCTACTTTTTCTGCTTAAGGGGCCCCGCTTACATCTGCTGTAGGCAGCCTACTTTACTT
>Ga0315904_10007490_pt1 | contig 14650 bp, 18 predicted proteins | sample LakEriMetagenome_6_FD_203529 | JGI IMG/M metagenome (GOLD analysis project Ga0315904, IMG submission 203529) | Freshwater fungal communities from buoy surface, Lake Erie, Ohio, United States - Buoy 12 MA120 | ecosystem: Environmental > Aquatic > Freshwater > Lake | place: USA: Lake Erie, Ohio... | reverse complement strand
TCCTTGAGGTAGGCGTCGATCCAGTCCGAGCCCGCGAACATCTTCCAGCGGGTCTGGCCCTGCTTGTACCGCGAAAGCTGGCGGTACTCGGTCTCCAGAACGGCGATGAGCGCGCCGCCGTCCGCGGTGGACGAGGTGATGTTGCCGGCCGCGGCCGTCGCCGTGCGGGCGCGGTTGCGCCACCACGGGTTGGCCACGCGGCCGATGCCGCCGGTCGTGCCGGCCGCCGGGTTGTCGAGGATCAGCGAGCGGATGCCCGCGAGAGCCTTCGTGTCCGACGTGCCGTCGCCGTGGATCAGCGTGTCGAGCGAGGCCGCGTAGTCCTCGCCGAGCGTGTCCATCTTCTCCTCGAGGAGGTTGGCCAGAGCCTGCTCCTCGCGACCGTCCATGCTCGAGGTCGAGTTGCTGTCGCTGCTGATGTCGATGCCGTCGACCTTGAGCTCGGAGTGCGTCACCACCATGCCGATGTGGTGCTCCTTCCACGGGAAGCGCGCACGCTTGATGCCGGTCGGGTTGTAGTAGCCGACGGCGTCGTCGTGCGTGTAGCCCTGGAGCGTGCCGCCGCCCTGCCCGGCCTTGACGGCGAAGGACACGTTGTCCTTGCCGCCAGCGAACCGGCCGGCCGCCGAATTGAAGGCGTCCAGCATGGGCTTGTTGGCGACGAACTGCTTGAAGACCGTCCCCTTGTCGATGAACGTCTCGAGGACGGCGTTGTTGATGTTGGAAATCTCGTCAGCGGTGAATGACATTGGATTGACCCTGTACGGTTACCCGGCCGCCCGCAGGCGGGCGCGTGTCGCGCGGATGACGGACAGCGTGTCCTCCGCGGCGGCCGAGACATTGCTCGACGACCCCGGCGGGACAGGGCGCTTCGGCTGCGGCGGCGGGGACGGCGGGGTTGCCGCCGGAAGGACCACGGCCTTGTAGGCCCTGTCCAACTGCGCCCGGACACCCTCGGGGGTGTTCGGGACGCCTTCCATCCGCTGCAAGTCGATGACCTCGGCCCGCAGGAGCTTCATCTTGGCGTCGAAGTTCGGGTCCTTGGCCCGGCGATCGGCTTCCCACGTCACGGCGGCGTTCTGGATCGAAGCGGCCTGCGCCTGCGCTTCGCGCGCCTGCGCCTGCTGCTGCGAGAACGTCATCTGGCGCTGCGTCGATTCCGCCAGCGCGCGAGCGCGGGCGACTTCGATTGCGGCTTCGCGGCTGAGTTCGCCGGTCTGCACGCGCGGCGCCAGGTCGTCGGGCACGAGCTCACCGGCAGCAACCAGCAGGTTCTGCACGATGGGCTTCAGCCGCTTCCACGCCTCGACGGGGTTGGTCTTGAGCAACCCCGCCACGACGAGAGCGTCTGCCGCTTCTTCCGCGCCGAGCCCGTTGTTGGTCAGGAACGTCTCGACGTTCCTGTAGCGGGTGGCGTCCTGCTCGCTGCTTTTCGCCTTGCGCAGGAGGTGCTGGAAGCGCGGGTGCTTGTGGAACGGGACGTCCGTGTAGTCGGCGTCGTCCGGTTCCTTGGGAGCCTTCTCGGGTTTCGGATCTTGGTTCGACCCATCGGCTGGCGAAGCCGCAGCCGCCTCGGAGGACCGCTTCGCCGCGACAACGTCGCGGACGATGGAGGTCAGCTTCGGGGCGTCATTGTCGCCTTGCGCGTCGGACGATTTCGCGCTTTCGCCTTTGGGGGCCACGTCATCGGAGATGACCGTGTCCCGCTCGGGACCGTCCAGGGTCTTGTCGACCGGCGGCGCGGAGGACGAGTCCGCGCCTAGCTTATCGTCCGGGTCCATAGAGTTCTCCTCTTGGTTTCGCAATGGTAGTGCGTGTCGGCCGACGTATCAACGGAAAGCATACACCGGCCTACACCTGATTGCTGCCGAATGCCGGGCCCGAGCCCGTGGGCCCGCCCGGGGGCGGCGCCTTGTCGCCGCCCTTGTCGCCCTGCTGGGCCGGGTCGCTCTCGGCGTCTCCGGTGCCCGGAGGGCCGCCGGCGCCGCCCGCCATGCGGTTCATCGCCACGATGGCCGGGATGCCGGCCACGACGGCCTCGTTGAGGTCGATGCGGTCGTCGAGGCGCCGGATCGTCTCGCGGGCGAGCCACGTCGGCGGGATCGAGCCCATCTGGAGCAGGAAGGGGAGCATCTCCTTCCAGTTGCGGATCTCGATCGCCTGGTTCGGCTTGCCGCTCGAGCCGGCTTGGATCTCGAGCCAGACCTCGTTGACGATGTCGAGGTCGGACAGCGCCGGGAAGGCCGGCGCCATGCCCGTGGCATCCATCAGCCCCGGCCAGACCGCGCCCGGGCCGCAGATGTTGACGACCTGCTCCGGGCTCATCTCGCGCATCAGCACCTGGCTGGAGGCGCGGGCCACGGACGTCAGGAAGGCGTCGAGGTCGTCGATGCCGCTCTGGTCGTCCTCGCTGGCCGAGCTCTCAGCGATCGCGCTCTCCGTCGCGGTGGCCTTGGCGAGGCCGCCGAGGCGCGCGGGCGACGTGCCGACCGTCAACTGCATGTCGGTGAAGAACTGGTTGGTCTCGTAGAGGTTCGGGTCGACGCCGGGGACCTTGATGGCATCGAAGATGTCCCCGACCTTCTGCCCGGGCGCCATGTTCAGCCCGACGGCGTCGAAAGGCTTGGCCGTCTTCAGTTGCGGCAGGTCGGCCTCGTCGACGGAACCGCGCGCGTAGACCCAGCGCGGCCTGGCGGCCTCGCGGTGCTCGCGCTGGCCCTGGCGGGAGCGGTTGATCTCGCGCTGCTGGTCGAGCAGCAGCGTGACGTCGGAGGGCGGGAAGAGTTCGCTCTCGCTCTCCACGGCGTTGAAGGTGAGCGCGTAGACGGGCCAGAAATCCGGCACGAAGACGGCGGGCGGCGCCGGCTGGCGCAGCGGCGCGTCGTGGCCGTCGGCGATCCAGTACACGAGGCCCGAGGGCCTGTCGTAGTACTTCCAGACGCACACGAACTGGTCCTTGCTGGCCTGCGACTTCGCGTCGAGGGCCAGTTCGCCATGCGCGTCGTCGGCCTCGCCCATGTCGCGGTTGATGCCGTCGCCGCGGCGGCCGGCCTCGGTGTAGGGCGTGAAGGCGCCCGTGACGTCGACGCCGAAGATCTCCTTCACCTCGTCGACCGTGTAGGTGCGCTCGATCGTGACATGGTTGGCGCCGACGAAGCCGACGAGGCTCTTGCACGCCTTGTCGGGGATGACCCGGGTGCTGGCCGGGTAGTCATAGACGAGGCCCTCGCGCAGGACGATCTCGGGCTCCTGCGAGAGCGCCTCGATCGACAGGCGCAGTTCCGCCATTTCGGCGTCGAGCTCGGTGATCTCGCCCTCGTCGGCCTCGGATTGCAGGCGCTCGAGGTGCGCAAGGCGGGTGCGGGCGTCGTTCAGCTTCGCGACCGTCTCGTTGGCCGGGCCCATCTCGCGCTGGAAGTCGACCTCGACGTAGCCCACGCCGGTGGTGCAGGCGCGGCGCACGAGTTGCTTCATGGCCGTCTTGAAGTCGAGCGGGTTCTGCTCCTTCGCCGCGTTGTCCATGAGGACCTCGAGCGTCTGGCCGAACTTCTTCAGTTGCTGCTCGCGCGCGTAGCCCTGCTGGAAGTCGGCGATGAGGGCCTGCGCCTCGGCGAACCCGGGCGGCAGCGCCGGCTCCACCGGCATGCCCATCTCGTCGATCGCCGGCGGCTGCGCCTGCATGACTGCGGCCTGCTGGATCTGCTGCATGGCGAGCAGAAGCTGCTGCTGGTCGCCGTTCCAGATCTTGTACTCGAGCCGCTGCTTGCGCCGCGCCACGAACTTCGGGTTCTTGGCGTAGAGCGCGTTGGTCTTCATGCGCACATGCCGGCCGGCGATGTTGGCCTTGTAGTTGTCGACGCTCCACCGCGGGTCGCGGCCATGCGTCGCGACGAACATGTCGCGGCGCATCTGCTCGAATGCCTTCTCGTGGTGCTTCTTGTCCGCGCGGATGGTCTTCTGGATGCGCTGGACGAGCCGGCGCACGTCCTCGGGCGGCTTGTCCTCCTCGCTGCGCTCGGGCGCGGGGGCCGTCGCCAGGGCGGCGTTGTCGTCGCCGGTCTCGATCTCGCTGTCGGTCATGTCTTCCATCAGAAGCCTCCGTGGAGGCGCGAGGCATCCTGCTCCGCGCGCCATTTGTCATGCAGCTTGACCCAGCCGAGGGTGCCGAACTTCGGCTCTTCGCGCTTCGCCTTCGGCGCCGCGCCGTACTGGCTGGCGAGGCCGAGGCCAATATAGGCGAGGGCGTCGACGAAGTCGTCATGGTTCCCGTTCGGGAACGCAAGCATCTCGCTCACGGCCTTCTCGGTCCAGAACGCACCGCTCGGGAAGAAGACCTTGCCCATCGCCACGCGCGCGGCGATCGACTGCGCGCGCTGTTCCTTGTCGGTGGCCGGAGTGACTTCGACGAGGTTGATGAACGTGCCCTCTTCCTGCATTCGCTTGTGCAGGAACGGGCCGATCGACTTGCTGATGTGGCCTCGCTCGGCCCACCACAGCAGCGGCCTGCGGTCGCCGCCGGCCATCGCGAGCATCGCCTCGACGGCGCGGTCGGTCGGCACCTTCTGCCAGAACACGTCGAGCAGGTAGATGTTGTTCTGCTTGTCGACGCCGACCTTGATGAAGCACGACGGGTCGTTGCGCTGGCCGGTGCCGACGGCGTGGTCCGAGGCGCAGTAGATCCGCAGCGTCTCGGGGAGGTCCGACGGTCGATAGTACTGGATGTTCTCGCGCCGGAAGAGCACGCCGTCGGCCACGGTCGGCCGCTGCTGGTAGAGGGCCGCGAAGCCGAGCGGGTCGAGCCGCATCTGGCTGTGCAGGAACTCGAGGTCGTACCGCTCGGGCCACAGCGGCGCGCCGGGCTCACGGCCCAGCGGGTCGTCGTCCTCGGCGATCGCCGGCAGCCGGATGATCTTCCACTTCTGGGCTTCGATCTCGTTGTAGTGCGGGTTCTCGGGGTCGGTGAGCCGGCCGATGACGTCGTCGGAATGCCAGCGCGTCATGGTCACGACCACGAGCCGCTTGCCCATGCGGCGGGTCATGGCGACCTTCGTGAACCAGTTCCACGCCTGGTCGCGGATCGCCTGCGAGCGCGCCTCCTCGTGGTCCTTGAACAGGTCGTCGATCAGCAGCAGGTGCGCGCCACGGCCCGTGAGAGCGCCGCCGCGGCCCACGAAGATGAGCCGGCCGCCCTTGTCGGTCTGGATGTTGTCCTTCGCGTTCCCGCCCCGACGCAGCTTGTGCGCGGGGAAGACCTGCTTGTAGCGCGGCGAGTGCATGATGGCGCGCACGTCGGCGCCGAAGTCGGTGGCCATCGTGTCGGAGTAGGACGCGACGGCGACATCGTGGTCCGGGTGGCGCCCGGAGTACCACGCCGTCATGCGCTTCGTCGCGAGCTCGGTCTTGCCGTGCCGCGGCGGCTCGCAGAGGATCAACTGCCGGATCTCGCCGCGCTCCACGGCCTCGAGCGCCGCGGCCTTCTGCTTGTGGAACTCCGCGGCCTCGTAGCGGGTCTTGTCGACGTCGTCGATCTCGGCCGGGTCGGGCATCGTGAACCGGGTGAACGACAGCAGGCTGTCGCGCGCCTCAAGCGCGACCTGCGCGCGGCGCAGAAGCTGGAGTTCCTTCTCGACAGCCTTCTGCTCGGCCAGGCGCGCCTTCGCCTGCTGCTCGGGCGGGTTCCAGTTGTACCGCCGGCCGGTGCGAGGATCGATGTCGGTTGGCTTGGGCATCAAGGTTTCCAGCCGCACACCTTCGCGCCGTGCTCGTTGTGCGCGAGCACCTGCGCGACGAGCGGGTCGCTCATCGTCGCCAAGTCGTCCTCCAGCGGCCGGATCGGCCGCCAGCCGTCGCAGGCCGTGCTGGGGTTGCTAGCGCACCCAGCGGCCAAGGTCGCGACGCCGATCGCCAGCATCGCGCTGCGCCACCTGGTCATCGGTCTTCTCCCTGCTGCGAAGGTTTTCGAGGGCCGCGTCGGCCTGCTTCTGCCGCTCGGCCAAGCGGCCCGAGCGCCGGGCCGCGCCCAGCGCGCCCAGCACCACGAGGATGGCTGTGGCGGCGCCGGCGAGCCAGCGGCCGATCCGGGTGGCGAGGAGCGCGATCACAGGTCGCCCTCGGCGCGGCGCCGGCGCGCGTCCCAGACGAACCAGAGCAGCGCCGCGACCGACGCAGCCCCGAGGACGCCGAGGAACAGGTGCGGGCTGATGCCGAAGCCCGCGAGGCCGTCCCAGATCGACGACACCTGGGACACGGCCTGCTGGGCACCGGCCAGCGCCACGCCCGTGCCTGCGGCGACGTTGCCGAAGGAGAGCGGCATCGCCGACGGGTCTTTCACCTGCGGCTCGGCGCGCGTCGTCTGCACGGAGCCGTCGACGGGCTCGAGGTAGAGGGCCGCCTCGGCCGCGCGACGGCGCGTGAGGCCGGCGCGGACCTTGCCGCCGGCCTTGTTCCACATGCTGAAGGCCGCCGCGGCCTCCGCGAACTTCCCCTCGTTGTGGAAGCGCAGGACCGAGGAGCGCGAGAAGTTGCCGAGGCCGACGTTGAACGCAAGGCTCGTCATCGCCGCGAACTGGTTGGGGTTCGGCGTCACGGCGCACGCCTTGGTGACGCCATAGGCGAAGTGCCCGATGTCCGCGCGCAGGAGGCGATCGGCTGCGTCCTGGCTGATCGTGAGCCCCTCGCGCGCCGTGCGCGTGTGGCCGTAGCCGATCGTCCACACGGGCGGCTTGGCGAGCTCGTCGAGGTAGGCCGTGAGGCGGCAGCCCTCGAACTCCTTGATGAGGCGGATGCCACGGTCGCTGACGGTGAGGGGCATCAGATGTCCTTTCTCCAGTAGCAGGAACCGTCGACGGCCCACCTCTTGGGCGGCTCGAACATGCGGAAGCCGCAGGAGATGAGGTTGTTCGACGAAGGCGGGTTGTCGCAGGTGTCAGACACGAGAAACGACATGCGCAGGCTGCGCGCCTTGCGCTCGCGCACGCGCACGAGCCGGCGCTGGAGGCCGATGCCGCGCCACTCGGGCATCACGGCCGCGCGCACGAGGTAGCCGGCCTTGTCGGGCCAGATTTTCGACGGCCAGAGGCCCGCAAAGCACACGGGCTCGTCATCCTCGTAGCCGACCCACCAATGGCCGTGGTCGAGCGACCTCTGCTCGATGTCGTAGCTGAAGCACGCCATGTGCATGGCGTGGATCTGCTCGGCGATCTCGATGTCGCTGCCATCGACCGGGCGGATGCGGACGATCGGCGAGGTCACGCGACGCTGCGCGACGGCAGCGTCACGCCCTCGGCATGGCTCCAGCGGTGGTTCGCGTAGCCGCGGTTGAAGTAGCGGATCAGTTGTGGCGTGAAGCCGATGATCGCTCCCGTCTCCGGGTCCTGCTCGAGCGCCACGATGGCCCCGCCAACATGCGCTTCGAGCTTCTTCTTGCGCATGAAGGGCGTCTGGTCCTCGGTGCAACCCGTCTGGAGGCACCAGACGTTGCGGATGTTGCCGGCCCATAGCTTGTGGTAGTGGCCGTAGAGCGCCACGGCCGGCTTCTCGCCGCCGTCGAGGCTCTCGATGATCTTCTGCACCGAGTAGGACAGCGCGTAGGCCGAGCCGCCGCCAGGATGGACGACGGCCAGCACGCTGCTCTTGCCCGTGTTGGCGTTCACGAGCCGCACATGGGCTTCCATGTAGCCGAGGTCGACCCAGTCGCTGCGCCCGGTCTCGCGCATGACGCGCTCGGCGTAGCGGCCGATGTTCACGCCCTCGCGCTGGCCGTACCAGCCCTCGTGGTCGTCGCCGGCGACGGCGTAGGTCGTGATGCCGGCGCGCCGCGGGTATTTCTCGGCCAGGTAGCGGACCTGCGCCTCCATGCCGTGGACGTGCAGGTCGAACTTGTTGAAGCGCGCCTCGCCGTCGATCCAGTTCCCGGCGTTGAAGACCCTGTCGACGCCGCGCTTGGCGAAGCGGTCGTAGAGGTCGTTCAGCACGTCCATGCGCTCGTACTTGGAGCCGAGGTGGTTGTCGGACGTCGCGCCGAAGAGGAAGGTGTTGTCGGGCCTCGAGACGTAGGTCGGCATCTCGTCGGTCGACAGGAAGGCCGGGCGGACCTCCTTCTCGAGCGCCCACCGGCCATTGATCTCGTGGATGTTGTGCCCGGACCTCACCAGCGCGTCGACGGCGTCGAGCGCCGCGCCGCGCGACACGCCGGCCGCCGTCGCGAGCTCGTCGAGCGTCATGCCGCCCTTGCGCAGCAGCGACAGCAGGCTCGGCGGCTCCGGCGCAGGCGGCGCCTTCGCGTAGAGGCTCCAGTCGGGCTCGAGGCCGTAGTGCGCCTTCCACTTGCGCAGGGAATCCACGCGCATCTGGTTGAGGCCAAGCCCAAGCGCCCCGGCGGCCACGGCGAGGGCGCCGCGCTGGCCGTTGGTGGCGATGCCTGGCGGCGGGTGGCCTGCGCGCAGCGCGTCCTCGATCGCGGCGATGCGGCGACGGACTTCCTGCTCAGGGAGGTGCGGAGGGGCCATCAGATGCTCCGGCCGGCGAGGCGGAAGCCGAGCCCGATCTGCCCGAGGCACGCGCGCCCCGAAGGCGCGACGAGCAGGATCGTCCACGACCCCGCGCGGCTGGCGTAGATCTCCATCCTGGCGCCGTCGGACGGCGGGCCGACGTCCGCGGAGGCGACCAGCGTCTCGCCGTACTCGTCCGAAAGCGTCTTGCGGAAGGCGTCGACGTGGCCGCACAGCGGCCCGTCGTTGGCCGCCGCTGCGACCGGGAAAAGGACCGCAGCAGCAAGCAGCAACTTTCGCATGAGGGACCTCATCGGAAGGGGATGACGGGGAGCCACTTCACCACGACGGCCGTGATGGCGCCGGAGAGGCCGCCAACGGCCACGAGGACGCGCCAGCCGCCTCCGGCGGCGTCGAGGGCCGCGCGCACGGCCTTCATGTCCTTGGCCATGTCGTCGACGGTCTTGGTCAGCGCCTTGACCTCGGCCTCGAGGCGGCCGAACTCGCGCGGGTCGATCTCGCTCACGGCGACACCGTGCCCGAGAACACGTTGAGGACGACCGTGCCGTCCTCGAGCGCCTCGATTTCGTGGAACCGGCCTGCCCGGAAGATGATCGGCGCGTCGTCCGGGCCGCGCTCAAGGCTGCGCTCGTCTGTGCGCGCCACCGCCCTGCCGGCGGCGATGATCGTCAGGTGGTCGACGTCGTGCTGGTGCCGATCGATCCGCTCGCCGCGCGTCAGCGCGTACCGCTGGAACGTGCACCCGATCCCCGAGAAGACGCGCGTCTGCACGTCACATCTCCTCGACGCCTGTCGCGGGCTGCCCTGGCGGGACCGCCGGAGCGGCCGGGGTTGGCGCGGCCGCGCGCCACGCGGCGACGAACGGATCGACTATGGTCGCGTCGGTGACCATGTAGGCCGCGCCGACGCGCACCTCGACGTCGCCGAACTCGCCGTGCCATTGCAGCGCGCGCCAGTTGGCGTCGTGCGGCGGAAGTTCGACGCGGCGCGCCGCGCCGTCGACATAGACGGTGCTGTCGTCGAAAATCACGGTCACGCGCATGAGCCCTTCCTCGCGTCAGGTCTTGATGATCTTGTTCACGACGAGCGTCGGCTGCGTGTTCTGGTGCGCGCCGCCGCCTCCGGTCGAGTCGGTGTCGCCAGAACTGATTGAACCGCAGGAAAACGTAGTTGCAGAGCCGCCAGACGGTCTAAGAACTCCTCCGTGCGTGTGCGCTGGCATCTCGGTCGTGGTCAGCGTGTGCGTCTGCGTGCCGCCAGCGACGCCAAGGTTGACGCCAGCGATGCCGCTGCCCGCCGTGGTGAGGCGAGACGCCGCCGTGCCACCCATGTTGTCGCGGCCGGCGGTAATGCGGCCGCGGAGGTCGGGGACGTTGAACGTCGTGCTGTCGTCGCCCCACCCGTGCGGCGCGTAGATCGCCGTGTGCGTGCCGCTCTGCGAGCCGCTGGTGTTGATCGCGCTGCCACCGCGCGTCAAAGCCAACTGGAACGTGTTGGCGCCCGCGCTCACGACGTAATAGGTCGTGTTCGCGGTGAAGCCGGTCGGCAGCGCGCCCGTCGTCTGGAGGCGCACCGGGTCGCCGTTCTGCAACGGATGCGAGTTCCAGGTGATGACGCCGGGGCTGGCGATCGTGATCGTCACGGTGGACTGCGCCGACAGCGCGGCCCACAACGTCGCGTAGGTCGTCCTCGAGACCGCCGAACCGTCGCACAGCAGGTAGCCCGAGGGCGCCGTGTAGCCGGCGAAGTCGAGGACCGTGGCCGTGGGGACGCTAACCGCAGTCTGGTAGCTGGGGTCCGCGCCTGCGCCGTTGGACGTCAGCACCTGGCCAGATGTCCCCTCACGCGCCATCTTCGCCACGCCGACGGCATTGGCGTCGATGTCGCTCGCGCCCACGGTGGCCTTCGTGGCCAGCGCGCCGAGCCCGAGATTGGTCCTCGCGTTGGGCGCCGAAGTCGCCCCCGTGCCGCCGCTCGCCACCGGGATCGGCAGCGAGATCGACGCAGCCGACGCTGCGGCGGCTGCCGCCGAAGCCGACGCGGCCGACGCCGAGCCCGAGGCCGCGGAGGCCGACCCCGACGCTGCGCTGGCCGAGCCCGAGGCCGCGGAGGCCGAGGCCGCAGCAGCCGTGGCGCTGCCAGACGCGGCGCCGGCCGAGGCCGAGGCCGTCTGCGACACCGAGCGCACGACGATGTTGTTGGTGCCCACGGCCGGCGCGGACGCGAAGGTGATCTGGTTGGTGGCCGACAGCGTCACCTGCGGCGATGCGCCGACGACGCGCTGGAGCTCGTAGCCGCCGCTGCCGTCGCGCACGAAGACGTCGATCTCGAGGATGTCGGTGAAGTTCTGCGACAGCGTGAAGACCGTCGTGACGCCGTTGCCCGAGAGCGCCTCGGCGTAGCCGCTCGAGGACAGCGACGTCGGAGAGGCGATGAGCAACCACTTCGTGGCCGCGAGGTCGGTCGAGAACGTGCCGGCGACGTGGGCCGTGGCGCAGATGTAGGTGGCACCGAGGTAGACGGCCAGGTCGTTCTGCTCGTAGGCCGTCCCCGTCACCCACAACCCGCGCGGGTTGGGGTCGCCTGCGAGCAGCGAGCGCACGTCGACGGCCAGCGCCTCGGTCGTCACGACGAGGTTCTTGAGCGCCCCGTCGGACCTGCGCACGTCGGCGAGCGCGGCGATGGCCTCGCCGATCGACGTCGCCACGTCGTTCAGTTCCGCGTCGACCTGCTGGGCCGGCAGGGGCAGCGTCGGGTTGGCGGCCTGGTAGCCCGAGAAGTCGTAGCCCTTCACATAGGGGGTCGGGTTGGCCATCAGACCTTCACCTCGCGGATGGTGATCGACGAAAGCATGACGCCGCCAAACTGGCGGGTGCCGGCCGAGCCGTTCACCGTCACGGTGCCTGCGGCGGCCAGCCCGGCGCGCACCTTGAACGTCGTGGCGGCCGTGCCGCCGGCCGTCATGCGGTGGATCAGCTTGACCTGCTGGTTGTCGCCGGCCGCAGCGAACTTCACCGCAGCGGCGCACAGCGCGTTCGCCGTGGCGTCCTGGAACAGCGCCACGATCACCGTGCCGCCGGCCGTGGAGCCGGCCACGTTGAGCAGCACCTCGATCTCGAGCGTGTCCGTCGCCGACACCGGCGTCACGGCCTGCGTCAGGAACTCCGTGCCCTCGGTGTTCTGCGGGATCGTGTCATCGAGGGGCACCGTCGTCGTGCCCGTGGCGACGGCCCCGGAGGTCGTCCCGACCACCTGCACGACCGCGCCTGCGCCCAGCTTCGCGGCCGTCACGGCGCCATCGGCGATCTTCACCGTGGTCACCGCCGCGTCGTTGATCTTCGCCGTGGTCACGGCCAGCGCATCGATGTCGCTCGTGGCGACGGTCGCGCGCAGCGCCATCGCGCCCAGCCCGAGCGTCGTGCGCATCGCGCTCGCGTTCGCACCCGCGAGCAGCGTGCGCGCGAACGCCGTGAAATCGGCCAGCGCCACCGCAGACGCCCCGGTGAAGTAGGGGACCTTGTCGGCCGCAGGCGACAGCGCGGCGATCGCCGCCAATATCGCGTTCGCAGCCTGCTTCTCGGTGTCGAGCTCGGCCAGCGCAGCCTGCACGTCGGTGGCAGCCAACCCACCCACGGGCGTCGCGGCGATCGCCGAGGCCGTGTTGCCATCGACGGCCCACAGGAGCCACTTCCCGGCCGCGAGATCCGTCGCGAAGAGGCCGCTCGAGGTGTGCGCGACGAGGCAGACATACGCCTTCGTGCCGCTCGTCGTGCTCACGACCTCGCCCACCGCATAGGCCGTGGAACTGGCCCATGCACCCTTGGGCACGAAGGTGCTGTTGAACGCTGCGCGCGCCTCGCTCGAGAGCGTGTCGGGCGTCACGAGGCCGTTGGCGAGGCGCTTGTCGGCGCGCACCACCGCGCGCACGAAGTCGTTCAGCGCATTCGCGCTCGCCTCGATGCCGGCAAGGTCCGCGTCGACCTGGGCGCCCGGAAACGAGCCGTCGCCAAGCCCGGACGCGAAGCCGGTGTAGCTGTAGCTGACGTCGATCTTGTCGGGATAGGACACGGCCAGGCCCCCTGTTGTCTGGCAAAAGTACCCGCGCGCGACGAAAACGGCAAGCAAAAGGCCCGCCGCGGGGAGGAGCCCGGAACCCGCGGCGGGCCTTACCGACGCTCGCGGGTCGCCCGGGGAGGGAGGGACGGGCGTGGCGCTGATGCGCCGTAGCGGGTCGGCGAGGGGGATTGTAGCGGGCGTGTCGGGCGCTGCGAAAGCAAAAGCCGCATGTCCAGTTGCGTTTTGCGGCCGCAAATTTCTACGGGCGGTTCCAGCGCCGATGCCGCGAGCGATCGGACTGTAGGCCGGGGGTTGGCCGGGCTCCGATCGAGGCCGGGCCGCGGCCGCGCGCGCGACGCGCGCCGCGCGCGATGCGCCCGCGCCGCGCGAGGCGCCCGGGCGCGCTACAGTCTAGGCTATACAGTCGACGCGCCTTGCGCGGCGCGGGTTTCCGGCCGGTCTATGGGCGCGCTTTGCGCGCGGGCGCCTAGTCCAGAACGGAAGGCGCCGCGTCGACGACGATTGCGTCGACCGGGCGCGCGAGCTCCGACGCGCGCCGTTGCAGCGATGCGATGGCGCGCGCGAGCTCTTCGCCTGACATGTCCTCCGGCCGCTTGTCCCTGGCCGGATCGCCGACGGGCAAGCCGCGGTCTACTATGATTTTGCTGGCCTGGATCCGCGACGCGGGCGGTTGGCGCGCATCCGACGCTATTTCGATCAGGGTTTGCACCGCGACCGGCAAGCCTTCCTCGATTAGGCGCCGCGCTTGCGCGGTTTGGATTGCGGCGAGCACTTCCGGCCGCGCTTCGGCCGCCCACGCGGAAGAGGCGCCGCTGTAGCCTACGCGGCGCCCGGCCGCGACGACGTCGGCGCCCGCGGCGCGCGCCGCGGCGAAAGCGCGCTCGCGCTTAGTTAGGCGCCCGTTCTTTAGCGGCATGCAGTCCTTCCCTAGTCGGCTTGCGCGGGCAGTAGGGTAGCGGGATACCGCACTCCACGCAACTTGGCGCGCGAAATATGTATTGCACGTGTATATCGCCGCGACATACATTCTGCCTGCCCGCCGCAATCGCGCGGCGCGGCAAACGGAAGAGGACACAATGTCGGAAACCACAATACTTGCGCTGCTAGTACTCTCGGCGCCCGCGTTCTTCGCCACCTTGGCGACGGTTTGGGCCGTCGGCGCGTGGCGCGATGGCCAGCGTGGCGTCGCGGCGCTCTTCGCACTTTCCGCCGCGGGCATCTTCTACATCTTCGCCGAAGCGGCGCTCGCCGCGGGGGTGCGCTAATGGGCGCCGCGGCACTTCTGGCGCTCGCAATGGCGGCGCCCGCCTTCACGCTGTACTTCACGGGCGCGCTGGCCGTCGGCGCGTGGCGCGGCGGCCAGCGTGCGATGGCCGCCACCTTCGCGGCGTCGGGCGGCTACATCGCGTATGTGCTCGCCGATGCAATCCTCGCCGCGGGAGGCCGCTAATGACGCGCCCCCTTTGGCGGGATCAATTCCCCGCGTTCCCCGGCGCCGACATCCCCGTGATCCCGGCCGGATGGCGCGACGTTTCCTACCATAACGACGCCTGCCCGTGCTTCGCGCCCGTCATGGGCGACGACGGCGCGCCCGCGCTTGTCGTTTTCGTCGACCGGGTCGACCCTGCCGCGCGCGAGTATGGCGCGCCGCGTTTCGCGGTTTGCCTCGCCGACATGCCCGACCCGACGGGTTGCCTGTACGCGGGCGACGACTGGCAAGAGGTTCTCGCCGAAGTCACCGCTTTCGGTATCGAGGCGGAAGCCGCGAGGACCCGCGCATGACCCGCGTTGAACGCCTCGCGCGCCTTGCACGTAACATCGCCGACATACGCGCTCGCGCGTCGGTCGCGCCCACGCTTGAAATGGGCGCCCCGCCCGCGCCGGAAACGGCGCCCGCGGTCTACAGCATGCGCGTTGGCCGGAAGGTCTATCCCGTGGCCAGTCTCGCCGAAGCATCGCGCCTTTTCTGCGCCGCGCGCGACGCGCACGGTGAAGGTGCCTCGCGCACGCCCGTGCCCGTCATTTTCCGCAATGGCGACGCTTGGGGCCACGTGTCCTACAAC